>SXGT01279886.1_pt1 | contig 128605 bp, 108 predicted proteins | sample 3176221 | NCBI WGS metagenome assembly SXGT01 (sample SAMN11356862, study PRJNA531348) | freshwater metagenome | isolation source: freshwater sample F1-120 | place: China: Fuxian Lake, Yuxi | collected 2017-12-25 | reverse complement strand
TTCCCGCCGTGAAAGGGCGGTGTCCTAGACCGCTAGACGATGGGGCCGCGGCGACGAAGTATGTTCTAGCAGAAATGCGCCGATTAGCAGAGACGGCAAAGGGCGCAAAAGGTTCGGCCGGAAGATGTTTCGCTAGGTGCGGTATACAAACCGGGTGCAGGCGGCGTCAAGGGGCCAAACCGAGCGGAAAAGAGTCCGCTGGGTGAAAGGAGTGGGTATTGGGGCGAAAAGTGGAAACGAAGAATCCGTGCGAGCGCCAAGAGACAAACAGGAAACTTAGCTGTCTTTCAGGCCAGCTTCGTTGGCAGGTGCGGGTGCGTGTTCAGCCGCTTCGTTCCGTTTGATAGCGTCGTAGACTTCGCGCCGGTGGACCGGCACTTCCTTGGGGGCTTCTACGCCCAGGCGAACCTTGTCGCCGCGAATTTCGACGACGACAATCGTAATGTCATTGTTAATGACAATACTTTCATTCTTTTTCCGAGAGAGCACAAGCATGGCAGTCCTTCCTTCCCGGAGCTGCCCTGTGCAGCGTCCGCATTCCTTGCCGGCCAGCCAGTTCGCGAGGGCAACCACCCTGCGAAGGGGAAATGGCGAAGCGGGCCTTCCCTACATTGTGAACCATGCCCGGGTATAGTCAAGAATTACCAGAGCTGGCCCTGCCGTTTTCGGAAAAATCTTTTTGGGAGCCAAGTTAGGGTCAGAATGACTGGAAACTCTTGACAAAGGCTAAAGACTTGTCTGATTGAGTAGACCGATATTTCGCAAGTCACTGGGGCGTAAGGAGTTGTGGCATCTTGGATATCAGATTTCAAAGGTCAGAGCATGAAGGTTGAAGGGAGAGGCAGTGGGCTGAGGTCGTAGCTCAGCCTCACGGATAGAAAGATAAAAGATTCGGGACAGACGCCTCGTCATTCCAACTCCCCTTGTCCAAACCTCTATCCTCCAGCCTCTAACCTCCCCACGCCCCTTGCTTGCGGACAAGTCCTCTCTGCCTATAATTCAGCGAGTCAACATTCCTTCACCTCCCTCGGCTCGCGGGTTCGATGATGCGATGCCTAGACTGAATCATCATGTTGGATTGGTTGCTGAATATACGTAACGCCGTGTGGACCGTCGGCCACGGCTTGTTCGTCACGCTCCGGTACTGGCTCATCACCTACAAGTCGGATCGCGGCACTTTCACCGAGATTTTCGAATATCCCGAAAAGCCGGTGCCGGTAGCCGCCCGCTATCGGGGATTCCATAGGTATGACCTGACGACCTGTATCTCGTGCGACCAATGCGCCAAGGCTTGCCCGGTGGACTGCATCTACATTGGCAAGGAGCGAGTGGAAGGGGGCAAGGGTTTCAAGATCACCGGGTTCGCGATCGACTATTCCAAGTGCATGTTTTGTGCGCTGTGCGTGGAGCCCTGCCCTGTAGACTGCATTTTCATGGGGGCCACGCACGACCTGTCCTGTTACAGCCGCGATGGTTGTATTGTGGATTTCTCGCGACTTCCGCTGGAGATAGCCTGGGGAAAAGCAACGCTCAATCCCACTGCGGTGTCGGAATCGAAAGTCATTGCCGAGCCGGTGCATGGCGGCCCGAATCAATAGAGCAGCTAACACGTTTGCAGAAAAAAAGAGGCGCCGCAATGGCGACCAGCGAGTATAAACCGGCCCGACTATTCACCATCGAACAGGCCAATGCGATGCTGCCCCTGGTGCGGGCCATCACGACGGATCTGGCGAGTCTGGCCCGTGACGTCGTGGAGCGGCGACATCGTCTCGCCCTGCTCACCGCGGGTCGCGAACTGAAGAAAGGCGATCCCTATAGCGATGAATTGGCGCAGACCGAAAAAGACCTGCAGCTCGACGGCCAGCGGCTGGTGGAATACATGAACGAGTTGAAGGAACTCGGCGTCGAGCCCAAGGGAGCCGTGGAAGGGCTGGTTGATTTTCCCGCGGAGATGGATGGCCGAATCGTGCTGCTCTGCTGGAAGTTAGGCGAACCCGAAGTGCTCCATTGGCATGACCTGGAATCGGGCTATGCGGGCCGGCAGTCGCTGGTGGCGGGCATTTCCCTGGGGGATGGCGGCGACGAATTCGAGGCGGACTAACTTCTTCTACCCATTTTGGCTTTATGACTGCTCTTGGTTCTTCGCTGGCGATTGTGGCATACATGGCGCTGTTCGCCACGGTTGGCATCATTTTCCTATTTGCCAACCTGCTTGTCGGCAGGCTCTTGCGGCCTTCGAATCCGCATGCGGAAAAGCTGGAAATCTACGAGTGCGGCGAGCCAACCATCGGCACCAGCTTCGTCCAGTTTGACCTACGGTTTTATGTCGTGGCTTTGCTGTTCATTATCTTTGATGTGGAAGTTGCCTTTTTCTTTCCCTGGGCCGCGGTCTTTGGCAAATCCACCAACATGATGGACCGCGACTTCAAGGTGGTAGCGACATCGCAGGAAACGAAACAGCTCGAGTTGACGCCGGCCGCCACACATCTCTACCAGGAGATGGGTGTTCGACATCCCACGCTCCCCACAACGACTCCCCCCTCGCTAGTCGGCCTGGTCGACGAGAACGCGTCTGACGCGGTGAAAGCCGGTCAACGAATCCACGAAGGAGCCAGGCAATTGGCCCTGGTGACGATTGTCGATATTGCCGCCTTCTTCGCCGTCCTGCTCATAGGGTTCGCCTACGTCTGGAAGCGAGGAGACCTCGACTGGGTCCGCGCCCTGAGCCAGGAACGAGCAGCGGCGGCGGCCCGACCGACGGACGCCGACTTGCTGGCCGAAGAACAATTCCTGTCCGCATAGGATTTTCCTGACCCCTGACCCCTGACTCCCGTCTTATGAGCGGCCCCAACACACTCGACAAGCTGAAGAAGAAGTTCGGCGACAAAATCACTGGCACCAATTCCCAGGCGATTGACCCCTGGATTGAAGTGAAGCCGGAGTCGCTGGTCGAAGTCTGCACTTTTCTGCGCGACGATCCGGACCTCAAGCTGGAGTTCCTCAACTGTATTACCGTGGTCGATTGGCTGGAAACCGACCCGAAGAAAGCCGCCAAAGCGGGCTTTGAGCCGCATTTGGAACTAGTTTATCACATGTCGAGCATCAGCAAGAAGCACTCGCTGGTCCTCAAGATCATGCTGCCCCGATGGAAAAATGACGTGGCGGGGGAATTGCCCGAGGTTCCCAGCGTCAACCGCGTCTGGCGGACAGCCGACTGGCACGAACGCGAAGTCTTCGACCTTTCCGGTATTCATTTCACCGGGCATCCCAGCCTGCGCCGCATCCTTTGCCCCGAGGATTGGGAAGGTTACCCGCTCCGTAAGGATTACGAGATGCCGCTGGAATATCACGGCATTCGAGGGCGGTAAACTGCGATGGCCAAGCAGAAGTTTCCCGTGCAGTGGATTCTCGCCTTCTCGCTCACGCCAGTGGTCATCATCGCCTTCGTTCTCTTCATGCTCATGGGCCGTGGCGGGCAGACAGCGTCCCAGCAGACCCACGCCGATGTCAAGCGCGTCGTCCGCATCTACCCCAGCCTCAAGAAGGAGCACACCAAGGCACTCTCCGATGGCAAGCTGACAGTGAACGAGGCCAACTCGATCTTGAAAAAGGCGAATGCGCTGACAAAGAAGGGGAAATAATAGGACAGCGCTACTTTGCTCCCAGCACCTTCAGAATGCCCCGGCAAAAGTCCGGCAGATCATCCGGCTTGCGGCTGGAGACGAAGTGGCGATCGATGACGACGGGGACATCTTCCCAGATTGCGCCGGCGTTGACGAGGTCGTCCTTGATTCCCGGGGAGCCGGTCACGCGTACGCCGCGATAGACCCCGGCGGAAATCGGAATCCAGCCGCCGTGGCAGATGGCGGCGACCAATTTGCCGGCGGCAGCGAACTCGCGAACCAGGGAGAGAACTTTGGGATCTCGCCGCAGCTTATCGGGCATGAAGCCGCCGGGAACCACGACACCCGCGAAGTCGGCGGAGTTCATCTCGGCAATCGGAGCGTCGCTCACACAGGGATAACCGTTCTTCCCTTCGTATTTGTGCCGCGCTTTTTCACCGGCCACGACCACTTCGGCCCCCGCTTCGATCAGCCGGAGCTTGGGATACCAGAGTTCCAAGTCCTCATAAATGTCACCTACAAAGGTCAGAATGCGGCGGCCGGATAGGGGCTGGTCGGTCATGGTGTCCTCGGAAGTAAGACGCTCACTCTGACAACTTTGTAGCACTCTCGCAGCCACGTGTCAGCGGCTGGTGATTGTGGTACGGGTCGGTTAAGCTGCAACTCATGTCCACCGAAAACCAGCCCCAGGCTCCCAAGTGGAAACCACTCAACTCCCGCCAGCGGCGAGTCTTGGGCGTGCTTGTTGAAAAGGCCAAGACCGTTCCCGAGTCGTACCCGATGACGGTCAACGGCATCGTCGTCGGCTCGAACCAAAAGAGCAACCGCGAGCCCCACATGGAGCTGACGCAGGAGGACGTGGAGCAACTCCTGGAAGAGCTGCGGGGACTGGGGGCGGTGACGGAAGTGCAGGGCTCCGGCCGCGTGCTCAAATATCGACACCACGCCTACGAGTGGCTGGGCGTCACCGCGGTCGAGCTCGCCGTGATGACCGAACTGCTCCTTCGCGGCGAACAGACGCTGGGCGACTTGCGGGCCCGCGCCGCCCGTATGGAGCCGATGGCCGACCAGGCGGCGCTGAAGGTTGTCGTGGACGGGCTGCTGAAGAAGGGGTTGATGCGGGAAGTTACTCCACCCGGGCGCGGCCAAGTTGTTAGCCACAATCTCTATAAGGACCGCGAAGTTGCTGACCAGCAAACTCATTATGCCGGCATCGCTTGCGTCCACTCCAGCGATGAAGAGCCGCCTCCGGCAGATTCATCAGTCAGTGGAGCTTTGCTCAAGTATGCGACCAGCGACCAGCTCTCCGAACTGGCCGTCGAGTTGGCCGAGCTGCGGGCCGAATTCGCCCGCCTGCGGCTGAAGGTGGAAGAGCTGGAGGGCAAGTGAGAAATGCAGCTCAATTCCCCAGTCCCGCCACGCGCCAGCGGGTTCGGAACAGCCACATCATGGTCACTAGCAGCCCGAAGTTGAGCAGCACACTGAAGACCAGGTAGCAGAGATAGAGCATCCACGACTTCGGATTGGCAGCGGCCTGGCTCGCCGCTTCGGGACTCAAAGCGCCAACGTCGAGCGGAATGGAGCGGGCGGCGGAAAACGGGCTCGTGAAGCTCAGCTCCTTCACCGCTTGAGTTACCGGATGGTCGTGATAAAAAGTGGTTGCGAAAAATCCGATCGCCAGGGGAGCACAAAACATGATGATAATCACCAGGTAAGACGACATCATGGCGATGGAGGACTTTTTCGCCATGACCGAGCAAAACAGGGCGACCATTGCCGTCGTCACACAGGTAATCAGCACGATGGAAAGGTAGGCCAGCACAGCCAGCAGGTTCGCCCAGTACAGCGACACCATCACGCAAGCGAGCAGCACCGGCCAGACGAGGAACAGCGTCAGCACGCTGGAAACCCGCAGCCCGGCGACCAGCTTGCCCCACAGGATTTGAAAGGGGCTGATAGTAGTCGTGAGTAAAAGATCCAAGGTCTCACGCTCTCGCTCGCTCGTCACGCTTCCCGCGGAAAAAACTGGCCCCACCAGCATGTTGAAGACCACCACATAGCAAATATACCAGGCCGCCAGTTGCGGGTAGATGTACAGACAGATGGCCATGAAGGGGATGGCCAGGACCATGCTCACCTGAATGACCAGCCGGAGCATCAGCGTCCCCTGGCTGAAAATCTCGCTGCGGATTTCCTTGTCGTAGACCGGATTGGCGTCGTCATCCATCAGGTCGTCCCGTTTGGGAGGGGCGAACAACTTATCGGGGAACTGGTCGCGCTGAATCACAAGGCCGACAGCCTGCTGGGATTCCTGTTCCAGGTCCACCACCTCTTTTCCTTCGCTGCCGACGTCCGGCGGGTGGAGCAGCAGCACGCTGGTATTCACGAACAGGCCAACACATAGGGCGATGCTCACCGCCGCCACGGGAACCAGCAGGAACAGCCGCAGCGAGCCGTAGTCGGCGAGGAGTTTCCAGTACAGCACCCCCAGGAGCGCGGGGATAAGGATCAGCAGGTAGGAAACGACCAGGGACGCGCTCGTCCGCTGGAAATACGCGCTGCAGGCCACGCTGATCATGCCGAACGTCACCACGGAGAGCATCAGCCCCAAATAGGCCGCCGCCAATTCGGACGGATGCACGCCCCCCAGCGGCAGGCACAGCATCACAATCGGCAAGGAGCTGAAGACCAGGACCGCGAGATGGGCGAGCGAAGCCACCAGCTTACCCAGCACGATGGCGGGAGGTCGGAGCGGGCTGGCGAGCAGCATCTCATAAGTCTTGCGTTCCTTCTCGCCTGTGATGGAGCCGGCGGCGAAGCTGGGGGCCATCATGGACGCGACCACGAACTGGCCGAGGAAAAACATGTCCACCAGGTTCCGAGTCTTTTTCGCGTCATCGCTATTGGCCTCCAGATCCAGCCGCGTATCCTGGGGCCAAGCCAGATAAACGACCACCCCCAGGAGACACTGGTACACCATGAGCAGAATAAACCCCCGGCCCATCCGCAGGTTGACCAGCAGCTCCCGCTGCATGACGGGGTTTTCCAGAATGTACATGCCGTTCAATATAGGGGAGAGGGGAGCGGATTGCCACGTAGCCGCAGGCGGCCCCCCTGTGAGCATTTCCGCTCAGAACATCGGATAGAGCTGACAGGCGAGCCGCCTGTTGCTACGGCCGTGGCAATCGCCCGCCGTTGACGGAGAGGTCGACGTCCCACTCGCCGAGCGTGACTTTGAGCTTCATTTGCTCGGGCTTGACGCGGCCTTCGGCATCGACGACGTCGCGGAGGATTTCGACTTCGACGGTGTCACCGGCCTGGTTTCCCGAGATGATGGCGGTGAGCCCTTCGAAATCCTTGAGTTCCTTTCCGGCGAAGCGAACCAGCACGTCCCGTGTTTGCAGCCCCCCTTTGCTTGCCGGGCTTTCGGGATGGACCGTGGAGATGCGGCAAAGGCCGTCGAAGTCCGGGGCACAACTGACCCCCAGGAACGCCCCGCGGCGATAGTCCACCTTGGCAAGCTGCTTGAGAGCGGTGACGAGCTGCTCCTTGGCCGCGGGAGTGACCTTGGTGCCGTAAAGCTTGATGGACGAAAGTGTCGACAGCTTCGCGAGCGGGACAACGGCATCGTCGCCGAGAGTGGAATAGTAAGCCCCGAATTCTTGCAGCGCTCCGCAGCCGGCGAGGACTTGCATTCCCTTGTCGGTGACGCCGCTGCGGTGCAGATGCAGGCTCTTGAGCCCCGGCATGAGAGCCGCCTGAGCGAGGGCCGCATCCCCCATCGTGTCCCCGATGAGCACCAGTTGCCGCACATCTACTAGCCACTTCAGCCGCCGGAGGTCTCTTTCCTCCCCTTTCCAGGCTGGGCCAAGCTGCACCGCCTCGACGGTGACAATCTCTTGCAGGCCGTCGCTGTATTCCGTCCGCTGAATTTTGGCCCCGAGCTGCTCCAAATCGCGAATCGTCTGACTACTCCGCTGCTCGTTGAGCCAGGCGACGGTGCGAGTGGCCCGCTTCCCCATGGGAGAGGGCTGCTTGGCAATTTCCTCGAGCGATTCGCGAACGGCGTCCTGGGTATCCAGGTCCGATGACAGTCCGATTTCCCGCAGGACGTGCAGTGCCCGGGTGGAAGCTTCCAGACTGGGGGAGGAAACGAGCGGCTGGACGTGTTTGATCGCCGGAGTACCGGCGGCGGCGAGGCGCAAGGTGGCTTCTTCGCGGGCCAGGAATTCGTCGGAATCGAGATCTTTCGCCCACTTTTCCAGTTCGGCCGGTGTGGCAGGACGCTTGGGAGCTTCCTTTGGGGCTGCTTTGGCCGATCCCTGAGGAGCCGCTTCGTCACCACAGGCGGAGTGTCCTGTGAATACCGCTAGGAAAATTGCGGCGGCAAGCGCGGTGAGGATGATCGCGGCTCTCTTCATGGGGGCCTCGTGGTGAGTCACTCCATTATACATCCTTACGCCGGGGCGGGGGCTGCGCTGCGGTCGGCAAACGCCAGCAGGTCGTCAAGTCCCTTCCGCTGGCAAAAGTCGCCGAGGGTTTCGCCGCTCGTGCGTGCCTGTTTGAAATAGAGCAACACCGGCACCAGGGCGGGGATGATCTCTTCTTCCGGCAGCATGTCCTTGTAGATGAAGTTCAGCCGGTCGCCGAGCAACCGGCCGCCGAGCAGCAGGGTGTATTTGCCCTTGGCCTTGCCGACCAGGCCGATGTCGCAGTTGTACGGCCGAGCGCAGCCGTTGGGGCAGCCGGTCATGCGGACTGTGAATTTCTCCGCGGAGAGGCCAAGGCGGGCAAGTTCCACTTCAAGCTGGTCGAGCAGGCCGGGGAGGGCCCGTTCGCTTTCGGTGATGGAGAGGCCGCATGTCGGCCAGGCGACGCAGGCCATGCTCCAGCGGCGCACGGTAGAGATATCTTCCGAAAGCTTGACGCCGTGATCACGGAGAATTTTTTCCAGCGTCTTTCTGTCCTGCGGGCGGATGTCCGTGAACAGGATGCTTTGATGCGAAGTGAGACGGATGCCGGGAGTGAGCGTGCGGCAAATTTCGCGCAGCGCCGTCTTGAGCCGCACTTGCTCGGTGTCCTTGATGCGGCCATTTTCCACATTCAGGCCGTAGAACCAGTTGCCGTCCCCCTGTTCGTCCCACCCCATGTGGTCGTTAAAGCCATGGACATCGTCGGAATGAGGATCGAGCAGTGGGCCGCCGAAATACTCTTCGACCTTGGCTTTGAATTTTTCCACGCCCCAGTTGGCAATGACGTACTTGAGTCGGGCGACCTTGCGGTCCTCGCGATTGCCAAAGTCGCGCTGCACCTTGAACAGAGCTTCCGTGACGGCCAATACATTTTCCGGAGTGGCGAAGCATATTCGTTTGGCGACGGCGGGGAAGGTCTTCTTCGCCGAAGGTGTCACTCCCATGCCGCCGCCGGCCAGCACGTTGTAACCGATGATCCGGTCGCCGTCGGTCAGGGCCATCAGCCCCAGGTCGTTGGCATACAGGTCCACGCAGTTATCAAACGCATAGCCGATGGCCATCTTGAATTTTCGCGGCATATAGAACTTGCCGTAGATCGGCTCCACATCAAAGCCGTCGCCGTCCGTTGCTCCGCCGGCGAGTTCTTTGTCCCCCGTGACGCTGTCGGTCAGCCACAACTCGTGATACGACTTCGTTTTGGGGGCAAAGTGCTCAGCTAGTTTGTCGGCCAGTTCTTGCGTCTGGCGATAGACGTTGTTCTTGTACGGTGCTGGGCAGCACATGACGTTGCGATTCACGTCACCACAGGCACCGAGTGTGGACAACTGCGTGTCGTTGATCTTGTTGATAACCTGCTTGAGGTTCGATTTGACGACGCCGTGTAGCTGTATCCCTTGCCGCGACGTGATGCGAAGCGTGGTGTTGCCAACTTCGTCGCACAAATCGAGCTCATCGAGCAACTGCCGGCTGGTAAGCTTGCCTCCCGGAATCTTGGTCCGGACCATGAAGATGTAAGACTTCTTTTTCTTGCCGTCTTCGACTACGGCTCCGCCGCGAACATCGCGGTCGTCCTGCTGGTAAGTGCCGTGAAACTTCAGCAGGACTTCGCTCGACTTGCCGAAGTGGTCATTCGCATCGACCATTTCCGGCCCGATGTCGCCGGCCAGAAAACGGCTTTGGTCCTTGATACTTTCCACGGGACTGGGCTTGCCGGGTTCGGACATGAGATTGGGAGAGAGGAAGCGATGAAAAATGAGATACTGCGCCGAATCCTTACCATGTTGACGTTCAAAGTAAAGATTCGGTTCGTGCTGATTGCAATTATACCGAAAAGCTAGGTAGACTCCTACGGCATTGAGGTTGGTTCTGGAGGATCGGAGGATCGCAAGGTGAATGTGCCGACGCCTTCGACGTTTCTGTCACAGCCCCATCGCATACGCTGGTGGCAATTCTCGCTAGGCACGCTGCTTCTCTTGGCACTGCTCGTTTGCGTCGGTGCTGCCTACTGGGGTACTCAAAGTCGGCTGTTAGTAGCGTCTCGTCAGAACCAGCAGTTGCTTGATGCCAATAAGCAACTCATGGAAGAACGCGGGATTCTGGACGTCGCTGACCCATCGCAAATCGTGCTCGAGTACCGTGGGAAGAGCCAAGACCCGGAGGTTTTGCGTTGGAAATGGCGAGTCCATTTTCCCGAGCGGAATTGGCGTTTTGCTTGCGAAATTGGCCCCATTGAAAAGACTGGACATCAGCATTTGCCAACCAAACAAATTCAAACTTATTTCAGCGGTCCGTCTGCACAAAGAAATCTGGAGCTAACCGTACTGCGCGACCTAGATAGCCGGCCGGTACTGGTCTTCAAACCTGGCGTCTACGGAGGTGATGTCAGGATGCCGCTCACGGAGGAGGAATTTGAATCGCTGCGCCGACTTGATCATCCGCGGAAATCGCAGCCCAAGGGAAGACCTCTGCAGGTACTTCCACCTGATACACGTGTGGAAATCATGCGCATTGTCGCAAATGACAGCGAACTGGAGAGAACCGGCTTGCTTGTTTACTTCGAGCGCTTTGCGCAGCCCTAATCACGGCGACTTCAGCCTATTTTGGCGCCTCGTTTACTTTGGGCGTTTCTTCCGGCGTGATGGACAGTCCGCCACTCGCGCGGAGCGTGACGCGATAGGACTTCCCTTTTTGCACCCGCATGTTCGGGGCTTCGCCGCTGGCGGCGCGGATGCCCATCTCCTTGGCTTTGGCCGGGTCGTTGGCGATCGCCCAGAAATCGTCCCAGATTTTTCGCTCGAATTCCGTTTCCTGTCCGCCTCGGGCATAACCTGTGGGGCGTGTGTTGCGGCGGTCGAGCGGAAAACCTTCAATCGGCTGCTGCCGCTCCCCGTAGATGCGGTTGAAGATGCAAAGCGAAGTGCCGCGATCCAGGTCCCTTTCTTCGATGTACTTGTCGTCGAATTTCACGACCCAGCTATCGATGTAAACCAGATCCCCTTTGATCTCGAAGGAGCGGGCGGGGTCCGTGGTGTAAGGGACTCCCTCGTCATTGAGCTCGACAAAATCGAGCATGGTCCACAGGTCCCCCTTTTCGCCGCGCTGTTCCTGATTCGTCACCGTCAGTCGGGCCAGCCGATGATCAACCTTGAGCAGGGCCATTCTGGTCCGGAGCTTTTCTATGTCCTTATTCAGAGTGGAGATCCTGGTGTCTTTTTCCTGGATCAGCTTCACCTTGGAGGCAATATCGGCCTGGGCATCCTCCAGCTTCTGATTCGCTTCCGCCAGTTTGGCGGCTTTGTCCTGAGCTTCGAATTCCTTGGCGTTGTACTTGTAATAAGCGTACCAACTGCCGCCGCCGACTCCCCCCAGCACCACGACGGCGAGGACGGTGCGGACGAAGCTGTTGAGCGTCGAGACGTTTTCCATGAAGCCGGGCATCGGGAGCTCCAAAAATGGCGAAATTCGAATGTCGAATGACGAAGGGAAGGTCAAGTTCCTAAGAGTATTCGCACAGCCGCCGCAATATTGTCCTGGGCCATCAGGCTTTCGCCGACGAGCATGGCATCGACTCCTGCTTCTTGTAAGCGTAACACGTCGGCCCGGGTGTGAATGCCACTTTCTCCGACCAGCACCGCATCCAGCGGCACTTGCTCCCGCAGCCGGATGGTGTGGCCGAGATCGGTGACAAACGTCCGCAAATCCCGATTGTTCACCCCGATGAGCTGGGCTCCGGCGGCGAGCACCCGCGGCAGGTTTTCGGGGTCATAAAACTCAACGAGCGGCGTCATCCCGAGTTCCAGCGTTTCATTGTGCAGTTTGCGGAGGTTGCAGTCATCCAGGCACTCCGCAATCAGCAGCACGGCATCCGCGCCGGCGGCCCTAGCCTCTAGTAACTGATAGCTGTCCAGAATGAAGTCCTTGCGAAGCAGGGGCAAATCCACCGTCGCACGAATCTGCCGCAAATAGTCGAGGCTGCCTTGAAAAAAAGGCTCGTCGGTCAGCACGCTGAGGCAGGTCGCTCCCGCGGTTTGGTAAGCAAGTGCAATCTGCACCGGATCAAAGTCCTGCCGAATGACTCCTTTGCTGGGGCTCGCCTTCTTCACTTCCGCAATGAGCTTGATGCTGCCCCCTGCGGCGAGCGGAGCGAAGAAGTCCCGCACCGCAGGCGCGTCCTGGATGGCACGCTGCAACTCGCTGGCGGACACTTCTCCCTGTGCGCGAGCAATTTCCTCTCGCTTGGTGGCAACAATTTGGTCCAAGATGGTCGCCAAAAGAGGACGCTCCAGCAGTTTCCGAGTGAGTCGCGGCTATCTAAATATAATACATCCCGTCCCCCTGCCCGCGTAGCTTCTGCGCGAGTTGGGCGAACGTGATTTCGCCAAGCTTCTCTTGCTCGAGAGCGGCGACTTTCTGCCAGGAATCGAGCAGGACGCGAGTGGCGGCTGTGGCGACGGCAGTGCTGGATTTGATTTGACCCGATAGTCCGTCGAAGACTCCCATCACCTGGCCGAGCGTGATTTGCTCCGGCTTTTTGGCCAGCTTGTAACCCCCCGCCGCGCCGCGAGTACTCTCCACCAGCCCGGCCCCTTTGAGCTGCAACAGGATTTGCACCAGGAACCGTGAGGGAATGCCGTGCGGCTCGGCGATTTCGCGGATGCGAACGGGCTGGCCACTGGAGTAGCGTGCGGCCAGCGCCAGAACCGCAAGGCAGGCGTACTCGGTTCGGGCGGAGATGATCACGAAGTTTCGCCCAAGGGCTGACGGCTGGGAGTGGGCTGGCGATCTGGAATTCACGCCCACGCAAAGCGGGGAACGTGCTAATCATTCTCGACAAAGGAAACGACTTGCACCTTGCCGCTAAGTCTCCAGGTCATCCTTCCCTGGCTCCAGGGGCGCTTTGTTTTCTTCGATGATTTGCTCTTCGCGCCAGGGCTTCTTTTCCTTGTAGCCTTCCAGTTCTTTGTGGAGCTGATCGTCGTTTTCGGTCCCCTTGCCGAGTTCGACCGCCTGGGTGGACCACTTGATGGCGGTTTCAAAGTCCCCCGCCTCGGCGTAGCCGCTGGCGAGAGTGCTAAGAATGTGGGGCTTCTTGTACTCGGTCAGCTCGCAGGCTTGCTTGCCGTACTCGATCGACTTCTTGGCATCGCGGACCTTGTCGTTCTTGGAAGTCGCCAGGACCCAGGCCAGGTTGTTGAGCACGCCGGTGTCCTTGGGATCGAGCTTGAGCGCTTTTTCGTAATCGGCCACTGCCTCTGCATGTTTGCCGACGCTCAGCAGCGCATCACCGCGGGAGCGGAGGGCATCAGCATTATTTTCGTTGTCGGCAATGACGTTGTCTAGCAGTTCAATCGCCTGCCGCGGCCGCTTATCGGCCACCAGATACATGGCCAGTACCAAGCGATACTCTTCGTTCTTGGGGTCGCTGTGCAGCAGCTTCTTGACGTCGATAATGGCAGCGCCAAATCGCTTTTCGGAAGCGGCAATGCGGCTGCGGAGGAGGATCGCGTCGGGAAGGTCGGGCACGAGACGCAGCAGCAATTCGGAATCCTGCCGGGCTTTGTCCTTGTTTCCCATTGCCGCATGCACCTGGCTCCGCATCAGCAGCCCCAGCAAGTTGCGGGGCTCCAGGTCGAGGGCCGTGTTGAGGTCGTCGAGCGCCTTCTGCTCGTCTTCCTTCATGGCGTGCAGTCCGGCCCGCAGCAAATATCCCCTGGATTCCTTCGAGCTAAGGGAAATCAGTTTGTCGATGTGCTTTAAGGCGTCATCGTATCTTTTGAGCTTATTGAGAACCTGGGAAATGGCCTCCAAAGCCAGTTGATTGTTGGCGTCAGCCGCCAACAACAGATTGAGGTCCGCGACGGCTTTGTCGTTTTCGCCCTTTTCGGAATAGATGATGGCCCGTCCTTGCAGGGCCTGCACGTTCTTGGGATCGGCCTTCACGGCGAGGTCAAAGTTCTCGAGTTTCGCATCAAGACTTTCCACCATTCTGCCGCGGAGGATGTAGGCCTTGGCGAGCTCAACAGGGTTTTCTTTCAGCAGCTTGAGGGCTTCGTCGATGTTCTCCTGGGCGACCTTGCGATCCCCATCCTGGACCTCGGCATGCAGTCGGGCGATGAGTAGGTAAGGGTCCGGGAGCTTGGGATCGTGTTTTTTGGCCTTGTCCAGGTTTTTGAGGGCAATTTGCCGCACGAATTGCCACTGGGAATTCCGAGGGGGCTCCAGCACTGCCTTGGCGGAACGCTCCGCGTGCTGATAGAGCGTGGCTGCCGCCATCTTGTGGGCGAACTCTTCCTGCCCCTTATCGAGCCCTTTCTTGATGGCACTTTCGGCCAGGGAGATGACTTTCTCAAAGTCCGCCAGGGTCTCCGCCCCTACTTGCAAATCAGCCGCCTCGTCGAGGTCCTTCTGGCCGGCCCCTTCGGCGCGGGCAACGCCGGCTAGCAGGGATAGAGAGAAGAGAACCAAAAACGACAGCATCATACGGCGCATGGCTAGAACCTCAGGAACGGATACGGCTGGTTCGGCGGCGATTTTCCAGGGGATTGCCGGACCACATTCCTGCATTATGGCGATTCCCGTCGTTGGATGCTATGCGAGATAGGGAGACGTCCAACACTGACCCGAAGCGCCAGCGAGGAGAGCCATTCCATGGAGCGGGGCTGCTTCTCGGGCCAGTCTCAACAATTGGCGATCAATTCTTCAGGTCTTAGGGCCGCGCCGCTGGGGGATTCCGCAGCCCTTGGGTGCCAGCACTTGTCTGCCAGCACCCCATTGCAATCAGAAACGCATCGACTTATTCTACTTATCCTTCCCATTTTATTTTATCGGAAAAGTTTTCTTTTCTGCTCATCACTCTTTCGGGCCATTTTTCCTAGACATTCGTGCCCCTAACAGGTTGCGGCCCTTGCAGACCCCTGGCATAGTCCGAACCACATTAGCTCGTTTTGAGCCGATGGATTTAGACGTTTTTGGTTTGTTCGGATTAACACAAGGAGGACAAGGATGAGGAAAGTCTGTTTCATTTTGGCCCTGATTTCGTGCCCGGTGGCTCTGGCTGAGGAGAAAACCGAGGTCAAGCCCGATGTCCAGCAAGCTGCCGCAACGGCCGATGCCAAGGGTACACAGGTCGAGCAGCCGCCGTTGCACCGGCACCCGACGCTGCTGGCAATGCTTCGCCGGAGCAACATCATCCGCCGCGCGGTGGGTCTCAAGCCCCAGCGGATCAACCCGGCCCTGACCAAAGCGGCTCAGGATCATGCTAATTATATGGCTGCCACTGGCGACTTCAGCCACTATACGAACGGTGGCTATCAGTACCGGGCCCAGAAGTATGGGTTCAAGGGGGGGGTGCGAGAGAACATTGCCGCCGGTTTTGGCTCGGTGGACGCCACCTTCAACACCTGGCAGGCGAGCGGCGGCCACTATGCCTCCATCGTCAGCGGCACCACCGAAGCCGGCTTTGGCTATGCCATCGGCCCCAACGGCGGAACTTACTGGGTCGGCGTCTACGGCAGCCCCGCAGAAGGGGACGAGGCCGGTGAAGAAGAAGGTTTCGCCGAAAAGGAAGCCGAAATTGCCAAGGCCAAAGCCGAGAAAAAGACCTTCGAGGTTGTGCCTGCCAGCGCAACGATCGAAACGACCCCCAAGACCGAGAAGCCTGCCGAGACAGTTCCGGCCGCAGGCGTGAAGTAATTTCAAAAAGTGCTAGCGGATCGGCAGGAAGGCCCATCCCTCTCATATACCTTGAAGGCCCGCGAGAGGAACTCGTGGGCCTTCTCCATTTAATGCCTGTGTTGCAGCTCGTGGGCCTTGGTTTTGGCCTCTTCCGCCTTGTAGATGAACGTCCGGTCCTGGGTTGCTTCAAACGCCTTCTGAAAGGTGACGCTGAGAGCGGTGTAGTTAAAGACTTCCGTGGGCTCCAGTTCGCAGGCCCGCTCGCTGTGGCGGATGGCGTCGGCATGACGGCCCGCTTTGCCTAGCAAGACGGCCAGGGCCATGTGGGCCAGGACATAGGTGTCGTCCGCTTTCACGACCTCCGCAAACTTATCGATCGCTTCGGCGTTTTTGCCGGCCCGTTTCAGGGTCTCGGCTTCTTTGAAGAGTTCGGCAGCGGTGGTCATGCAATCGTACCTGGCGAGCGTGGCGGAAGTATCTAGGGGCAAACTCCCAGGATAACAAACGCCCGCCTCTTCGTCTGGCCCCTCGCTTTCCTAGCTTTACATTTGGCGGATTCATTCGGCGTTCGCGCATGAAGATTTCACGAAGCTCAAGCCCCTGCCTGCCGATAATCGATGTGGCAGAAGTCCCCGCGCGCAGGATGCGCTAGCAGGGAACTGCGAGTTGCTGGTTAAATCCGCTGGAATTGGAATCTCTCGTAAGGAAGGATCCTTGATGCCCCGCAATCGCCTCGGCAGCGTTTCCACCAGCGGGCTACGCGTCTATTACGGACCCGAGGAGGCACTGACCGCCGGGCAGGAAAGCTCCGCCCGGCAGATGGTCAACGTCCCCGTCGGCGAAGTCCTGCCCCTCCTCCTGGAAGCTGCCGATAGCCGGCGGGCCTGGCTGGAAGACTTTTCCAGCGACGAGATGACCATCAGCAGCGACCTCTACGAAGTGCTACTTGCCTATCAACACTTCCGCCGGCCAAGCGCGTAGCTGTCCGCTGTCACCCGCCGTTCGAAGTAACCTGTTTCCGTGGAGCCAGCCGCGCGCCCGGCAAATGCGCTAAGCATTGCCCACAAGCTCATCGGTGCGGTCGCAGGTAGGACAGGATGTCCCCAAAGCAGTGATTCGGCCGCCATCGGGTGCAGCGACTGGTTCGCCGGTGCCACGTTTACCAGAAACGCCACCAAGGCTTCGTCGGCGGCATGTCATCGCCGGTTTCTGATGCACAACCCTTTTGTTTACGCAACAGTTGGTAGTAGTGCCAAATGTTATCTTCTGGGCCGTTCACGATTCGCTTGTGAGCGCGACCCCACGGCCAAGACAGCCGCCCACCACCCTGTTGAATTCCCGGAAACGATTGCCCATTCAGGTTGACCATGCCCCACTCGCCGCCGTGGTGTTTGCGCAGCACTTCTCCAACATAGCTGCCGAACGCTTTGGCAAACGTCCAAACTGCCTCCTCCGGCGGGTTGGATTGCGCCATGTCGTCGTGCAGGCGTCCAAGAATATGTTCAATCCTTTGGACGCTACTGTCAGACCAGTCGAGCTTGATACCAAAGTTGCTGGCAGCGAGATCCACGGCGTCAAGCGAGTACGCCGCTGCGATCTCCGCAATCTTTGGATCAGCTTCGAAGGACTCTGCCATGCGATTACCTAAGGCGGCGAACTATTGACTTTCTCGCGCCACTGCGCGCTTTACCACTACGACGGAACGAGAGTGTCTGATTTCGGCGCGCGGCGAACCCGAATCATGGTAAGAAACGCGGCCGCCAGGCTCGGCGGGACAATTAGGACCAACAATTCTGATGGATAGAAGGCGGGATGGTCCACACCCTTGTATCGACGGGGTGTCAATTCCATCCAGCCCAGGACCATCCAAGCCACCAAACTTGCGACAAAAATAATCGCCAGCGACCAGGCAAAGCTGTACTTTCCAGCAGGTGCAAATGTCGCCCATCCGGCGCAAGCACATACAACCGCGCAACCGACCACGGGATAAATCATCCCAGCTTCAAGATCGCTCCGAAACCACTCACTCGCCAATTCCGTTGGTCCCACAAGCCAGCGGTAAAGCATGATTCCGAGCGATAGTCCTTTAGGAGCCAATGCGCCTCCCAGGGCACAGAGGCTGGTGCCCCACGCGGCGCGTTGCCAGTTCCACGATGATTGAGGCAATACCGTCATTAAGAACTCTGCCAGGGACACTCCGCAATTCACACGTGGTACTTGCCGCTCGGAATCGGCGGGTTCGCTGCCGGGTCGCGCGTTACCGAATGCCAGGCGAGTTGGCCGCACTTGGGACAACGCATGTATCTACGAGGCTGGCCGGAGGCTTTCCAGCGAATGCCTCCCAGTTCCCAGACGGACCGCTCGCAGCCGCACGGGCAGCGGACCATCCAGGAGCGTGATTCCGCTTCCATCGACTCGGCCCAGCGTCGGGGCAGGATGGCCGTGAACAATCTTTGGGAAAAACTCATCGCCGGTTGTCCTCGCAGGTATTGGTCATCCCGCTCCGCTCGAGCAGCACCTCGATACCGTAAAGTCTACGGATCATGTTCCGAACAAGTAAGTCACGGGGGGAGGATTGCCTGCTGGCCCGTTTCTATCTCCGCGGACTTTGTGACTCTGCGTGAGGCCCCATTTCCAAGGCAAAGAGGGGTATCACGCGAAGTACGCCAAGTTGCGCACACAGTCAGATCGTCACGCGATGATCTCCCCCACCACCCGCCCATGCACGTCGGTCAGCCGGAAGTCGCGGCCGCTGTAGCGGTAGGTGAGGCGGGTGTGGTCGAGGCCGAGGAGGTGGAGGAGGGTGGCGTGGAGGTCGTGGACGTGGACTTTGTTTTCGACCGCTTCGTTGCCGAACTCGTCGGTGTTGCCGAGGGCCTGGCCCCCTTTCACGCCGCCGCCGGCCAGCCACATCGTGAAGCCGCGGCTGTGGTGGTCGCGGCCTTTGGCCCCTTCGGACCAGGGGGTGCGGCCGAATTCGCCCCCCCAGACGACGAGCGTTTCGTCGAGCAGGCCGCGGCTCTTGAGATCGGCGAGGAGGGCGGCGATGGGGCGGTCGCTGGCGAGAGCGTGGTTCTTGTGGTTCAGGATGTCGCCGTGGTCGTCCCAGGGTTGGCCGCCGCCGTAGTAGAGTTGCACCATCCGGACGCCGCGCTCGACGAGGCGGCGGGCGACGAGGCAGGCGTCGGCGAACTGGCCGCTGCCGTAGAGCTTTCGGGTCGCTTCGCTTTCGCGGCTCAGCTCAAAAACTTCCTGGGCGGCGAATTGGAGGCGGAAGGCCATTTCCAGCGATTCGATGCGGGCTTCGAGCTGGCCGTCCGCCCCGCGGGCCGCCAGATGCTCGCGGTTGAGCTCCTGCAGCAGGTCGAGCTGCTGCCGCTGGGCCGCGGCGGGGAGGTACTGGTTGTGGACGTGCTGGATGACGGTCCGCGGGTCGAGCTTGCTGTTGTCGATGTGGCAGCCCTGAAAAATCCCCGGCAGAAAACTGTTCGACCAAAGCTGCGGTCCGACCACCGGCTTGCCGGGGCAGAAGACGACATACCCCGGCAGGTTCTGGTTCTCCGTCCCCAGGCCGTACGTCAGCCACGACCCGAGGCTCGGCCGCGTTGGCTGCGTGTTGCCGCTGTTCATCATGAGCAGGCCCGGCTCATGGTTGGGAATGTCCGTGTGCATCGAGCGGATGACGCAGATGTCGTCGATCTTCTCCGCGATGTGCGGGAACAGCTCGCTGACGTCGATTCCCGCCTGGCCGTACTTGGCAAACTTGAACGGCGAAGGGAACAGATTGCCGACGGACCGCTGGTAGTTCTTGGTGAGCGCTTCGGGCTTCGTGCCGGCGTATTTTTGGAGTGCCGGCTTCGGATCGAAAGTATCGACGTGCGACGGCCCGCCGTTCATGAAGAGGAAGATGACGCGCTTGGCTTTGGCGCGGAAATGTGGGGCGCGCGGGGCGAGAGGGCTGGTGGCGGCGGAAGAAGCTGATGTTGACGATGATTCGGCTGCGCTTGCAGGGCTTTCAGTATCGAGCAGGCCCGCTTCGGCCAGGACGCTGGCGAGGCCAAGAGTGCCGAAGCCGCCACCCATGCGTGAGAGCCAATCGCGGCGGGAAAGGGTGAAATTCATGGCGGGTTCCTCGAGAGTGAGGAAGTGGGGCTTGGGTTAGGCGGGGCGACTCCAGTTCATTATACCGCCACAATCGGCATGACAACACAGTAACCCGCAGCGTAAGCAAGGGATTTCGGAGCCGCGAAGCCGCGGAACCTGTGAGCCGTAGAGCGTAAGCCCACGGAGTCGTGTCAGAATCGTGGTTTTGAGTAGCTCGCGTCATCCGTGATAACCACGCTTGTGAGGGAACTCAGCTCATCGAGCATCAACTCAATTAAGTTCCGCCAGATGTTGTCCGAATTCGCGAATGCGGCCGGGTCAAAGCACTCTAGGCTGTCTGCAAGTTGCGTCAGTGTGTCCCTCGAAGGTGCCATTCTGGTGGTGCGAAGGCTGTCCGACCATTCCTTCGCGACCAACAAGCTCTTGCTAAACAACTCAACCGATGAGTTAACGAAGGATTGAGGAATGGACAGTTGGCAATCGATTCTGCTGACGTAACCAGTCTTTGCGTTCAGACAGTAAGACGCACTTCCGTTACAAAACTCCTCCTCGCCAACGATAAATTCACTAGTCCATCGTTCGTCAAGGTCGTGATCAAAGAAATCGCCCCACCTGACGGACGTGTTGTAGGGAAGGAGCTTTGACTGTAGCGGCGAAAAAGAGATTTCGAAGCTATTTTGCCATTCAAAGATCATCACCCGGGGTAGCCCACGGGATACCAAAAACTCCCGCGAAGTTTCCGGCAAGGCTATATCATCGGCACTTAGGAATATCGGGTCTGTCCAAACCGATTGCGGCATGTTGGATACCCTTACCCCGACCCATCTCCCTAGGAACAGGGCGCGATCAATCCACAAACACAAACTCATTCGTCCCCAGCAGCGCCTGAGTATACCGCTCCCACGGCGTCAGCTTCACATCCGGCTGGCTTTCGGCGGCTTTGAGGAAGGTCGTCCCCACTTGCAGTTCCTTCTCGGTCGGCTCACGGCTGAAGAGAAGCTCGTAGGCGAAGCGGATGCGGGCGGAGTCGTCGGCTGACTCGGTTTGCAGGCGGGCGGCCAGCGTCTTGGCTTGGCTGACCATGAATGGGCCGTTCAGAACGAACAATTGCTGCATGGGGACCGTGGTGACGCTGCGGCGCTCGCTGGTGAGGTTCGGATCGGGGAAGTCGAAGAGGCGGAGCGTGCTATTGAGGTTGTGCCGGCTGACGGAGGCGTAGAGCGTGCGGCGGCGGTTGTTGTCTTTGGCGATGTCGAGGGACTGTCCCCCGAGCGACAGGTCGAGATTCCCCGACGCGGTCAGCAGCGAATCTCGCCAGGATTCAATATCGAGCCGCCGGCGATTCATCCGCCACAAGAGGCGGTTATCAGGTTCGCGCTGGAAATTGGCCGGAATCAGATCAGCCGACAAGCGGTACGTCGCCGAGAGCATGATCTGCCGATGCAGCCATTTCAGCGACCAGCCGCCGGACATGAAGCGGCTGGCGAGGTCGTCAAGCAATTCCGGATGCGTCGGCCGCTCGCCGAGCATGCCAAAGTTGCTAGGAGTCCCGACCAGGCCGCGGCCAAAGTGCTGCTGCCAGACCCGGTTGACCAGCACACGAGCGGTGAGCGGATTCTGCTCGCTGGAAATCGCATTGGCGAGCTCCAGGCGGCCGCTCCCTTGCGAGAATGGTTTCGCATCGCCGGCTGACAGGATTTCCAGGAACTTCCGCGGCGATTCATCCCCCAGATCCTTGTAATTGCCGCGACGATAAATCTGCAGGTTCTTGACCGCGCCGTCCTTGATACAGTGGGCCACAGGATACTTTTCGCCAACCTGCTTCTTCCGCTCTTCGAGCTCCTTCTTCAGTTCTTCGTTCTTCTTGCGGCGCTCTTCCGAGATGAGCTTGTCGATCTGATCCTTCTTCTCCTTGGGAAGGGCGCACGGCGCGTTGTTGTCATCAACGATGTCTTTCAGGAGTTCCTCAGCCGCTTTGTCGAGCGATTCCTTGGCGCGGCGCTTGTCCAGGGCGGCGGCAACATCTTTCTGAAGTTGGTCAGCGACTGCCTGAATGGCCGCCAGGGCGGCGGTGTCGCCGGACAGGTCGGTCTTGGCGTCCTGTGCAGCGGCAGCATCTTTCCAAGCGGCGAGGTACGGCCTTTTCTGCACGTTGTCCCCGCTGAGGAATTTCGCCCAGGCTTCGATGGCGAATTCTTGGAGGCCCGCCTCCTTGGCGAGGTTGACTGCCGCCACCTTGTCGTTCACAGCCGCCAGAGTCGCGGTCACGGGGTCAGCAGCCTTCTTTTTCTGTTTGTTTTGCAGCTTCCAAGAGGCGACGACATACTTGCCGGTTTGCAATGCCAGCGATTCGCGAATTTCCCGCTGCGTTTCGTTCTTCGCGTCTTCGATGGCCTTCTCTTGTTCCTTGACGCGGGCGACGCGCAGGTCGTAGGCGGCGACAATGTCTGGCGGTGCGAGCGGGGCCTCGAAATATTCCGTGCTGGCGAAGACGCCGGCGAGGGCGTAGTAGTCCTTTGTTGGAATTGGATCGAATTTGTGATCGTGGCAACGGGCACAGGAGACGGTGAGCCCGAGGATGCCGCGGGTGAGCGTGTCGATCCGGTCGTCCATCTCGTCCGCCTGGGCCTTGGGGGCACAGCCGGCGTCGGCGTAATAGACCGGGCCGAGGGCGAAGAAGCCGAGGGCCGGGAGGCGGGCGTTGCGGTCCCCGCCATCGAGCAAATCGGCCGCAATCTGTTCCTGCACGAAGCGGCTGTAGGGCAAATCGGCGTTGAAAGAGTTGATCACCCAGTCTCGATACCGATAGCCGCCGGGATACGCCCGGGCCGCGAAGGTGTGAGCCTGGTCCTCCGCATAGCGGGCGATATCGAGCCAGTGCCGGCCCCAGCGTTCGCCGTAGCGCGGGGATGCGAGCAGCTTATCGACGAGCCGTTCATAAGCGTCGGGTGATTCATCCGCCAGAAAGCTGTTGACCTCTTCCAAAGTCGGCGGCAGGCCGGTGAGGTCAAAACTGGCGCGGCGAAGGAGCGTCCGTTTGTCGGCTTCTATGGCGGGCTGAAGCCTTTCGACTTCGAGCGCCGCTAAGACAAAGGAATCGAGCGGCTGACGGAGCCATGCCGCGCTCTTCACTGCCGGCTGAGGTTGCGGCATCACCGGTTGAAAGGACCAGAACTGCCGATCTTCTGCGGTAACCGTGCCGCTCGTTCGTATGAATCCAGCCGCCGTCCCTTTTGTTTCGGGCCAAGGTGCGCCGCGCTCAATCCATTCCTTGAGGAGCGCGATATCTTGCTCGCCCAGCTTGGCACTGGGTGGCATTTGCAATTCTTCATCCGCGTACTTCACCGCCTTGAGCAGCCGGCTGTCGTCGGGCTTGCCCAGGGCGACAACCGTTCCGCCATCACCACCAGCGAGCATCCCAGCCCGGCTCTCCAGGCTCAGTCCCCCCTTCTTCTCCTTCCCATGGCACGAAAAGCAATTCGCCGCCAGCAGAGGACGAATCCGCCTTTCAAAGAACTCGTCTCCCGCCTTGTCACTCTCCCCCGCGACAGCCGATTTGAACAACGACATTGCCAGCAAGCAGATTGAGAGCAACAGGACGTGCCGGAAGCAGGGCATGGGCGGGGGAGGTTATTCGGAGGGGGGAATCGAGCGGGCTCCTTTCATCGTAGCGGAAAAGGAGGCATCAATCAAATGTGATCGAAATGCTCGCGAGTGCGGCAAGAAACGACTTGGCGGAACCCTCGTGGATTCCGCCAGTGATGATTCGAGCAGAACAGCCAACTACTCCACCAGGCCCAGCACCCGCCTGGGAATGACGTCGTCGGCATCATAGTCAATCAGCATCCCGCCACCACCATTGATGTCCAGAGTCCGGCTGACGTATTGGGAGCCGATCTGGGCTGCTCCGTTGCCCGTCACATTCATATGGCCGTTCGCCGTATAGAAAGTCCCCTTTACACTGAAGTTGGCGTTCCCCGAGATGCTCATGGTGTGATCCGCCGAGCGATTTTGAAACAAGGTCATTCCCTTGTAAACACCGCTGGTGGGGGGTGTAATCGAGACGGACCCGCCGTTGGCACCGCTGAGATTGATACCGTCGCTGGGGCTGTTGGGAGCGTTGTAGATCATCACTCCGTTCGCCACCAGGTTCCCTTGGCCGTGGAAGGAGAAACCGCCCCCATCCATATAATAGATTCCCGGCAACATGGTCACGTTGGCCTGTCCCGTGATGGTGATGCCGCCGTATACGCCCGGTGACAGCGTCCGATTGCCGTTGCTGTAGTGCTTGGGACCATTGCTTTGGGTCGTGTAATCGCTCTTATTGGGCTGGGGAATACCTCGCAAGGGATCGGGCTGCGGCTGCATTCCGGTATTCATGTTCCCGATGAAGCCTCCACCACTGGTACCTCCTACGACGGAGAAATTGTCGGCAGTTACGGTGCCCCCCCCTGTCGTCACGGCGGCATCCGGGGCATCGGAATTGACGATCACCGCGGCACCTCCCGTGACCTGCCCTGCTCCGCCCCCTGTCGACCGGAGGGCGGACGGCTCGTGCAGGTCCAAAACGTGAATGCCAACGAAAGCTGGTGACCAGTTGCCGCGCGCCACGGCGCGCGCGGTAATGGGAATGGATCCCGAGCCGATGATGGCGCTAAAGTATCGTTTCTGCTTGCGTTGCACGACCACCTCGGCATATCCCGGCGGCAAAGTTTCTCCCTTGTGGGGGCCGCCCATATACTTTTCCGGCGATACATGTACGGTGACGATTGTATTGGTGCCGTCGTCAGTGAAGCCATTGGCGTAGGCGATCTCATGCCCACGGTCATTTGCCGCGTCGTTGGGATCCTGGCCATGGTCCGTCGGGTAGTTGCGGAACACGCTCTCCGCGGCGGCCATGGCAGCGGCATCCGCCGTGGCCTGGGCTCTGCGCCGCTGTTCCAGCAGACCACCGCCGTCGAGGGAGATGGCCGCGCAGACCAGGAGAACGGTCAGGCAGAAGGCAACCATCACGACGATGGCCCCCCGCCTGGAGGATTTACGCTGCAGTGTGGATCGGTTGGTGAGTGACATGATGCATTCTCCAAAGTTGATTGCGACCCAGGTTCAAATCCTCAGTAAATCATCTGGGCAGTAGACGTGCTTGAAAGGTTATAGGGGCCGATCAAATAGACCTCCGGAAACCACTGGTAGGTTACCGTCACCGAAACTGTGTTTCCCACAGGCGTTCCGTAACCCCCGCTGGCGTCGAGGGGCATATTGCTCGCATCCCAGGTCACCTGGTAGGTCAGCTTGCTCAGGTCCATTGCCGTGGCGCTCGGCTGGATGGCCTTGGTGTAGACATCCGCGGCGGTGGCGGCGGGATTGCCCGTTTCTTCCGCGTATTGGCCCCCATGGACGCAGGCCCAACGAGCCCCTTCCCTGGCCAGTTCGGCCGTCTGCTGATAGCGGAATACCCCCAGGGCTCCCACGATCGTGGAAAAAATCAGGATAAAAACGATCGGGCAGCATATGGCAAATTCAACTGCCGTCGCGCCGCGGCGTGGATGGTGAATTCGATGGCGCATGAGAGGATCCTTTGTCGCGAATCGTTGACTAGCTCCCGCTGGTGTTTGGGGAACTCGCACAGACGTTCATCCGCACTTTACGCGTGAGGTTCACTTGGTTAGGGACGCCAGGAAAGCCGGTGATCGTTTGAAACGTATAAGCGGCTGTGACTTCCACGTAGGGGCGGCCGGCTGAGTCTGATCCGCTGACAGTGCTAATGGTTGGCGCGGGGCTGAGGTTGGTGGCGTCGGCCAGGGCGGCTGCTTGAGTGCTGGCGAAGGGGGACTCAGAGCTAACGGTCGGGTCGCTGGCATACATCGCGCCGGCCCGGGCACAGTTCGTCAGGGTCACCGAGAAGTAGAAAACCCGGGCGAAGTCCACGGCGATCACAAACAGGAGAATCAGCAAAGGGAGAAGGACTGCCAACTCCACCACTGCCGCCCCTCGCTTCTGGTTTCGGAGTCCGCGCGGCGATGATCCGTTTCGCGAAAGTCGTGGTAGGTATCTCATGACATCATTCCGACGATTCGCAATAAACCACCAAGAGCAGCTCCCAATGGGAACCGTAGGTCACAAAATCCGAATCGTCAAATTGCCGCGGAAGTCGGGCTGGATTCCGGCCGATGCACGGCCTCACGCACATTTGTGGCAGGAAGGGACTCGCTGACTACTGACCCTTCGGGGGCGATTTCACTTTGACATTCCAGTTTCGCGGCCACCATGTTGAGGTCACCGGCGAGTTTTGGCCAAAAGTCGCCGTCTCGAAATCGCACAGGGGGAATCTTTTCACCCTGACCGAGGGCGTGCAGGGAGGTTTGCAGCCGAAAGATCGGACCGACCCAGCGGTGGCTCAGCTTCAGGAGATCCAGCAGGATAATCGGGATCAGCACCACCCAGGCCAGCAGCGAAAGCTGCAAATACCACCATAATTTTGGCGCATTGGCGAAGAAGTCATCCGGAGGTGAGGTAATGAAGGCAAAAAAGAACACCATGAGCAACTGGGCCATCAGGCTCACCGCCAGGTACAGCACGGCGCGAAACAATAGGGCCAATTGAACGGGTCGGTCGATAAAAATACTTTGACGTTGTTTCGGATGTTTCATGTGCGGCTCCTGGGATGAGCTCGGCGGGCGCCGAGGTCTGGTTCATCGTTCCAGTGAAACCGTAGCTCACAATCGGGAAGAAGTGTTGGCGATTGACGCAGATCCACTTCCGCTTGTGCGGATTGAGTGGTTTGACATTGCACCCCTACGACGTATCTTATTCCCTGAAAAACTGCGACTCCTTCGCCGGCTGATATTTCACCGCCAGGTGCGGCGTTTCAATCTTCTTCTGCCCCTCAAAGAGTGACGTCATCCCGGCCGAGACGAGCCCGCTGGTAAGCAAGGTCCGTTCCACGGGATACGGCGCCTTGCCGGTTGTGAACATCTCTTCCGCCTTGGACATGAGGCCGGCGGAATAGACGACGTTGGGGTTCGGCGGGAGCTGGAACAACGTGGAGAGTGGCTCCTTCTCTCCTTTCAGTCGGGCGGCGAAGTTGAAGTCGTCCACCAGACCGTTCATCAGCAGCATGGTTGCTTTCAGACCGTCGGCGTATTCAAAGCGGTAGGCAATCGGCTCTTTGACCCACTCCTGCATCTGTTTCACCGTGGGATAGCGATGGCTGTAACTCTCAGCCTGCGCCAGAGTGTGACTGCGGGAGAGGCAGGCTTCGAACAACTTGGGATTCCAGCCGCCCGCTTTCCAGGAGCCGGTCTTCATCGCGTCCCACACAGGCGCGCCGCGGAGAGCATGCATGCTGACAACTCCCGTCTCGCCCCCCTTTCGCCGCTCCGCCATGCATTGCAGCGTTTCCAGGGCGTGGAAGTCGTAGATGTCCACATTCCCCATCGCCACGACGACAATCTCCTCCACCTCCGCCCCCAGCGGCATGTCGATGGCCGGCATCCGCCAGGTCACAGGCAACGAAGAGCCGGCGAGGAACGGAAAGCCGAGTTGCTTCGATTGCTCGACCATCTTCTTGGCCCACTCGAAGTTCCAGGAAAGATGCTTGTCGTTGAAAACCGGCGTGGTCCGGCCGTCCTTCTCAAAAACTTTGACGATCTCCTGAAACAGCTCATAGCGGGGATATTTCTTCTGACCGATTTCGCTAAGCGGATAGTTGCCATGCTCGCCGATGAGCAGCACCGCATCCACGGCCAGTTTGTCGCCGCCGTTCCTGAGAGCTTCGGCCACGGTGCCGTAGATCTTGAACCCAGATTCCGCTGCCCGCTTCGCGCTCAGGTCCCCTTCGGGCTTTTGATCGACATAAGCTGAAACAACATCAAACGGCGGGCGGTGCCACTTTCCCTTGAGCGGATAACCACCTAGGAATCGCTCGGCCATGTGCCAGGCATGAGAACGGTAATTCCAAAGGGTCGTTACCACCGCTATTTTCTTACGGCCTTCCTTCGCCGGCTCTTGGCCACGAGCGAAGGGAGAGAAAGCAAAGCCGGCGGCAGTCGCGGCACCGGCAACGAGAAAATCGCGGCGGTCGAGCATGAGGGAGTCTCCAGGCGGGATGGGAGGCAAGCAGACTGAAAGATAGTCTCTAGCCGCGCCGAAATACATCCGCCTTGGGAACAAATTCGACTCCGGCATCCAGCGGAAAAATCGGTCGGCGGCAGCGGGTGTGGCCGAGGCTTTGCAGGTTGGCGCTGGTGGATCCGGGAGCATCCACGTTAATCAGCCGACCGCACCAAGCGGCAAACATGTGCTGTTGGCAGTGGGGTGACTTGACCACCACGAGGTCAAACTTCTTTGGGTCTTGACCGTGAGCGTAGAACAGCGAGCGGTCGTACAAGCTGACGGACCGGCTGGTGACGACGAGCGTGATGTTGTCTGCTTCGAGGACCGCGGTATCCCCGGAGTACCATATTTCGCCGTAGGACTCGCTGCGGAATCGGCCATCGGAAAGCAATAGCACTTTTGCTTGAATGAGATGCGGAATGAACCGCTTCCGGTCGAGTTCACCGCCGACCGTTGTGGTGACCCCGCCACCGACTCCCGCGGCAAAGGCATCTTTCACTGCCGCTGAGTCCACAATCGGCAGCAGCGCCCGGCCGCGATAATCCTGGGCGACCAGCTCGCGGAGAATTGCGTTGCTGTCGCCCGACGCACCTGAACTCGTGGCATCGGCGGCATCCACCAGTACCGCAGTGCCTCGGGTATCTTTGGCCAGCGCCACGGCATCTCGCAGACTCGTCAGTGGCACTTGCATCTTCTCCCGATGTTTCCAGAAACCCGCCGCCATCTGTTCCGCTTCGCGCCGAGCCCGTGCTTCGTCGCCGTCCGTCACAACAAAGGCATTGGTCCGCAGATCCAGCACGTCGGTAAAAGGATTGCCAATGAACATGCCGGCGGACAGTCCACCAGGACTCGCCTCAATTGCCTGGGCGGCGCGAATCGATTCGCCAAACAGTCCCGTTGCCGTAATCAGTTCGTCGCCGCGAACCAGCGCCGGAATCTCCACCCGCGCCGTCACCGGTCTTACTTCCCCAGCCATGATCCGCAGCAGCAACCGGGCGGCTCGTTCGCCGGTCTCGAAGAAATCGACGTGCGGATAGGTGTGATACGCCACAATGGCGTCGGCATGAAGTAACATCCGATCGGTCAGAATGCCGTGCAAATCGAGCGACACCACCATCGGCACCCGCTCGCCGAGAATCTTACGGGCCTCTTGCAGCAAATATCCTTCCGGATCATCCTCCCCCTGCGCCCCCATTGCTCCATGCATGGAGAAGTAGACGCCATCCACTGGCGGCAATTGCCGCAGAGCTTCCAAAAACTCTTTCGCAATCCGGGCAAAGTCCTCAGCAGCCAATGTTCCGGCCGAGGTAATCGCCTTGGCACTGTAGGTGGGAATCAGTTCGAGGTTCGGCTGCCTGTCCAACACCGACAGCGCGCCGCCGACTTCGTTCCGCACTGTGCGGTGGTAGTCAATCAACTCCTGGCCGAACGAGATATTGAAATCGGCATAGCGGCTCAGCACCGGGTTGAAAGTGGAGACTTCCTGCTTGCATTCGGCGATGAGGATTTTGGGCATGTTCTCAGCTTTTGGTCCCCGCCAACTCCGCGATGGCCTCCCCTTCGCTGACAATCGGGACGGGGCGGCCGGCGAAATTGGGAATGGCGACGCGGCGGTAATCGATGCCGAGGTGGCGGTAGATGGTGGCCAGGAAATCGCCGGGACCGACTCGCCGTTCGATCGGGTCTTCGCCACGCGCGTCGGTCGCCCCAATGACTTGGCCGGTCCGAATGCCACCGCCGGCAAAGAGCATGCTATTGGCCCGCGGCCAATGGTCTCGTCCCGGCTGGATGACGCCGGCTTCGCCGCTGGCGACTCCGCCGCCGCTCGAAGCGACATACGAGATTCGCGGCGTGCGGCCGAACTCGCCGGTGACGATGACGAGAACCCGCTTGTCGAGACCGCGCTGGTAGACGTCTTCAATCAGGGCGGAGACGGATTGGTCAAACGTCGGCGAGCGGAATTTGTAAGCGTCGAAGACGTGCTGATTGACGGAGTGGTCGTCCCAGTTCTGCACGCGGCCGCACAGCGGGCCGTCGAACTCCGTCGTCACCACGTCCACCCCGGCCTCCACCAGCCGGCGGGCGAGCAAGCATTGCTGGCCCCACTGATGACGGCCGTAACGGTCCCGCAGCTTGTCATCTTCTTTGGACAGATCGAACGCCGCCCGGGCCGCGGGGCTGGTGAGCAGGTTGAGGGCCTGGGCTTCAAACGAATCAGCCGCTTGGATAATCCCAGACGCATCCACCTGCCGCCGTAACTGGTCGAGCGAACTCTTGAGCCTCATGCGCCGCGAAAGGCTGCTCTGCCGATCGCTGCCGGCACCAATGTTGGGAATCTCGAAGCTCGGGCTGTTCGGATCCCCCGTCACCTTAAACGGCTCATAGGCGGGACCGACATAGGTCGGCCCGGCAATGGTGAAGCTGTCGTAGTTGTCCACCGGATTGACCGCGACGTAGTTCGGGAGCGCCCGGTTGGGGTCTCGCCGCAGATAGCTGACGACCGACATCCAGTCCGGAAAGACCGGCTTGATCTTGTCCTGCGGATCGGGATCTCCCGCTAGAATTTGTAGCGAACCGGACGGATGCCCACCGCCGGTGTGGGCCACCGAACGGAGGAGCGCGTACTTGTCGGCGAGCTTGGAGAGCTTTGGTAGCAATTCACCAATGCGAATCCCCGGCACGTTGGTATCGATCGGCCCATACGGCCCGCGATAATCCGCCGGAGCATCCGGCTTGGGATCGAACGTCTCCAGATGACTGCCGCCCCCTCGCAGCCAGACCAAAATCACCGCTGTCTTTTCCGCGGGCTTCTCGGCAGCCGCCATCGCTCGAATACGCAACAGCTCCGCTAGGCTCAGGCTGGAAAAACCAACCAGACCAGTGCGGAGCAATTCGCGACGAGTAAGGAAAGACGTACGGTTGGACATGCAAAGATGGTAGGACGGAGTTCGTTGTCAGGCGGGGACCAGCCAAGCTGGCGCTATCGGTGGGATACGTTTCATTCTATCCGGGGACCACAAAAGCCGAAAGCGATAAATCCCCGGCAGTCACTCTGTCGCTCTCCCTTTCGGCATCGGCGGCGGCTGTTGCCAGGTCCAGCCAGATTGGTACTTCACGTTGAGATAGGGCGTGGCGACCACGCGGCCGCTCTCTTTGCGGCTGATGTGGATGGCGTCGAGGATGCCGCTGGTGAGCAGCGTCCGCTCGGCGGGCCAGGCGGGTTTGCCGGTGTGGATCATCTGCTCAGCTCCCTTGAGCAGATGGGTGAAGTGGGCGAAGGGGCGATCTTCTTGGAGCAGGAACAGAGTGGAGTCCGCCGTGCCATCGGCGTATTTCCAGGCTCCGGCGAAGTCGCCGTACCCGCCGTCCATCGTGAAGACACTGGCGCGAAGGCCGCTCACATATTCGAGTTGCATCAGACTTGGCTTCTTGATCTCTTCGCGAAACGTCTTGCCCGCCGGAACCGGATGGTTCTGGAAACGAGTCACGGCCGCATCGAGCAGCTTCAGGTCGAACTCCCCCCGCTCGCCGGCTTGCCAGACGGCGTCCCCTTCCAGGAAGCGGACCTGCTTGATGCCGGTCTCGCCCCCCTTCCGACATTCCGCCAGGCATTGCAGCCCCTCCAATGCGTGAAAGCCGTAGGCGTCGAGCGTGTGATAGGAGGTGACGACGATTTCCTTAAGGGGCTGGTCGCGCTTGATGTCGGTGGCGGGTTCCCGCCAGGCGGAGGGGAGCGACGAGCCGGCCATGAAAGGGATTTTCAGCCGCTGGGTCTGGCCGAAAATCCATTCGCAGTCCTTCCAGTTATCGGCCACGTGCTTGTCGCTGAAGACGGGAACCACACGTCCGCTCTTCTCGAAGACCTTGATCGTCTCCTCCCAGAATCGCCGCTTGGGAAACTGCGTCTGCCCCGTCGGGCTCATCGGGTACGTGCCGTGCTCGGCGACGATGATGACGCCGTCCACGGCCAGCTTGTCGGTCCCTTGGGTGAGAGCGCCAGCCACTGAGTCGTAAATCTTGAAGCCGTGCTTCTCCGCCAGGTTGCGGCTTTTGTCACCTGTCGAGAATTGATCGACGTACGCGGAAACGAGCTTGAGCTTTGGAAATTCTCCCTGACCATCGAGCGTGAACCCTTCCACTAAGCGCCCGGCGATGACATCGGCGTGGGTATTCGTCCGCCACTCGGTGGTGATGACAGCAACGGTGGGGATTTTGCCGGGCTCCGCGGCGAAAACGCACAGGGAAGCGGAAAGTAACCACGAAGACACGAAGACACGAAGGAAGGAAGAAGAAAGTGTTATTTTGGATCTTCGTGTCTTGGTGTCTTCGTGGTTCCAACTCATGGATTGCCCCTTCGTTTTGGCATTCATTTTCGGTTTCTCGTGCTTTTGCTTTGTCTCAGATTTGTGGTTGAGGTTGCGTCCGGTATGATTGTACGATGAATACACCGTGTTCGCCTGCAAGGAACGGATTTGATCCTTTTAGGAATAAATTAGGATTGTGATTATGAGTCCGCTCCCTTCCTCTTCCCGTCACTCCACCCTCAGCCGTCGCCGACTGTTGGAACTGGGCGGCGTGGCGATGACGGGAATGGGGCTGCCGCAACTTTTGCAGTCGAAGGCATCAGCCGCTCCCTACGGTCAAACCTCTGGCAAAGCTAAGTCCTGCATCTTTATTGTCCAATACGGCGGCGGGCCGCATCACGACACGTTCGATCCCAAGCCCGATGCTCCCCGTGAAATCCGCGGCTACTACCAGCCGATTCCGACGAACGTCCCCGGCATCCAGATCAGCGAGAAGCTGCCGAAGCTCGCGGCGATGGCGGATAAGTACTGCCTGGTCCGGAGCATGACGCACGGCAACGGCGGCCACTTCGACGGCATGCACACCTGCCTCGCCGGCACTTCGATCAATAGCACCACCGACGACACCCCCTACTTCGGCTCCATGCTCTCGCGGCTCCGGCCGTCGGTCAAAAACATTCCGTCCTACGTTTGGGTGCAGAACCTGGCCGGCGACGTCGGCCTCCGCTACGAAACCGGCGGCTCGCTCGGCTCCGTCTATTCGCCGCTCCGGGTTGGCAAGGATCTCGAAAACCCGTCGCAGAAGGATTTTCAGTTCAAAGGCTTTGACCCCGCCCCCGGCCTCACCACCGGGCGGCTTTACGAGCGTTCTCGCCTGCTCCAGCAAGTCGATCAGAGTAAATCGGCGACATCGTCCACGCTCCGCGATTTCCAGTCCAAGGCCCTGGAGCTCGTCACCGGCTCCGAAGCCCGCCAGGCCTTCGACCTTTCGAGGGAGCCCGACAAAATCCGCCAGCGGTACGGTTGGCATCCGCTGGGCCAAAACCTGCTGATGGCCCGCCGTCTGATTGAAGCCGGCGTGCGGATGGTCAACGTGACCGCCTGGTGCGGTTGCCCGGAGGGGGAAGCCTTCCGCAACGTGCAAACCTGGGACATGCACGCCGTCCTCTACTCCGGCAACGACAATATCTACGGCAACTCCGCCTACGGCCTCAACTTCGCCCTGCCGCGTGTGGACGAAGCGGTGAGCACACTGCTGTCCGATCTCTCCGAGCGAGGGCTGCTTGAAGAAACGCTCGTCATCATGGTCGGCGAGTTCGGCCGCACCCCGAAATTCGAGAACGTCGACAAAGGCCGCGGCCATTGGCCCAACGCCTACACCGCGTTATTGGCCGGCGGAGGCATCCGCGGTGGCTCCCTCTACGGCTCCTCCGACAAAGAAGGAGCCTTCGTCAAGGACAAACCGGTCTCCCCCGAAAACTTCGGAGCCACCATCTACCACGCCCTCGGCGCCCCCACCCGCATGCCCGACGACCTTGCCAAGCGAGTGAGCAAGGGTGAGCCGATCTTGGAGCTGTTCTAAAGTAGGCCGCTGCCACTACACAATCGCGGGACTCGAACCGATCGCACTTTGATCCAGAACGGTGATGCCAGCGGGAAAGCTGGGAGCTTCCTTCACCGGAACTGCCCGCCGATGTCCGAAGAATCCCCGGCTCTTGATGACTTCGGCGACTTCGGGGGGGACGTGGTTGCTCCAGGCGGGGTTGCCGGCTTTGATCTGCTCGATCACGTCGCGGGAGAAAATGGGGAGATAAGCGGGGTTGTAGTTGTCGAGCTGCTCAATGCAGCCTTTCTCGACCAGGTATGCGAACAGCTTACGCAGCTCGGGGGCGACTTGCAGGTTCTGGACCGTGGTGAGCTCGCCCGTTTTCCGATCGAGGAGCGGGTAGATGTAGAGCTTGAGGTCGTTCTTGAAGAGCCGGCCGAAGGATTCCAGGATGCCGCCGTCGAGCTGGCCGTAGTACTTTTCGTCAAACAGCTCGCAGAGGCTGGCGGCACCCATCGTGATGCCGATTTTCTTTTTCGTGTAGCGGGCCAGGTACGCCGCCAGCCGATAGTATTCGAAATAGTCGGAGATGAGGACCGTTTTGCCGCAGGCGGCGAGGACGTCGGCCCGTGCCAGAAAGTCGCGAAGGTCGATGGCACCATTGGGCCGCCCGCCGGCAGCCTGCAGGTTCCGCATAGTGATTTCCATTAAGGAGACTACCGGCTCTGCCGCCACTTCGGGTTCGCGGACGAACTTTTCGTGGGCACAGCGAAGCATGTCCACATTCACGTGCGTGACGGGGCGGAAACTGCCGCGCTCGACGAGAATCGGCTTCTTGTAGAGCACTTCGGAGGGTTGCAGCACTTCCCCTTTAGCCGAAAACATCGCCGCGCTGGAGAGGCCAAGTTGCACCAGACGCAGGCTCATCACCCGGTTATCGACGTGGCGGAAGGCGATTCCGGAAAACTCGATCATGTCGATTTCGATCCGCCGCGTCGTCAGGTTATCCAGCAGCGACTCGACGAGCTGATCAGGCTCGTGATTGAGGAAGAACGCTCCGTAGAGCAGGTTCACGCCGACGATTCCCAAGGCTTCCTGTTGCAGGGCGTTTTCCGTGTCGAGCATCCGGACGTGCAGGATGATCTGGCTGTCCTGGTCGCGAGGGTGGGCCTGGAACCGCACCCCCATCCAGCCGTGGCACTCGTTCGTCCCCTTGAAGTTGCGGGCCGAGACCGTGTCGGCGAACACGAAGAAAGTCGTCGAGTCTCCGCGGCTCTCGCGAAGGCGGCTGAGGTTCAGGGCGTGCTCGTGGTCGAGCATCGCCTCCAGCCGCGGGCGGCAGACGTAGCGGTCGCACTGGCCATAGATGGCGTCGCTGACCGCCATGTCATAGGCCGACATGCTCTTGGCAATCGTCCCCGCGGCCCCGCCGACGCGAAAGAACCAGCGCACCACCTCCTGCCCCGCGCCGATCTCGGCGAACGTGCCATAACGGCGCTCGTCGAGGTTGATGTCGAGAGCCTTGCGCTCAGTATTGGGACGGTCGTGGGGCATGGGGTGCTACTTGCGAGGAAGCGATTTCGCGGGACTCCAGCGCAATCCCTCTCGAACGTATCGACAGTGTCGTACTGGAAAACCAGCAAACCCTGCCGACTGCGTTGAGGTTGAGGATGTTGGTCCGCTACAGGCGTTACAGTCTTCAGCCGCGGCAGCGGCAGCGGCGAAACAAAGCATCACGCCCGCTTTCGAGCAGGCAGGCGCGATGGACGCACTTTGGCATCTGTGCCGAGATCACTCAGCTTGCCCCCAACGGCGAAGAGCCCGCGAAAGAGCAGATCGAGCGACACGTTGTCCTCGCCAACTTCCATTTTGGCTATGCGGGATTGGCTGGACTTGAGTTTCTCCGCGAGTTGCTGCTGCGTCAGACGCCGTTTAAGTCGCAGGCGGCGCACGGTGCGGCTCACGGAAAGTCGGAGGTCTAAGAGACGGCGTTCCTCCGCGGAAAGACCAAGAAAATCGTCCGCATCACCAATTCGGTAACCCGCAGCCTCAAGGGCCTTTCGCTTTGCCTTATCCATGTTTCTTCTCCTTGTCGGCCACCGCGGCTACCTCGTCGTAATGCCGCAACCGGCGCTGGCAATTCTCGATGACGCTCTTGGGGGTCTGTCGGGTCGTTTTCGCAAACACCTCGAGAATCAAGATCACAGACCTCTCTAGGCGATAAATAATTCGCCAGTTGTGCTGCTCGTCCCGCACTCGGAGTTCGTGGCAGCGAGCGCCGATGCTCGGCATTGGCCGGGAATGAGGCATTCCGAGTGACTGACCTTCCTGAAGCTGACGCAGCAACATTCCCGCTTCCACGCGGCTCGCCGCTGAAAATGGCGGCGTCTTGATCTCTCCCTCGAGCCGGACAAGCGGCTTTCGTGGGATTTCCGATTTCGCCATTGTCGCACCCAAGTATATGTCAAATATGACATGCTGTCAACCGAGAAACGACTCGAGAATACCGTCGAGTATAATCAGAAGTCCCTTTTTGAGTTCTGTTGGATTCACATGTCGTCACTCCCGTCCGATTCTGAAACACAGAGATTCCTCTCTGCCCAGCCACTGCGACAAATGCAGAGACTCGCAGAGTTACTCGGCTGGAACGGGCTTCGATTGGAATACGGTCGGACTCCGAATGACGAGCGATTCAATGAAGAAATACGCGGTCACCTTTTTGTCTGCTACATGACGACGGATGAGAAGTTCAACCTGCAAATCAACACTTATCCTCACGATCAGACTCGTCGGCATCAGGCCACGGTCAAGGCAGAACGCTATGGAATCATCCACACAGAATGGCAGCACTTCGAACTGCCCGATGACGAAGCAAGCCTAGTCCGGTTGGCGGAGACGCTCAAGCCGCTGCTAAAGCGAAGCAACTTCAAGGACCGAGCCTGGCGCAAGGAATTTGCCGCCCAGCATCCACATCTTGTTCATCCTAAGCGACATCGCTAGACAACTGCCGTTCAGAATTCCTTGCAGCATGCTGAAACAGATCCCTCTCCTTGCGGCTCAACCCTCCTTGGGGAATTTCCAAATCCCCAGCGCGTTTTTTCCTAGCATCAGTTCCCGATCCGCGGCGGAATAGAAGTCGCAGTACTTGTCGACGAATTCGAGTTCCTTATCCATCGGCAGTTCCCAGCGCGGGCGCGGATAGCCGGTCCCCCAGACGAGTTGCTTGCCGCCGAACTCCTCGTAGATGGCCTTATAGAACGGCCAGGTGTCTTCGTAGGGATACTTTTTGAGTTCCGACATCTCGTAGGGTTCGGAGTTACTGATCCAGACCTGCGGAAACTTCTTCAGGCGGAACATCTTGCGAAACTCAGGCCAGCAATCGGGCGACTTGAGATCGGGCTTACCAGCATGATCGACGATAATTCTCACGCCGGGGAAGCGCCCCGCCATTTCTTCGAGCATCAGCATTTGATGCGGGGCAATGTAGTAGTTGAACACGGCCCCGAGCTTCTCTGCTTCCCGCCAGAGCGGGTAATGCTCCCTGGAATTGAGCCACGTTGACTTGGGATGATAGATCGGGCTGAACCGCATCCCCTGAAAGCCGCGTTCGTTGATCCAGTAACGGAGATTGTCGACGATTTTTGGATCTTCCGGATTGAGCAGCCCGTGAGCGACATAGAGTTTCGGATATTTTTTCAGCGAGTGGGCGATATAGGAGTTGTCCCAGCCAAAATACCGCGGGTTGATCAGCACCGCATACTTGAGACCAAACTCCCCCATCTGCTCGGCTGCATTTTCAATCGGCGCGGCGATGTCAACCTTGAGATTTTTGCCGCTCTCTGGGTGATTGAAGGGGAACTTGGGGTCGAGCGTCCAAACCTCCAAGTGGGTGTCGATAATCAGCCGCTTTTTCGCGGATGCCGCGACGGCCCCTGCATTGGCGACTGCGGCTGTGGCGACAGCACCGAGCGCACCTGCGAGCAATTCTCGGCGATTGAGTATGATTTGAAGGTTCATTTTGAGTCGTCTGTTACGAGGAGATGATTCCAATGGATGGCCGGGGAGTTCCCGAACCTTTGGCAGATCGGCGATTCTCCCATGATATGATGGTTACGGCCAAAGTACATTTGCCATCAATCTTGCTCTCTCATTATTCTGCCCAACACTGTTCTGCCAGGCTGCTTTGTGCTGCAAGGAACAGAGAACTTGGTGGAACAATGGTGGACAGAATCGTGACTCCAAAATGAAAACCATTCTCGGCATCGGCGCTCATTACGACGACTGCGTGTTCGGCATTCCCGGCATCATGCTCAAGGCGGTGCGGAAGAATTATCGGGTGGTCATCCTGTCGCTCATCGGCGACTACAGCAATTGGAAGCCGGCGCAGGGGCGAGAGAAGGAGATTGTGGCGGGGACGACTGACATTTGCAAAGAGTATGGGGCCGAGATGCGGTTCCTCAAATTCGCCGGGACGAGTTTTGAAGTCACGGAGGCGAACAAGCTGGCGGTAGCTGAGGCGGTGGCCGCAATTGAGCCCGATATCGCGTTCACGCTCTGGCCGCATGACAGCCACTCCGATCATGAAGCGGCCTCGGCTCTCGCCAAGATCGCCCTGCGGCATGGGGACCGCCTGCTGCCGAAAGGGAGCCGCTTCAAGCACCCGCAGCAGATCTATCATTTTGACAACGGCCCGCGGCACACCATTGGCTTCGAGCCGAACACGTTTGTCGACGTCACCGAAGAATGGCCGCGGGCCGTCGAATGGCTCGGCCGGCTGATGGCCCTCGTTCGCAAAGAAAAATACGACCCGACGACGCTGGACGGCGCACAAAAAGCCAAGGAAACGCAGGCGCTCTATCGGGGCATGACCTGTGGGGTGAAACACTGCGAGGCGGTGCGTTCGGCGGATGCGTATGTGCGAGAAATCTTCTGACCTCCGCGGAATCGGGCGGCTAACTCCCTTCGAGGAAGTCAAACCGGATGGCCACGACCTCCAGGTCATAGGAACCTTTGGGAGCGGGGATGGTGGCGGTTTCGCCGATTTTCTTTCCCAGTAGCCCCTGCCCCAGCGGACTGGTGATGAGAATCCGGCCGCAGTTGTAATCTTCCTCGCCGGAGCCAACGAGTGTGTATTCTTCCTCGTCCCCGAGATCGACATCCTTCACCACAACCGTCGCGCCGAAGGAGACCTGGTCTTTGGGGAGCGTGGAGGGGTCGATGATGTTGGCCTTGGAGAGCTTGGATTTGATCAAGTTGATCCGAGCCTGAAGCAGACCCTGGGCTTCCCGCTGGGCGTGGTACTCGGCGTTCTCCTTGAGATCCCCTTCGGCCCGGGCGGCACTGATTTTCTCGGCGATGGCGGGCATTTCCGTCCCCTCCATCCGCTCCAAATCGGCTTTCAGCTTGTTAAAGCCGGACCGGGTCATCGGTACGTAGTCGTCCATGTTCGCAAACTCCAAGCGGACAAAAAAATGCGACCTCCAAGGGAGGCCGCATGGGGTTACCGGTTTTTCAAGACTCTATTGTGAGTCAATTCGAGGGGGATGTAAAGTCGAGAGAGGCCGGTTTATATCGGCTAAGTGCTTCCGCCCTGATGCACCTTTCGCAAATAAGCCGCCGCCCTTTTTGCGCCCTCTTGTTCGGCTAGCCACAAAGTGGTCCGCCCGACCGCCCACGGCAGCCCGCAGGGGCGGTTGACATCGGCTCCGGCGGCGATAAGCAGTTTGATCGCTTCGACGTTGTTCTTTCGGGCGGCGAGCATCAGGGGGGTCTGCTCCGTTCCTGGTGGACCTTCGACTTCCGCCCCGTGTTCCAGCAGCGCCTGCACGACTTCCGGGCGGGAGTCGGAGGCGGCAAATCCGAGTGCGGTCATCTGATCTTCGGCTCGGACATAGTTCACATCAGCGCCTGCCTTGATCAGCTTGATCGCGATTCTCATGCCCGCCACGCCTCCCCAGGAGCAAGCGCACATCAGCGGGGTCAAATCATCTTCGTCAACGACGTTCAGGTTCGCGCCTAGGCGGATCAGGCGATCAATTTCCTTCAGCGATTCAGCCAACTCCTTCTTGGATTCAGCCCGAACGGCAGCGTGCAACGCCGTCTCGCCGGTCAGAGGGTGAACTTCATCGATGCCGAGGGAGTCCGACAGGCGGTCCAGTTCCTCCGCGGATAGCTCGCGCACCATCTTCAGCTTGTCCAGTAATTTCTGCGAAGGACGCCACTTCGACATGTAACTCACCCTCCGGAATCGGGATTCTCACTCAGCGATCGCGTGCGTCAATTCGATCGGCTTCGTGCTCCCGCTGGCAGTGACGCTGAGCGGGACCGTGAAAACTACCGAGCCTGCCTTGCAAACACCGGCTTCGCCGTGGCGGCAGTAAAGATAGTTGAGGGAGACAGCGACCGCGTCGGATCCGGTACCTTTCACCGGGATGATGACATCGAATTCGGCCAGGGGAGACGCCAGAGGACGCCTGCCGAAGACTGCGCGATCCAGGGGACCGCTGGCTTGTGGCGAGTCGAGCCAGTATTCCATGGGGCCTTCGGCGTTGATTTCCATGCCGGCAGGTAGTTTCAAGGTGACATGTAGCGTGATGCCGCCGGCAGCCGCTTTGATGCTTGTCAGCTTCAACTTCTCCTGGTCCGCACGGCTGAAGTCCGGCTTGGCGATGACCTTTGGCAGGTTCGGGGGCGTGAGACCAACAATCGACAACGTGCCGACTTTGCCAGAGGCCAGATCGATGGTGCGGATGGAGTGGTTATTCGTATCGGCGACATACAGCCGCCCCTTGGCGTGGCTGATTCCAGCCGGCTCATCAAACGAACCGGCGGCATCGTCGTTCCCCGGCCGATTGTGGGCGATGCCGGCGAGCGTCTTGACCTCTCCCGTGCGGGGATCGACCTCGCGAATTTTGTTGTTATAGGTATCCGCAACGAACAGTGCACCCTCCACAAACGTGATGCCGATGCAGTGCTGGAGCCTGGCCACATTCCGCGGGCCATCCAGGTCGCCAAAATCGAACAGCCGTTGCTCCGCTCGATTGGCGGTTCCAATCACGGTGGCGACTTCCCGCGAGGCGTCCAAGGGAACCGCCCGGATGGAGCTTCCTTCGCTGTCCGCCACGTACAGCCACTCCCCATCCGAGGCCAGGCCGCTGGGCTGGGCGAAAGACGAACTGGGCTGGGTAGGCGTTTTCGGCAGCAGCCGGCCGTCGACGATGTCTTCCCGGCCGTTGCCGGCATAGGGGCCAATGTCGGATTCAGAAAGCGGCATTTTCCAGATTTGGTGCGACCCCGCCATGGCGATATACAGGTCATTTTTATGCACATACAAATCCCACGGACTGGAGAGCGAGGTTCCTTTGATGGGGAGGCCTCGTCTGGTCCGCATTTGCAGGGGATCCGCCTGTTTGCCGGTGCCGGCAATTGTCTTTACCGTCTGGGCCTTGAGGTCCACCTTGCGAATCAGGTGATTCTCCGTATCCGCGACGTAGAGCATCTCATGATGCAGTGTGCAGCCTTGCGGATGATCGAACGTGGCCTTTGAGAAATCGCCATCCTGGCGGCCGATCGCCCCGCTGCCGATCACGTAAAGCAGCTTGCCGGCGAGCGTCGTCACCACAATCCGGTTGTGGTTACTGTCGCTGATGAACAGGCGGTTGCCCGGCTCATCGGCGAGCACTTTTCCGGGGAACAGCAAGGGCGTGTCGGCGGCCTTGATCAGGTCCAGAGAAAACGGCTGTTCATTCAGGAGGTTCCGCTCGCGATAATACGGAATGCCCCGCTCGAGCGCCTTGGCCACGTCGTCGGCTTTGAATTCGCCCGTGGACCTGGACACCACTTTGCCCTCGGGGTCCACCAGCAGCAGAGTGGGCCACATTTTGACACCGTAAAAATTCCACAGCTCATGCTGGAAGTCATTCACCACCAGGTGTTCGACTTCGTAGCGCAACATGGCCTGGATGATGTTCTCGCGATCCTTCTCGGTTTCAAACTTGGCGGAGTGGACACCGATAACCACGAGCTCGTTGGGGAACCGCTTCTCCAGCTTCTTGAGCTCCGGCAGAATGTGCATGCAGTTGATGCAGCAGTAGGTCCAAAAATCGAAGAGGACAAACTTTCCCTTCAAGTCGGCTTTGGAGATGGACTTTTTGGTGTTGAACCATTCCATTCCCTTGGGAAGCTCGGGGAGGTCCACGCGGTTGCGAAAGGGGTTGCTTGTCGTGGCGGGCCTTTTCGGCATCGCCGTATTTCCCTGGCCATTGGCCGTGGTCACGCCGCAGATGGCGAACAAGGACAAAGCCGCAATTTGAACGCTCAGGGTCATCGTCCGCAGATTTCGCGGATGACGCAGATTGCTTTTCAAATCAAGATTCGATTGAGATTTCATCTGCGTAAATCCGCGAAATCTGCGGACCCATTCCCCCATCCCCAATCATATCGCGATTGGTATCGAAATGCAGCCGGGATTTGCCTGAGGAATATCGGTCGGCGCATCAAAAAGGCGTCCCCGCAAAGGGACGCCTGAATGTTTCGCAAGCCAAGTCGGGCAGAAATTATTGCTGGCTGCGGGAGGGTTCCTTCACCGGCGACTTGCTTTTGTTCTCTTCGGCCCGGCGAACGGCTTCACCGGCAATCTTGTGCGCGATGACAAGCTGCTCCTGAGTGAAGTAAGGCTCCTTGGTGCCGTTGAGGTGCTTGACGCCGACTTTATTCGCCAGCTCTTCCCAGGTCAAACCGTTGGCCAGGTGCCAGGCGGCTGCTTGCGCGGAGTGCTGATCGATTTCGCCGCGAGCGAGCATCTTGACCATCTCGATGACGTTGGGATCCTTGTTAAAGGACGCAATCGGAATGATTTCATAAGCCACGCGGGGGCTGGGATCCTTCTTGCCATGTTCGAGGCAGACATTGATAACTTTCAGCTTGCCGGCCTTTTCGGGAGCCACGTTGAATAGGCCACCACCACCGCCACCCATACCACCCATGCCGCCGCCCATGCCACCCATGCCGCCACCCATCCCGCCACCCATGCCGCCGCCACCACCTTGATTACCACCACCCATTCCGCCACCACCCATTCCACCACCACCCATGCCACCGCCGCCGCCACGTCGGCCACCGCCGCCGCCAGCGCCACCGAATTGCGCCGCTACGGGAACAGTTGCGAACGCATCAGGAAGCTTGATTGTCAGCGGCTTCTTGGTGTTGTTCTTGATCGAGACGGTCCCCGCGGTGGAGTCCTTCATGATCAATTTGACTTCAATGTCTCCGGCTTTCATCGCCGTGAAAAACTCCACGGTCTCAGCGGGAGGTTGCTTCTCCACGGCCTCCGGCTTTGCAGCGGAGAGGGAGAGCGGAACCGCGGTCAAAACCGCAGCCGCCAGAACCAAAACCCAGTGATGCGCGAACATAACTTTCATGTGCAAACCTCCAGCGTGCTCTTCAATGTCCCCTTCGTTGCCGCAGCTAGCGTGGGGCGCAACAGCGCCGTGCTTTGCCGAGACAGTGACCGCGACTTCTTCCTGCCTCTTGTTTGACCAAGGGAAGAAATCAGCTAGTAGGATAATCGACCCGAGCGGAAAATCCAAGCAGATTCTTGGGGAAATAAGGCCGCGACTCGGGGCTGGGGGCTCGAGACTCGGGGAAGAACGGGGAATCTCGACCGAACCGGATCCAAATACATCTTGGCGCAATTCATTACCAAGCAAGCAGTTATGGCGATGTGCATGGCTTTCCCAAACCCCGAATCCGCACTTCCTCGCCTACTTCAACTCCAGCCCAATCAAATATTCATCCAGCCCTTTGCGGAGTTTCTGCTCTTCTTCTAGTGAAGCGGTGACCTGGCCCCGCAGACCATCGACCTGATCCTCCTGGGCGGTGAATTTGGTTACGTAACGGCGGAAGAGGTCGGACTCTTTCGGAAGTTGGGCCATGTTGTCGCGGATCCGTTTCTGCTCGACATCAATGACGCCAATCTGCCGCTCCAGTTCTTGACGCTTCACGACAACCGCGTTAATGGTCTGCTTGCGTTTAATGACTTCGCCCAGAGCCTTCTTCACGGCCTCGCTGACGGCGGGAGCATTGATGTACTGAATGATCGTGTTGTCGTCGATATTCGTGATTACCAGCCGCTGCGTGATCACCTGCTCTTCCTTGATGTCGAGTGTCGCCGGCTTGCCCGGTTCGGCGTTCACGAGAAAGCGGTACATGTTGCGGGTCTTCTCATTCGGGTCTTTGGGAGCAATCAGCGTCCACTGAGTTTCCAGGGGATGTTCAATCAAAACTTTCTTGGCCTTCTTGCCAGAGTTCTTAATCGTGAACGACCGGCTGCGTGCGTATTTGTAGCTCGTCTGCATCGTTCCCTTGATCAACTCCAAGCTGGTCAGGATCTGCGGCTCATTTTTATTAGCCGGGGCGACTTCGGTATCGAGATCCATGGCGTAACTGATGAGCCGCTCGGTGCCGGGTTGCAAGTCCTGAATCTGGGCATCGCCGGCATAAGCGCCGTCATCAAAAACGGTCATGGGCCCCTGCATCAAATGCAGGTCGGTAGAGTTCTTGAGGCGTAGGCCGTTGAGCGGGTGTTTGGCGTGGGTTCCTTCGTTGTAGATGGAAACTTTGTCCCCGCTGACCGACTCGTTCACGATGGGAAGCATGGCGGACTTGCTCCGCTCCAGCTTCACCGGCGAGGCGATTTGATAGCGGAACATCTCGCCCACATCGCCAGCCTGAGCCAGCGACTGGCCTCCTTGTTGCAAGTTCATGCGACTGGAATCTTCCTTGGCGTCCTTGAGAAAACCGCCGCCACCTCGGCCTCCAAAGCCGCCTCCCGCCAATCCAGGTGCGGGTGGTGCCGCGGGCGCTGCGCCCAAGCGGCGGAGCCCGTTGGCATCGGCTTGTTCGCTCTTGGCCTTTTCCAGCACTTCGCGGACTGCCCGGAATTCGCCGTCACGGGCCGCCAGATCCTGGTCATAGGTCCGCGGGCGGAGCGAAGCATAAAGCTCCGGCTTTACTTCGGGTCGCGCCAGGTAGAGCGGCTCATAGAGGTCCATCACGAAAGAAATCGGCCGGCCGCTGACGAGCGTCAGGCTGACGTCGTTCCAGTCGGATTCAGTCGTGTTCTCGACAATCGCCCAGCCTTGCAAAAACGGCGGCTTCTCATCATCGAGCACGAGGCGATAGCTGGTCTTCCAAATGGGTGCTTCCTGAATATAGCCAACTTTCACGTCCCGTTTTCCCGCGCCGAGGAAGCTGAGGGAAACCGCTTTTTTATCTTGCGATTTGCCCGTGGCTAGAACCATCAAGGCCTTCCGCAACTCCTCATCTAGCTTGGGATTGGCGAGCTTGATCCGGCCGACGTTGTCGAGCGAAACACTTCGCAGCCCTTCTTCGGTGAGCAGGTTCAGATACGAAACTTCCAGCACCTGGTCCTTCCCCTGCGGAATGCGCCGCGTCTCCACTCCCAGAATGGTGCCGACGATTTTGGTGGGGGCATCCATTTCAATTTGCTCGCCGCGAATTTGGCGAAGCAGGTCGGCCAGCGTGGGATTGGTCGTCAGGTCGATCGAGAATGTTGCCAGCGTGCGGGTGATTGGGTCCTTGCTGCCGTAAGAGACGGTGGAAATCTTGCCGCCACTGTTGTCCTGCAGAACCATGCTCTTGAGCAGGTCGTTGATGTCCTTGACGTTGAATTTGAGATCGACTTGGGCATCCCCTTCGACCTGGCCGGAATGTTCAAAGAACGCGACCCCCGAGCTGAACATCACGACCCGCTTGACGGGGATATCGGTCGATTTTTCCTTCTCCTGACCTATTGCCAAGGGCCCGAATCCGGCTGTTGCCACGACTAGGCCGACAGTCAAAACCTTTGCGGACAGGATGCGAGACGACATGGTGAAACCCTCAAAGCGGCAAAAGCGTGGCAATAGCCCAGAAACGACCAGCTATTCCCCCTACCAATCTAGCACCGGGGAAGAGGCAGGGAATAGACGACGCAGACCCTACCATCGTTTTTGACGGAATGGGCTAGGACGCAGCAGTGGACTCCAAGATTTAGACCGCGGAGCCAACGACTTCCAGGCAATTGTCGATGATTTCGACCCCTTCCACGCGGCGGATCAGCTCCTGGGCCATCTGCTTTTGATACCAGGTGCCGACCCGGCCCCGGAGAATGATGCGGCCGCCGTCGGTTTCGAAACGGAGGGTGCGGCCCGTGAGATAGGGGTTGGTGACCAGGGCATTATCGACCCGGTCAGAAAGCGAAGGGGAAAAGGTGCTCATGGATGCCTCAACGTGTCACACAGGGGCGCGACGGCGCTATTGTCTTTGAACCTATTCGAGCCGCGCTTCAAGCTGGGTAAAGTTTTCCGGCTGCGGCTTCAAGAAAAATCGTACCACTGCCGGTGACTCTGACGGCTGTACGGATCGTGCTGCCATTTGAAGGTTGACCAGCATTTGCTTACGACCTTTCCCATGAACGAAAATGCTCTCTCTGCCGATAATGAGGTCTCTAGCCTCAGCACCCCCCGATTTCAATTGCGAACCATGTTTGACGGAAACGTATACTACTGCTGGTTTTGTGATGCCCACCGCCGCGGCATTCCCGGGGTCAGCGGAACGAAAATCTGCCCGCGCTGCAACAAAGATTTGAGCGAAAGCTCCCGGTTAACTCGCCACTCCACCCCCTCCGCAGGTGAGTCCGAGCGGCGGCCTATCTATGCCATGAGCATTGGCCACCCGGCTGCCAACAGTTCGCCGTCCTGGACTGGAAGCGTGGCAGCAGCGTCGTAGAAGTCTGGCAAAATGTGCCGATTGTAGCGATTTTCTCGATTTGGCGGAGTTTGACGTCCGATAATCCGCAAGGCATGTCGTCCCCTGATGACAGCACTAAGTCGGACTGGTCGCCACTTCAAAGGACTTCGCGATGATTTCCCGGTGGGTACTCTTGGTGGGCGCTTCCGCGCTTCTGGCCGGCGGCTGCTGTTGCCCGGATATGTGCGGCAGCGGCTGTGGACCGGGCGGAGGAAAGGGTTCGCTCTTCTGCCGGCCTTATGAACAGCGGATGGCGGACAGCAATGTCTATGAATGTGGAACCTGCTGCCCGACCGTGGGCTGTGGCGGCGGCATCAAGGGCTGGCTCTACAACCAGGCCACCGGCTGCAAAGGTTGCGGCGACATTTATTGGGGTGAGTGGATTAGCGATCCCCCAGACTGCTGCGATCCGTGTGACCAGTGCGGCGGCTTCACCGGCAGCGGCGGCGATTGCTGCAAGCCCAGGTGCCTGGAACGTATCGCGCGACTCTTCCATGGCTATCGTCAATGCCCTGGCGAATGCGGCGACAGTTGCGGACTTCCGCTTCTTGGTTGCCGGCTCTGCGGCGGGGCGGGGTGCGACTCTTGCTGCGGCGACGAAGTCTTTGTAGACGGCCATGAGGGACATGTGATTCACGGCAATGCAGCCCCGCGCCGCGTGCTCGACCAAAACTGGGATCCGGCACCCACTCCCAAGCCAACCCCCGGCAAGCCAATTCACAAGGCCGACACGCCCCACAGCACCAAGGTCGGTTCGGGACGAATGCCCGGCGGAAACAGCGCCGTGCGGCAAGCAAGCTATGAGCCGTGGCGGTAGGGAAGATGGAGAGACGGAGAGACGGGAATCGCCCTTCGTCAAGAGTTGGCAAATCGACAAATGTCGCGCCGAGACCGAACCATTCCAGGTCGATGACAGAATGCGGTCGTGTCAGGGGAGATCAGTGCCCGATCGGCCTGGTTCAGCGTCATCACTTGCCGCATCGTGCTTCACCAGCTTGTCGTCCTGGACTTCGATCACATGGCGAACGCTCGGCTGGAAAATCTCCCGCAGATCGAGCATTGCCGGGGCGGCACTTCCTTGCGGTTTCGTCCGCAGGTAATACATGTAGCCGCGATCTTCCAGGTACAGGCAGAGAAGATGCAGCCCGTAGATTCCGGCCACTGCGAGCACCACTACCCCAGTCCAAAAGAACCACGCGAACATTCCATTCCTCCTGGCAAAGCCCGCTGACTGTTCGTCGCCGGCTACCGATTATTCGCCGAATTGTTCGCCGTGCTGGGGGCGCGGTAAATCTGTGGCTGCGGCTGCCAGTTGGGGATTTCGTCCCACGGCCAGAGCGGCCTGGGAATGCTCGTGTACTCGTAGTTCCAAAAGTCGCTTGGCGCACAGCCGGGGGCCCGAATGCTGAAAATCTGCGCCGCCCGCGCCGCATAGGCCGCCCGAAACCCGCAGGGACTTTTGGCGATGAGGACCGACGCCTCAAACGGGTCATAGCCCGACGCTTGAAAGAGCTCGGGAGCAAAGTGCGGCCCGCTGCGCGACGTGACCACCACGACGACGTTTTTCTGCCGCAGTACCGCGCAGCGGCCCATGTTAATCGGGAGATTCTTGCCAATGTGCCCAGACAGCGTGAACTGGGCGTCGAAGAGACGCTCGACTTTTGCGGAGAAGTCAATCCGCGTCCCAAAACGATTGTCCCGCACACCACCCAGGGAAAAAACATCTTCCGCGCCCGCTCCGAGTGCTTCCACCTTCTGAACCACCTCGGGCGAGACGACGGTGAGCAGCACCGGCCTTGGCCAATCGTGCTTGACCAGCTCGCGGAGAATCCAGACGCTGTCACCTGGTGCTCCGCTGGTCGTGGCATCGGCGGCATCGCTGAGCACGGTCAGTCCGTCAGGATGCGCGAGCGCCTTTTGCACTCCTTCCTCGGCGGTGAATAGCTCCGGCAGATATTCTTTCCTACGCGCCCAGAGTTCACTGGCAAGCTCTTTGCACAGCGACTCCGCGAGCGCCGGATTGTCGTTTGTTGTGATCATCACCGACGAACCGAATTCCGGAATGTCGAGCCAGGGCTGCACGGTGGCCAGTCCGGCGGAGAGAACTTCTGGGCGAGCTTCCCAGGCTTGCACCTTTCGCTTGAACTCGGCGCTCATGCCAGTCGCCAACTCAGAATTGGCCTTCTCCGCAGGGAATGACGCCGGCACTTTGACGAACGCCGTTGTTGGCTTAGCGCCATCCACAAGAATTCGCCGCAGCACCGCCGCTCCGCGAATGCCCGTCTCGTAGATGTCCACATGCGGGATGGAGTGATAGAGAACCATGGCATCTGCCGCGGCGACCATGCGGGGGGTGATATTGGCGTGCAAATCGAGCGTGCTGACGAGCGGAATTTTTGGACCAATGACTTGCCGAACCGCTTCCAGGATTTCACCCTCGACATCGGGGTGCAGGTCGGCTGCCATCGAGCCATGAAGAGCAAGCAGCACGGCATCCACCGGCAACACTTTCTTCAGTCCGGACAACACTTCTTCCTTGATCCATTCAAATGTCTCCGCCGTTGCCGTTCCCGCGGGCCACGCCGGCAGCCGGCAGAGGCCGACCAGTTCCGGATTTTCCGGCCACTTCCGCAGCGACTGGAGGAAGCCACCCAGCTCATTGGTGGTGGCCATCTGCCGCAGCATTTCGTCGCCGCGGGAGACTCCAAATGCCTCGAAATCCAGCCGCGTGGTGCGGATGGGATTGAAGGTGTTCGTTTCCTGCCAGATTTGTCCGAGTGCGATTCGCATGGCCATAGCTTAGCCCCCGCGTCCACGCGGGGAAGAGTAGTACTTGTATGCGGCGTCTCAGCGAACGATATGTCCCAATCACCGCCAACTGGACTATAAAGGAAATATGAGCACCTCTGCCTCCTTCCCCACGACCCGGCTCCGCCGCCTCCGTTATAACCCCGCTGTCCGCGAGCTGGTCCGCGAGACGCGGCTTTCGACGAAGAGTCTCGTTTTGCCCCTCTTTGCCCGAGCGGGAAAGAACGTCCGCCAGCCGATTGGCTCGATGCCGCCGCACTGCCAGCTTTCGGTGGACTTGATTGGGGAAGAAGCAAAAGAAGCCCAGAAGCTGGGCCTTGGCGGCGTGATTCTGTTTGGCATTCCGGCGGAGAAAGACCCGCTCGGCAAGGATTCGTATTGCGAGAGCGGCATCGTGCAGCAAGCGGTGAAGGCGGCCAAAGATGCCGCGCCGGACCTGCTGGTGATCACCGATGTCTGTTTCTGCGAGTACACCAGCCACGGGCATTGTGGCGTGGTGGATGACCACACCGGACGGCCGGATGTGAATAACGACGCCACTTTGGAACTGCTCGGCAAGCAGGCTCTCAGCCACGCCCAGGCCGGCGCGGACATGGTGGCCCCCAGCGGCATGATGGACGGAATGGTCGGGGCGATTCGCAATTCCCTCGATGGCCGGGGCTTTGAGCATTTGCCGATCATGAGTTATGCCGCGAAGTATTCGAGCGCCTTCTACGGTCCCTTCCGCGAAGCAGCGGAGAGCACGCCGCAATTCGGAGACCGCCGGGCCTATCAAATGGACCCAGCCGCCGGCGCGGATCAGGCTCTGCGCGAAGTGGAGCTCGACCTGGCGGAAGGGGCCGACATCATCATGGTCAAACCGGCCCTCGCGTACCTCGACATCATCCGCCGCGTGAACGAGCGATTCCCCGGCGTGCCGATTGCCGCCTACAACGTCTCCGGCGAGTACAGCATGGTTAAAGCAGCGGCGGAGAAGGGATGGATCGATGAACGGGCGATTGCCTTGGAGACGCTGACGGCGATTCAGCGTGCCGGTGCCGGCATCATTCTCACCTACTGGGCCAAACAGGTGGCCGCCTGGATTCATCCATGACCACCGGGCAGACTACGAACCTGGGCATCTCTGCGATTGCGACCTATCAGCCGCCGTGGGTTCTCGGCAACGACTGGTTCGAGGGGACGATTCCTCGCAAGTTCGTCCATCAGACGGGGATTCAGTCCAGGACGATTTCAGAAGAAGATGAAGTGGCGATGGCGGTTCGCGTGACGGAAATCCTGCAGCGGGAAACCGGCTGCGATTGGCAAAACTGTGCCGGCCTGGTCTTCGCATCGCCGTCGTTTATTCCGCGGAGCGTCGCGGAACAATTCCTCGATGCCGAGCACGCGGGAGGGGAGCGGCTGAAGCGGGCGGCCCGGCGATTCGCCCAGAAGATCCAGTTGCCGGAATGTCCGCGGTACGCCATCAACTGGTTTTGCAGCGGCTTTGCGAAAGCCATGTCCATCGCCCAGAGGCGACTGGCGAGCATCGAAACCCATCAATTCATCCTCATCATCAATTCCAACCGCATCAGCCGCATCACGGATTTTGCTTGTACACAAACAGGGGCCCTGTTCGGCGATATGGCCACGGCCACGCTGCTGGCGCGGCAGGACAGCCCGCAGTATCCGGTGCACTTCAACTTGCTCTATGCCAAAGCCGAGAAGCAGCCGGCCGATGGCGCGTTCTTCAACTTTCATTTGCGGGAAAGTGTCCTCGTTCCGCAAAAGGGTGGCGGCAAGGAATACGCCCCGCAGAGGCTGGTCTTTTCCTTGAACGGCATGGGAGTCGCCGACGCCGCCCCGCGAGCCATGTCGGCGGCAATCGCCAAGGCCCTTGCGGCGACGCACATTTCCCCAGCCGACATCCGCTTCGTCGTCCCCCACCAGGCCGGCACCGGCATCATTCGTCTCGCGGCGATGAAAATTGAGACCCTTGGCATCACGGGGGAGATCATCAACGGGCTGACTAGCTCGGCCGGGAACGTCAGCTCGTGTTCGATTCCCTTTGCGCTCAAGCAACACTGGAATCGCCTGGACGGCACCATCGCCTGCCCCACCGCCGCCGTCGGCCGCCCTGGCCTGCTGGAAATGTCCCAGGGATGCATGCTGCTGCAAGGTACGCCGCTGCACGCCAAGCTGGCGAGCGCGGCCTGACACTTGGTTCATTTTTCCTCAGCTGGATGTTATGCTGGGGGAACTTCCCCGCCCATGCGTTCCTTCCCTGGAACTCCCGCCATGCTGCGATTCTGCCGCGTTACTTCACTTTCCCTGGTTTTGGGCCTGCTGTTTGCATCCGCGGCAATCTCCCAGGAAACGAAGCCCCCGGAACCCGCGAAGCCTGCGGCACCAACTCCCGCTGCCACGGCAACTGCCGCAACACCGGCGACGGCGACTCCGGCCACTCCCGCGCCCGCCGCCAGTCCCCTCCCAGGCCACTCGTTCCACGCCGAAGTTTTCAACGAAGGGCCGCGACAGAAGGCGTACTTGATGCAGGGGATGCCCAAAATTGTTTTTCCGGTGACCACGAAAGTTCCCGAGGCCCAGCAGTTCATCTGCCAGGGTATCGGCCAGGTGCACGGCTTTTGGTACTACGAGGCGGAGCGATCCTTTCGCCAGGCCGCCGCGCTCGACAAAGAATGCGGCATCGCCTACTGGGGAATGGCGATGGCCAACATCGACAACCAGGACCGGGCCAAAAAGTTCATGGCCGAATGCGTCAAGCACAAAGCCGGGCTCAGCGAACGCGAGCTGATGTACATCGACGCCCTCGATGCCTACCTCAAGGCGGATGGGAACAAGAAGAAAGAGCGGAACGAAGCCTACACGCGGGCCCTTGAAAAGATTCTCTACAAGTTCCCGGACGATATCGAGGCCCGGGCCTTCCTCGCCCTGCAGCTCTGGAAGAACCGCGACGCGGGCATCCCCATCAGCAGCCACATCGCCATCGACGCGGTGCTCGACCAGGTCTTTCGCCTCGACCCGATGCATCCCGCCCATCACTATCGCATCCACCTGTGGGATTATGAGCGTGCCGAGAACGCGGTGGATTCGTCCGGCAAATGCGGGCAGACCAGCCCAGGCATCGCCCACATGTGGCACATGCCGGGGCACATTTTTTCCAAGCTGCGGCGGTTCGACGACGCCTGTTTCCAGCAGGAGGCTTCGGCTCGCGTCGACTACGCCCACATGATGCGTGACCGGGTGCTGCCGGACCAGATTCACAACTTCGCCCACAACAACGAGTGGTTCATCCGCAACATGATTAGCTGCGGACGGATGAAGGACGCCGCCGACCTCGCCAAAAACATGTGCGACCTGCCGCGGCATCCCAAGTACAACACGCTCGGCCGGGGCGGCAGTGCCAATCTCGGACGGCAGCGACTGTTTGACGTGCTGACGGCGTTTGAGCTGTGGGATGAGGTCATCACCCTGAGCAACACGACGTACCTGGAACCGACCGATACCGAGAATGAGCAGACCAAGCGGTTGCGGCATCTTGGGATGGCCCATTATCGCCGCGGCGAGGTCGCCCAGGGAAACGCCCAGCTTGCCGACTTACAAAAGAGGCAGGCAGACGAGAAAGCAATTCAGGAAAGGGCCATCAACGAAGCCGCTGCCAAAGCCACAACGGAGAAGAAGCCCGAGGCCGACATCACCAAGGCCAAGGACGAAGCCAAAAAGAAGAACGAAGGGAAAATCAATGAGCTGCAAAAAGGGATCGATGAGCTCACCGGGCATCAACTTGTGGCATCCGGAAAATTCAAGGAAGGGCTCGAGCTCCTCCGCAAAGCCGGCGGGGTTGATCAGCGTTATCTGGCCATCGTGCAATTTCAGGCCGGCGAGGTCGATCCGGCGATAACTGCCGCCCGCAACCATGTGAATGGCAACAAAAACGAAGTCCTCCCCCTCGCGACGCTGATCGACATCCTCTGGCGAGCGGGCAAGAAGGACGATGCCAAAACTGCCTTCAATGAACTGCGAGAAATCTCCGGTACCATCGAGCCCACGGCGCTCACGTCCTCACCCGCGCTAGCCCGCTTGGCGCCGATCGCCAAGGAGCTGCAATTTCCCGACGACTGGCGGGTGGTCAAGCCGCCGAAGTCCGACGTCGGCAATCGTCCCAGTCTTGATACGCTCGGCCCATTCCGCTGGCAGCCCACCCCCGCCTCGGCCTGGACGCTCAAGGACAATAGCGGCGCCGACCATACCCTGGCCGAGTTTCAAGGCAAGCCAGTCGTCGTCATATTCTTCCTCGGCCATGGCTGCCTGCACTGTGCCCAGCAGTTGCAAGCATTCGCCAAGGCCAAGGGAGAATTCGATGCCGCCGGCCTTTCGCTCATCGCCATCAGCAGCGACAACCAGGCGGGGCTGAAACAATCCATTGAAAACTACAAGGACGGTACATTTCCCATCCCACTCTTCGCCGACAACTCACTAGCTGCCTTCAAAGCCTACCGCTGCTTCGACGACTTCGAGAACCTGCCCCTGCACGGCACGTTTTTTATCGACGGCAACGGACTCGTCCGGTGGCACGACATTGGTTTCCAGCCCTTTATGGAATACAAGTTCGTGATTAGCGAAGCGAAACGACTGCTGGGGCAAGTGAGCCAACCAAGCAATGCCGTAGCGGCCGCACCAGCCGCACCAGCCGCACCGACAGCACCCGTCGCTCCCGTGCCGGCTCCGGTGCCGGCTCCCGCCAAGTAAGCCGTCTCTGTCAGATGGCCTCTTCCTAACTCGTCATCCGATTGACCACCCAATCGCCGAGCGACGGCGAAAGTTGCGACATTGCGAAGAGCACTTTCGATTTGCAGGGCATGACGAGCTCTTTCTTGCGGCGCTCGCAAGCGGACAGAATCTTTCTCGCGAGCCGCTCGGGATCAATGCCGCCGAGTTTCACTCCGCCGCCCGGTTGGCTGGCACCCTCCGGCAGATTGCCCACCTGGTCCGCGTAGCGCTGGCCGGCGTCGTCCCGCTTGAGAGGGCCGGGGCAGACGAGCAGGACGTGCAGTCCCTCGGGCTCCAGTTCTAATCTCAATTGCTGGGTATACGCGGCGACGGCGAATTTGGTCGCCGGATACGCACCGAGATATTTCGATGCTGACTTGGAAGCCAGCGAGCCAATGTTGACGAGGTGCCCGCGGCTCTTCAGGAGATGTGGCGCGGCGGCGCGGGTACAGCGGACGAGAGCCAAGAAATTGAGTTCCCACATTTCCTGAAACTGCTCCGGCGTGGTGTCGAGCACCTTGCCGCGGCCGGACTTTCCGGCACAGTTGACCAGCACGTCGAGCTGGCCAAAGCGGTCCAGCGTCGAGCCGATGAGCGAAGCGACTTGCTCGTCGCGGGTGATGTCGCAGGAGATTCCAATGGCCCCTCGCTGCTCGATGCCGCTCCCTTTCACCGGGCCGATGGTCAGTTCAGTGGCGGCCCCACGGACTTCGCGGGCAGCTATCTTGAGGCGGTCGGCATCTCGGGCGGCCAGCACCACGGTCGATCCCGAGGCATACAGCTTCTTGGCAATCGTCAGCCCCAGTCCGGACGACCCGCCGGTGACGATTGCTACTTTGTTTTGCCAGTAGGACATGCAGCCTCCGCCGACTCCTCAATTCGAAATCCAATCGTTTCAACTCTATGCCGCGGATTCTAACGGTAAATGGCCTCTAGGTCGCGACAAATCTCGTCTATCCCCTCAGAATTTGACTCCGGCCCGTTATGACCTAGATTTCAGATGGCGTTCAGGGCAGCCGAGTTCTCGGTCCCTAGCCACACCTCACCGACTCCGCATCTCTTGATTTCCGCTGTCAGGGAACCTGTGTCATGTTGCGCGCCCGACGAGCCATCTCGCCCGCTGACGAGACCAAATACCTGCCGAGGCTAGAGATCCTCGAGCCGCGGCTGGCGATGACGTCCTCGCTGTCGGCGGGCGACAATCTGCCGCTTACGCTTTCGCATGGCGGCGCTTGCTCGTGCCCGATTTGCTCGGGTCAGGACCTGGAGAGCCTGTTTCCCGCCGACATCGCCCAGTCCGGCACAACCGGCTCCGGTGGGACTTCCGCTGCCAGCCCGATTTCCGCGCTGCCTCAGTTGTCCAGCAACAGTGGGGCGCGAGTCAAATTGTACCTGGATTTCAACGGCCACTTTGAGGCGTCCTGGGGCTCGTACAGCAATTGCACCACCCGCGTCTTTGATCGGGACGGCGACGCGACCACGTTCAGCGATAGCGAGATATCCACCATTCGCGAAATCTGGGCCCGTGTCGCCGAAGACTATTCTCCTTTTAACATCGACGTGACCACGATCGACCCGGGTGCCATCACCAACGGCAACGCCGTTCGCCTGGCCATTGGCGGCAATTACAGCGACTGGTTCGGCCAGTCCGCCGGCGGGGTCGCTTACGTCGGCGGGTTCACCAACAGCGCCAGCAACACCGGATACGTCTTCGAAGACGCTCTCGGCAACGGCAACGCCCGCTACGTCGCCGAAGCCACTTCCCACGAAGCCGGCCACCTCTTCGGCCTGCTGCATCAGAGCACTTGGGTGAACGGTCAGCTGCAAGCCGAATACAACGCTGGCAACTCCGCCTGGGCTCCGATCATGGGGGTGGGCTACTCCGCCAATCGCACCACCTGGCACAACGGCAATACCAACCAGGGGTCGGGAGTCTTTCAAGATGACGTCTCCATCCTGGCCAATGGCACCAACAACTTCGGTCTGCGGGCGGATGACTACAGCAACACCTTCACCACTCCCAGCACCTTGTCCGTCAACGGCACCAGCGTCAACTTCGGCGGACTCATCGGCTCCCGCACGGACGTGGACGTGTTCCAGTTCTCGACCGGCGGGGGCGGCGTCAATTTCCAGATGAACGTCGCCCAGTTCGGAAACAACTTGGACGGGGCCCTCGAGATCCGCAATTCGGCCGGAACGGTCGTCAGCGTCAGCGACCCCGGCGACTCCTTCGGCGCTTCCCTCTCTACCAACCTCGCCGCCGGTTCTTACTTCCTGGTCGTCCGCGGCAGCGGCACGTTCGGCAACTCGGCCTATGGCAACCTGGGACAGTACACCATCACTGGCGGCGTCACTCCAGCCGCGCCATCCCCAGAAATCAGCGTCCTCGTAGGGACCACCAACATCGCCGATGGCGGCACCATCGATTTCGGCAACACGCCGATCGGTACGGCGGTAACGCGCGTAGTCACCGTCAGGAATGTCGGCACGGCGGACCTTTCCATCAACTCGATCACTTCCGCCATTCCCACCGGATTCACACAAGTTTCTAACCTCACCACCACCACGCTGTTGGCCGGCCAGTCCGCCACCTTCACCCTCCGCCTCAATGCCACCGCCGCCGGCACCTTCAGCGGCAACATCTCCTTTACAAACGGCGATGCGAACGAAGGGACCTACGACTTGCGTTTGCAAGGGACGGTCGGCACCACGACAACTGGCGCCGGCACGACTCGGACCATCGACAACGGCGCGGCCGGAAACACCCGTACCGGCATCTGGCAATTGGGGACTCGCGGCCGGGAAGGGGACGTGCATGTGGCCAGTAAGGCCACCAGCGCTACCGCCGTGTCGCGGTGGACCTTCACCAGCCTCCCTCCTGGGCAATATCGCATCTACATGAGCTGGACCGGCGACGGCTTGAATGCCACCAATGCTCCCGTCTCCATCACCGCGGGAAGCCAGAATTTTGGCACCTCGGTTCACAATCAGCGCGTGGCCTCCGCCGGTTACACCGCAGACGGCACCAATTGGTTCCGCGTTCGCACCGTCACCATCACGGGGAACTCTCTTACCGTGTCCCTCTCCAACTTGGCTAACGGCAAGGTTGTGGCAGATGCCGTCCGCATCGAGCGGGTTGGCACCGCTTCCTCGATGGCCCTGGGAGCTGTGGCGAACATCGGCGGCGATTCCGCCTCCCCAGGTGCCGGAGTCTTCGTCGCTGCCTTCACCAGCAGTACAGAGCAGCGAACCGGAGGACTGATACAACGGAGCGAAGAGATCGGCAGCCAGGCGATGCCGAATCCGCACGACTCCGTCTTGCAGGACAACCTCCATCGCGACCTGGCTCCCGAGCTCGGCCTGCTGGAGGACACCCTTGACCTGCTCCGCGAAGTCAGCCGCCACGTCCGCTCGTCGGACTCCAGCAGCGGACTCGAAAGCCTCTTCAGTCGCGAAAAAGACTGGCTGTCCGTCCTGTAACGGCGAACTTCTTGGTCCCAGGCTCTGCCTGGGACCACACTTCCCCGAGGCTCCGCCTCGTCTTTGGCGGATTTACAGCGTCCACCCCTTCCGATATTCGGTGTGGACGAACTGCTCGGCATCCGGATTGTTCGTGACCTTGAGGTTGGCGGCGTCCCATTCCACTCGCTTGCCACTCCGATAGGCGACCGTGCCCAGCAGGACCGCTTCAGTCAGCGCGCCGGCGTAGTCGAAGTTGCAGGTCGTCGTGCCGCCGGTCTTGACGGCGTTGATCCACTCCTGGTGATGGCCGATGGAGGCGGGAATCGACTCCTTGGGAGCCTTGAAGCCGGCGAACTTGCTTTCAGGAAACAGCCAGCGACCTCCGTAGTTGGAAAGCAGCGTCCCCATCTCGCCTACGAATAGCTGGCCGCCACCGGCCGTCGCGTTTTTGGCGTCGGCGTTCTCGATGCTGGCCCAAAGTGGCGGTTGCTTGCCGCTGTCATACCAGTGGAGCTTGCAGGCGGGCATCTCGCCGCGAGCGGGGTATTCGTAATGCGCGATGCAGTACTTCGGAGCGCTCACCGGATCGAACGGTGTGGGATCGCCGCTCGCTTCGACGGCAGTCGGGGCCCGCAGGTTCAGCGCCCAGTGCGCCAGGTCCATGTAGTGGCAGCCAAAGTCGCCCAGTGTCCCGGTGCCGTAGTCCCAGAACTTCCGCCAGTTAAACGGATGCACCCCTTCGCTGTACGGCCGCTCCGGCGCGGGGCCGAGCCAGAGATCCCAGTCCAAACCCTTGGGAGCCGTTGTGCCGGTGGTGAACTTCGCGCTGTGATACTGGGCCCCGGCCCAGACGTGGACTTCGGTCACTTTGCCGATCGCTCCACTCTGCACTAGCTCCACGACACGGCGGTAGTTGTCGCCGGCATGAATCTGGTTCCCCATCTGCGTGACCAGCTTCTTCTCCTTGGCCAGCGTGGCCAGCACCCGGGCCTCTTTCACCGTATGCGTCAGTGGCTTCTCGCAGTAGACATGCTTTCCCAGCCGCAGGGCCATGGCTGCGGCAGGAGCGTGGGTGTGGTCCGGTGTGCCGACCACGACGGCATCGAGGTTCTTCTCCTCCTTCTCGAGCATCACGCGGAAATCCTTGTACTTCCGCTCCGCCTTGAAGCGGGCCATCCCTTTCTCCAGCAAGTTTTCATCCACGTCGCACAGTACCACGACATTCTCGCTCGCCACGCCGGCAATATCCTCGCCCCCCCGACCGGTCACGCCGATCCCCGCAATATTCAGCTTCCCATTAGGAGACTTCGATTCCTTCGCGGGCGAGACATTTACGTACGCTCCCAGCGCCAGCGCGCTCGTGGCAGCAGCGGAAGTGGACAGAAAACGGCGGCGGGAAAGGGGGGACATGCGTAAGACTCCGGTAGGGAGGGGAAGGAGAACAATGAATCACGATACTGCGAGAGCGCCGCACTTTCAATCCGCGGCGTCGAATCGCCTGGCCGCTTGGAAACTCTACGTCCGTTTCGTCCGGATCGTTGTTTTGCGGCCCGACGCACTCTCATGGAGCACATGATGCCTTTCCCCCGTGCGGCGGGCGTCTTCCAGATCTTCCTGGTGCCGCTCGGCCTTTTCTTCCGGCGTCAGAGGGGATGGATGCAGGCGGCGATGTTCCACCAGCCAGACGGCGGCCCGCCAGTTTCTTTGGCTGGCGGCAAAAATGCTCAGCAGCGGCCGCCCGGCGGCGACCTCCTCCGCCCGCTTCAGGTCCGCGGAAAATTCCGCATCACGGGTGGCCGTGTGGCTGAGCGTGGTATGGTCGATCCCCAGATAGGCTGCCGCCTGCCTCCGGGAAAGCCCCACCGAGAGGAGCAAACAAATTTGCTCCTGAAGCTGCGGCGTCACCACCTTGGGCCGGCCGCGCGCGGAGGGCAAAACGGGTTGAGGAAGCCTGCTCAGCGGGTCTTCGTCGCAGCGCTGGCCGTTGCTCGCCGCGCACCCGCTTGGGACCTGAATGCCGATGTCACTTTTCGCGTCTTCGTTGCGAAATGGCTCGCTTTTCGCAACGCGCCCCACGGGGAAAATCGGGCTGGAAGTGTTGCGAAAATCCTCCAATTTCGCAGCACCCCCCTCGATGGCGAGCTCCTCCGTCCCTGCCGCCAGCAAGCCATTCTTTGTCTGTTCGCACCTAGTCATGGAAGTTCTCCTGAAATAAAGGGAGGTAGTTACTGACCAATGCACTTCCCAATCATACACTTGTTCACTTGTCCACGTCAAGGGGCCGGAGGCCAGAAAGTTGAAGAATTCTTGAAATAGTTTTCCCCCTCGCCCCCTCTCCTATTTTCTTGCCTCTCTGTCTGCCGAGAAGAGTTGGCAAGAAGATCAATGGCAAGAAGATGTTACGGCTCCAGCGGCAGCCCCAGGTGCTTCTGGTACCAAGCCGCCAGCGCGGCGGGATCCCCTTTGCTCCTCTAGAACACGCCCCAGATTCCGGTGACTTTCGCTATCTCCTCTACACATCACGGTAAGAAAGACTCTCCCCCGTCAGCCCGACTCTTCTTTCAAGTCTGCCATCATCTCGTCGTAGTCCTTCTCCGTCATCTTGGCGGCGTCCTCGGGTAGTAGCCACGCGCTCGTGGCGTCGAGATGCGCGACCAGGGCTGCAGATTCGCCCTCCGCCAGCTTGCGACTTGACCAATTCATGTAGCCAGGCAAGTCCACCATTCGAAAATCGCGCGAACGTGTCTGGAAATCGAGGGACCTGCGAGTGAGTTCACGGTCATCTTGCATAGGAGTCTCGCCACGACACCGAACTCGTTATTATCCTGCGCCCACACACGAAAATAGAACTACCTTGAATGACGAGTGTTGTGAAAGGCCGCCGAGCCGCTACTTGTCCTTCTTCTCCCGCTTTCCTTCGATGTCGAACTCCTGCTTCTGGCCGTTGAATTCGGCAGAGCCCTTTCCCTTGAGCTTGTCACCGTCGATCGTGAACTTGTAGTCGATGGGGATCTTGTTATCCATGAACGTCCTCACGGCGGAGAAGGTCAGATCGGCGTCCTTCAGCTTCACGTCCTTGAGCTTCTCATCCTTCTGGTCCGGCCAGCTCATCGTCCCGACGAGCTTGTCCCCGTCCTTCTTGATCGTCAGCTCGCTCGTCCGCGCCTGATCGCCAATCTTGTACTCGCACTTCCACGTCCCAACCGGGTCGACCTCTTTCTTGTCCTCCGCTACCCCCGCCAGGCCGCTCAGTCCGAGGACCAGCGCCGCCAAGAGAATCGTTTTCATGTTTGTCTCCAAGAAGTGGTTGACTGCGACTGTAGCGATAGTATCACCCGCGATTTGGTGAAACAAGCAGCTCAGGCATCATCACTAGCCCGACGCGCCAGTGGTCGCGCTTGGAGGTCTTCCAGATCGAGGAAGGCCGTGAGTGTCAACTCGCACCGGTCTTGAGCCGCCGCCTTTCAATTCCCCGTGCTGAAGTGTCTTCGGTCTACTGGCCGGCCTGGCCGACCAGTGTGGCATCGATCATGAACAGGAAACGACCCTGGACCGCTTCCCGCGCCAGCAATTCCGCCCGCGCGATATTCGTCAGTTTCAAGCGGCTCAAGCGGGGACGCTTGAGCATCCGCCCCACCTGAGCCCGCTGCGGCACTTTGGATCGAACCGCGCCCGCGGCTGGCAAGCATGACATGCGACGGGAGTGCAGAAGAATAGTGGTCACCATCCTCAGGCCGGCGTCCGTCAGCCTCGTCCCCGAGAAAAACCGCTTGAGTCCAGGCAACAAATCGGCGACCATGACCATGTCGAAACTCCTTGCTCGGCTGGTGAGATTCCAATGATCTGGTCGTTGTGACGGGGCTCGCCACTTTCTCCAATCTCAAACTCGCTTCCCTGCAAGCGAAAAAGGCGCAACATCAAAACTGGCGCGTCGGGCTGGTATTTTTGTTACCCAGCCGCGGAAATTCTGTAGAAGAGGGTATAACACCCCTTCCTGGAGTCAGCCGCCATGACTGAACAGTCCCACTGCCCGAAATGTGGCACCCAGCTTCCCGCCGATGCTCCGGCTGGCCTCTGCCCCAAATGCCTGGTAAGAGCGGGGCTGGAGAGTGAGCCACAGCCCAAGCCGGCCGCGACAATGCCAAGCCCCACATTCTCCGGTTTCGAGCCCCTTTCCGTGGAAAGCCTGGCAGGCAAGTTCCCGCAATTGGAAATCCTGGAACTGCTCGGCAAGGGAGGCATGGGGGCGGTCTACAAAGCCCGGCAACGGGGGCTCGATCGGCTGGTGGCGGTGAAGGTGCTGCCGCCGGAAATCGGCCACGACCCGGCCTTCGCCGAGCGGTTCACCCGCGAGGCCAAGGCCCTGGCCCGGCTCAGCCACAACCACATCGTCTCCGTCTTCGACTTCGGCCAGACCGACGATGTTCGGCGCGGGCCGCCGGATGTTCGGCGCGGGTCTCTGGATGTTCGGCGCGGGTCTCCGACCCCGCCGAAACCGCCGACCGAAGGTCTCCCGCCGTCGCGCGAGCCGCAGGAGACCTTCGGTCAGGCGAGTGGCTCGGTCGGAGACCGGCCACAACAGGGAGACCGGCCACAACAGGGAGACCGGCCACAACAAGGGGACCGGTCACAACAGGGTCTGTTTTACATTGTGATGGAGTACGTCGACGGCGTGAATCTGCGGCAGACGATTCAAACCGGCAAACTCACCCCAGCCGAAGCGCTCGCCATCGTGCCTCAGATCTGCGAGGCGCTCCAGTTCGCCCACGACGAGGGGATCGTGCATCGGGATATAAAGCCTGAAAACATCCTGATCGACAAACGGGGCCGAGTGAAAATCGCCGACTTCGGCCTGGCGAAGCTTATGGCGAGCGGGGGACGTGAGTCCCCTGATATTTCCCTCACCGCCACGCAGCAGGTGATGGGGACGATGCGATACATGGCTCCCGAACAGATGCAAGGCTCCCGAGCGGTCGATCACCGCGCCGACATTTATTCCCTGGGAGTCATCTTCTACGAGCTGCTTACCGGCGAACTGCCGATGGGCAAGTTCGCGCCGCCGTCCCAAAGAGTCCAAATCGATATTCGACTGGACGAAATCGTGCTTCGAGCCCTGGAGCAGCACCCGGAACAGCGCTATCAGCACGCGAGCGAGGTGAAGACGGATGTGGAGACGATCACGCGTGATAAATCGCCGCCGCCGCAAGCCGCGATGCCGACCTTTCGTGGAGGTGCCGTCGAACTCAAGTCACAAACTATGCCTCGCGATGAAACGGACTGGATGCTTTGCCTGGCGCTGACACCGCTTGTGTTCGGAACTTGCTTGGCCTTCCCGGCGATCGTGACCTTTCTCGCCCTCACCTTTCTCGGAGTCGCAGTGTCCACAGCCGCCTCGATCGGAATGGTCGTCGGCACCGCGATCTTCATGTCGCTGTTCGTCGTGCTGGGACTGGGTTCGGTGCGTGGCGCGACCGTTGACGACGGCGGCCTTACCATTCATCGCTACATGGGTCCGAGCAAGTTTCTTGCATGGTGCGATATCGTTCGTGTGCAGGCCCTGACGCGCGGGGAGGTATTCCGTCAGGTCTGGCTTTGGCCCGGTCTGCCGCCGCGAGGTTCGATCATCGGAATGTCGGCCAGGGATTATTTCCGAATCGACGGACGGGAGGGCTGCTGGTATTTCTGTCCCCAAAGTCGGCGTGCGTTTCTGGAAGCTGTCCGATTTCGTCACGGGGGGATGGTTGGGGCCGAGTCTGCAAGCCCCCAGTCGGACGAGAAGACGGCGACGGGGCAAGATTTGTTGCCCGGTCCGCACCTCGTACAAGCTCCCGCCGACTGTCTGCTTCTCGCTGCCGGAGTCGCCTTCGCGACCGCCTGCGGAGTGGCAATATGGCTGCTGGCGGTGCCCCAGTATTCTTCCGACCAGTTTGCCAATGCGCTGGTCCGTGACGGTCTGACCACCGCGTCGGGCGTTCACGCCATCTATGCCGTGTTCATCGGTGCCGCCGGCCTGCTGCTGCGCCAACTGCGGGCGCGCCTGTTCGTGCTGCTGGTCGTGGTGGTCGTGGGCATATTTCTTCCGGCGGTCATTGCCTTGAACGTGGTGATGGAGTTTCGCCATATGCCCACTTGGCCCGTCGCCATTCCTTTGTGGCTGGGTGTGCCGGTGGCGATGGCGGTTGCTGCCACGCTCTTTCGCGACGATGTTCGCCGGGCGTTCGATGCGGCGTCCCAGCGGAGAACCAGCAATCGTTCGCAGCATTCTCCGGACGCCGCCAGCGAGCCGCGCCTGAGTCTCCTGGCCCTCGTTGGCATTCTCTGGGCGCCGCTTCCCATTCTTGGCTATCCGGCCTGGCACTTTGCCATTCGGAAGTACTTCGACAACACGGAAGCGTTCCAGGAAATTCATCCGGCCGTTGTCGTTGCAGCCGCGATCATTCTGGCCCTCGGTGCCACTGCATTTCTCGGGACCACCATTCTGGGCTTTGTCGCCATCGAGCAGATCAAACGCTCCAGCGGAAAGCTCTATGGCCTGCCGCTCGCGCTCTTGGACCTGCTCTTCTTCCCACTACTCACGATCAACGGGGCGATCTTTAGCGTGCTCTTGTACTTTCATCATTCCGGTTTGGGAATGAACTTCCCCATGTCGCTGTTCCTGGCTCTGGTCGAGACCGTGTTCATCGGCGGAGGGGTGTCGTCGGCCATCGTCAAACGAGCCTGGAGCTTCTTTTCTCCGGCTGGCGAGAGATCAGACGATAAAACGCCAGCTGATCCAGTTTCGTTGCCCCCTGCAGTGACTACGTATCCAAAGCTGGTTCCCGTGCTGGCCACGTTCAATCTGGTGGGAGCGGTCATCCTGATGCTGGTGTGCTGGATGGAGTCGCCGGCGGAGTTTGCCAGGCCGGTGCCGTGGCACTGGCAAGTGTGGGAGCAGGTCGATACGGTGCTGGCGTTCGTCATGGCGGCCGGGATGTTTGCCGCCAGCATCGGGCTGTTCCTCTGGAAGCCGTGGGCGAGGAAACTGACGCTGGGGGTGTGCATCTTCGGCCTGGCCTCGCTGGTCTTCGACGCGCCGTACCTGGCACGCTATGCCATCCTCGATCTTTACACGGATATTGAGCAGACCGTGATCGCGGAGGGGGTCGAAGGGGACGTGCGCGACTTCGTGACGCTCGCCACGTTCCTGCTGGTCTTCGGCGGGTCACTCGCCTTCGGCCTGGCGTGTCTGATTGGGCAAGTCATCTATTTCACGCGGCCCCGCGTCATCGCCGCGTTTGAATCGCAGGGCGAAAAGTACGGCAGGTTCATCGAGTGGCTGTTCACGCCAGCCGGAGCCGTGGTCGGCGTGGTGAGCGTCTTCGGGCCGCTGGCTCTACTGGTCGGAATCGCAGCGTCTCTTCCCAGTGGGAACGACGCAGCGAGCGTGGAAGATCCCGCCGCAGTCCCATCCCTGGGAATCATCACCAGCGGCATCGGCGTGAATTTCACCGTTCCCGCCGGGCAGGTGGCGATTTTTGAAATCGTGACTCGACAGGACAATGCCACCGTGGCGATTCCCAATCACTGCGGATATGTCATGGCCGCGGGCAAGCCTCTGGAAGCGTCATTTCTCTGGTCACATGCCCGCCGGGCCGTCGAGGTGGAAGGCCGCAAGAGTTGGCGGATTGAAACCAGGTACGCCGGAGGAGGCGGGGGCTCCACGGAGGGCTTCCTGTTGCCAGAAGGACTGGACGCAGCCGTCGGATCGAAGAGTCTGGGGCTAGGGACGCTGGAGCCGAAGACCGAGATCGTCTCGTGGTGCGGAAACGTGGACGCGAACAAACTTCCGGAGACCGGCCTGATCGGAATTCGCATCACCGTCGTGCCGCATGGCCTGAACAAGTCCGGCTCCGGTGAGGGGCACATCGACTGGAAGACTCAACTTCCCTCCTCCACGACGCGCCGCATGCTCCCCTAGCAGCGTGTTGAAAAAGGGGTCAGGCACGTCGCCACAACCCGTTTTCGCGGGGAGAATTGATCGTTGGCTCCGAGCCAAACCCCTTTTTCAACAGGCTCCTAGTCTTCATTTCTCCGTGGCGAGCGGCCTGCGTAAGCTGGCCGGTAAGTCGGCTCTCCGGTGCGTGCCGCACTTGGCGCTTCCAAGTGACCGGCCAGCTTACGCAGGCCGCTCGCCGAACACGACTCAGGCCGCTAGCGCGTTGGCAGCAACAATCGCATGGCCGTCAGGTCGTTGTTGAACGTGCCGTCCAGGCCCACAATCGGTTGGCCCTTGCCGTCGAGCAGCAGCTGCAAGCCCCCTCGTTCGCAGCCCACCCATTTCGATTGTTTGCTCCCTCGGTCAGCATGACCTGCCCCTTTACGTGGCGATATTCGAGGTACAGCGAGTTCATGGCCTGCCCGCGCTCACCGCGAAGCCCGGCTTGCCGATCAGCAGGCCTTGTTTCACTCCGCCTCGCACGCCGGTCTTTAGCATGCCTCGAGTTGGGTGTTTGAAAGAGAGCTTATGATTGGCTGCCGGATCCCAGGATTTCTCGTGAATCAAAAACACCAGTAAAACACGCCTGTGAATCAGACTTGCGGCGATTCACGAATCGGTAACACGATATTCTATAAGGAGTTGAGTTGATTCGACTGGACGTAAACGTCGTTCACGAATCATGGAAAAAACGTGAATAAGGGCACCCGGTTCGTGGGTAGATAGGTCGCTTAAAACTGGATTTTGAGCGGGATTGGTTTTCGTCTTGACCCCGTTGCTCAAATGCTGACAATTTCGGCTCGTTCATTGCCCGGTAATAGGTCTGCTGGCGGCCCTGGTCGCCCGCAAACAGCGGCACCCCGCCCATCGCATGGATTGCGATGGAGCCGCTAACCGGTTTTTTCGCCCATCACCCAAAGGCAAGGAGGCCTGGGATGACGCCCAATCTTGAGCGTGCCGGTATTTCTCTCCGGGACGTGCTGACCAATGCCCGATTTGTGCAGGCCCCGGATGTCCGGGTCACTGCCTGCTGCACCAGCCCCGAGGAAGTGAATCCGGGGGACTTGTTCATCGCGATCACCGCGGCTGATTCTGATGGCCACGACTGGGCCGACGAAGCAGTTCGCCGCGGGGCCGCCGCGGTGTTGGCCGAGCGGCTGTTGCCCGTCGCGGGGCCGCAGGTTGTGGTGGAGGACTCGCGAGAGGCGCTCGGCGAGATCTGCCAGGCTCTCGTCGGCCGACCGAGTGATTCGCTGCGGACCATCGGCGTGACGGGGACCAGTGGCAAGACCGTCACCTCGATGCTCATCGCCTCGGTGCTCGAAGCCGCGGGGCAAGCAGTAGGAGTGACCAGTAGCGTGGGCTACAGCGACTCGGTGGACCAGGTCGCCGCCAAAGTCACGACGCCGCACGCGCCGCTGCTCGCCAAGTGGCTCTCGCGCATGACCGAGGCCGGCTGCACCAGCGCCGTGCTGGAGCTTTCCAGCCGGGCACTGGCGGAACGGCGAGCGGCAGGCGTGGATTTTGATGCGGCGGTGCTAACGAACCTGCGCGAGGCCCATCTGTCGTTTCACGGCAGCCAGGAGAACTACCGCCGGTCGAAGGAGCGGCTCCTCTCGATGCTCAAGCCGGGAGGCTTTGCGGTGCTGAATGCCGACGACGAGGCGAGCGCGGAATTGCTGACGCGGCTGGAATCGCCGGTCCTGACATTCGGCTTGCAATCCGAAGCCGATGTCACTGGGGAAATCATCGAGCGGCAGCGGAGCGAGCAGACGTTTCTGTTGTCCGCGGGAAATGAGACCGTGCCGGTGCGGACCCAAATGATTGGAGACCATCACGTGGCCAACTGCCTGGCCGCGGCCGCGGTGGGACTGACATTGGGAATTGACGCACCGACAATCGCTCGCGGGTTGGAAGCTGTCGAGCGGGTTCCCGGCCGGTTGGAGCGGCTGGAATGTGGGCAGAAGTTTGGCGTGTTCGTCGATTCGGCCCAGACGCCCGAGCAGCTCGCCTGCACGCTGCGAACACTGCGGAAAAACACGGCTGGCCGCCTGATTTGCGTCTTTGGAGCGCCGGGGAGTAGAAACAAGAAGAACCGGGCCGAACTTGGCCGGGTTGCTGAGCGTGGCTGCGACCTTCCCATCATTACGAGCATCGATCCCCGCCACGAAGAGCCGCTCAAGATTGCCCACGACATCCTGGACGGCTTTCAGCGCCCCGCCAAGGGGCACGTGCTGCCGGGACGGGTCGAGGCCATTCGCTATGCACTGCTCACGGCCCTGCCGGGAGACTGCGTGGTGATTACCGGCAAAGGGGACCGCGAAGAGCAGATTGTCGGCAAGCGGCGGCTGATGCACGATGACCGGGCGATTGCCAGGGCCTGGCTCTATCGGCAAGGAGGAGAAGAGTTGCGGCAGCCGAGGCTGCGGGTGGTAGGATAGCAAATTGTAGAGTGTACGAGCGTCAGCGAAATACACGCGAGTGCAAAGTTGGCTGACCGGATTACGCGTGCATTTCGCTGCGCTCATGCACCCTACGAAAGATTCGTTGGTATCGGTAAAATCAGGGACAGTTAGCACGCGACTCTTACGGCGAATCCGTTATGGCCATCCCCACTGGATTTGAACACATCACGCGCGAGCAGGAGCCGCTCGCGCCATACACGTGGTTTCGGTTGGGAGGCAAGGCGCAGTATTTCGCCGAGCCGACCTCGGTTGCGGAGTTGCAAGGACTGGTGCGGCAGGCGGCGAAGGACGGCCTGGCGGTTCACATCCTGGGAGGTGGCTCGAACCTCTTGGTGCGAGACGAAGGAGTGAGCGGGCTGGTCGTGCATCTTTCGGCGGCAGCGTTTGGGACGATTGCCGTGCAAGGAAAGCGCGTCGTCGCCGGCGGCGGGGCCAAACTGGGGCATGTGATTTCGACGGCGGTGCGGGAAGGGTTGGCGGGGCTGGAGCAACTCGTCGGGATTCCCGGCACTCTCGGCGGTGCCCTGCACACCAATGCCGGTTCGCACAGCGCCGATATTGGCCAGTGGACTCAGTCTGTTTCGGTAATGACTCGCAAAGGAGATATTGTCAGTCGCAAGCGGGAAGAATTGCGGTTCGGCTATCGCGACAGCAGCGTGGACGAGCTCGTGGTGCTGGAAGCGACGCTGGAACTCGAAAAGGGAGACGCCCCAAAACTCACCAAGCACATGCAGCAGCTCTGGATTCTGAAACGGGCCAGCCAGCCGCTGGGAGCGGAAGGCGCGGGATGTATTTTCAAAAATCCGGGGGGAGTGAGCGCGGCCAGTCTGGTGGAGGAAGCGGGACTGAAGGGAGCGCGAGTCGGGGATGCCGAGATTTGCGACCGTAGTCCGAACTTCATTCTCGCCGGGCCCCGAGCCAAAAGCCGCGACGTGCTGGAACTGATCGAGCATGCCCGCCGCGTGGTCGCCGAGAAGACCGCAACGGAACTGGAAATTGCGATTGAGGTTTGGTAGTTCGAATCGCTGAAAAGGATGTCAGCCTCATGGGAAGCCCGAAGCCGGTTCGCAACTGGACGCCGACAGTGCTGCGCAAGTTTGCGGCAGGGGGACTTTTTGGCGCGCTCCTGCGGCGACTGATTGCGGCAGCCATCCTGATTGGGCTGATCGTCGGGGGCTGGACCTACGCCTGGCGGACCTGGGGCGAGGCAGGCACAGTCAGCCGTGATTTCATCGTCGCGCCAGAGAACATCAGCATTACGCCGCCGCCGAGTTGGATTCACGCCGATGTGAAAGGAGAAGTCGCCAAGAGCAGCAGCCTGGCTTCCCTGCCGCTGCGGGATCCACAATTGGTGGACAAGGTTTCGCGAGCCTTTGCGGCTCATAGCTGGGTGGCGAGTGTGAAGAGAGTGAGCAAGCACTATCCGGCTCGTTTGGAAGTGGAGCTCGAATACCGCAAGCCCGTAGCGATGGTCGAAGTCACCTGGCAGGGAGAACCCAAGCTCTATTTCATTGACGCGGCCAGCGTGCTGCTGCCGTCGGAGGATTTTGAAAAGGAGGTCGCGCAGAAAGCGCCGCACTTCCTCCGCATCTCTGCCGGCGATGTGTCTCCGACCGGCCGCGCCTTCGGCACACCCTGGGGGAGCGAAAAGATTGCCGGTGCGGCGTTGCTGGCCGATACTTGTCAGGGCCATTGGCAAAAGTTGGGGCTGTATAGAGTGCTGGTCGATAGCGATCCCAACGCCAAACCGCTGTTCAAGCTCGAGACGAAGGCGGGCACGCGCATCCTCTGGGGGCACGCACCCGGCAGCGAGGCCAAGGACGAGCAATCACCTCGCGAAAAGATTGCCTGGTTGGAGCAGTATGTCGTCAAGCATGGCCCGCTCGACAAGTCGGCGGCTACGACAAGTCCAGGAGTCGACTACAGACTCGACCTCCGCTATCCCACCGGCAAAACTCCTCCGCAGACGGCGAGGAAAGGGCTGGAGACTAAGCGGTAAGCGGATCGGCCGCTCCGCTGCTTTTCGCGTGCTACACTTGCGAAGCTGGAAACTCCTCCGGAGCCTTCGCATGTTCCACCGCATTTTTGGCACACTTTGCCTGGTCTTCGCAATCGCCACATCGGCCAGTGCGCGGGATCTCTATGTCGACAACCTGGGAGGAGACGACCGCAACAACGGCGAAACTCTGCGGGCCCAAGGGAAGTCGAATGGGCCGACGAAAACGATTACGAAAGCCTTGCGGCTGGCGAAATCCGGCGACCGGATCATCATCATGGCGCATCCGGATGAACCGTATCGCGAGAGCATCGCCGTGCAAGGGGGATCGAGCAGCGGCAAACAAGATGTCGCGGTCGAAATTGTCGGCAATGGCGCGGTGCTGGACGGCACAACTTCCTTGATCGATGCCGAGTGGGAGTATGAAGGGAGCGACACTTTCTCGCTCCGTCCCCGCCTGATGGCGCACCAACAACTATTTCTGGCCGACAAGATCGCCCAACGAGTCCCCGTGAAGGCCGGCGCTCGGCCCAAGCTCGAGCCGCTGCAGTGGTGCCTGTTGGAAGGCAAGATTTACTTCCGCTGCGAACCGGGCCACATTCCTTCGTCGTATCGTCCCGCTTGCTGCGGCTTACAAACGGGGATCACCCTCTACGAAGTCCATGACCTGGTCATTTCGAATCTGACGGTCCGCGGGTTTCAGCTCGATGGGGTGAATGCCCACGATACGGCCAGGCGGATCGACCTCATTAATGTCACCTCGGTGGATAACGGCCGCAGCGGCTTCTCCATTGGCGGAGCCTCGCGGGTGCGCCTGGACGGCTGCAACGCCGGCGGCAATGGAGTCGCGCAGGTGCGAACCGAAGGCTTCTCCATCACGCAGATTCTCGGCGGCAAATACGACGAAGCCACCGCCCCCGCGCTCGTCAGCACAAGCGGCAAGGTGCTGCGAGAATAGCGGCGAGCTAAGCCAGCAGGTCGCTCACCACATGGCCATGCACGTTGGTCAGCCGGCGGCGGATGCCGTTGTGATAATAGGTCAGCCGCGTGTGGTCGATGCCCAAGAGGTGCAGGATCGTGGCATGGAAGTCGTGCGTGTCGACTGCGTTCTCCGCCACCTTCCAGCCAATATCGTCCGACCGGCCAAAGGCAATTCCGTGTTTGAGCCCGCCGCCTGCGAGCCAGACGCTGAACACATCCGGATTGTGGTCCCGGCCCGGGCCCGCTTTGTCACCCGCACTTTCGGCGTACGGCGTGCGGCCGAACTCGGTGTTGAAGATGACAAGCGTGTCGTCGAGCAGCCCTCGCTGCCGCAGGTCCCGCAGCAGGGCGGCTACGGGCTGGTCGATCTTGCTCGCTTCGCGGCGATGATTATCGGGAACGCTGCCGTGGGCGTCCCAATGCACTTCGCTGCCAAAGGCGGCACCGCTCCAGAGTTGCACGAACCGCACGCCCCGTTCAATCAATCTGCGCGATAGCAAACAGGACCGGGCAAAGTCGGCGCATTCCTTCTTTTCGACGCCATACATGGCAAGTGTCGCTGCCGATTCCTTGGCGAGATCGGCCGCCTCGGGAACCGCCAGTTGCATACGGGCCGCCAGCTCATAACTCCGGATACGACTCTGGAGAGCATCATCCGGCCCGCGCTCCGCCAGGTGCTGGCGATTGAGTTCCGCGAGGGCCGCGAACCGGGCGGCTTGCGTTTTCCCGTCAACATCAGATGAGGGATTCAGATTGCGAACGGGTGGGCCGCTGGTGCTTAGAGCTACGCCTTGATGCCGCGCGGGAAGAAAACCGCTCGACCAGTTGTTCGCCGCACCGGTGGGGAGCGACCGGCTGTCGGGAATGACCACGAACGTTGGCAGATTATCGACTTCGCAGCCCAGGCCGTAGGAAATCCATGTCCCCGCCGCGGGAAATCCCAAGGTGCGAAAGCCGCTGTTTGCCTCGTAAGTGGCGGGGGTGTGGTTGCCGGTGCCCGACCACAGCGAGCGGATGACCGTCAGCTCATCGGCAACACCGGCGATATGCGGAAACAGATCGGACACCCACAGTCCGCTCTCGCCGCGCTGCTGGAAGGCAAAATGCGGTTTGTGCAGCAGGCCGACCTTGCCCATGAAGGCCTGCGGCTTTTGCTCGCCGGGAACCGACTTGCCGTGCAACCGCTCGAGCTCTGGCTTGTAGTCAAACGTGTCGACCTGGCTGAGGCCGCCTTGCAAAAAGATTTGTATGACCCGGCGGGCCTTGGCCGGATGGTGAGGCGGCGGGTCAGCCGCTTCGCCCAGGATTGGACTCGCCGGCGATGCGTTGGTCAGCAAAGAGGCCAGTGCCATGCCTCCAAATCCAGTGGCAAAACTCCCCAAGAGATCGCGCCGTGAAAGTGACGCGGCGTTTGGGGAGTTCTCAGGCGCAGCGTGAGGACTGGGGCGCATGAAATTCAAATGCCTGAGCATCTCCTAGTCGACGTACAGAAACTCATTGGTATTAAGTAGCACCAGACAGTACTGCGTCAGGCCGTACCTGGCAACGAAATCAGTGCCGTAGGACTCTTCACTCTTGGTCGGCTCGCGGGAAAATGCCAGCGAGTAAGCCCGACGAATCCGCGCGGCCTCGCTTTCTTCCTCTTTCCGCTCGACCCGTTTAGCGAAGCGCTCGGCGTAGTGCTCCATGAAGGCATTGTTGAGTAAGGCCAGCGCCTGGAGCGGAGTGCTGGTCACGGAGCGCCGGGGAGTGGCAACCGAAGGGTCCGGACAATCCAGAACGTCCAGAAGCGGACTGGTCCCAGTGCGCAAGGAGGTGCGATACAGGCTGCGGCGATTGAACTCGGGCCCAACGGCATCGAAGACGGTGTAAGTCTCATTGTTGCCGGCGCTCGACACCTTGAAATCCCGAAAGCCGGGTCCGCCTAGTCGCGAATCGAGCTCGCCGGAAACCGCCAGAACGCTATCGCGAAATGTTTCTGCCTCCAGGCGCAGTGGGGGCCGCCGCCAGATGAGCCGGTTGTCCGCATCCAAGGCGGTGGCCTTGGGATTGGAGCGCGAGCTTTGCCGGTACGCGGCGGAAAGCACGATCAATCTCTGCAACCGCTTTAGGCTCCAAACGGGTCCATCAGCCGGCTGCACAAGCTGAATCGCCAGCCAGTCCAGAAGTTCGGGGTGTGACGGCATTCCTCCTTGAAAGCCAAAGTCGCTGGGAGTTCGGACGAGTCCTGCGCCAAAGTGATATCCCCACAGCCGATTGACGATAACTCGCCCCGTGAGCGGATTCTCTGGCGACGCAATCCATTGGGCCAAGGCTTTGCGCCGGTCCCCCTCGGGTGAATTCTCTGCCAGCTTCCAATCTGGAGAAACGGTTGAAACGGAGGCGATTCCACGAGGGGCTACTTCCAGCCCCGGCTGGCGAAAGTCTCCGCGGGTCAGGATTCGCCAGGGACCAGGCTGACGAGGGACGCTCAAATGTGCCGGTCCCCCTTCGAGCAGTCGCACTACACTTTCCAAACGCGAGCGTTTGGCGGCGAGCACGACTCTTTCGGAGCCTTCGCTCTTCTGTTCCCTAGCCGCCAGCGCTGCGACTTCGGTGCGAAGCGCGGCAATTCGTTCCTGGGCAGCAGGCTTGCCGGCGTCGGAAAGGCTCTCTCTCTCCTCGCCATGAAATGTTCCACCGAGGGCAGCCGAGAACTGATAAAACTCTTTTTGAGTGATCGGGTCAAATTTGTGGTCATGGCAACGGCTGCAGTTGATCGTCAGGCCGAGAAACGTCTGCGCGACCGTGGCGACGAGTCCCTCCAATTCCTCTTCGCGAGCCGCGGCCTGCATATCGGGCGTGCCGTTGGTATAGGAGGTCAGGTCGTACGGCCCCATGACCAGGAATCCGCTGGCCACTGTCGCCAGCGGATTGTCCGGATGGAGTACGTCGCCCGCAATTTGCCAGCGGATGAACTTGTCATAAGCCAGGTCAGAGTTAAACGCCTCCACCACGAAGTCCCGGTATCGCCAGGTATTGGGCCGGAGCTTGTTCCGTTCAAAGCCCTGGCTCTCGCCAAAACGGACAATATCCAGCCAGTGCCTCGCCCAAAGTTCGCCGTAGTGCGGAGACTCCAACAGCCGGTCCACCAGCCGTTCATAAGCGCGAGGATCGTCATCGCCGACGAACTGGGCAACCTCTTCCGGTGTCGGTGGCAGGCCAGTCAGATCGAAGGACAACCGCCGGATCAAAGTCCGCCGATCCGCCGCTGGCGAAGGTGCGAGCCCTGCCGCTTCCAATCGTTGAAGAATGAACTGATCAATCGGGTTCGTACCCCACTTTGCGTCCTTCACAACCGGCGGTTCGACTCTGTGAAGCGGCTGCAGAGACCACCAGTCATATCCGGCGCGGCGCTCGGTCGTGTACAGAAAGGGATCGATGGGATCAGTCGCCCAGTTCGCTCCAGAAGTGATCCACTTGCGGACGAGTGCCCGATCACTCGCTGAAAGTCCCGTGCGGCCCTTCGGCGGCATCTCCGCCGCCTCAATGCGGCGGAGCAGAAGACTGCCATCTGGACTCTTGGCTTCAATCGCCGCGCCACTGTCACCTCCGGCGAGGGCTCCATCCCGCCGACTCAAGTCCAGGCCCCCCTTTTTGTCCGAGCCGTTATGACATTCCAGGCAATTGCGGGCGAGCAGTGCGGAGACATCTTTGTCGAGCGGCGCGGGTTCCGCGGCGCGCGCCAAATTCGATAATGTCACCGCGAACATGATCAGGACGCCCTTTGCGGCGACGATCGTGTGTCGTCGTAAGGTGAATGGAAACACTCGTCTTGGCTTTAGACATCGCGGAGACATAAACCTTCCAGGAGTTGCTCCCAGTCTAGGGATGAGGCAACTTCCCTGCAAGAATTCCCGCGGACCTCAAGGCCGCTTCCGCGCAAAAAAGAACGGCCCAGCTTTGGAAGGACCAGAGCTGGGCCGCTAGCTAGGCCCAACAACAAAACGCAGCAGACTTGGGGCACTTACTTCCAAATCCGCGGCTGTTCAGCCGGGGCAAATCGGGTTTCATGACAGTCTGCTTGCTGGCGAGTCGTCCGTCAAGCATTAATTGAGATAGGGGCAATCGCCGAGGGCAATTACCCGAAGTGCTTTCCAATGAGAACCTGAAATTGGCTCAACTCGACCGGCTGACGACGAACTCGGTCATCAGCGTGAGAATGTTCCGAGCGGGGCTGCCCGGCAGCAGGTCGAGCCGGCGGCGGGCGCTCTGGGCGAAGGAGGCGGCGCGGTCGCGGGCGTAGTCCAGCGCCTCGTACCGCTCGAGATACGGCGCGACGAGGTGCGGCTGGCGCTGGTCGCCGGTGAGGAGCTCCAGCAGCTCTTCCCGGTCCGCGGGCGTCGCCAGTTCCAAGGCCCGAATGATGGGAAGCGTCGGCTTCTGCTTTTCGAGGTCGGTCCCCAGGGATTTGCCGGTGGTTCGCTCTTCACCGAGGACATCGAGCAGGTCGTCGGCAATCTGGAAGGCGATGCCGAGGTCACGCCCAAAGCCATCCATCTCGCCGGCCAGTTTTTCGGAGGCTCCGGAGAACAGGGCTCCCAACCGGCAACTGACGGCAGTCAACTCGGCGGTTTTTCCTTCGATAATGCTCACGTATTCCTGTTCCGTCAGCTCGAAGTTTCCGCGGCTCCCTTTCTGCCGCAGCTCCCCTTCGCAGACGATGTTCGTCGCCCGGCCAATCAGCCGGCAGCCGAGGACCGTGTCGAGCGTGCTGGCGAGATAGAAGGCATGGGTGAAGAGATAGTCGCCGAGGAGGACGCTGGCTTCGTTGTCCCAGCGGGCGTTGACCGTGGCCAGGTGCCGCCGCATCTCCGCTTCGTCGAGCACGTCGTCATGCACGAGCGTGGCGGTGTGGATCATCTCGACCACGGCCGCGAGCACCAGGTGGTCCCGCCGCACCGGGCCGATCGCCTTGGCCGTGAGGAGCAGCAGCGCCGGCCGCAGCCGTTTGCCGCCGAGCAGACAGCCGTAGCGGACAAGCTCATCGACGAAGGGGTGGGGATTGCGAAGCTCGTCCCTCAGGATTCGCTCCACCTCCTCCATTTCCTTGGCCACTGGTGCGTAGAGAGCCGAAAGCGCAAGAGGAGCCGGCGCACCTTCCAGAGCCGTGGTCGTGGACATGATGGGAGTGATTCCTTTCTGGCGCGGGAAAATGCAAGTGTCGGCGGAAGCGGGGACGGGGTCAACCGTAGCGACACGCGGCCCCGCGTGTCCGCTTCTTCAAAATCGCACGCGGAAGCCTACACGCGGGGCCGCGTGTGGCTACGTATCTAACCGCAATCTCCGCTTACCCTTCACGCACAAAATGGCCGCTGCGGCCGCCGGACTTCTCGTCCAGGCAGATATTGGAGATGACAATGCCCCGGTCGATGGCTTTGCACATGTCGTAAATGGTGAGAGCGGCGACACTTACGGCAGTCAGGGCCTCCATTTCGACCCCCGTTTTAGCGGTCACCCGGACTTCGGCGGCGATTGCGACGGTCATTGCGTCGAGGAAGGAAAACTCGAGCGTCACTCCGTCCAGCGGCAACGGGTGGCAGAGAGGAATCAACTCGCCGGTCTTCTTCGCCGCCATGATCCCCGCCAGTCGGGCGACTTCCAGGACGTCCCCCTTGGCGAAGCCCCGGTCCTGGATTCGCCGTAACGTCTCGGGCTGCATGATGACCCTGCCACTGGCCCGGGCCATGCGCGCGGTGACGGCCTTCTCGCCGACATCCACCATGCGGCTGGCACCGGAGTCGTCGAAATGAGTGAGGTCAGTGGGCATCTGCGTAGTATAGCCGCTTCATGCACGCTTATAATCCCTTCGTGCTCAAACTGAGTTCGCGAACCCCTGCTCCATGTCCGACGTTACCCGCATCCTGCTACAAATCGAATCCGGCGATCCGTCGGCGGCGGAGCAGTTGCTGCCGCTGGTGTATGAGGAACTGCGGAAGCTGGCGGCGGCCAGGCTGGTCAACGAAAAGCCGGGGCAGACGTTACAGGCCACAGCGCTGGTGCACGAGGCCTATGTGCGCCTAGTGGGTGGGGAACGCCAGCAGTTGTGGGATAATCGAGGGCATTTCTTTGCGGCAGCAGCGGAGGCGATGCGGCGGATACTTATTGAAAGCGCCCGCCAGAAAAGCCGCGTGAAACATGGCGGGGGCCAGGCGCGAATGGACCTGGAGAATTTGGAAATCGCGATACCCATGCCGCCGGAGGAACTGTTGGCGCTGGACGAAGCTCTTATGAGGTTGGCCGAGGAAGACCCTGTCAAAGCCAAACTCGTCGAGCTGCGGTTCTTTGTCGGCCTGCAAAATGACGAGGCGGCGGAACTCTTGGGCATTTCGGCCGTAACTGCCAAGCGTTACTGGCGTTATGCACGGGCCTGGCTGCATCGGCACATTGCCGAAGATGAAAGTTCCACGCATAGTCGTCCAGAAATTCCTGAAATTCTTGACACCCACTGATCCCTGGCGGCTCGTTTCGTCGCATTGATGGTAGAAACCAACACCAGGAATGATGCCATGACGAAGAAAAACAGCAACAAAACCGACCCAGAACGCATTTTTACGGCGGCCCTGGAATTGGAAGATCCGGCGCAGCGATCGGCATTTCTTGACGCTGCCTGCGGCCAGGACCGGGAGCTGCGGGCCGAGGTGGAGTCGCTGCTCAAGCACGACGAAGAGGCCGGAAGCTTCATCGAACAGCCCGCAGTCGCTCCGCCGGGGACCATTGCCTATCAACCGGTGACCGAAGGGGCGGGGACGACCATCGGTCCCTACAAGTTGCTTCAGAAAATCGGCGAAGGGGGCTTTGGCGTGGTCTACATGGCCGAGCAGCAGCAACCCGTTCGCCGCAAGGTCGCGCTCAAGATCATCAAACCGGGCATGGACACTCGCGAGGTAATCGCCCGCTTCGAAAGCGAGCGGCAAGCCCTCGCCCTGATGGACCATCCCAATATTGCCCGAGTCCTGGATGCCGGTGCCACCGTCAGCGGCCGGCCTTACTTCGTGATGGAGCTGGTTAAGGGGGTGCCCATCACGGAGTACTGCGACAAGAATAACCTGCCGACCGAAAAACGGCTTGATCTCTTCGTCACGATCTGCCACGCGGTGCAGCACGCCCACCAGAAGGGGATTATCCACCGCGACATCAAGCCGTCCAACGTGATGATCACGCTCCACGACGGCAAGCCGGTCCCCAAGGTGATCGACTTCGGCGTGGCCAAAGCGACCAGCCAGCAGCTCACGGAGAAGACCCTGTTCACAGCCTACGGCCAAATGATTGGCACGCCGGTTTACATGAGCCCCGAACAGGCGGAGATGAGCGGCCTGGATATCGACACTCGCAGCGACATTTATTCTCTCGGCGTACTGCTTTACGAGCTGCTCACCGGCACGACTCCCTTTGACGGCAAACGGCTCCGCGAGGCCGGCTATGTCGAGATGCAGCGGATCATCCGTGAGGAAGAGCCCCCTCGACCCAGCACGCGGGTCAGCACGCTGGGGGCGGCTCTGACCGTTGTCTCCAATCACCGCAGCACCGACCCGGGCAAGTTGCGGCAACTCCTGCGCGGCGATCTGGACCTGATCATCATGAAGGCGATGGAGAAGGAACGGACCCTGCGGTACGAAACCCCCAACAGCTTCGCCCAGGACGTCGAGCGGTTTCTCAACCACGAAGCAATCCTCGCCAGGCCACAATCCACCCTCTACAAATTGCGGAAATTCGCGCAGCGAAACAAGGCTGCCGTCGCCTCGGGAACTGCGATTGCCGCAGCGCTCCTCTTGGGAACCATCGTCAGCACCGTACTGGCGATTCACGCTTACAACCAAAGAAACCAGGCGCGGGGAAATCTGGTTGCACTGAATGAACAGCAGGCCGAAACGGAATCTGCCCGCAAGAAAGCCGTGGCGGAAGCCGCGCGGGCCAAGGCGGCGGAAAAGGCTGAATCGAGACAAAAGGGACTGGCCGACGAACGGGCGAAGGAAGCGGAAAAAGCCCGCATGGCCGAAACCGAGCTGCGCGCAGCCGCGGAACAGAAGCGCCGCGACATCGAACAGCAAAAGGCGGAAATCGAACGTCTGAATACGCAGTTTCGCGGTGCCATGGAAGAGCAGCGCCAAACCATCTATGCGGCCGAGATGAACCTGGTGCGCCTCGAGGCCCAGCGCAACAACTTGCCGCGAATGCGGGAATTACTGTTGCGACAAGTGCCTGGCATCGAACAGGCGGACCTGCGAGGGTTTGAATGGAGCTACTGGTATCGCTTTCTGCATCGTGCCAAAGTCGTCCAGCGTTTTGACGAGATCAATTCGGAAGCCGCGCTGGAAGCACTCTTCATTGTCCCGGGAGGAGAGCTCGTGGCTTGTATGCGGCGGGGAAAAACAGATCTCATCGAGATCTCGACGGGTAAGGTCCGCCGCAATATTCCGGCCCGATTGGAATGGGGCGCTAACCGGACTTCGCTGGATACCAGCGGGCGGATGGTCAGCGGGTATGCCGACACCATGGGAACTTTCCGCGGTCCCCGCGTCCGTCCCACACCCACACGTGGATTTGAGGTTTGGGACGTGAATGGCGAGAAGCGGTCCTTCGATTTCCCAGACGACAGTCTGACGCACGTCAGTTTCTTGAAAATCAGCCCCGACGGCCGCTTCGTGGCCGCGATTGGACTCGACCCGTTACACAAACCGGAGAAACCGGCAGTTCGGATCCTGGCCTGGAACTACGAGACGAGAGAACTGGTGCAAAACCTGGTCGAGTCCCGGGAGCTCAACCGGCTTCAGTTCAACGCCGACGGGTCCAGGCTCGCGGCTTTCCTGTCGCACAGCACAGCTCGCCAGAAGAACATCGTCCGAGACGTTGCCGTGGTGTTCGATTTGGCCTCGGGGAAGAATCTCGGCGTGGCCCGCCACGACGACGACATGGACACCATCTACTTCCTGCCTGATGGAAAGGATCTGTTGTTTTCCACCTTGGGCTGGAGCGGGAGAAACCGCAAGGAATTGTATCGCTGGTCCATCGGCGGCGAGCTCCGGCGGCTGGGGAATGAATATATGCCCGACTATGTGCAAGGGGAAGTCAGCCCGGACGGCAGCCTGTTCGCCGTCAGCGGACACACCGTTTCCACCGTGCGGCTGATCGATACGACGACGGGTGCGGTCGTAAATACTCTGCACAACGAAGGAACCACCATCAGTTCTCTCACATTTTCCGCGGACGGCAAGCAGCTCCTGGCTTGTGGCACGTCGGGGGTGGTGTTGGCTTGGGATCTCAGTCAGGACGAGGATCTGTTCCGATTGAGGGCTGATCCGATCGACGGGATTCTCTGCACGCTGAGCGCCGATATGTCGTCGCTTGCCTATGCGACTCAGCAAGGCGGGATTCGCCTGCGCCGCCGCGACGGCAAAGAGACGATCGTGCGTCCGGACAATCCCGCCATCGTGGGAGTCTCGGACCATTTGCTCTTCAGCCCAAACGGCAAACTGCTCGTCCATTCGCTGAGGGATCGCTTTTCTTCCAGGCCTTCGGCGGCCAGACCTGCCAGCTCCATTTACATCCATAGCGTCGACTCCAACCAGGAACTCTGGACCGCTCAACTCCCTTCCGTAATGTTCACGCGGGATGCGGCTCTCTCTACCAACGTCCGATTCCAGGGAGGCATCCACTTCTCGGCGGACAGCCGCCGCCTGGCGGTCCTCCACGGGAACCAGATCCATGTCTACGACTCGGCGACGGGGACCGTAGTTCACAGTCCAAAACCAGTGGACTCGCAAAGCGTGTCGGCGATGTCCGATCTGACCTTGCAGCCTGCAACCGGTCGCATAGTGGTTGCACAAGTGATGAGGCAGGCCGAGGATCAGGCAGTGCTACACCTGCTGGATGCTCTGACCGGCGAGCGGATCGCCGAGCAAGACGTGACTGCAATGCCTCCCGTGACTCAGATCATCATTGCCCCCGACGGTCGGCACGTCGGCTTGGTGCGGGGTTCGGCAAAACGCGTGGAGGTTTGGGATCTCGTGGAAAAACGGCAGAAGATTGGCGCGGTGGGTACCAGTCTCGTATTTAGCTCTGATGGCAGCCGGGCTGCGGCCGTTGAAACCCGCGATAGTGGCTTGCGCGGCACAGTTATGAATTCAATTCTCAGAATCGAGCAGATCAAACTCTGGGATACGGCTGCCGGGCGGGAACTCTCCACCGTCAGCCTGGTGGGCAATCGCGCCGATGAGGTCCGGTTCAGTCCCGACGGCCACCGCTTGCTCTCGCTCCACGGCAAGCGACCGATGTCCGGTGGTGCCGTTCCCGAGGTTCGGCTGTGGGACGTGACGTCGGGGCGGGAGATGATGACCATTCCCATCGCCGACGTGAATCACTACCTTTGGGACATTGTCTTTGATCCCACGGGAGCCCGCTTCACGTCCATCGTGTTCGCCAAACCGTCTGGCAATGGCGGGGGCTGGGGCGCGGTGGCCTATGACGCCACGCCGCTCAGCGAAGCCGAGGATGCCGTGCTGGTGGCGCGGCCCCTCGTCGTCGAGATGTTCCAAACCAAATTGCTGGCGAAGGATGTGATCGCCGCTCTGGAGGCCAATGCCGCATTACGCCCCAATGTCCGCGAAGCGGCTGTCGCGCTGGCGCGGCAGCGCGGCGACAGGCCCGAGCTCGTCGCGGAAGCCTGTATGCAAGTAATCACTCGTCGGGACGCAAGTAGTGACGAGTACGCGAGGGCTCTTGCGTTAGCGCTCCTCTACCAGCAACTGCAGCCGAACGATCCGCTGGCGACCGTTCTCGTCGGTGCGGCACAGTACCGTACCGGAAAGCTGGCGGAATCGCTTGCCACACTTGCGAAAACACCATCGCCGATATCTGCCCCCCCGGGGGCTACGCCCTATCCGGCCGAAATGCTGCGGCTGTCGTTTCTCGCGCTCGCCAGCCACAAGTCCGGTGATATCGACGCAGCCGCTCGGCATTATGGCATGTCCGTGAAAGAGCGCCGCCGGATCGAGAAAGCGGATCCCAATTTCTTCTCCACCACCTGGTCACTGGACTCGCCGCGGGGCGTCGCCTCCGAGGCTATGGCGGCCGTATACGACTCGATCTCTCCGGAGCGCTATGCAAACGTGATGTTTTCGAGCCTCGATGAAAACTCCGATGGCAAGGTTGGACCGGATGAATCCGGCGCTGCTTGGGTCAACTTAAAGCCGTTCGACCGCAATAACGACGGCGGCGTGGACGAGGAGGAATACGTGCGAGTGTATACCGCGTCGCGGCGAGTTCGATTGCCCGTTGCCGAGCGTTTGGAGTCTCTCAACGCGGCCATTCTACGCGAGCCCAACCAGGCGGACCTCTACGTGCAGCGGAGCAGTTTATGGCTCGAGAAAAGCGATTGGGAGAATGTCATTAAAGACGCGGGCGAAGCCATCGCTCGCGATGCGAACCTGGCCCAAGCGTTCCACAATCGGGGCGTCGGGCGGAGCCGCAAAGGAGGAGACTGGGACGCCGCCATCAAGGATTTCGACGAAGCGCTCCGCCTGGATGCCAAGCTGGACCGAACTTACTCCGAGCGCGGCCATGCCCGCCGCCAAAAGGGGGACATCAAAGCCGCGCTCCAAGACTTCGACAAGTCGATTGAGCTCAATCCCAACTACGGCTGGGTTTATAGCGCACGAGGTGAAATTCGGAACATCAAGGGAGAAGTCGATGATGCGATCCGAGATCTCGATCGGGCGATTGAGCTGAACCCCGGCTCCACGGCGGCGAGGTACTATCGTTCCCGCGGCGATATGTGGCGCGGAATGCTGGAATTTGATCTGGCAATCAAGGACTACTCGGAGTTGATTCGCCTTACTCCAGAGGACGCGGCTGGCTACAGCGTTCGCGGTCTCTGCTGGCTGCGAAAAGCAGAATATGCAAAGGCCCTTGCGGACTTTGAGGAAATCCTCCGACGGGATCCTAAGGGCTTTGCCGGTCTCAACAACCGCGGGGCAGCTCGCGCGCTTGCGGGACAATACAAAGAGGCCCTGGCTGACCTGGACGAAGCCTTTCGTCTGAATCCCAAGCTCGCGGCCATTCACTTCTGGCGCGGTTACATTCTGGAGAAGCAGGGCCAGAGTGAACAGGCGAAGACGGCGTATGAGTCGTATATGCAACTGTTCCCCAAGCCTGCCGACGCGTATCGCGACCGCGCCAATCGCTGGTTGGACTTCCACGAGTACGACAAGGCTATTGCCGACGATGACAAGCTGCTGGAACTGGAGCCGGAGAACTCGCATGCTCACAACCACCGCGGCGCAGCGCATCTTCGCAAGGGCGATTACGACAAGGCACTTCAGGACTTCGACGAGGAAATCCGGCTGACACCAACGCTCGCTAATGGCTACAACTCAAAAGCCTGGGTTCTTGCGACTTGCACCGATGATAAAGTCCGTAACGGCAAGGCGGCTGTCGAAGCGGCGACTAAGGCTTGCGAGCTAAGCCAATGGAAAAACTCCGGTTTCCTCGACACTCTCGCCGCGGCCTATGCCGAGAGCGGCGATTTTGAAACAGCCATCAAGCACCAGGAACAAGTCCGTTTGCTTGCGCACCCTGCCAAACACCCGGATCACGACGCCCGGCTGACGCTCTATCGAGCCGGGAAAGCCTATCGCGAAAAGCCACTGTTAAACCCGAAAGCCGACTAAAGCAGAGCGAAAAAATCACCTTTACCAATTCACGTTGGAGATTTTGGCGGACGATGCGATGACTTCCGCATGCAAGATGTGAATGTCGAGGTGCCGGCGCCGGAGCCGCTTATCGCGCTACAAGGCAGTGATTACAATTCCGAGACGCTAAGGGAAGCGACAAGCGACCTGTCCCATCTTCGGCTCGTCTGCTCGCGGAGTGAGTGGACTGCCATCGAGCCAATTTCCAAGACACATTCCAGGAGCCTTTCATGCCCTTTTCCCTCTCCGGCCGCGTCGCACTCATCACGGGGAACAGCACGGGCCTGGGCAAGGCGATGGGCCTGGCGCTGGGCAAAGCCGGCGCGAAGGTACCGGTGAACTTCGCCAACAACGAGGCGCGGGCCAAGAAGGCGCTGGAAGAGTACCAGGCAGCGGGCATCCGGACGGCTCTCATCCGCTGTGACGTGACGACGGAGGAAGGAGTGGAGTTCCTGTTCCGAGAGACCGAGCAAAAACTCGGCAAGCCGGACATCATTGTTCCCAACGCCACCTGCGAACAGCCGCTGAAACCGATTGAGGAATACGACTGGGCCTTCTACCAGCGGATGCTGGATTTCTTCATCAAGAGTCCGTTCCTTTTGACGAAGCGGGGGCTCGCGCACTTAAAGCAGCAGCGGTGGGGCCGAATCATCAACATCACCAGCGAGGTATATCACCGCAGCGTCTCGCCGTTTAGCGCCTATGTCGCGGCCAAGGGGGGCCAGATCGGCTGGTCGCGGAGCATGTCGCAGGAGCTCGCGCCGTTTGGGATCACGGTGAACATGGTCGCTCCAGGGTGGATTCCCGTCGAGCGGCACGAAAGCGACCCGCAAGAGGTCAAAGACGCGTATCGGGCGCTCATTCCGATGAAGCGCTGGGGCGTGCCGCAAGATGTGGCGGACGCCGTGCTGTTTCTGGCGAGCGAGGAAGCCGGTTTTGTCACCGGTCAGACGCTGTGCGTGAACGGCGGCATGACCCCTTGGTGATTAGCGATACATCGGGCTGCCAGCCGGCTCATTTTCCGGTGCGGCGGCATTTTCCGGTTGGTCAAAGCCGGCATTGCGAGTGCCATAACCGCCGGTGCTGCCGGGCCGATAGCCCCCGGAGCTGGAGAGTGATGCGGGAAGCGTCACGCGACCCGTTTCGCTGGAGGCAGCGGGCGCGGTCGCGGAACGAGCGCTAGGAGCCACGGTGTTTGGCGGACCATACGATCTCGGCGAGGCCGATTCAGCCGGAGCTTCTGGGTTCGAATCGGTCCCGGCCTCCGGCTCATTGCCACCTACCGCGGGTGATGTCTCGTCAACCGAACCATAGGCGCTGGGCTCGGTCGCTGTTGCGGCACCTTCGCTCCCGCCATAGACGGATCCAGCCGAACTGGCTTCAGGACTTTCGGAGGCAACTCCACCGCTGGATGCAGCTCCGGCCTGACCACCTGTTGCCCCTCGGTTGTCGGCAGTGCGATAGTCTTCCGTGTTACCGTACGGACCGACAGCGGCCGGACCGCCGCTGACAGCATTCCCTCGGGGAGCACCGCTATAGCTTGCGGCGCTGGCGGCTGGACCGCGAGGCTGAGTACTTCCCGCGTATCCGCTGGGTTGTTGCGATTGCATGCTGAAACGGCCCACCTGCATTCCGCCGGCGGGAGCGACCTGTCCATCGGTTGTGGCTGCCGGCTGCCAGGTCGAGGATGCCGCAGACGGATAGTCGTAGGCCTGCGAAGTAGCGGGATAGCCGGCGACGGCGTTCGTGCCGGGGGCGCGGTTGGCACTTCCTCCTCCCACGGTGACTCCGGAAGGATTGGCGCCGCCGCTTGCGGCCACGCTCCGATTTGGTTGGCCCGGTATGCTCGAGGGTGCCGGAGCCTGCGTGCTCGGCTTGCTGATGTTCACGGCGGTGGAGCTTGGGCTGCTCGCCCCGCCCCAAGCTGACCAAGGGGTGCGCCAGCCACTGGCGGTTCGACAACCAGAGCCAAGCAACATCAGGGGCGCGACCATCAAGCTGCAAACAAATGCACGACGCCAGGCGGCAATGACCATATTCGCGGCATCCTTTCCACGGACTGGTGGTTTCCTTCGGCCAATATCGACAAGGGAGATTTTACGTCGCCGGCAGAAGCCGCACTTTTGGTGCAAATTCTCCAGACGGAATTCTCCCGGATCGCCAAGCAACGCTTGCGACCACTCAGCCGAAGAGATTTCGGGCAAATGTTAGGGAGGGTTGGCCAGCCGGTCAACGGCAATTGGGCGAGAAACGAGAAATCTTCCGCCGTGTCGGGAAGTGTGAGAGTCACCGCGGATTCCCCAACCAAGCGCAATGTCAGGCACAAACCGGACTTTCTTCCCGCTGTTTCAGCCGCCCCCCAAATCGGCTCGATAGAGGGACGATGTGCAGTGCTAGCTGCGCTCGCCCAGCGTTCTTGAAAGCTGGCTGCGCATGATTCTTGAATGCGGGCTGCGCACTGGGGAGGCAACTATGGAATTCAATCGCAATCAGTGGTTTCTCGCGGGAATTGTCGTCCTGCTGCTCGGGCTGCAGCTTCGGTACGTGGAGACCTTTGTGCTCAACGAGCGGACCACCCAGTTCCTGGCCCAGAAAATGAAGGATGCGGAGCTGGTCGCCAGCAACGACGTGGGAACTTCGCTCGCGGCGTCGGCTCCTGTCGCGAAAAAGGCAGTCACGCCTCCTCGCTGGATTGGCTGTATGCTTGTTTCCGCGGGCAGCGTGCTGCTGCTCTATAGCCTGGCCATGAAGAAGCCGGGGGCGTAGCGAGCTTAGTTTCGTTCTGTCCGCTCGGTGCTGAAAAAACGGCGGCCATTTTGCGGGACCATTCCCTCGCGAACCGGCGACCAATTTCGCAGCCGCACCCCATCTTGCGATTGCTCAAACACGCCGTTGCCAGGAACAATCAGCCGGACGTGAACTAGCCCAAAGTTGTCGACGCCCCTGCTGAATTCCGGATGCACCGCGTCAATCGGCAGCCGCAGGAGGATTCCGCTGGGGCCGATTTTTTCCGGCTCGACTCTTTGCGACCATCGCTGCACAAGCTCGGTCATCCAGCCGCCGCTTTGGGGAGCTTCGTGATATTTCCGCTGGCGAGCCGCAATGAGCTCGATCTCAGCCGTGCCATTCACCGCCACGGTCTGGCCGTTTTCATCCAGGGGGGATAGCTGCACGCAGATGCCGTCGGTTTCCACATCTGCATCCCAATTGGCCAGCCAGGCATCGATGCGGATGAAGGTAACGCCGGGTGACGAAGGTGACTGTACCTTCGCAGCAGCAATCGGGGGCGGCAGTTCTTCCGGAGCAGGTGCTGCGGATTTCACCCAAGCGCAGACGGCACGCAGCTCAGCCAACTCGACATTCTTTCCCTCCAGTCGCGCGGACACGACCCGCTCCCAAACAATCGGCCGGCTGACGCTCCCTCCTCCGTGAGAAAACCGCAGCCACAGCAGCTCTTCGGTTCGTTCATCGACATGCGCTGTGAATTCCCGCCCGCTAACCAACTTCACAGTGAGCAGCCGTTCCTCCGCGGGCAATCTCAGGCCGAACACCAGAGAGCAAACTGCGACCAGAATGCACGCTCGCATCAAAGGTCTTGTGGAACGCATTTCTGACCTCTCCTCCATCCGCAGCTATGTTCACAACCAGGCCGGTGGTCAGAGAACGCAAGAGATGTGCCCCACTCGAAAGCCGAGCGCCGCACACGGCCTAAACCCAATCGCTGCCGGAACTTCGCGATCAACTGCCTCTGGATCGCCGTGGCCCTTTCGATACGGCAACGTTGCCAAAACGCAACCTGGGGCCTTTCGACAACACCTTCTCTCTTTCCGGCGAATTTGGGCCTCGCAGCGGGCTATGCTTTGGCAGGGTTGGAGCTACCAGTTTTTTGGATTCAAAGCGGAGCAGAAGAAATGCAGTGGCAAGCTTGGAAACGGCCGATGACCTTTTTGGCCTCCGTCATCGCCATCATTGCGGTCATACACCTGGCCTTTGCGGGCGAGAATTCCCCAGCCGAACCCCGCGGCAAGCAGATGCTCCGCGAAGGGACTCGCCTGCAGGACACTTCCGGCCGGTTTGAAGCCGTTGGCGAGCGTGTCAGCTTTGTGCTGGCCGATTCGGGCGAGTCGGTGCGGGTTCTCGAAAACCTCGCCCTGGAACGCATCTCCCAGGTTCTGGTCCAAAACCCGGCCGGTCCCCAGTGGACCATCAGCGGCACCCTGACGGAGTATCGCGGCAGCAACTTCCTGCTCGTCACCAAGGCCATCCAGACAGGCCAGGCCGCCCCCCGTCCATCGACGCCGGCAAGTGGGATAGGCACTCGCACCCAGGTCGATTATTCTGTTCCTGAAGCGAAAGCAACCCGCACAATCAAGCAGGAACCCCCTCGTGACAAGCACCCCTGACCCGCATGCTCCTGCTGCCAATTTCTATACGAGCTCCTTCAGTGCCGAAACTCGCCAGGAATTGAAGGAAGAAGACAGCCAGGCCTGGACCGCCATCGTGGTTCTGCTCTTGGGAATCATCTCAACCGGTGTCGTGCTGGCGGTAATGTGCGTCCTTCTGACCACCCGCTACATGACCTGACTTGCGGCACTTACGTCCAGTCGCGGCGATGTGAATTGCAACTGACAGGCACTCACTCTTTCTATATCGCGTGCACCGCCCAAATGGCCGGTCCTAATCACGTTTTCGACACACGCTAACGGGACGGAATCTTGGTCTGCAGCGCCGTGCGGCTGGGGAGCTTGGGGCCGAGGGCGATGCCGATCCAGCCGTCGTGGATGACGAACTGCGTGACCTGCTGGTCCTTGAGCTCGGGGGATTTGGAGATCCGTTCGTTGACGAGGTTGAGCTTGCGGTTGCGGGAGAGGACGCGGTCAAAGATTCCCGCCAGCATGACACGGTCGCCGAGCTTCAGCGGGGTGCCGCTTAGGCGAATGCCCTCCTTCTCGTCGCGGACCAGATTGGCCTCCAATTGATCCGGGTGTGGCACATAATAGCCGACGACGATCAGGTTTTTGAAAGTCTTCCGGTTGGTGTTAATCGTCAGTTCCTTGAGGTGGATGCGAATCCGCAGGCGGCCGTCCTGACAGTCAATCCGGACGGGATCGTGATTGGCGAACGTGACGAACACGCCTTCAGGCAGGTCATCGGGAACAGGGACTTGCTGGTCCCCAAAGCGGGTTGTCATTTCCTTGAACAGCTCCTGGAGCTCAATCTTGCGGCCAGCGAGATGGAGATGGTCGAGGGCATTGTTCAAGGCTGTCTCGTGCAGCTGCACCGAGAGGAGGCTGTCTCCCGGTGCCTGCGGCCGTGGGGTGTGGGCGGAAAGTTGCTCGCGGCCCGCCAGCCGATAGCGGGCAATCAGCCGGTCCTGGGTGGTTTCGAGATCGACGGCGGTCGGATCGAGCTGCAACTGCTGGAGCTGGGCGACGAGCTTGTTCTGAAACTCCGCCTTGGCCTTTTCGATCCGCTCAGCGACTTGCTGATCGAGCGTGCTGGCAGCCCGGTTGATGATTTTGGTTTCCACTTCCTGTCGGGCGGCCGGAGTCTTCATTTCGTACTGGTTGCGGGCGATGACCCGGGCCAGCGCGCCGAAGATGAAGATGTTGTCAAAGTCCGTCTCGAAGTCATTGAGCTGCGATTCGGCTGCCGCCTCCGCTTCGGCCTGGTGCGTGCGGATGCTCTTGCGGTCAATCGTGAGCTGTTTGCGGGCGCGGTAGGAGGCGGCCCCGTCCTGATAAAAGGTCGCCGGGCCAGAAGTGGATGCCGTGGACGAGGCGACTTCCCCCTTGGCTTCCAGCCCTAGCCGCCAGCGAAAGCGGTCCGGAAGGAGAACCAGGCGGAGCTTGGTGCTGGTTTCGCTTTGCCCCTGAACGTTGGCACCTTGAATCGTTTCCTGCACCGGCTCGGCGGTCCGCATTTCCTTGGGAAGCAGGCGGTTGACCAGCTCCGCGGAGATTGCGACCCGGACGTTGGCGTTGCGATAATAGGAATTGACGGCTTCGGCCAGCTTGGCGGTCGGTTCATCCGCTGACCAGCGGAGCACGTCATACATTACCGCGACGTTGTTGGCATTGACGCTCTCCTCGTCGCCTTCGTACTTCTCAACCGCGGTGCCCAAAGTCAGCAGATCGACTGGCTCGGCACTCCAGGCGGCAAGCTGCCTGGCGAATTGCTGCAAACCGGGCTTTTCAAACAGCTTGGCCTGCTCCGACGAAAGCTGCGTGGAGTGAAAGCGGTAGAGGATGTCCCGAGCGAGCTTCCGCTCGGCGGGAGTGACTTCGTCTCCCGTCGCACAGAGTTCCTGAAGTTTGTCGAGCATCAGATATTTCCGCCACGCCACCAGGTCGCGAGTGGAGGCGAGCTCTTCCTGAGCTTGCTGGACGGCCGCCAGAATCTGCTGGCTGCTGGGAACGCGCGGTGACTCCGCGCGCTTGCCGGATGCTTCCAGTACGGCCAGTTCGTGCAACGGTTTCCAAATCTCGAGCCGGCGAACGATGGCGAAGCCGGCGCGGAGAATCCGCGAGCGGGCGTCGTCGTCGTCACTTTTGCGGGAGAGCAGTTTGGCACCTTCCGCGAGTTTGGTCAGACGATCAAAGTGTTTCAGAACTGCGGCATCCGCCAGCGTCGGCAGCTCCAGGATCGCGGTGACTTCCGCCTTGGCCTTGGCAACCCAATCAGCAGCCACGGGATCGCTTTCCGCCAGTCGATCAAGCTGGGTGAATAATGAAGCCGGCACGGGCCAAGCCAGACTGATGGGAATTTCCCCGGCTGCCGGCTCGGGAATGGCTTTGAGGCGATTATTCGGTTCTGGTTGGGCAGGAGAAATCTCGGGTTCCGCGGGGTCGGCATCGGTGATGCGGGCGCGCGCGGGTGTCTTGTCTTCCGCGGGGAGCGAAGGAGTTTCGCGAATGGAGGGGTCCAAGCCAATCCGCTCGGCCACCCGAGGGTCGTCGCTCTTCGCAAGACCGTCGGCGGTCGTCGGCTTCTTGGCCGGTTTGGCATCGACCCCGAAAATCTGAGGAGCCACCATCCCGACAATGCCCAGACCGGCCACGCCAGCCGCCAATTGCCAGGATCGCGCGAAGAAAAATCGCCGCATGAGGAGCCTCCACCGGACCAGGTGCTAGCATCCGCTGCCGCGGCGCACCGCTGACAGGGAACAACCAATAGCATCGGCGAGAAAACGGGGCGGATTCGACGGCAAAGCTGGGCCGCTTTTTAATCGTCTCAGTTGACGCATATTCGCGCTGGAAATGCGTGCTAGCGAAAGTGGGAGGGGAATGACTGGACCCTCAATCCGGCCGGCTCCTCAAGGGAGAGGGAGGATTACGGTTCAATCTCGCTCCGGTTGCCGACTTTGACCTTCAGGGTCTGCCGCTCGCCGTCGCGGACAAGTTGCAACTCGACTTCCTTGTTGACGGGAGTCAGGCTGACGAGATTAATGAGATGGCTGTCATCCTCGATGCGAATGCCGTCGAACTGCAGGATGACATCTCCAACCTTGATTTCGGCGGTTTCGGCCGGAGATTTGGGGGTGATGGCGGTCACGCGGGCCCCTTCGACGCGGGTCAGGCCGCTGGAGGTGGCTTCTTCTCCCTTGAACTTGGAATCCAGCCGCACACCCAGATAGGCCCGGACGACGATGCCCTGCTCGATCAGTTGGCGGGCGACGACCATGGCCATGTTGATGGGAATCGAAAAGCCAATCCCCTCATGTACGCCGGTATTGCTCGCAATCGCGGTGTTGATGCCAACGATCTCGCCCCGGAGGTTCACCAGCGGCCCTCCGCTGTTGCCGGGGTTGATGGCAGCATCGGTTTGCAAAAAGTCCTGATAACGGACGGAGTCATCCCCCAGTTGCAAGTCGCGGCGTCCCTTGGCGCTGATGATGCCATAGCTGACGGAGTGCGACAGGCCAAACGGGCTGCCGAGCGCCACCACATAGTCCCCCATTTCGAGCTTGCTACTGTCGCCGAGGCGGGCCGGAACTAGTCCTTTGGCTTCGATGGCGAGTAGAGCCAGGTCGGTTTCGCGGTCTTCCCAGATGCGGGTGGGATGGATGTGCCGACCATCCGAGAGCTTGATGCGAATGTGTTCCAGCGTCGATTTCTTGATGACGTGCCGATTGGTCAGCACGTAAAACTTGCCCGTCCAGCGGATAATAACGCCCGATCCGGCATCCTCGACCTGCCGATGCTGGAGTTTGCCTTCCGCGTCGGTGTGCTGAGCCTCGATGTGGACGACCGTGGGAATCGTGAGCTTCACCACCTTTTTAAGCAAATTCCCCTGTTTTTCCAGCAAGGCCACTTCCGCCGCCAAGTCGGCGTATTGCTGGTCTCGGACGAGGGCCACGTTGGTAATGGGAGCATCCTCGGCCCAACAAGCGGAAATAAAAGCTCCGCGTGAACAGGCTGCCGCCAGCGAAAGACAGAGCGCCCAGTTGAGCTTCATGGAGATGTCCTTCCGTGGACCGTGAGCGGCGAGCGGCGGTGCAAAGTAGCCTGCACACTCCGTGCGCAGGCATGTCTCCTCACAAAGTGAGAGGACTACTTTTAGTCGAGTTCCAAATCGCCGGCGCTTACTTCGCTTTCCGCCATGCCGACGTCGAGAATCCGCTGCCAGTTGGCGCCACTTCCCAGGGAGTTGCCGTTCTTCTCGGCTTCGCGCTGGCACTGGATGCACATGGTGGCGTAAGGCAGAGCCTGCAGCCGGGCCATGGGAATTCCTTCGCTGCAACCTTCGCACAGGCCATAGTTGCCGTCGCGCATCCGCTCCAGGGCGACTTCAATATGCGAGAGCTCGCGGCTTTCGACTTCGGCTAGCTGCGAATTGATTTCGTCTTGCGCCGTGTCCATCGCGGCGTCCAGCATGTCGCCGGATGTCTGCTGGCGGAGCTCCCTGAGGGAATTCAGGTCGCCGGCCAGCGCCTTGCGGAGGGCGTCCCGCCGCCAAATGAGGATTTGCCGGAGGTTGGTGACAGCCTCTTTGCGTGCCATCTGTTTGCCTTTTTCAGGAGTTTTCTCTGGTCGCTTCTTCATGGTTTTCCGGCTGCTGCCGCCTCCGTCTCACTGCCTTTGTCCGGCTGTAACTTGCTCTGCTGCCGGACGATGCGCCCAGCCGCTAGCGTCAAGGATACGTCATGCTGGCGATAGTTCGCGTACATGCCGCACCGAAATGTTACGCACACCGAGCGTGGCAGCGCCAGGCTGCTGACAGATTCCTTGCATCGCCGTCTGCGAACGATGGCGCAAAGTCAATCCGGACAACGAGATGCCGCCATCAGCACCGCACTGGGCGAATTGCCTGCTGCGATTGCCTTCGCCGGTTCTCTCGCACGACACGTGACAAATTCGCTCGGTGACGACAGGGTAGGCCGCAACCGGCAAAGTCGTTTCCGCTTGCCGCCTACCGATAATCGGCAAATCGTGCCTGCGGATACAGGGAATCTGGCCAGCATCGGCAGAATGTGCCGGAGGAATGGAGGCAAGGGGTTATTCCGACGGTACGTTCCTTTGACGCGACAGGGTCCGCGAGCTAAATGACCCAAGGGTCGTATCGCCCCTCCGCCCCAAGACTCAACGTCAGAGAACGCCATGCTTGCCACGCCATTGCCGGATTCGGCCGCTCCTTCACGACTGCTGGGGGCTTCTGCCGCGGAGCTGAAGTTTCGGATTCAGGGAGGCGAGCACAACGGCCGTATCCTGCGGATTACGGCTGTTAAGTGCACCATTGGATCGGCACCGGGCTGCACACTGCGCCTTAGGGGTGGCGATTTTGAGCCCTTGCACTGTCTGATCCTGGCGGGTCGAAATGGGACCATCATCCGGCGGAATTCCCCGCGGACCTACCTGAACGGCGGTCCGTTTGAAGATGCAGCCCTTAAACTAGGAGATGTGCTCAGAATCGGCTCGATGGAGATGGCCGTAGTGGCCTGTCCCCAAGCTGCTTCGGCATTGCAACCGCGGTCGCAGCCGGTATCGGAGTCCACAGAGTTGGGATTCTACAAGCAAGACCAGCGCAGGCTGGCGGCGGAACTGGCGGCGATGGGGGAAGTGCTTCGTGCGGCGCAAGAGCAGCTTGAACAAGTGGAGCGGAAAAGCACGGAGGCGATCACCGAGCAGACCCGGTCGTTGAGTCAACGCCGCGAGCAGCAGGCACAAGACCTGGAGAATCTCCTCCGCCAGCACCGCGAAGAGCGAGCCGCGAGCCAGTCCCGAGAAGAGCGGCTGCAGACGGAGCTGCGCCAGTCGCAGCAACGCAACCAGGAGCTTGAATCTCGCCAGGCCCAGCGGGAAATCGAATCCCAACAGCAAGTGGAAGACAAGTGCCAGGAAGTGCAGACGTTGCAACAAGCAATTCGCGCCGAGCTCGAGCAGCGCGATCAGGAGCGGGCAACCAGTGCTGCCCAGCGGCAGCAACTCGAAGAGAAACTGGCTGCTGTTGAGAACGATTTACTCCAATCGGCCAGCGAACTTAGTTCGCAGCGGGAAGCTTGCACCAACGCGACAGAGCAAGTGCGAGCGCTGGATTGCCTGCTTCAGGAAGGCAAACAGAAAGGCCAAGAGCGTCAGCAATTGGAAGAGCAGCGGCAGCAAGAACAACTGCGGGAGCAACAGGAGTTCGCTGCCGCTCGCAGCCAACTTGAGGTTGTCGTGGCCACACTCACGCAGCAGCTGCGACATCGCGAGGCCGAACTGGAAACGGCCCAGCAGCGTGGAGTGGAATGCGCCGACACACGGACTCATTCTTTGGACGAAGCCCTCAGCGAGATTCGTGATCTGCAAAGTCAGCAGACCCGGAACGCAGAAGAGTACGCCGCGTCCCGAGCGCAAGTCGAAGAGCGGATTGCCGATTTGACCGCGCGGCTGATCGAGAGGGAGAAGGAGTTGGCTCATCGTGATGAGGAGTTGTTGGAACTTCGTCAGCGCGCCGCCCATTTGAGCGCTGCCGACCTGATGGTCAAACAATTGGAAGAGACTCTGGCTAACTCCGCTTTGGCACAACAGGCGGAGAGAGAAGCATGGCAACAGGCGCGCAGTGAGCTGGAGGGCCGGCGGAGCGAACTGGAGTCGCAGCAGAATGAGCTGCTCATCCGCCGCGACGAATTGGCAGCTCAATGCAGCTCAAGGCTGGTGGAAATCGGCAACCTGCAATCACGATATTCGGAACTTGAAAACTCGCGGAATGAGCTCCTGACCAGCGTGGACCAGGCCAGCGACAGGGAGGCGGCCGAGCGGTGGCAGGCGGAGGCCCACCATTGGCAACTGCAAGCGGAGGAAAGGGCCAGTCAGATCAGTCAGTTGACACAGCGATCTGCGATCCTGGAAAACGAGATTGTCGAGCTCAAGGGAGTGGTCCTCTCGGCGGACCTGGAGGCTACTCAGAAGCAGAGCATCGAGGATTTGAGCACGCAGCTTGAATTGCAGCGGAAGGAGTTGGCGGAAGCCCGCAGTATACTTGAGGCAGAACAATCGCAGCACGAGCAGTCATTGACGGAAGCTTCGTCGCGCGAAGAGGTGTTGGCCCGCAAGGAAGCGGATCTACGCGAGCGGGAAGCGGCCTGGGAGGTTGCTCGTGGTGAGCAAGTGGTCGCTCTGGAGGAACGCTCGAAGCTCATCGCCTCGCAAATCGCCCATTTCGAAGCCGAGCAAGCGGCGCATACCCGCCAGCAAGCGACCATCATCCACCAGATGTCGTTTCTGGAGGATCGCGTACAGGAGTTAACCACGGCCAGTGAGTCCCGCTCTACCAACTCGCCTTTCGTCATTCCCAAATTGGATGACCCCTCCTTGATGGAAGGCGTGGAGCCGGCGGAGCAGCCATACATCCGAGCCGACGCGCGCCAGGTTGAAGCCGCCGGCACTCCAGTCAATCAGCCCCAGGAAATGCCAACTTCGCCCTCGGCCGAAGTTGCCTTGCCTGAACCCGTCAGCGAAGCGAATCCAATTGAAGAGGACTCCGTGGTGAATCGGCTGAAGCAGGCCGGTTTGTGGAAGGGGAGTGACAGCAACTTCGAGGAAGGATCGATAGCGCCGGCCGAAGATGTGGCGGACGATGTCCAGCCGTCCCCGGAGCAGGCTGTGGAAACAACCGCAGTCTACAATCCGCCGCCTGCCGGCAATCACGACGACGAAGATTCCATCGAGCAGTACATGTCGCGCCTTCTCAACCGTGTTCGCGGAGGGAACACGCCTGTGGCGGGCAGCCAGGCTCCCGTTGTGAGCCAGCCCGCAGCCGCCAAGCCTGCGCCGGCCAAGAACGCCGAGGTCGGTGAAAGTCCCGCCGAACCCAAGGAGTACCTCCCCCGCGCGCAGGCCCCTGAGCTGTCCGAACGCATGTCGCTAATGCGGGAATTGGCCAACTCCGCCGCCAACTCCGCCCTCCACACTCACGACCGGCAGCATCAGAAACGCGATACCAAGCAAAAGTCGTTGGTCGCCTTGATTTCATTGATTGGCGCGGCAAGTCTGTTCATTGCCGCCTGCGTCACGGGATCGTTCTTGGCTTGGATTGGCTCGATAATCTTCGTGGCCGTTTGCTGCGTCATGTGCATGCGGGCCATCACCGGCGGCTTTCGACAAATGCGGCTCACACAGCCTCAGGAAATCGGCGAAAGCCAGGGAGCCGCGGACAGCGCTGCGGCAAGCAGCCAGAAGTAGAGCCGGTCAATCGCCGGCCCTGCCGCACAACGGGCATTGGGAGGCGTTAACGCTGGCTGAGGAAGCGGGATCGTCCGAGCGGAACGCCTTGGTATCCCGCCAGCCACACTCGGGACATTTGTGCTCCCAGGCGTGGATTTGCAGATCTCCCCGGTCAAAATAGTTGTATCGGCAAGCGATCCGCGGGGCGTGACACTTGGGACATTCGACCTCGATGGTCTGCGTGGAAGGCATGCCTTCATGGTACTCGTCCGGCGTCGCGATGTGTCGAGGGTCAGCGCCCTAGCACGCCAGATTCTCCTGCCGTAGCGGCCAGCTGCTACTGCTTTTGACCTTTGGCGGCCTTTTTCTTCGCTGGCGCTGCCGGCTTTGGCCGAGGGGGGGCGATTTCGGCGAGGATGCTGCGCTGGTCCTGGTAGAGGATGGCGGCGCGGCCGCTGCCCGAGCGCTCTTCGAGGAGGACCCGATTGGTGAGCTCCTTGTTCCGCTCTTTGCTGACGAAGAGGTAACGGACCTTTTGATTATGGAGTGTCTGCAGCCAAAACTCGTCGCCAGTGAAGACCTTTTGATAGTCCTGGAATGTTTCGATCTTGGCCAGGTGGATGTGGCCGTAAATCATCGGCTTGAGGCGGGCCTTGGTTTTCCAGACGAGGTAATCGGACCAGTCCATGGGGGCGGCAAAGTTGCCGGCCAGGTTGCGGCGGAGGGCTTCGTCGGCGATGTATACCGGAGTCTGCGTGACGGTGATGGGGGCCTCGCCGCGGCTGTTGCCGGTGACCAGGCTGTAGCTGGGGGGAGCAAAGATGGCGGCCATGAAGACGACACCCATCGCCAGCAGTGTCCGCATGGAGGTTGCTTCATCGCCTTCCTCTGCCGCGGCTGGTTTCAGTTGTTTGCGGTAATGGCTCCAGGCGGCAGCGGCATGGGGGACGATGACGACGGGCCATGCGAGAGCCCACCAGGCGAGCATGCGAATCGCGGAGAGGGTCGCCAGGCCAAACAGGGCCAGCATGGCGAGCTCGCCCAGATCCCACTTCTTTACGCCATATTTCATGAGTCCGGCCGTGATGAGGCAGGAGACGATCATCAGGCCGCCGGTCAGGCTGTTGGGCGAGAGGGCCCGCCATTCGGAAATGAAAGAGAGGGTGGCGTGTTCGCCGAAGAAAATGATTTTTGGAAAGATGGTCGGTCCATAGGGATTGAGGCAGGCACCGAGCATCGTGACGAGCAGTGCCAGCCAGGCACGCTGAAAGCGGGCGTCGCGAATGGTCTTGGCAATGTCATTGCCGCTCTCCAGCAGCACCGTCCAGGTCATTCCCGCGGCGTAGCAGCCGAGCATGGCCAGACCCATCAAGATGGTGCCATGCAGATTGGCCCAGAGGGCGGCAACCATCGGCAGCCAAATGACCGGGTGCCACTTCTTCGGCAAATCGGCGCAAGCCAGCAGGACGAAAGCTCCACCTAGTTGCCCAAAGAGCTGTGGGCGGATGGTGCCGAGAATGGGGAGGTCCAGCACGAAGAACGCGGCCGCCGCAACCCAGGCCCAGAGGGGAGAGACCCCTTTGCGAATGACCGCAAGCATTAGTACGCCTGCGATGAGCGTCATCAAGAACGCATGGCCAAAAACGAGCCCTTCATTGCCTAGGCGAGTATGCAATTCATAGCCGATGACCTGCGAGAGCCAGGCGTAGTTGAGAACCGGCTTGTCGGCGGGAGCGAAGGCGAAGGGGTCGGTCGCCGGCAGCGAGCCGTTCTCGACAATCCAGCGGCCGAAATCGAGATGCCCCCACAGATCCGTATGGTTCAGCCGATTGAAGCTGGTCAGCGTGAAGACCACGGCCAGCGCGATGACAGCGTACAGGCCAGCGGCACTGGTGCTCGGGAAATAGGGGCCGGTGAGATTGTCCCTGGTGAGACAATCCGGCAGCGATTCGGAGTGTGTGGCACCGCGTGAGGGAAAGGATGTCGTGCTCATGGTATTTGAAAAAAAGCGGGGTGGGTTTGCCAGCGCGGCCTTTCGCCTGCTTTCGCATCGGCCGCACGTGCATTCCCACCCCGCGCCCCTTGTGAATACAGAAGGCTGGAGGCAGTAAGCAGTAGGCAGAATGCGGCAGATTGACTGCCGACTGCCTACTTTCTGCCCTTCCCCCACGCTTCCATCGGCTCAACGTTCCGCCACAGGCAGAGTGCTCGGGCAGCGTGGGAGTAGGGTCCGTAGGTTTCGGTTAATTCTTTCTGATCAATTTCCAGGAGGGTGCGGGTGATCCACTGGCCCGCGCGGACGATGTTCTCACGGGGAGGCTGGACCTGTTCCGGGGCGAGCGCCAGCCATTCCAATTGATGGCCGGTGACAAGCAGCTTGTCGTGCATCGCGGCGGTTTTAGCTTTCGGATCAGCCTTGGGTTTGGCGGCAGTATTCGACGTCGCGTCAGGCTCTTGCTTGATTTCCGTCGGCGGCGTTCCCTTCGACCACTGCCGGGTCCAAAATCCTTCCGGCGACTGGGCGGCGACCAGCAGTTCGGAGACACGCTTCATGTAGCCGAGCATATTGCGGCGGTCGTTTTTGGAAAGGGCGCTTTTTTGACCGGAGGCTTGCACTGCTTCATCCACGCGGTAGAGCAGGACCATGGCTTCCAGCCGATGCAGGCCGTCGCAGGGGCCAGCTTCGGGGGCCTTTTCCATAAGCTCCTTGATCAGACCGTCGACGCTGATGCGCTCGCCGTACTTGTTCCGCCATTGTTTGAGCGGATAGAGGTAGCGGATGTAGCTAATGGTGGACCATTCAAATTCGAGGCGGTCGAGATAGAACCTTCGCATGGAGTCGTCGAGCAAATCGCCAACTTTGGCGTCACTGCCGCGGAGATGCATGGGGGTATCGAGGGGCGTGCCGGTTTCGGCGAGCGTGGCCAACAAATCGTCCGGATGGTAGCTGGAGGTGGGGCGGTATTTGCCGCCGTCATCGAAGATGCGAGGCTGAATGCCGTCTTCACCTTGAAAGAAAAGGGCGGGTGTTTCCTTGCCGGCCCATTTTTGAAAGATGGCATCGTCCAGAAAATAGCCGAGCATTTCTTTGCCAGAGGGAATCTTCGGGTCGCCAAAATCCGCGTCCTTTCCCCATAGGCGAAGCGCGTGGACCAAATTGTTGGTGTTCACGGGAGACGCCGGCGGCTTGACGCGGTCGAGAACCTCGGCGAGCTGTTTGTCGGTGCAAAGGCGAGGCTCGTCATACGTTGGCGCGATCACCGCCGGCTCGTTGCGCGGGGCGGCAACCTGGCCGGGCGACTGCGGCGCGAGCGCGCCACTGACGAAGCGATAAGCCGTCAGGGCCGCCAGCAGCAGTAGCGGGGGAAGCGCGATGCGTGAGAGGGACTGGAGCATGGTTGCTTACAGAAGCCCAAACTTCTTCATTTTGTTGTAAAGGGTGACGCGGCTGATGCCGAGTTCGGCGGCGGTTTCCTTGCGGCGGAAGTTGTTACGCTTCAGGCAATCTTCAATGATCCGCTGTTCCAGAACATCCACGCGGGCCTCGAGCGAACTGGCCAGCAGCCGGTTTGTGGCAGTAAGTGCCGAAGTGCCACCGCCGCTGTCGAGCGTACTGGGAAGTGTTGGGTTGGGAGCATACGCTGGCGCCGCCTGGTGGGCGGGACCACCGGGCAAGGCACGAGTCGGCGGCGTGATGGGGCTCGGACGAAGTCGAGCTCCCATGCCAGCCGGCAAGGAGAGACTGGCGAGGTCGTCGTGAGTCGGATGGGAAGCGCTGGGATGCATGTCGTGCAGCAGCGCGGCCCCGCCTTGCATATGGCCGGACCCCGCGGAAGCTCGGATCGAGCTGGGTAAATCGTTGACCGCGAGGATGCCGCGATGGCAATAGAGCACGGCCCGGCGAATCACGTTCTCCATTTCACGGATGTTGCCCGGCCAGTGATATTGGCGAAGGGTCTCCAGAAACGCGGGCTCGATCGAGCGGAGCGGAATGTTGTGAGTGCGGCTGTGTTCCAGTGCGAATTTGCGGGCCAGATACTCGATGTCCCAGGGGCGCTGCCGGAGCGGGAGCAAGCGGAAGTTGAGAATATTGAGTCGGTAATAGAGGTCCGTGCGAAAGCTGCCGCCGCGGACCAGCTCTTCCAGATTGTAATTGGAGGCCACGATGAGCCGGGCCTTGGAATGCTGCGTCGTATTGCTGCCAACGGGTTCGTATTCGCCAGTCTCGATCACGCGGAGCAGCTTGGCTTGTTGATCGGGGGGAAGCACGTCGATTTCGTCGAGCAGCAGGGTCCCGCTACCGGCGGCGGCAAACTTGCCTTCACGGTCCTTGTCAGCACCGGTGAACGCACCCTTCACATAGCCAAAAAGCTCGCTCTCAATCAGGTCCGGCGGCAAGGCTCCGCAGGCCACGGTGCAAAAGCGGTCCTCGCGACGATCGGAAAGCTCGTGAATCAGGCGAGCTAGAAATGTTTTGCCACTGCCGGTTTCGCCAATGAGCAGCACCGTGACGTTGTGACGGGCGGCAACCTTGATTTCGTCCATCGTCTCAAACATTTCGGGCGTGAATGTCACGAGCGATTTGCTGCCGCCGTGCAACTCCTTGTGCGGCATGCCGCTCCAGAAGCCGGCGAGCTCCCCTTCCAGATCCTGCTTATCGGAGAGCAGGCGGCGGAGGCGGGTGAAGTCGAGCGGAAAGTCAAGGCAATCATCGACGGCCTTATGGGCCAGCTTGCGCAGTCGCGGAGGGCAATCGGCGTCGAGCAAGCCGTACATCGGCGCGTTCTCGATGGCGTCATCCAGCTCCGCGATGAACCGTCCTGGGGAATATCCGTTGAGAGTGTTACGGTCGAGATGCACCAGGACGGCGTTGATTTCCCGTCCGCTGAGCTTTTCGTGCAACCCGTCCAGGGTCTCGCAAGGAATCAGCTCATGCTTTCCTTCGAGTTGACGGTCAATTTCAACCAGCAGGTTGGGGCTTTTGCTGAACAGGACAATGCTCTGAGTCATACGAGCACCAAACACCAATCGAGGATGAGGGGAAAGCCTGGAGACAAGCGGGTGGGCTGTACGAGGTTTTGAACAGCCTTGTCATTTGCCCACAATTTCCAAACTAATTGGGCCATCTTCTTTACCAACTGCAAATCCGGCTTAGCATCCGTAAATCACGTTCCCCGATTCGGTGAGTGACGAGTTTGCCGACTTTGACGGCGCGCCCTCGCCCGGACCGCTAGCTTAGGGTCGCTTCGATGTGCGGAGCGCGTGTCAATCCTGGCCCTTTGGGAAAGCTTTGACGAATTCGGCCCCTGTGCGTTTCTTGCCGAGGAAACTTGATACGCAGGCGCAGTGCGCCGATGCAAACTAGCGTGCATTTGGTCTGCGCGGCATGACCGGAAAAATCGAGAGGAACTGCTCCATGAATGTCATTCTCCTGACGGTTCTGGCTTTGAGTGGAACCGGGGGCGAAGCCCAAATCGCTTCCGTGGACGACAGTGCTTACGCCGAATGCCCTGAGTGCATCAGTGGTCATTCCCGCAAACTACACGGAGCGACCTTGCACGGCTGCTGTCTGGGCCCCATGCCCCAGACTTGCTATGACCCTCCCTATGGCTGCTACCACGGGTCGCGGTGGAGCAATCGCTATCCGGCCTTTCACGGCACGTATTATCGCAAGGCGTACAACTATCGGAACTATTTCGACTACCCCTGGCATGCGGAGATGCATGAGCCTACCTCGCAGTGGTCCCACCACGTGACGGGTGATACTGGCGCTCCCGCGCCGCTTCCTGCCTTGGAAAACCCCGTGCCTGGAGCGGAAAAGCAGGTTCCGCCCCAGCCCATGCCGACACAAGCTTCGGCCGAGTTGCCGCTGGACGACGAACTCCGTACGATTTTGGCTCAACCGAAACAGGCCCAAGCTCCCGCCAACTCACTTCGCAGCTTGCGACGGTAACTCGGCGGGGGGACACGCTCGCGGAATAAGTGGGTAGAATGTTCCGCTATGCCCTTTCTCATTGGCACGGATGAAGCGGGATACGGCCCCAACCTGGGACCGCTCGTCATTGCCGCGAGCGTGTGGAAGGTTCCGGAAAAAGTGACGGCTGACTCGCTCTATGAGCGGCTGGAGGGAGTCGTAGTGCCAGCTCTTTCCGCCCGGGAGGACTGCCGGCTGCCGATGGCGGATTCCAAGGTGCTCTTCAAGGCGGGTAACGGATTGGAGGTGCTGGAGCGGAGCGTCCTATCCGCGCTGGCAGTAGCGAATTCGCCAGCCCGCACGTGGCGAAAACTCTGGAACTCGGTCGTCCATCATGACGAGCATTGCCGGCGATTCGATTCTCTGCCGTGGCATGCGGGATTCGACGTAGATTTGCCGGTCGATTCGCCGCTTGAAGCAATTAGTTCGGCACTGCGGCGGTTAGAAGAAGGATTGGCCACGGCAAATGTCCGCCTCCTCGAGCTGTCTGCCGCGGCTGTCTTTCCGCAGGAGTTCAACGAGCTGGTTGCTCAGACGGATAGCAAAGGAGAAGTTCTCTCGCTGACCACGCTCCGGTTGGTTGAGCGAGCGCTGGGTCAGCTTCCACCGGGCAGTGTGCAGATTTCCTGTGACAAACACGGGGGACGGGACCGCTATGCAGCACTGATCCAGCACGTCTTCCCCGACTCGCTCGTTGGCATCCGCCGCGAAGGGCGGAACGAAAGCGTGTACCGCTTTACGCATCGGGACCAGCAGGTGGACTTACACTTCCTGGCGAAAGGGGAGCGGCTGCTGCCGACCGCACTGGCGTCCATGCTGGCGAAGTACTTGCGGGAACTTGCCATGAAGCCCTTCAACGAATTCTGGCAGCGGCACATTCCCGGACTGCGCCCGACGGCCGGCTATCCCGAAGATGCACTGCGATTCCACGGGGAAATCGCCGCTGCTCAGAAGGGGCTGGGAATAGCCAATGAAATTCTGTGGCGATGCCGGTAAGAAATCCGCAGGCAATTGGCAACACTAGGACCCCGCCAGCAGACTCACGTGCAAGATGGAAGTTACTGGAATAAAAGTATCCCCCTTTGGCAATTCCAGCATGATGCCGAACTCATCCGCATTAATGAGAATCCCTTGGAGGGGGGTCGGCAATGTAGTCCGCAAAGTCACATAGACCTGTTTGCCAATCCACTTTGCAACGAGGTTCTTCATGGCGGTCCCCCTAAACAGGTGCGACTTTCCTCACCCAATCTTCACCTTCAATTCCGTCAACAGCTTGATGGCTTTGCCGATCTCCGCTTTCTGCCGCTCGGGCTCGTGGGAGATTTCGCGCTCAATGGTGAGCGGGCCGGAGTAGCCAATTTCCTTAAGTGTGCGGAGGTAATTCTCCATGCCGACATCCCCTTCGCCGAGGGCCACTTCCTGACCCCATTCCTGGCCAGGATTCTTGGCCCACTTGCCGTCCTTGCAGTGGATGCTGCGGACGAACTTCCCCACCTTCTTGAGCGCGGCAATCGGCTCGCCGGTGCCATAGAGGATCATGTTGGCGGGATCGAAATTGATGAAGAGGTTGTTACGCTTCACGTCGCCAATGAAACGCAGCAGACCCTCGGCCGACTCTTGGCCGGTTTCCAGGTGCAGGGCCTGGCCATTTTTGGCGCAGTGGTCGCAGACATCACGGGCCACGTCGAGAATCTGTTTGTAGAGGGGACTCGCCGTATCATGCGGCACAAACCCAATGTGCAAAGCGACCACTTTGCACCCGAGCAGTTTGGCGAAGTCGGCGATTTCCTTCATTTCCTGGGTGCGAGCGACACGTGTTTCTGGCGGTACCAAGCCGACCGTCCGCAGCACTGTGGGGATGTCCGCATAGCTTTCCCCTTCAAACCCGCCGAACACCGCGGTCAGTTGGATGTTGTATGAGCCAATCCGCTTCAGGAACGCATCCGCGCTGGCCTGCGTTCGTGTTGCTTGATGGGGGGCATGGATTTGAATGGTAGGGACGCCCAGGTCGTGAGCAACCTCCAGCTTGACGCCCAGTCCTGCGTCCACGCTAGTGAACACGCCGATTGGCCACTTTTCCATGATTGACTCTCCAGATTCACGAACCCGATGCGCAAGCGAGGGAATTGCGTATTGTCTCTACTTTGCAACTTGGGCTTGTGTCTTTGCTACTCCAGGAAAATTCGTCCGCCGTACTTTTTCAGTTCTTCTACTTGGGCTTTGGCCGCATCCGCCAGTGGATTTCCCTTGAGATAGATCCGCCAGAAAGGAGCAAACCGCTTTTGACCCTCGAAATCCTTTTTCGCCATCGTCGCCAATACGGATAGGTCCGTGACCTTATTGCCTTGCAAGAATAGCCAGGTCAATTCCGTGAGGTCGGTTAGCGGCGACAAATCCGCCATTCCCGTCCCTTCAACGTGCAGCCGCTCCAGCCCCTTGCAGGCCGCCAGCGGTTTGAAGTCCTGGACGGGATTGTTCACGAGATACAGGGCGTTCATCTTCGTCATCCCGGCGAGCGGAGCGATGTCCTTGACTTGATTACTCGACAGATCGAGAGCCCGCATATTCGTCATCTTGGCCAGCGGCGCAATGTCCCCAATCTTGTTGTCGCTAATCTCCAGAAGCTGCAGGCCCGTCAACTCGGCGAGGGGGACAACGGATTCGATCTTGTTCTTCGAGAGGTAAACTGCCTGCAGGATTTTCAGATCCTTGAGCGGCGTCAGGTCCACAATCTCATTATCCGATAGCTTGATCTGGGCCAGGCTCTTGCATTTTTCCAGGCCGGCCAGATTGGCGATTTTCTTGCCGGGGATGCTGTCAATCTGCGAAATGTTCACCACATCCGCTTCCACCAGCGGCATCGCGTTGTTGCGCTTCTCAAAGACCTGCTTTCGGACGGCTGCTTCCAGGTTCTTGTCCGGGAACAAATCGTCGGCGGAAATGGGAAGGGCGAGGGACAAAACTCCTGCCGCGGCGAGCAGGAAATGCAGGGCCAATTTCATGGGAATATTCCTCTAGACGTCAGGTGGGAAAGCGGGGCAGGAGATTCAGGGATGTGCCACCAGCATACCTACCCCTGATGGCCCATTCCAGCACCCAAACCGCTGCCGATTGACAGCCGCCGGAACAGGCGGCGACAATGCCCGTACAGAAAGATGGCCTTGATTCCCGCCCCCCTCTATCCCTTCCGCCCAATAACCATGAAACTTTGCATCCAGCGATTCGGCTTCGCGTTCGCGGCGTCCTTACTCGCATTCCAGTCACTCCTGCTTACATCCCTGCGCGGTGATGAGGCGGCGGACGCTTCCGACAAGCGGCTCAAGGAAACCGTCACGTATCTGGCCTCGGACGAGTTGGAAGGACGCGGCGTCGGAACGAAGGGAATCGACAAGGCGGCTGATTTTTTGGCGGCGGAGTTCGGCAAGCTGGGACTCAAGACCGACCTTTTTGACGGCACCCCGTTTCAGAAATTCAAAATCACCACCGGGGCGGAACTCGGACCGAGCGAATCCAACAAGTTGTTGCTGCAGGGTCCTCCGGAAAAGGAAGGGGCCGAGCCCAAGAAACAGGACTTGGCGTTTGGCAAGGCATTTACTCCCATGGCGATGGGTGGAAATGGCAAGGTGAGTGCTCCGCTGGTCTTCGTCGGCTACGGCATTACCGCCAAGGATTTGAAGAAGGACTTTGTTTACGACGATTATGAAGGGGTTGACGTCAAAGGCAAGATCGTCGTCATCCTTCGCAAGGAGCCACAGCAAGAGAACGCCGCGAGCATTTTCAACGGCGTGGCCCCGTCGCGGCACGCTCCATTCGTGCAGAAAGTCACGAATGCCACCGAGCAGGGCGCTGTCGGAGTCATCTTTGTCAACGATAGCACCGAGCTCAAACAGCGAACGCAGCTTGCCAAAAAGCAACTCTCCGATGCGCTCGACGCCCTGGTCCAACTGCAAACAAAATTCAAGGAAGTCAAAGAGCCCACTGCCGATGAAAGCGCCGTTTTCGCCAGCCAGGCCGAAAAACTCGCGACCTCCGCGGCCGAAAGCGCCAAGATGCTGACCAGCGGCGCGGACAGCCTGCTCCCGTTCAACGGCGGCGGCGAGGATGGCTCGGGGCGACGAATCCCCGTCTATTTCTGCCTGCGGGAAACTGTCGACGGCATCGTCAAGTCTTCGCTTGGCAAAGATCTCGCCACGATTGAGAAGGAAATCGACACCGACCTCAAGCCACAAAGCAAAGAGTTGGTGGGCTGGAGCGCCAGTGGCGAGTCAAACATCCTCCGCAAGGAAGCCGAGGTCAAGAACGTAATTGCCGTCCTCGAAGGAGATGGCCCACTGGCCCATGAAACCATCGTCGTGGGAGCGCACTACGACCATCTCGGTTTTGGGGGCGCGGGCTCTTTGGCTCCCTGGACGACCACCATTCACAATGGGGCCGATGACAACGCCTCCGGCACCTCCACCCTGCTCGAAGTCGCCACGCGACTGGCCCAGAGCGGCAAGAAGCCCCGGCGGCGCATTGTTTTCATGGCCTTCACGGGGGAAGAGCGGGGACTTCTCGGCAGTGCTCATTACGTGAAGAATCCTCGACTGCCGCTGGAAAGCACCATCGCCATGTATAACTTAGACATGGTTGGTCGCCTCAAGGAGAATAAGCTGGCAGTCTACGGAACCAGCACTGCCAAGCACTTCGATGCGATGGTCGAAGAGCTTAGCAAGAAACTGAACTTCGTTCTCACAAAGTATGAAGGGGGTTTTGGCCCCAGCGACCATTCGTCCTTTTACGGGCGGAAAATCCCCGTGCTGCATTTCTTCACCGGCACCCACACCGACTATCACCGCCCCAGTGACGACTCCGACAAGCTTAACATCGAAGGGATGCGGCGTGTGGCCGACATGCTGGTCGAGATCATTCAGCGGACGGACGCCACGGATGCTCGGCCGGAATATGTGGAGATCAAAAAGTTCGAAGGCATTCCTGCCGCCGAAGGAGGCGAGCGAGCCGCGTCTCTGGGCACCATGCCGGATTACAACACCAAGGTGGACGGCGTGGTGCTGGAATTGATCATGCCGGGGGGTGCCGCGGAAAAAGCCGGCTTGAAGGCTGGTGACGTGCTGACCAAGCTCGGCGAGCTCAAGATTTCGAACATTGACGACTTTGAAAACGCTCTCCGCAAGCACAAGCCGGGAGACAAGGTGAAGCTCAAGGCGAAGCGCGGGGCCGAAGAAGTGGAACTGGAAGCGACACTGGGGGCCCGGCGGCGGATGTAGACCCCGCAAACTTTTTTTATCCGGAAAACTCAACCTAGCTTCCCGCGCGGGCCGATATTCTCCCCGCTGGTAGCCGCTGCTCCTCTGGCACTTTGCTAGCAAAGCGATTCGCAGGCTGTCTCTTTTGGAAACGGCTCACGACTGACCTTTACGCAGCGGGAACTTCCCGGCAGAATACGGCCTCTTTGGGGCCCCCCGTAACCCCAAAGGACAAGGATTACACACGGCGCGGCGCTCACGGAAAGGGCTGCCGCCGGTCCCCGCAAGACCAAAACCAAGCAAGGAGTGCTGAGCGTGAGATTTTTCTTCCCCGCCACGCTGGTGGCCCTGGCGACCCTCGTCTGTCTGAATGTCGGCATTGGCCAGGAGCGACCGGCTGCCGGTTCTGTTCCCCGAGCCGCCGCGCCCGCGTCGGTTCCCAATGGGACCAACGTGGCCGTCATCGACATTGCTTTCATTTTCAATAACCATTACCGCTTCAAAGGCCAAATGAAGGCCCTCGAAACGGAAGCCCTGGAAGTTCAGGGCGAGATGCAAGCTCGCCAAAAGCAGTTGCAGGCTCTCAAGGACGGTCTCAAGGAATTCAAGCCCGGCACTCCCGACTTCCAAAAGGCGGAAGAAAAGTTTGCCAACGAAATGACCGAATTCCAATTGCAAAACAGCCGCAAGCAGCAGGAAGTGACCCAGAAAGAAGCGGTCATTTATTACGAGGCGTACAACGAGCTGGAAAAGACGGTGGCCTATTTCGCGCAGAGAAATAAAATTGGCATCGTGATCAAATTCGACCGGGAGCCGATCAAGCCGGACGATGGAATCTCGATTCGGCGCGGTCTGGCCCGCAGCGTGATCTATCAGTCCGGTTTGGACATCAGCAACTTCATTCTCACCGAGCTGAACAAGGGGCAGACTGCTCCGCCGCCATCTGTTGGTACGGTTGGTCCTCCTCCGCGCAATGCGAGTGGTCCGACGCCCAAAAAGAAGGGCTAGGGATTCGTGGCAAGGCAATCCTCCTTCCTGGCGAAGGAGGAGAGCCTTGGCTTGGAACTCGGATAGACTGTGCAACCTCGAACTTCACACCACGCTTGATTGAAGTCGCTTGATGAAAACCTTGCGCAAGCAGCGGACCATCTCTCGTACTGCCGAAGTTACCGGGTTTGGTTACTGGAGCGGAAAAAACGTGCGGGTCGAGTTTCGGCCCGCCCCGGCGAACAGCGGGATTGTGTTTGTCCGAGGAGATCTGGATCGGCCGCGGCGCATTCCTGTCGCCGTCGAATACCGGATCGAAGTTCCCCGCCGCACCGCTCTGGCCGCCGACGGCTGCCAGGTGGAGATGGTGGAACATATCCTGGCGGCTCTGTACGGACTCTCCATCGACAACTGCGAAATCTGGGTGGATGGACAGGAAATGCCCGGCTGCGACGGCTCCGCTCAGCCGTTTGTGCAGGCGCTTGATGCCGCCGGCATTGTGGAACAGCCCGCCGCCCGCCGCCGCCTGGTGGTGAACGACATCACTCGAGTGGGGGACGACGATTGCTGGATCGAAGCCCGCCCTCTACCCGCCGGCCGGCTCTCCCTCAAGTACAAGCTCGATTTCGGCCAGAACAATCCCATCGGCAAGCAGGCCATCGAAGTCGCCATCACAGCCGCCAGCTTTCGCCAGGAACTCGCCCCAGCCCGCACCTTCATCCTGCAGGAAGAAGCGGACTGGCTCCGCCAGCGGGGACTGGGGACGCGCGTGACCAATCAAGACCTGCTGATCTTTGGCCCCGACGGAGTGCAGGGCAACGAGCTCCGCTTCGAGAACGAATGTGTCCGGCATAAGGCCCTCGACTTGCTCGGCGACCTGTCCCTCGCCGGCTGTGATCTCGCGGGCCAGTTCATCGCCCACAAAAGCGGCCACCGCCTCAATGCCGAGCTCGTCAAGGTGCTGCTCAAAGAAGGGCAGATGGAGCAAGGGCAGGGGCTGCGGAGAACAGGATGACGTGAATTCCGAAATTCGAATGGCGAATGACGAATTTGGGACGAAGTTATAGCTGCCTTTCATTCGTCATTCGGATTTCGGATTTCGTCATTTCCCCATGCCTTCCCTCCACCCCTCCTCAGTCGTCGACCCGCGAGCCGAACTGGCTGACGGGGTGGAAATCGGCCCGCACTGTCTGATTGGTCCGCGGGTTCGCATCGGGCGCGGGACCCTACTGGTGGGACATGTGACCATTCTGGACCGGGTGACGCTGGGAGAAGAAAACCGCGTCTTTCCCGGAGCCGTGCTGGGAGGGGATCCGCAGGATGTCAGCTTTCGCGGGAGCGATACCGAGCTGATCGTGGGGGACCGGAACGTCATCCGTGAAGGGGTGACGATGAACCGGGCGTCGGAAAAGGAAGACGGGGTGACCACCGTCGGCAACGACTGCTTCCTCATGGCCGGCTGCCATATTGCCCACGACTGCCGCGTCGGGGACCGAGTGATCATGGCCAACGCCACGCTGCTGGGGGGCCACGTGCATGTGCATGACGACGCCAATCTGTCGGGAGGCGTACTTGTCAATCATTACAGCTCGATCGGCAGCTTCAGCTTCACGGGGGCCTTGTCCCGCGTGCTCCACGATGTGCCGCCGTACATGCTGGCCGAGGGGAATCCTTCGAGGGCCCGCTGCATCAACATTGTGGCTCTGAAACGGAACAATTTTTCAACCGAGGCCATTGCCGCACTTTCCGAGGCGCATCGCCTGTTGTTCCGCACGAAGATGGGCCTCGACAACGCTCGCGAGCTGCTGCGGGCCTCGAACATGCTGCTGCCGGCGGTCAACCACCTGCTCAGCTTTCTCCAATGTCAGCACGAAGGCCGCCATGGCCGCGGCCGGGATCGACGGAGGGCCGCATGAGCAACCTGCGTATTGCCGTCATTGGCGTGGGACATCTGGGCAAGATCCACTCCAAGCTGCTCCAAGGGGTGGAAGGGGCGGAACTGGTCGCCATCGTCGATCCGGTGGAAGCGGCTCGCACGGCCGTGGCGACAGACCTAAAAACCCCCTCCTATGCGGACCATCGCCCGCTGCTGGGTCAAATCGATGCCGCCATCATCGCCACGCCGACTCGCTTTCATCACGCCGTCGCGGCGGAACTGCTTCAGTGCGGCGTCCATGTCCTCATCGAAAAGCCGATTACTCCCAGCGTTTCCGACGCCAAGGAGCTCGTTGCTCTGGCCGAGGAACATTCGCTCATCTTGCAGGTTGGCCATGTCGAGCGGTTCAACCCCGCCTTCGTCGCCGCCCAGCCGTTCATTACCGATCCCAAGTACATCGAAGTTTTTCGCACCGCGCCGTATACCTGCCGCTCGGTGGATGTGGGTGTCGTGCTCGATCTGATGATCCACGATCTCGATCTGGTTCTCACGCTGGCAAAGAGCGAAGTCGTCGCGGTCGAGGCCCTCGGCTCGTCGGTCTTTGGACCGAACGAAGACTGGGCGCAGGCCCGGCTCACTTTTCGGAGCGGGTGTGTGGCGAACCTGACCGCTTCGCGCGTCAGCCCGACGACGCAGCGGAGTCTGGCCGCCCACTGGCAAGGTGGCTCGGCAAACATCGACTTTGCGGCCAAGAAGTCGAGCCTCCTTTCACACGCCCCGGTTCAAGAGGAGCCGATCGACGTTTTGAATGCCTCACCAGCCGACCAGGCGCACATCAAAGAGCATTTGTTCCAGGACTATCTGCCGCTGCAGGAGCTGCCGATTGTCGAGACCAATGCGATCCTCGAAGAGCAGCGCGATTTCGTCGCCAGCATCCGCGAGTTCCGCCAGCCGCGGGTCACTGGTCGCGACGGTCTGCGGGCGCTCGACACTGCCGAGCAGATTCTGGCCAGCATCGCCGCCCACCACTGGGACGGTTCCACCAGCGGCCGCATCGGCCCACATTACGACGAGCAAAGTGGCATCCTCGTCAGCCCTCACTGGCAACGCCGCCGCGCCGGGGCGTTCAAAAGGATGGCAGGGTAAATTCCGCCAGGACACCCACTCTGTTCTCCAAACGCAGAGTTTCTTCGCACACTGCACGGGTTATAGGCGACCAGGACATCGGTGGAGTAGGGCAAATGCGAGAATCAGACTACCCTCTATATCCACCGCGGGATGAGCGGCCAACTCGTTCAACCGTAGCATTCCTCTGCGGCCTTTGCGCCTCTGCGTGATGCTCATTCGGAAAATGGAGGGCATCACGCAGAGGCGCAAAGAACGCAAAGGCGGGTATTCCATTTCCGGCGTGCTGCCTCAGACAAAACGTCGTCGGGATGCCACAAAAATGCGCGAAAAGTCACAAATAGAAATCCATCGGTCTCTTTCTTTTTTCGTACCTCTTCGTGGCTCTTTGTGGCCATCCCCTCCCCATCCGAGTCCTTCTGTTCCCGCACCCTTTGGTTTCGGCTACGCCGGCCGGCGGGCTTCCAGGAACAGTTGCGACGCGAGGGCTCAGCCGGGAAAAAGTGGCTCATGGGCAGAATCCGTGGGTGGAATTAGGCGTAACGGCGGTGCTACGGTTAGTGGCGACATTCTGTAATTCGTTTCCCGCTGCCTTGACGCTGGCACCAGGGGATGCGTAAAAGTGTTCAGGTAAAGGAGTGCGACCAGCCGGAACACGTGCGGAGGGGCGAGGAACAAGGCCGGATGCCTGCTCCTTACAAGTCAAGTATGACTAAACAGTAAGCACATAAGTAACGTATCAGTTACATGAATCAAGACATTCGCCTTTTACGACCCAGTGAATCAATTTTCGACGAGATAACCCGCGTATACAGAAGGGCTTGCGAAAGTACGAACAGGCGTGGCGTAGTCGAGAGAACAGCGCGTGAATCATGAATTAAAACGCCCCCTCCGGGGGAGGCAATGTTGGCGGCATGAAAGTGGTGGCCAAGAATCAGGCAAAGGAAATGGCGATGTGCAAAAATTCAGTATGCCGATGGGTGATGCTGGCGCTGGGAATTGCCCTGGCGGCTTGGGGCGGCAGTCACATTTTCCCAGGTGTCCCAGTGGCGGCTCAGAATGAAGTGCCGAGGGTGCCGGTGGGTGAAGGAACCGCGAAATCCTTCGGGGCCAGAGGGGACGGAATCACGGATGATAGCGCGGCCATTCAAACAGCGGTGGAGAGCAAAGCCGGAACGATACGCCTTCCTTCAGGAACCTATAAACTCTCCAAAACCATCGAGGTTGATCTCGACAAGGTCGGCTGGACGGCATTTGTCGGCGATGGGACGGCGCGGTTGATAATGGCCGGTCCGGGGCCGGCGATACGCTTTGTGGGGACGCATGAGGGGACTGCGGATCCCAAGTCGGCGAAAGAGAACGTCTGGGACAAGCAGCGGATGCCGCGGGTGAGTGGCATCGAAATTGTTGGCGGCCATCCCGAAGCGGACGGGATTGAAGCCAGCGGCACGATGCAGATCACGATCGAGAGCGTGCTTCTCCGCGAGTTGCGGCACGGAGTGCGGCTGGTGAAGCGGAACCGGAATGTGCTGATCTCGGCCTGCCATATTTATCACAACAAAGGCGTGGGAGTGTTTCTGGACCACGTCAATTTGCATCAGACCAACATCGTTGGCTCGCACATCAGCTACAACGGCGGCGGCGGCGTGGTGGTCCGCGGCGGCGAAGTGCGAAACGTCCATATCAGCGGCTGCGACATTGAAGCCAACATGGACCTTGCCGGCGAGCTGACCGCGAATGTCCTGTTCGACAGCACCGAAGGCTCGATGGCGGAAGGAGCCATCGTCGGCTGTACGATTCAGCACGCTCGGACGGACACAACACGAAACTCCGCCAACATCCGCATTCTGGGGAAGGGAGTCTTCACCACGAAAGGAAAGCAGCAAGAGGTGAACTGCGGCCACATCACGATTGGAGACAACGTCCTCTCGGACATTCAGACCAATATCCACCTGTCGGGAGCCCGCGGCGTGACCATTACCGGCAACACGTTCTGGCAGGGATACGCCCACAATCTGCTGGTCGAGGATTCGTCGCAGATTGTCCTCGGGGCGAACCTGATGGAACGGAATCCCATGTATGGCTACACCGACGAGGCGAAGAATAACGTCGTCTTCCAGAACTGCCGCGACTGCACGATCAGCGGGTTGCAATTGCACTATGTGCAAGACAGCGAGGCGGGGCTGACGCTCACGGACTGCAAGCGGATGCATATCACGGGTAACACAATCTTCGACTGCGACAAAGTCGGCATTCTCCTCCTGAACCTTGCGGACAGTCGCGTGGCGGACAACATGATTCGGGACGACCGGGCCGGCGGCACGAGCATCCCGCTGAAAGCCGTCGGAGGACGGGAAAACTGGTTCACGGGGAATATGTGGACCGGCCAGCCGAGCATTGACGCCGCCAGCGGTGCCGAGCAGAACAATTTTGCGGCTCAGGTGGAGCGGAGCGGGGAAAAATGAGATACCAATTCGCTCGGAAGTCTCCTATGCCGGTGCCAGCTTGCGAATCGTGAGCTATAAACTAGTTTCGCAAGATAGAGAGAGTGGGAAAGATGTAGGGCTGGAGTCCCGGCTTTAGCCGGGCTCCTATACAGAAGACCGGCTAAAGCCGGGACTCCAACTTTGAGATCCATTTGAATATCCTGTTCGCCAGCAGCGAAGTTGCTCCTTTTGCCAAGACCGGCGGGCTCGCCGACGTCTGCGGAGCGCTGCCGGCGGAAATGACGCGGCTGGGACACAATGTCGCCGTGGTGATGCCCCTGTACCGGCAGGTGAAGAGCAGCGGTTGTTCCCTGGAGCCGCTGAACCTGAAATTTGATATTCCGATGGGGAATAAGATCGTCCGCGGGCGGCTCTTGCGAGGGAGTCTGCCGGGGACCAGCGTGCCAGTCTTCTTCGTCGAGCAGGATGACTATTTTGACCGGGACGAGCTGTATCGCCACAAGGGAGAAGACTACAAGGATAACTGCGAGCGATTCGTTTTCTTCAGCCGGGCGGTGCTTGAGTCGATCCGGATGCTGAAGCTGGCGGTGGATGTCGTGCATTGCCACGACTGGCAGACGGGGATGATCCCCGCGCTGTTGCAAATTGAATACGCCCACGCCCAGGGGTACGAGAATGTTGCCTCGCTGTTGACGATTCACAACCTGGCGTATCAGGGGTTGTTCTCGCACTGGGACATGCTGGTAACGGGGCTGGACTGGAAATATTTCAACATGCACCAGATGGAGTTTTACGGCAAACTCAATCTGCTCAAGACTGGCCTGATCTTCGCCGACGGCATCAGCACCGTCAGTCGAAAATATGCCGAGGAGATTCAGACGCCGGAAATGGGCTGCGGTCTGGAAGGCGTGCTGCAGAAGCGGGCCGATGTGCTGGAGGGAATCGTCAACGGCGTGGACTATTACGTTTGGAATCCCGTCACCGACCAGTATCTAGACCACAAGTACGATGCCAGATCGTGGCAGCAGGGGAAGGCCGCAAACAAGGCCGCGCTCCAGGCGGAGCTTGGGCTGCCGCAGTTGCCCCATACACCCTTGCTCGGGCTGATCGGACGGCTGGCGGACCAGAAGGGGTGGAACCTGGTGGCGGAAGTGATGGGGCGGTGGGTTCGCGAGACCGACGCCCAGTGGGTCATTCTCGGCACCGGCGAACCCCATTACCACGACTTGCTCGGCCACTTCAGCCGCGAGGCCCCTCACAAGGTGGCCGCCCAACTGCAATTCGACGAGCGGCTTGCCCACCGCATCGAAGCGGCCAGCGACATGTTCCTGATGCCAAGCCAGTACGAGCCGTGCGGCCTCAATCAGCTGTACAGCTTGCGGTATGGCACGGTCCCTGTCGTCCGTTCGGTTGGCGGCCTGGCAGACACGGTGGTGCCGGCGACTGACGAGAATCTATCGCGCGGCGCAGCGACCGGCTTCACCTTCGACGCCTACTCGACCGAAGCGCTGGAAACGGCCCTCAGCTCTGCCGTCGCCACCTATCATCATCGCAAGGACATCTGGCAGAAGCTCGTCGAGACCGGCATGGCTCAAGACTGGTCCTGGCAACGAAGCGCGGAGAAGTACGGCGAAGTCTATAAACGGGTGCACCAGCGGCATGCGGAAGCGCGGGCCAAACTGCTGGCGGGGAAATGAGTGTGTTAGGTTTCCAGCCTACCCCACGAAGAGCATTCCGATTTGATAGGTCGCGAAGGCTCCGAGGTAGGCGAGGGCGGTCATGTAGACGAAAGTGAACAGGGGCCAGAGCCAGGTGCCGGTTTCGCGGCGGATGATGACGAGAGTGGAGACGCACTGGGCACAGAGGGCAAAGAACACCATGATGGAGAGGGCGACCGGGATGTTGAGGTTCTTCTCCGCCTTAATGGTTTCTTCGAGCTGCTGCTCCTCGGCTCCTTCTCCTAAATTATAGATGACGCCGAGAGTAGCGTTGACAACCTCGCGGGCGGGGAAGGATGCGATGGCCGCACAGCCGATCTTCCAGTCCCAGCCGAGCGGGCGGACGGCGGGCTCGATGAAATGCCCCATCCGGCCGAGGTAGCTGGTACTGAGGTATTCGCCGGCGATTTGGTTTTCCACGACGGCAAGCTGCGACTGGAGCTTCAGGGCTGCATTATTATTTTCTAGTTCTGCTGGACTGAGTTTCTCCAGTTGGGATTCGAGTTTTGTCTGTTGCTCGATGAGTACGGGCGCAATCTTTGCCGAGTTGTGCGGAAAGTATCCCAGGCCCCAGACGATCACGGAAATGGCGAGAATGAGGGTGCCGGCTCGTTGCAAGAAGGCCCAACCTTGCTCGGTCATCCGATGCCAGACGATACGCAGTCCCGGAACTTTGTAGCTGGGAAGCTCCATCACAAACGGCGGAGTCGCGCCTCGGAGCAGCGTCTTTTTCAGAATCCAGGCGACGAGAATGCCGGTGACGATGCCAATCATGTACATGCTGAACATGACGAGGCCGCGAAGCCAGGGGACATGAATTCCCCAGCCGGCCAGGGTCAGATCGAGCGTGCGGTTGGGGATGAACGCTCCGATGAACAGCGTGTAAACCGGCAGCCGGGCGCTGCAGCTCATGAGGGGGGCGACGAGGATGGTGACGAGGCGGTCGCGGCGGTTTTCAATGACACGGGTCGCCATGATGCCGGGGACCGCGCAGGCGAACGACGAGAGGAGCGGGATGAACGACTTGCCCGAGAGGCCGATTTTGGACATGAGCTTGTCCATCAGGTAGGCGGCCCGCGCCATATAGCCGCAGTCCTCGAGGATGGCGATGAAGCAGAACAGCGTCAGGATCTGCGGCAGAAAGACCACCACGCCGCCGACACCGGCAATGACGCCGTCGTTAATGAGGGAGCGGAGAGCACCTTCTGGCAAGTAACTGGAAACGAGCGATTGCAGCCACGCTGCGGCGTAATCGATGCCGTCGCCAATCATCAGCACGTCGTTAATCCAAAACACCGCCTGGAACATGAGGAGCATCAGCACCAGGAAGAAGAAAGTGCCAAATATTCGGTTCGTGAGCAGTCTGTCGAACTTGTCGCTGAGCGTTTTCGGCCGCACTTTGGGTCGCGTAACAATGTCTTTGAGGACTGTGCCCGCCCACTGATAACGGGCCATCGCTTCCACAGCTGGGATGGGAACGCCGGCAGTTTTCAGTCGCTCTCTTGCCGCCGACACTTCCTGAAGTAGTTCAGGCGTAATGCCGGCTATGCTGGCTTCCGACAAATAGCCGCTGGTGTCGAGCAGCAGTCGCTCGACAAGGTAACGCGGGAGCGGCTTGTCGTCACTCTTGCGGATCAGCTCCTCCAGCAGCGCGACTTCCATCCGGAACTTTTCGGGGAACGGGCTGTCGATGGTCGTCGGTTTTCGATCGACAGCATCCACGACAGCCGCTTTCAATTCGTGGATGCCGAGCTTGCGATTGGCTTGCACCTCGATGAGCGGCATGGGCAATCGTTTGCGAAGCGCGGAGACGTCGAGCGTTTGTCCTTTCGCCGCGACTACATCCATCATGTTGAGCGCGACGACCGTCGGCAGGCCGAGTTCCAGCACCTGGCTAAACAAGTAAAAATTCCGCTCCAGGTTGCTGGCATCGACGATGACGAGCACCACATCTGGCCGGGGCACGTCGCTGCGGCGGCCGAGAAGGACATCGACGGCCACCATTTCGTCCGGCGACTTGGGGGCCAGACTGTACGTGCCGGGAAGGTCGATGACATCCATCGCAATGCCGGCGATTTCCGTTCGCCCGACTTTTTTTTCCACCGTCACGCCCGGATAGTTCGCCACTCTCTGCCGCACGCCGCAGAGGGCGGAGAAGAGCGTGGACTTGCCCGTGTTGGGATTGCCGAGCAAGGCAATCGTGATGACGCGGGGTGAGGCGGAGAGGGACATGGAGTTTACGAAATCACAATTACTTCCACCCGTGCCGCTTCGCTCTTGCGGAGACTCAGTCGATAGCCCCGGACCTCTAATTCCAACGGGTCACCCAGCGGAGCGGCTCCGAGCAGGGTGACCTCCGTTCCTGGGACCAGACCCATTTCCATCAGGCGCAGGCTGATTTCGTCCACCCCTTCCACTTGCACAACCTGGCCGCGGCTGCCGATGGAGAGTTGGGCGAGGGTCACTCGTTGGCTCCCGGACGGACGAGCACCTGGTAGAGGTTGGCGTCCCGAATGCAGAGCTTATTCCCCATCAGTTTCACGATGCACGGCGAGCCAGGCTGGACCATTTCGACAATAATGCCCTGCCGGAGCCCCATCTCATGCAGCCGGTGGATGCTGGCATCATCGCCAACTAGCTGATCGACGTAGGCCCGTTGGCCCGTCGGAAGCAGTTCTAGGGGAATGAGGTCTGGCAAGCTGGGATTCACCATGAAAAGGGAAGCAACTGAGACACAATCTCAACTTGTTTTGTATCATAGAGCGTCGCGTCCATGATTGCAACGCGATGGATTAACGATCCTGTTTTGCCGCTTAGGGCAATGGACAAAATCAGCTCGCGCGGCGAACCTTAGCCGATAGCTTGGTTCATTACGGAATCGCTTCCTCCCGTATCTCCTACCTTCAAGTTTACTCATGCTCGAACGCAAATTCATTGTTGAGAACGCTGCTGCCGTCAAACAAAACTGTGCGAACCGCGGGATGAGCTGCGATGTGGACCGGCTAGTGCAACTTGAGGAGCAACGGCGGGCGAAATTGCTCGAAGTCGAAGAGCTAAACCGGAAGGCGAACGAGTTTGCCAAAAGTATCGGCAAGGCGAAAGACGAAGCGGAACGGAATGCCAAGAAGGAAGAAGGCCGCAAGCTGAGGGATGCCAAGGATGCTGCGCAGGCCGAGCATGACAAACTGGATGCCGAGGCCCGTGAAGTTCAACTGCTCGTTCCCAACATGACCCATCCCGCCGCGCCGGTCGGCAGCGGGGACCATGCCAACGTCGAAGTCCGCCGGGGAAAGTCTGAGGTTCGCAAATTCGATTTCAAAGCACTCGACCATGTGGAATTGGGGGAGAAGCTCGACCTGTTCGATTTCGAAGCGGGAGCACGGACGACTGGGCACGGCTTCTACTTTCTAAAAAACGACTGCGTGCTGCTTGACCTTGCCCTGCAGCGCTATGCCGTGGATGTACTCTCACGGCACGGCTTCACGCTCACGACAACGCCGGACCTGGCTCGCCAGGAAGTTCTGATGGGGACCGGCTATAACCCTCGCGGGCCGGAGACACAGATTTACAGCATTGCGGGGAGCGACTTGTGCCTGGTGGGAACCGCGGAGATCACGCTCGGCGGAATGTATGCCGAGCAAACCATCGACGCCGAAAAACTCCCCATCAAACTGGCCGGCATCAGCCACTGCTTTCGCACCGAAGCGGGAGCAGCGGGCAAGGCAACTCGCGGAATTTATCGCGTGCATCAATTCACCAAGGTGGAGATGTTTGCCTTCACGCTCCCAGAGCAGAGCGATGCCATGCTCGAGCAACTTCGCGACATCGAATGCGACATCTTTGACGGCCTGGGCATACCCTATCGCGTGATCGACACCGCCAGCGGCGATCTCGGCGGCCCCGCCTATCGTAAGTACGACCTGGAAGCCTGGATGCCCGGCCGCGGCACCGGCGGCGAGTGGGGAGAAGTCACCAGTACCAGCAACTGCACCGACTACCAGGCTCGCCGCCTCAACATCCGCTCCAAAAGGAAGGACGAAAAAGGAACCCGCTTCGCCCATACCCTCAACGGCACCGCCATCGCCCTCAGCCGGGCCTTGATTGCGGTCCTCGAAAACTATCAACAGGCGGATGGCAGCGTGGAAGTGCCGCGGGCATTGCAAGGGTGGATGGGGAAGGAAAAGATGACGCCCAAAGTCTGATGCTGGTGTTTCATCGTTTAAGGACACATTCTCATGACTCTCAGCCGTCGCGAATTACTCGCAGGTGCCGCAGCCTTGTCGCTTTCCGCCGCGCAAGGTCGGGCAGATGATAAGCCACAAGCCGCGGCCGCAAAGGAGACTCCTCGGTCCAACCCCATCGGCATCTCCACCTACTCCTTCTGGCAATTCGAGCACGAAGAGTATCGCGACATCGAGAAGTGCATCGACCTGGCGGCGGAGTGGGGATTTGACGGCGTCGAGATTCTGCACCGGCAGATGACGAACGAGGAGAACGGCTATTTGCAGAAGCTCAAGAAGCGGGCGTTTGTGAATGGGCTGGCCCTGATGGGCTTTTCCACGCACCAGGGGTTTGTCTCGCCAAAGGAGGAAGAGCGGAAGAAGAACATCGACCACACTATTCACTGCATCGAGCTCGCGTACGCTCTCGGCATTCCGACGATGCGGGTCAACACGGGCCGCTGGGGGACGAGCAAGGATTTTGACGAGCTGATGAAGAACCGGGGGATCGAGCCGCGGCTGCCGGGATATACCGATGAGGACGGGTTCAAGTGGGTGATCGATAGCTTTGAGAAAATCCTGCCCACCGCGGAAAAGTGCGGCGTGCTGCTCGGGCTGGAAAACCATTGGGGTTTGGGCATTACCGCGGAAGGAGTGCTGAGGATTGTGGATGCCATCAAGTCACCTTGGCTGCAGGTTACAGCCGATACTGGCAACTTCTTGGAAGACCCTTACGACCGGCTGGAATTGCTGGCTCCCAGGACGATCCTGCTGCAAGCCAAGACCTATTACGGCGGCGGACTTTGGTATCAGCTCGATCTCGACTACGACCGGATCGCCAAGATCTTCCACAAGCACAACTATCGCGGCTTTGTGTCGCTGGAGTTTGAAGGGAAGGAAGACCCTAAGATTGCCATCCCCAAGAGCCTGGCGTTTCTACGCACGGCGTTCACCAGTTGATGGTCGCTTTGGGGGGCACGGCATTTAGCGCGATCGTACCAATGGCCCAAGCCAGAGCCAGGCACAGGATGATGCCCAGCGCCGCCAGGGCCAGTTGCCATTCGTGGGATCGCTCCCCGCGGGCAACGAACCACATCAAGCGCATCCGTCGAAAATAGGCGAAGCAAGTGAAGATCGGCGTGAAGCCAAGCAAGCCGATTCCGAAAAACAGCGTTCCCAGCGCGGCGGGAAGAACCAGAAAAACGCTCAGGCACAGTGAGATGACAAATCCGGTTGCCAAGAATCCCGCGAGGATGGGAGCGACAGGTCGCAACGATTTGCCCCAGGCGAGCACCATTTCCAGCGTGGCGATTTGTCCCGCCAGCATGGGCCAGGCATAGTACGCGGTCGGATTGATGTGAATCTGCGACAGGTTCTCGATACTGAACGGCTGCTGCGGGGGGAACACGAGCGGGTCGTTGCCAGCGAAATCCCCATTCTTGAATACGATTGGATCAAACAGCAGGCAGACAATGGGCATCACGATGCCCCAGACAAAGTCAAAATACATACGCTGGCGTGGGCGGTCCTGGGGAAACATGTGAGGGAATATGTACAGCGTGGCAAGAGCTGCGGAGAGGAACGAGAATACGGCTCCGTAGATTCCGAGAGAGCGGAAAAGGGCCAGCATCACTGCCGCCAACGTCGTGGCCAAGAACATCTCTTTGAGCGTGAAACGCAACTCTTCGCTATCCGCTGGCGCAAATTCAGGGACGGCGCTCAATGATGGCCGCGGCTCCCCGTCGGACGGAATGCCCTCACGCTGCGGCAGATCGTGGTGACGATGATCGATCCTTTCCATTGCGGGCCTTGCCAGATTGCTTGATGACCAATATTTATTCGCTAAGAGGCCGACAAAAAACCTCGCTGGCGACGAAAAATCCCCCGGCTTTTCCAGCTTACCCATTCGGTTATTTGTATGCCTCTAAGGACCTACCCCCGCAGCCGTTCCAAGATCACCCGCAACCGCTGCCGATAGTATTTTAGTCCAGGAAAGAAAAAGCAGCCCGCGGAGACCGTGCCGAAAATCAGGTGGGCATAGTCGGGAAAAACGGCCATCAGGCCAGCGGTTATGAAGAGAGCGACGGCTTGAAGGTAGAACTGCCCCGAGAGGATACCGGCTTTCACCAGGAAGGCCATGCCGTTGACCAGGCCCAGGACCGGCGACAGTTTGAGCACGGGCAGGTCGAGCCAGTATTCCAGCGGAAAGAGGAGCGCGACGCAGGCCATGCTGCCAGCCCAGACGTGGGCTAGCTGCCGCTCGACGAACGTCACCGGCCCCATCCGCCTTCGGAGTGCCCAGAACACAGCGGCCCAGGTTCCTAACCCAGCGGTCCAGAGCAGAAAGTAATACATCCGCTCTTTGACTTCAAACCAGAAAAGCACATTCGTCGCCAGGCAAGCCACGAACAGCACCAGGCTGTGCCACATCCAAATGAGTCCCCAGTTTTCCAGCACACTGGCATGATGGGTCTCGCGCAGCCAGAGGGCAATCACTTGCGTGAAACGGCCACTCCGGGCGGAGATGCTTTCGTTGTTGAGATAGGCCTCCAAATCGGCGGCGAGCGCGGCGGCGGAGGCGTACCGCAAGTCCATCGGCTTTTGCAAGCAGCGGAGGGCGATCATCTCCAGGTCGCTGTCCGCTTTGGGATTCAGCATTCGCGGCGGCACGGGATCCTGCTCCAAAACCATCAGCACCGTATCGACCGGCGAAGCGGCCTGGAATGGCGGACGGCCGGTGAGCATGTGATAGAGAACGACCCCCAAGCTGTAGACATCACTGGCCGGGCCGACTTGCCCTCGGTTTCCCACCGCCTGCTCAGGGGACATATACGCCGGCGTGCCGAGGACCGCCCCGGTTTTGGTCAAGCTGGGAGCGTCGCTGATCTGCTTCGCGAGGCCAAAATCGGTGATGTGCGGCCAGCCGTTTTCATCCAGCAGAATGTTGCTCGGCTTGATGTCCCGGTGGAGCACGCCATGGGTGTGAGCGAAGTGGATGCCGCGGGCGACAGCCGCCAGAATGGTCGCCGCCTCCTTCGCCGGCAGCGGCCCCGGCAACAGCCGCTGGGCCAGCGTTGTTCCGGCAATGTGCTTCATCGTGAAGTACGGCCGCCCATCGAGCGTGCCGACTTCATACACAGGCACAATCGCCGGGTGATCGAGCTTCGCCGCTGCCTGAGCTTCCGCCTGGAAGCGCTCCAAATCGGCCTTCGAGGCCAGGTTTCCCCGCAGCACCATTTTGAGCGCGACCTCGCGGCTGAGGCTCAGTTGCCTGGCCCGATAGACGACTCCCATCCCGCCGCGACCGAGTTCCTGCACCAGCTCGTAGTCGCCGAATCGCGCCGGCAGAGTTAGCGTCCCACTGGGAAAGTCGTTCTGCGAGGGGATCGTCTGATCAATGCTGCCGCTCCCCGCCGCCTGGGCAATCATCACCGCTCCCCAGAGCTCCCGCAAATCCGTGGCGAATTCGGGCTGCTGCCGGCACTGGTCTTCTAGCTCCACATGCTCGCCGCGCTGCACCCGGTCCGTCAGCTCCGTGAGCAGTAGGGCCAAATGCTCCTCGCGCTGGGCGGCTGCAGTTTCGGAAAGGGAGGGAGATGTTGCCACGGATTTATGGTAGCCAATGAGTGGAATGAGGGGAAATGGCGGAAATTATTGGACGGCCAGAACGTGCATTTTGCAGGCAGCGTAAGCTAAACTAAGGATATGCGCAACACCTATTGTTTTGCCGTCCCTGCGAATCGACCCATGTCCTCATTTCGCCTGAACCTATTGCGGAGCGGACTGCTTTTCGCAGCCTTCGCTTTCGTGATGCCGACCTCATTGCTCGCTCAGGAAGTCAAACCCGCCGCAGGCGAAGCCAACTCAGCCGGTGCGGACCCGGCTTCGCTGGCGGCCATAGTGGACAAGCTCACTCCCGAGAATCGCAAGACTTTCGCGGGAATGCTCGCCAATGACTGGCAAGACCGCCGGCCGGAATGGGTTGAGATGCTGATTCCATTGCTCAAGCGGGAGCCAATCAATCTGGGTGTCGGCTGGTTTCAGCCGGGCGTCGCCAGGTATGACTGGAAGTGGATTTCGACCAGGCTGGATGCCAATAAGGACGGTCTGATTGCCAAGGGCGAGTTGCCCCAGGATTTGCCGTACGCGGAAATGTTTCACTCCCGCCTCGACCGCGATGGCGACGGCGAGCTCCGCTCGGCCGACTTCGATTTCTTCAGCCGACAGCCTCCCACCCCTCCCCAAATGATGAGCCGGTTTCTTTTGGCGGTGATTGACACCGACTCCAATGGGCGTATCACTCCCGAAGAAATCCAGAACTGGATCAAAGGTGTGGACAAGGACAAGGCGGGCTTTCTGACCGTGGACGACTTGGACAGCGACTTCAATAGCGCGATGTCGGTCCTCAACAGCGGCAGCGACGACATGCCCGGCCCCGACAAAATGCTGTCGATGTTCTTCAGCGGCGAGCTCGGCATCTGGGGTGCCGGACCTAAGCCGGGAGAAGATGCCCCGGATTTCACGCTCCCCACCCATGACGGAAAGGAGACCTTCACGCTCTCCAAATCCAAAGGGAAACCGGTTATCCTCATTTTCGGCAGTTTTACGTGAGGCCCCTTTCGATCCCAGGCTGGGATCCTCGACAAGCTGTTTGCCCGTTACAAAGATCAGGTCGATGTCTATGCCGTCTACATCCGTGAAGCCCATCCTGCCGATGGCTGGAAGATGAGTTCGAATGCTCGGGTGGGAGTGACCATCGATCAGCCCAAAACGGCCGAGGCCAGGAATCTGGCGGCCAGTAAATGCTGCACGGCCCTTCATCTGACCATGCCGCTACTTGTGGATACGATCGACGACCAGGTGAATCGAGCCTACAGCGGCTTTCCGGACCGGCTGTATCTAATCGACCGGCAAGGAAAGGTCGCATACAAGGGGGGCCGCGGTCCCTTCGCTTACAAACCACGGCAGCTAGAGCAAAGCCTGCTGCTGATGTTGCTGGAGGAAAAAATGGCCAAAAGTGGGGGGAAGTAGCGGTCTTCGGCAATGGGGTAAACTCCGCGGAGAAGTACTCTCCACGTGTTACCAAACGGCTGGACAAAGCGATGGAGATTCGGGGACAAGCGGGCCGATCCGCGGCAAGATGATTGGGGCTACACCCACTCTCTCCAAAGCCGCAGCGATACCTGGGGCTTTCGCATCGAATTCGTACCCAAGCCGTAACTCCAAATGAGCGAGCCCACCAAACTCCGCGGGCTCGCTGCATTTCTGCCAGCCATTTCCATCTTCGGCGTTTTGGGGGGTGCGATAGTTGGATGGCATCCTAGCGGGGGTGCTTGGCGAGAAATCGCGCGGGCGGATAACGTGTTTGTAGGAGCTGTCCTGGGACTGCTGTTCGTACTTCCGTTCCGGGTGATTATCGGACTGTCCCTTTCGAACAAGATCCTTCAGTTTACCCTCACCAACCTGTTCGAGCTCACTGTCATTGCCGCCCTCTTTTCGGCTCTGGCCGCTAATTGCTTCCAAATCATCCGCGATTCACCGCAGATCTTCTACGACGCAGGCCCGTTCTCCAACTGGCTCCAGGACCAGGTGCGTCGCAGCTTCTGAGCTAGTGTGGCTGAATCGGGTTTAGTGCCACTAGGATATTTCCTGGTCCAGTTTTCGTGGTCCACCACATGCGGCACCGGCGCGACATCCAATTCCCTCGCTGGCGAGCCGAGCTAATGCCCTACTTGCCCCCGTCCCCCGTGGCGGCAAGAATGCGGAGGATTGTCCCGCCCTCTGTTTTCCCGCCTGCAATCTCTCTCCTTACCCAAGGAGCTATCTTATATGCGCTACCTCCTCCCCACAGCAATTCTCGTAGCGGCCTGCTTGTGCCTGGTGCCCCGTTCCATTCAGGCCCAAGACGATACCCCCCTGGGCCTCAAGAAGCTCGTCTGGCCGGAAGACAACAAACCTTCGGCGGAGAAGATTCTGCTTGGCAAGCAACTTTATTTTGACAAGCGGCTGTCGCGGGACGACACGATCAGTTGTGCCAGCTGCCACGACCCGAAAAAGGGGTGGTCCAACGGCGAGGCGTTTGCCACGGGCGTGCGGGGGCAGAAGGGGGGCCGCAGCTCGCCGACGATCATCAATTCTGCTTATTTCGACTTGCAGTTTTGGGATGGCCGGGCCAATGGATTGGAAGGACAGGCTCTGGGCCCCATTCAAAATCCGATTGAGATGGATTTAACTCTCGATGAGGCGGTCGCCAAGCTCAACAAGATTGAAGGCTACAAGAAGCAGTTCCAAAAGGTGTTTGGGACCGACGTGAATGCCGACGGCATCGCCAAAGCGATTGCCGCGTTCGAGCGGACGGTCCTTTCCGGCGGTGCCCCGCATGACCGCTTCAAAGCCGGCGACACCAAGGCTCTCTCGGAACCGGCCCAGAGGGGGATGAAGCTCTTTTTTGCCAAGGCGCACTGCTCCGCCTGCCATGTGGGGCCGAACTTCTCCGACGGCGCGTTTCACAATATCGGTATCGGCATGGAAGCGGAGAAGCCGGACATCGGCCGGGAGGAACTCAGTAAGCAAGGGGGGGACCGCGGGGCCTTCAAAACGCCGACACTCCGCGAAATCGCCCGGACCGCTCCCTATATGCACAACGGCACGTTCAAGACGCTGGAAGAGGTTGTGGAGTATTACGACAAGGGAGCCTTTGCCAACCCTACTCTTGATGAAGAAATCTTTCCCCTTAAATTGACCGCGGAAGAGAAGGCGGACCTCGTTACGTATTTGAAAGAAGGGCTGAGCAGCCCCAAATATCCCGACGTCGAGCCGCCTAAGTTGCCGGAATAGACGTGCGGAGGATGTCAGCCCTCGGATACTGCCGCCGATTCCTGTAACGCATAAACCGTTTAATATCATGGGGCTTTTTTTCCCAACGGAAGCGCCCCCACAGCCAGCCTACCCCACTCCTGGAGATGACTTATGAAGAATTTGCTTTCCCTGATCGCCGCCGGCCTTGTCGCGCTGGCAGTCTCGCCCGCCCGCGGCGAGACCAAAGCCGAGACCGTGCTCGGTGCCCTTTCCAATCCTTCTGGCCTGGCCGTTCAGCCGGAAACCGGGCACGTCTTTGTTTCTGACAGCGCTGCGGGGAAGATCATCCGCGTCGTCGATGGCAAAGCCGAGGATGTGGTTGTCGGCTTTCCCAAGGATGTGTACGGCAAGGGCCCGTTTTATGACATCGGCCCGCTCGGCCTGGCGTTCATTGACAAGGACACGCTCGTTGTCGGCGACGGCAGCTACAAAGATGGGGAGGAATATGTCCGTATTTTCACGGTCCCCGCCGCCGGCAAGCCGGCCCTTAACTTCGATAAGGACGCCAGAGCCAAGCTCGGCCCGCTGCCGGAAAAAGACGGCCTAAAGGCGGAAGGGAACTTTTACGGCGTGGCAGTGGGAAAGACGGCCATCTATATCTCCAGCAATGGGGACGACACCAAGGGGTGGGTTCTAAAGGCGGATGTGAACGGCACCAAATTCGGCGAACTGACCCGTTACATTCCGACCAAGGAATCGGTCGAAGTCGACGCCCCCGTCGGCATCGCTATCGGCCCGGATGGCGACATCGTGGTCGGCCAGATGGGTGAAGTCAACAAGCCCAAGGACAGCTTGCTGACTTTCTACAGCGCCAAGACCGGCAAGAAACTCCTCAACTTGGAGACCGGCCTGTACGACATCACCGGACTGGCCTACAGCCCCAAGACCAAGCAACTCTATGCCCTCGACTTCGCCTGGATGTCCTCCGGCGACGGCGGCTTGTATCGGCTCGACAAGAGCAATGAAGGAGGAAAGCAAGGTCTCAAGGCGACCAAGATTCTGGCCCTCGAAAAGCCGACCGCTCTCGCCTTTGGCAAGGACGGCGAACTTTACATCACTGTCGTGGGCCCAAAGAAGGACAGCGAGAACGCTCCCAAGGAAGGGGCACTGCTGAAGATTGCTCCGGAGTTGTAAACGGTACGTCCGGAACGTGTGGTAAAAAAAACTGATTGGCCCTCGGTCGCAACCGAGGGCCATCTTTTTTGACTTGCCTCACTGCTGTTCGGAGTGCGGAGCAGTCATGGCGAACATCGTTCTGCGCCGCGCGCTCGATGAAGCGCGCCATCGTGCGTCCCACTTTGATCATTCTTCCGCCGAGCAAAAGAAATTCTGCGCGAGCGCTGGTTTTCGCCCGCGAATTGGGCCGCAAACTTTTTCTGAAAAAATTGCGCGCCCAGGCGCATTTCCTCTTGACGATTTGCGCGGAAATCGCATGATTGATGTCAATGCGTGTTGTAAGAACAACTCTGACAGCCGCAGGTTGATGCCAAGGAGTTCAGGCCGCGCGTGTGAGGATGGGGCGACATACGGGATGTTACCTCGGCCCACACTCCCGAAATTCGGGAATGCGGCATAAGGCAGTGGCGACAATCTTTTGAAGAGTTTGACAAAAGACTCTAGTTAGGTTTCGCCCAATTTTTTTAGGAGGACGTACTGTGGCCAAGAAGAAAGCAGCGA
>SXGT01534118.1_pt1 | contig 128716 bp, 106 predicted proteins | sample 3176221 | NCBI WGS metagenome assembly SXGT01 (sample SAMN11356862, study PRJNA531348) | freshwater metagenome | isolation source: freshwater sample F1-120 | place: China: Fuxian Lake, Yuxi | collected 2017-12-25 | reverse complement strand
TGGTTATAAACCAGGAGTGGACATGTTTATTGCTATGGATGCAGCTGCTTCTGAATTTTATATTGAAAAAGAAAAAGTATACCACTTCAAAAAATCAAGTGGCGACAAATTAAGTCCTACTGAAATGGTTGATTATTGGGCTAACTGGACAAAAAAATACCCTATTTTATCCATTGAAGACAGATTGGCAGAAGACGATTGGAAAGGCTGGAAATTGTTGAGCGAAAAAATCGGAAACAAAATACAATTGGTGGGTGACGATTTATTTGTAACCAATGTAAAGCGCTTACAGAAAGGAATTGACCAACAAATAGCAAATTCTATCCTTGTAAAAGTAAACCAAATTGGCTCTTTATCCGAAACGATTGATGCCGTTCAATTGGCTCAAAATAACTCTTATACTTCAGTAATGAGTCACCGTTCAGGCGAAACAGAGGACACAACAATTGCGGATTTAGCTGTTGCTTTAAACTGTGGACAGATTAAAACCGGGTCGGCTTCCCGTACCGATAGAATTGCCAAATACAACCAATTATTGCGTATTGAAGAGCAGTTGGGAGAGGCAGCAAGGTATTTAGGAAAGGATTTTAAGTATGTAAAAGGCAGATAATCGGAGGGAAATCTTTATTAACCAACCGTCATCCCGTGCCACGACACGGGATCTCCCGATTGTGTGTACTCCCTTGCAACAAGCAGATTCCGTGTCGCGGCACGGAATGACGGTCGTGAGAGGATGCTCCCTAAAAAAGTATCAATCAAATATTCCTCAAAACAATTTCACACAAATTTTATCTCAGATTGTTTTTAATCTCACAAAATCCTTTTATCTTTCGGGAATAAGAATTGCACGGCTAAAATTCATAAAAAATCATGGATTCATTAAAAGAAAAATTTGCGCAGAAAGCAGGCCCGGTGGCTGCTGAGGTAAAAAAACTCATCAAAGAAAAAGGTGATGTAAAGTTGGGTGAATATACAGTAGCTCAAGTGTATCAAGGAATGAAAGGAATTGTAGGTTTAGTTACCGAAACTTCAAAACTTGATCCTGAAGAAGGAATTCGCTTCCGCGGATATTCAATTCCTGAATTGCGTGAAAAACTTCCAAAAGCTCCGGGCGGAACAGAACCATTGCCTGAAGGAATTTTCTATTTAATGTTGTTAGGCGAATTGCCAACACAGGAAGATGTTTTGGGAATGGGTCACATGTGGGCGCGTAGAGCAATTGTTCCTAAACATGTTTTTGATGTGTTGGATAAAATGCCTGCATCTACTCATCCGATGACACAGTTTGTTATGGCTATCATGGCAATGCAAACAGAATCGGTTTTTGCTGCAGCTTATAAAAAAGGAATTAGTAAAAAAGATTATTGGGATTATACCTACGAAGATTCTATGAATTTGATTGCACGCCTACCTCGTATTGCTGCATATATCTATCGTAGAAAATATAAAAACAACGAACACATTGAACCTGATCCGAAATTAGATTGGGCTGCAAACCTTGCACACATGCTGGGTTACGAATCATTCGACATGAAACGTTTGATGCGAATGTATATGACCATTCACGTAGATCATGAAGGCGGAAACGTTTCTGCACACACAACACATTTAGTTGGTTCTGCATTGAGCGATCCGTATTTGGCTTTTGCTGCGGGAATGAACGGACTAGCCGGACCATTGCACGGATTAGCAAATCAAGAAGTATTGAGTTGGATTTTAGAATTGCGCGAAGAACTTGGCGGTGGATTACCAACTGAAAAACAAATTGAAGATTATATTAAGAAAACTTTAGCAGAAGGAAAAGTTGTTCCGGGTTACGGACACGCAGTATTACGTAAAACAGATCCGCGTTTTGCTGCTCAACAGGATTTCTATTACCGTTATATCAAACCACAAGGTGCTGATGATTTATGTGAAATAGTTCAAATGGTTTACAAAGTTGCTCCTCCGATTTTAGAGAGCACAGGAAAAATTAAAAATCCTTGGCCGAATGTGGATTCTCACTCCGGAGTATTGTTAACACATTACGGAATGGTGGAACATGAATTTTATACAGTATTGTTTGGAGTTTCCCGTGCATTGGGAGTACTAGCATCTTTAATTTGGGACAGAGCATTGGGTCATCCAATTGAGCGCCCCGGTTCAATTACAACCGAAGGCATCAAAAAGAAAATTGCTGCTGCTGAAGCAACAAAAGCATAATACCGAATTGGTATATGTAATAGTCCAATAATCGCTTTGCAATTTTGGACTATAACATCTACTCTCTCGGCATTTACAATACTAAGCACAATCCCGAAAGTGCGTGATTGAGCTAAGTATTGGTATAAAATGAAACCCAGAATGAAAGTTCTGGGTTTTTAATTTGTATCATTTTGTGATTTTTGCGTTATATCATAAAACGAGTTTTATGAAAAAGAGCATTCTATTATTTCTATCCATTGCAATTAATGTAATTGCATCAGCACAAACAAAATCTGTTGTTTATTTTGATTCCAATAAAAATGAGCTAAAAACTAGTTCCGTCAAAACGTTGGATTCACTTGCTACTTTTCTGAAAGACAAAAAAGAATTTCAGCTAAGCATTAATGGCTATTGCGACAATACAGGAATTGACAGATTCAATCAGATTCTTTCAGATTTCAGGGCTGAAAGTGTTTTCAATTATTTCAGAAACAAAGAACTGAACGGACATTTTTCTTTTAAAGGATTTTCATCTGAAAGTCCTATTGCAGATAATACAACCGAAGAAGGAAAAGCAAAGAACAGAAGAGCTGAGATTATTATTTCCTTTCCACCCATTTCTGCAACTGCTGAAATAATAAAAGAGACAAATGTTGATCAACAAAAACAAGTTGATGAACAAATCATTACAAGCGAAATATACCAACCCAAAGAAGCTTTTTCATCATCCAGCACTATTAATGATTTGGAAATTGGAAAAACACTTGTATTAAAAAATTTGAATTTCGAAGGAGGAACTGCTGTGTTATTACCGGAAGCACAGCCCACAATGGAACTGCTTTTAAAAACAATGAAAGAGAATCCCACATTGAAAATTGAAATTGGCGGACATGTGTGTTGCTTTGATGACATGCCATTATCAATACTCAGAGCGCAAACAGTTTTCAAATATTTAAAGAAAAAAGGAATTGATGAATCACGCATGACCTACAAAGGTTATAGCAGAAATAAACCAATTATTGAAGATGACAGACATGAAGCTGAAGCAAGAGTGAACAGAAGAGTGGAGATTACAGTTTTAAAAAAGTAAAAAGGAAAACAAATTATCACTAGGCAGAGCCTAGCGCCTACCTAAATTATACTTTAAAAGAAGTAAAATATCCGACTATTTTTGAAACTATACTTGTAATTTATTCGTTCGACTATACCAAAGGTCCATCCTTGCGTTGAGACTCACGGATATAACAGCCAATCTATCCGATATTGTACTCCCATACTCCTAGGGATAAAATAGTACAGACTGAATTTTGAATTTTTTATGGATCTTTTATATATAACATTTCAATTTATTGATACGTTAATTGGTTTATAAATATAAATCCCGAACCCATGAAAACAAAGCTACTTTTGATGTTCATGATACTATTGGTTTCAGACATCTTTTCGCAAAAATCAAACAACAATACAAAATGGAGAAGCACAGAAATGGACACATTAACTGTTGCACAAACAATGTTTGATGATCAAAATTTTGTAATGGCTCTTCCTTATTTAAGTGAATTACAAAAAAATCACCCCAAAGAAGGTTTCTTAAAATACATGACTGGAATTTGCTGTTTGTTTAAAGAAGACAGACAAAAAGATGGTTTGGCTTTCTTGTTAGATGTATATGAAGACAATAAACGTGCTGAAGACATTGAATTCTACTTAGCTCTGGCTTATCACTACAATGATAAATTTGTGGAAGCTGTAATTATGGCGGATAAGTATCTGCACAAAAAACAACTTACTAAACCACAAAAAAGAAGTGCAGAGAAATTAATAGAATATTGTAAAATGGGACAAAAAATGGTTCCACCTGCAGATGAAGGAAAATTAGACGATTATATTATTGCATACGAAGAACCGAGTAATAAATAGGAGCAATTATATTTATATAATTCCGAAAAGGGATTTTCCTTTCACACCAAGTACATCTACCCGCTTTTCAATTTCTGGGTCTTTGATTAATGGTGGAGCATGATGCGGTTTAATGCGGGCGTCAATGATTAACGAACCTCTACAACCCCAATGTTTGTTTTCGGTAAAACTATCAATACCATGAATGTCGTGAGAAGGGTTGCTTCGTGTAAAAGTTGTCCAAAGAAAATTATTTAAATTTTTAGAAACGAAATCGGAGTCATCACACACGATTACTAAAGGAAACTTGAGTTGCTGACTTTCGCTTCTCGACTCCGCTCGAAGTGACTTACTAAAATTGTCATCACTTAATTTTGATATTTGCTTTTCCGCAGTTGTTGCATCAACAAATTTTTCTGATTGAATAGCAATAACTCCTGGCATTACAACTTTTGGATTTTTAAAGCCATCCGGTAAATTCATTTCAGGTAATGTTGTTCCCAATTCTCTTTTCTTTTCTCCCGCTGCTGCAATCACCACTTTACTCCCACTATTTAATCCATCTCCGCTATAATCCAATGTATCAATAGAAGTGCGTGTATGGAAATGCAAATCTCTAGTCCAATCAACGCGTTCTAAAACATGTTTGAAAAAATCTGCTACATCATGCGTTGTTAATTTTGGATTGTCTTCCCCTGCAATGATGAATAAATATTTTGCTAAACTTAATTGTCCTTTTCCAAGAATGTGATTTGCGATTGTTAAAATTTCCTGAGGTTTGCGTTCATTGTTGTATGGAGTATAACGTTCGCTTCCAATTGCCAAAAGCAAAGGATGAACTCCGGAAGCATCCACAGCATGTACATCTTTTAATCCGGGAATTTCGTTTGGAATAGCATTTCCTGTTATTTCGTGAATCAATGCTCCGAAGCTGGTATCTTCCTGAGGTGGACGGCCAACAATAGTAAACGGCCAAATGGCATTGTCGCGGTGATACACTTTGTGCACACGCATCATCGGAAAATCATGCTTCAAACTATAATATCCCAAATGATCTCCAAACGGACCTTCAGGTTTATTTTCATTTGGATAAACTTCTCCCGTAATTACAAAATCAGCATCCGATGCAATACAAAAATCATCTTCGTAAGTATATCTTATTCTTCTTTTTCCTAATGCTCCGGCAAAAGTAAGTTCACTCATTCCCTCCGGCAAAGGCATAACAGCACCTAAAGTAAGCGATGGCGGACCACCAACAAAAATACTTACTTTCAAAGGTTTATTTTTTGAATTTGATTTTGTTTGATGCACTCCGATTCCACGATGCAACTGATAATGCAAACCCACTTCTTTGTCTTTTACATAATCGTTTCCACTTAACTGAATACGATACATTCCTAAATTGGAATTCATCACGCCCGGTTTATCAATGTCTTCGGTATAAACCAAAGGAAGTGTTACAAACGCTCCTCCATCGTTTGGCCAACATTTAATTTGCGGCAATGATGAAATAGTTGTTTGATTCTGCAAAACAGGATTAGAAAATTTGGATTTTTTAGGAAGAGTAGAAAAAGCAGTTAAACCAACATTCGCATACTTGAATGGATGCTTAATTGCTTCCATCGGATTATTTTTTAAATCGATAAGTATTTTTATTTTCTCAATTGTATCTCTGAAAATAAATTTACTTCTATCTACGGAACCGTATAAATTTGAGACAGCTTTGAATTTGCAATCCTTAATATTTTCGAATAAAATGGCAGGACCATTGTTTTCATATACCCGCAAATGGATAGCGGCCATTTCCAAATCCGAACTAACTTCTTCTTTTATGCGAATAAGATGCCCGTGTTTTTCTAAATCAGTAATGCACTCTTGCGTACTCTTGTATCCCATAATATCTTTATGAGTTAAATTTTATAAAATTATTTTTTTGTTTATTAATGATTTATACAAAGTTTTCCTTTATGAATTTCTTTACCAGGCAATTCAACATAATAATAATAAATACCCGATCTGAGATTTATAGAATTAAAATCATTCTTATAATTCTCATTTTTATAAACAATTTGTCCTAAAGTATTATATAGGTATAGGATGCAGTTATCAGGCAATCCGTTAATCTCAAAAATATTATTTCCGCCAATTATCGAAGGAATCATAAATTTTTTTACTACGCTTACTTCATCAATATAATAATAAGAAATCTTTGTGCTTCCAAATGAACCTGGATAAACAGTAAGTGTATCTGTATTTCCATCATCAAAAAAGTTACCAATTGTTATATATCTTTCTCCGCCTAACGCGGTGAAATCTCCTTTAATCAATACCCAAGCTAATGTATCATCAATATAAGTTGTTCCAATAATTTGTGGAATATAAGATAGTAATGCTCCTGAACCATTTGAAATAGGAGTACTTGATAGATAAGCACCCATATTACTTATACTAATTGCTGAAAAATTTGCAAGGTTTACGTAAAAACTAACAGTATATTGCTCTCCAGCAATTAAACTATCTGTTAATTGACCCTGAATGTAATCTCTTTCATTAGGATTTGGAATTTCAAAAGCAAAGACACCACAATACCCATTGCCAGTAAACGGATATTGAAAAACGTTTGGCGCATTCAACGGCACACTACATCCTGTTCCAAAAACAGCACAACTATTATAATAATCAGGAGTGCTTATTGTTGGGTTAATCCAAAAGTAAACATACGGATCAACGTATCCCCACATATTCGGACACATTATCGTATCTTCAAAACTAGGATTTTTTACCAAATTAATTTGAGAGCAACTATTTTTAATAAAAAATAATTGTAGCAACATGAAGAATAATATTTGTTTAAATTTAGTGTGCAACAATAAATCTGCTTTTTGCAACAAGACCTTCTTTTGTTTTAATCGAAATAAAATACATTCCGTCTGCAAATGCAGAGGTTCCAATATCAATTGAATTTTGCTGAGTCAATTTTGTTTTGTGTATTATTTTACCTGAAACATCAGTGATCAACAACATTGAATTATCAGAGATTTTTATTCCTGATGATAACAAGTCTACTGTGATTTTGTCTTTTGCCGGATTTGGAAAAACTATTATCGAATTATTATCCGGTGAAAAAGTATAATTCTGAATTCCTGATGCATAATCCATCATTGCGAAAACATATTCTCCCAATTGAACCGAATCAATTGTCATAATACCACGCTTATCATTATTGTTAGCCTGCATATTAATAGTTTGATATGGGTACAAACTCCAGTTAACAGAAGCATTTGGGCGATACAGTAAAACAAGACTATCTTCAAAAGTGGTAATTAAATTATTGTCTAACCAAAAATTTCCAGAGAAAGCTGTTGTTCTTCCGTCATAAGTAATGGTTGCTTTTGCGCTGAATGTAGAAGGCAACAAACCATCCACTTTCCAATAATGGTTTGGAGATAAACGATAAGGAATAGCATACGCGGGATCCGGAGCAGTATAGTTATGTTCCACACGAACAAAAGCAGAATCCACAATACTTAAAACATTCAAAGTAAATTTAGCATTTGCAAATCCAGTTGAGCCAACTGTTTTTAACGTTTTCATTTCCGGAGCTACTGCATGACTAATTTTTTCACCCATGTTTACGGCAATGAATTTAGGATCAAATGGAACAGTAAAACTAAAAGAAGCATTTGCTCCCGACATTAAAAAACTTTGAGTGTTTTCTGTCCAATCAGCCGCTTTAAAAGTAACTTCCAAAGGAACATTATTAAAATAAGCGGGAGCATCGGTAAGTTTTTGTTTAACATAAATGGTTACGTTATAATTCGGACCACTTGGAACTACAGTACTTGAATCAATAGAAAAATGAGGCCATCCCGGATTAAATACCCATCCGTTAAAAAAGTCCGACATATTCATTCCACTTGCTGCCGTTAATTCATTCATAAAATCTGTACTTGATACATCTTTGTAATTATTATTTCCAAGATATGTTTTCACAGAATAGAAAAACAAACTGTCACCCATATAACCACGCATTGTGTGAGCTATATCTGCACCTTTGTTATACACGTGATCACCGTATGTAAATGTTTGTGGAATATTTGAAAGTGTTAATGCTCCTTCTTTAACAGTATTAAATTGCAAATTGGGCTCATGGTTATTTCTTACGTAAGCTAAATAGTTTGGATAACCATTTAATGTTTCGAAAAATAAAAATTCACAGTAATGTGCCCAACCTTCATTCAACCACATATCTTCAGCAGTTCGGCAAGTTGCCAGATCGCCAAACCAATGGTGAGAAAGTTCGTGTGCATATAAATTCTGATAAGTTAAAGAACCTGTAGCAGTTGCTTTCGGATAAGTAATATTTGTTGCATGCTCCATTGCTCCCGAATTAAAAGGAACCATGCTGTAGCCAACTTTGTTCCACATATATGGACCGAAATGATTTTCGTAAGTTGATAAAGCAACAGGAAGATTTATAAAAGAATTTTTTACTGCAGTTGTATCGGAAGCAACAGCAGCAATTACAATTGGAATAGTAGCTGCAATTCCGTTATACGTTTGGTTTATCTGAGCGTAATTTGCAACAGCCACACATGCCAAATACGTAGGGATTTCTTCATTCATTATCCATTGTCTGGTTCTGTCGCCACTTCCATCAGTTGTATCATTGGCTAAATATCCATTACAGTATGAAATTTTTCCGGCATTGGTAGTAATATTAAACTCATATTTAGAGCGTTCTACAAAATTATCGAAACAAGGAAACCAAACTCTTCCGTAAACGTGTGGTAATGCGCCAAAGCCAACTCCTAAATTGTATGCGTATCCACTTTGAAAATAAAAACCACCCCAACCTGTAGCATCAATCTGTGGAGTACCGCGGTAATGAACAACCAATGTTGTTGTATCACCAATATTATGTGTAGTCGGTAAGTTTATGTGAATCAATGTATCATTATAAGCATACTGACTTGCTAAAATATTTGTACCGCCAATTTCAATTGAATCAATTATAAGTTCTAATAAATCCAAACTCAATTTAGTTACACCATTAACCTTAGGTGTAAACTTAACAGCAGTATTTCCATTGATAGTATTGGTAGTAAAATCGGTAATATTCAAATTGATGGTATACTTCAAAATATTAATAGTATCACTTCTTAAATTAGAAGCCATCACAGAAATATCATCCGACTGAGATTTTGATAAATGAATAGGATCGTGTTTTTGCTGACAATTTTGTGCACTAACATTGTAGGCACATAGGGCAAAAAATAAAATAGAGTATACTTTCTTCATGATTAGAAATTTGGATAATAAATGTAAGAAAATACAAGGAAATAACCTAAGCTATTCCGCTTTTTGGTAAGAAAATTCTAGTCTGGAGTATTTTCCGGCTTTCAAGCCATCAATACAAGCATATAGCTTATTGTTTGGAAGTCGGAAATAAACCACTCGTTGAGGAAAATCGTGTTTCGGATTTTCAAAAACGATACTGTCTTTTTTATAACCTGTAAATTTAAAATCTACCGGGCCGCCATTTTCTGCAACATTCGGAATATAAAATAGTTCTTCTCCACGTTGTTCAATTTTAATTTTTTCTGAAAAAACAGTGTCCGTTCCAGCAATTGCTCCTCCTCGTCCTTCCATTAAATTTCCTTGCAATGGTTGCCATTGTTCAAAAAATGCCATTCCCTCAGATGAGCCTGTCCATTTTCCTTGAATCCAAGTAAAATCAGAAATAGTAACTTTTTTTTCGCTACAAGCAAAAAGAGAAATGCAAAAAAATATAATTAATGTTTTTTTCATTTTTAGGAATTTGCTTCTTCAAACATTTCCTGAATCGCACCTAAATAATAAGCATTCCAACCATCGGTAATACTATTAAGCGATTTTTCAGGAACATCTTCATGCACTAATTCAACAATGGTTTTTTTGCCTTTACCTTTTAGTGTAAAAGTAACTTTAGAAGGAGCTTCCCATTGATCATAGCACCATTCCTGAACCAATTTTTTGTTTTTTACCACTTCTAAATTGGTTCCAAACATCTGTCCACCCCATAATGAAAACTTAGCTCCGACTTCTGAGCTCATTTTAGCCTCGTCTCCACTCCAATCCTGAATAATATCAGCATTTACTAATGCCTCAAACACTTCTTCGGGAGAGGCATTGATTTCATACGTTTGTTCTATAGTAGGCATTTTAGAATAGATTAAAATAATAATATCCGAAAATTAGTTAAAATATTTTTAATTCGGCTTTTTGAAACACAAAACTTATCAACCTAAAATTCTGTAGCCAATTTATCAGTTGACTCCATTTTAAACATTTGATCGTTATAAACATTTTGTTCAGGCAAATATTTTATAACATAACCTTTTGAAATATACTCTATCATTTTTTGTTCATCGATGTAAGATTCAAAAATAACATTGTGAATGCTATTATCTGGAAACAATCCAACTAAAATTTGATTATACCACCAACCAGCAATTACAACTGTTTTGGAACTGATTGAACCGGCCATTTCAATTACTTCATCGGTATATTTAATTTTTTGTTCGCGTTTAGAATAATCTGAGAATATTGGTCCGGAAATAGGATCAAAAAATAATTCTTGACCAGATATTGTAAAAGTCACAGCAAGTCTTGAATAGGTAGAACCTCTTAATTTATCTGTTAAGTTAATACTACAGAAAAAAGAAGAAAGAATTAAACAACTGCATAAAAAATTAAACATTTTACTATTTAAATAGTATCCAAACAGAATAATAACAAATGGAATTACCGTAATCATATAACCTGATTTTTGTGGCAATCTGAAATAAGAAATTACAAATAGAATTATTACAGCAATTGAACTTAAAATTATTTTTTTGCCTGCCTGTCCGGTAGGCAGGCCTAATCCATTCTCAAATAAATTTCCTCTTTCTAATTTATTTCTGTTGGCAAGCATCCATAGAATACAAATTCCGATAGCCGAAACACCAAGGAAACCAAACACTCCAGGAATCATTTTATAAATAACTTTTGCTAGTGATGGATAAGGAAATTGGTCGTAATACATAAAAAAAGAGGCACCAAACTCAATCATAAGAGGTAAGTAGGAAACGAATGATACTATTACTAATGGAATGAGAACTCTAATTGCAATTTTAATATTGTGCTGCAAATTGTTTTTTTGCCAAAAGATAATCATGAAAGGTAAAAACATGGCACCGCTGGTTATTCGACAACCAATAGCTAATCCAAGAAAAATTCCGCAAACAATAAATTGCTCTTTTAGTAAACAATAAAAACTTATTAAAATAAATGCAATTGTCCAGACAAAATCAATTGTATAGGTTGAGCTGATATAAAAAACAGGAGTAAATGCTAAAGCAAGAGAAGCAAGTAGAAAATGTTTGAACTTTAATTCTTTAAGAATAAGAGCAAAAAATAAAGTGGCTATTGCGCTGAAAAATGCGCTGAATAAATTATAAAACCATTCGGGATGAAATGGAAAAGTAGAATAAATAAACTCATGGACTGGATGACCAGGAAAACGAGAAGGTTCATAAATTCCAGTAAGTGCAGTATGAGCAGCCGCCAATACTATTCCCCAGGAATCTTCTTCAACTCCATAGCCAGCCGACAAGAATGGGATACGGGAAACAAATACAATAATGAACAGAACAACAAAAGGAAAATATTTTCTATCTGAAAAATTCATCTTAATGAATTAAACGTTGACTCACTGCTTCATATAAAATAATTCCTGCCGCTACAGACACATTCAATGAACCAATCTCTCCCAACAAAGGAATTTTTGCTTTGCCATCTGATTTTTGAAGGTATTCATTTAAAATACCGTCTTCTTCCGAACCCATGATAATAGCAGTTGGAACAGTAAAATCAATTTGAAAATAATAGTCAGTTGTTTTTTCGGTACAAGCTATAATTTGTAAACCACATTCTTTTAAATAATCAATTGTAGCTTTTAAATTTTCTTCTTTGCAAACCGGAATTTTTTGTAAAGCACCGGTTGATGTCTTAATTGCATCTGCATTAATTTGTGCACTTCCTCTGGAAGGAATAATAATGGCATTCACCCCGGAACATTCAGCTGTACGCGCTATTGCACCAAAATTACGGACATCAGTAATTCTATCTAAAATCAACAGCAAAGGAACTTTTCCGTCTTCAAAAACTGTTGGTAATACGTCTGCTATTTTATAATATGCTATCGAAGAAATATAGCCAACAACTCCTTGATGATTCTTGGAAGTTAATCGGTTTAATTTTTCTACAGGAACATATTGAAAGGGAATATTCCGTTGTTTTAACAGACCCATTAACTGACTAACTAATTCACTTTTCAATCCACTTTGAACAAAAAGTTTATCAATTTCTTTCCCGGCATTAATCGTTTCAATAATAGGACGCAATCCAAAAATTAAACTTTCTTCTTCTTTCTTTTGTTGTTTCGTTTGCATGTCTTAGTGTTAATCTTGTAAGTATGTTCTTCCTTGTCGCCAAATATCCACCGCAATTCCCCAGTTTTGTTTATATACAGCTGAACGGTCTAAAATAAAATCATTATCTGTAAAAGGGTTGTCCACTTTTGAAAAAGAATAACTCAGCGAGTTGATATTATTTTCTTCTCCATAAGTCCATGTTTCTCCATAGGCTGTTCTATAAATAACATTCGGAGCTCCGTAAATCAAATAAATCATTCCTCTATCCGTTTTCCAACCTTCGATGTAGGAAGTAAAAAATATATTTGCATCTCTTTCTCTGTTATAATATTTGCGAATAATTTCCTTAGCACGATCCTGGTTTCCTGTACAATTCAACCAAAATTTTTCGACTGCTGCTTTGGGGTTTGTACTCGCTGTTAATTCATCATACTCTTGTTTAGATGTAATAAAACGTAATGGTGGAACTAAATCCTGCGCTTTCTTTATGTCAGGAAATGTTTCAGAAAAATTATAAAGGGTTAAACCAATTCTTTTTGTTGTATCTAATTGAAAATGATAAAATCCTTTTTTGTCAGTAGAAAATTTTGCCAAGCCATTTTGATCTAATTGGATGGAAAATAAACTATCTGCTTTATATTGAAAAGGACGAGGTTCAGCCACAGAAAAGGGAGGTGCAGCTAAAGGAAATTCTCTATTATAATATCTGACGAAAAGAGTAACTGCAATTTTTGCTTTGTATTGAATAATCAATTCTTCATTTAATTTAAAATAATTATGAAAAAGAGGAGCATCATCTGCTTTTGATTTCACCAAAAAGTTTTGACGGTTTAAGTCACTAGCCTTATCCAGTTCCATTCCGCTGGCAACAGAAATATTTCTGTTTAAATCTGTAATATTAATTCTCAGGTAATAATTTCTTGGAGTAATTGCCTTAACATCCATCTTACCAACTAAAAATTTAGTTGAATTATCATTATTCACATCCACCAAACGAACGGATGAACTATCGATAACATCTTTAGAATCGAAATTACTGAACAGACGATAAGTGATAAGTAAATTGGAAGAAAAATTCATTCCATCAGGACGGGTATACAATAATTCTTTGCTATTAATTTTATAATGCAATTCAGTAACATCATCACTCACATGAAAAACAGTAAATTCAGGATGAATCGTGTTAGAGTCGTGTTTGTAGCTTGCAGCAGGAGCTTTGGTGTTTTCCACTTTTTTGGAAGTACCACAAGCTATTATTACAAGTGAAAATAATATGTATAAATATCTTTGTTTCATTATACTTCTGAACCCTCCGTTAATTGTGATGCTTCGTTATTCTCAATAAATTTTGAAGAAATCTGTTTAGATGTTTTTGCGCCAAGTTTTTCAATATCCTGAGCACGTTTTACAAGATTTCCACTTCCTTTGTGTAACTTATTAATAGCATTTTCATAAGCAGTATTTGAAGCATCAATACTTTTTCCAATCTTATCCATATCTTCCACAAATCCTACAAACTTATCGTACAGAGCACCGCTTTGTTTGGCAATTTCAATCGCATTTTTTGTTTGACGTTCTTGCTTCCAAACAGAAGCAATTGTTCTTAAAGTTGCCAGTAAAGTGGACGGACTTACAATGACAATTTTTTTATCCCAGGCAAAATTAAATAATTCTTGGTCGGCCTGAACTGCGATACTAAAAGAGGATTCGATTGGAATAAATAGTAAAACAAAATCGGGAGTATTAAAATCAGAAGAAGTTGGATAGTTTTTTTCGCTTAAAGATTTAACATGTGTTCTTACAGATAACAAATGATCTTTAGTCAAGCTCAATCTTTCTTCATCTGAAGTTGAATTTACCAGTGCTTCATAAGCAATCAAAGAAACTTTTGCATCTACAATAATGTGTTTGTTATCGGGTAACATAATGACAGCATCGGGTTGAATCCGTTTCCCATCATCATTATTTGTACTGTATTGTAAGCGATATTCCTGATCTTTCACTAAACCTGAACGCTCTAAAACTTTCTCAAGAATAAGTTCCCCCCAATTTCCCTGCGTTTTATTTTCACCCTTCAAGGCCTTTGTAAGATTATTCGCTTCTTCACTGATTTGTTTATTTAAATCGACAAGGTTTTTAATTTCCGTTTTGAGTGTGATGCGCTCGTCCGACTCAGTCTTATACGATTTCTGAACCTGTTCTTCAAAACGTTTGATATTATCTTTCAATGGATTTAAGATAATATCCATATTGGTTTTATTCTGTTCAGTAAATTTTACAGATTTTTCTTCGAGAATTTTATTGGCAATCACTTCAAATTCGGTAGAATATTTTTTGTGGACATTTTCTAATTCCGATTTAAGCGTATTGAATTTTTCTTCCTGGGATTTAAAAATTTCTTCTGCTCTTGCAATCCGGGTTTCTGCTTTGGATACTTTTTCTTTTTCAATACTCAAATCGGAACTGAATTGTTCTTTTTCTGATAAAATTCTCTGATTTTCCTTTTTTGAAAACTCTAAATCTTTTTCAAGACCAATAATTTTAGAATCCAATGCCGAAGTATCAGAACCACCTGTTTGTTTTCCTTTAAAAAACAAATAAGCAATCCCAAAACCTAATGCCAGTCCTATTATTAAGAATAAAAAGTCCATAAAATCCCTTCAGAATACGAAAGGCTAATTTAAGCAATATTTTGCTAGGTTGAGAGGTAGTTTTTGAACAAAATCAAACTTATTGAAGACTCTCCTTATTCAGCCACAATTTGCCTTTCAGGGAATAGTTGTTTTCTGCTTTAGCCTTTTTAACGGAAAAATAAATAACCAATCCTAAGGTAGCAAAACGGAAGATATTAGCATTCAAATCGCCTGTAACATTCGTTTGTATTGAAAACATGTCCCAAGCTAAATCCATAAACCCGTGGAGAAAAATAACCATCCACAAACTTCTCCAAGCTAAATAAAACCATGCAAAACCTGCTCCACCTAATGCGGTAAACAGGAAAACACTTATTCCTTCAGCAAATGTTTCAGCTTGATACAAATGTCCTATTCCAAATAAAACAGACGGAATCAGCACAGCAGAAATAAATCCCCAGCCTGCATAATAGAACAGAATACCAAATGCAAATCCACGGAAGAAAAATTCTTCAAAAAAACCGGCCAAAATCATATCGAAATGAAAATCGCCTATAGTAACATCGGTTTTAAATCCGGCTAAATATCCATAACCAATAAACATTGGAAGAGTAAACAAAAAACCAAACAGCATTCCTTTTAATATGTCTTTTTTTAATCCTAATATTTCAAAGGGTAATTTTTTAAAAAGTAATGCTGTAACGATTAACACAATTGCAATAATTGAATAATTCAGAACCGATACTTTTAAATGAAAGTCCATTGCATCCCAAGCTTCCTTTCCAAAAATACAATACGCATAAAAATATTTTATGTACCGTAAGGCAATAAAAACAAGAATTACAACGAGTGAAATAATAACTTTTCTTTTCATGAAATAAATTTTAAAAATAATTTACGATACCAAAATGGATTTTTCCGCTTCTTAACTCAATTGGGTTGCTAAACTGTTTTCCTAAAGCATAATTAATTGAAAAAATTCCAGCTTTTGTCTCAAAACTAATACCGGCACCAAATCCATAAGGATTATCACGTATATATTCTTTGGAATTATTGTTTTCGTAAGGAGCAATATCACCAAAAACATACATATAGGAATTTTGTTCTAAAATAAATCTGTATTCTAATGTAAAGATTGAATACGTTGAAGCATAAATTGATTCTTCATCAAAACCTCTCAAAGTTTTCAGACCACCTATTCTGAAAAGTTCATTCTGAAAAGTTGTTTCCCCATATATGAATGCAGCTTGTGCACCTACTTTTATGGTACTTCTGTTGGCAATCGGCAAAAAAACATTTCCTTCAAAATCGCTTGTGTACAATGCGGAACTCAATTTAATTTTTTCATAAACTACAGGATTCAGTTTATCATTTTTCTTAATTTTTTTTGTTCCGGCACTCGCATTTATCAAAATATTAAAACCTTTTCTCGGATTTAAACGGTAATCTAATTTTTCATATTTCAATCCCAATCCATACATATTTGTACTTACATCGGCATTAGCAGGCAAAGTAGTGGCGTTTTCTAATCCTTTTGTAGAAAGCAATGTAGAAGTTTTATTATTATAAAATACTTTCAGATAGTTTCCACCTATAAATAAATATTGCACCCCAATATTTTGATTTACATCTAAGAAGGTGGTGTCTTTCTTATACAACTTAAAATTATAATCCAAACCAAATGGAGTTCGTAAAATAAAAGGATAAACCAATCTGGCTTTCAAATCCTGAGTTTGGGTTTGTAATCTTCGCCAGTTGAGATCAATTAGCTCTCCTCTTCCTAAGCCGTTTTGTAATTTTAAACGAACTTCTCCGGTAAACAATATTTTTCCCGTAACATTATCAGGCAAAATACCAACCACTCCGTCAAATTGACTGGCACGTTTTTTTTCGAGTGTCAAAATGAGTTTATTAAATTTATCAGTAAACGTAACTGAGGCAGGCTTTGTGGAACGGACAAAAGGCAATTCTGCAATTCGTGTATTTACTTTTTTCAATTGCGATTCATCATACAAGCTGCCCGGTTTGATTCCCAAATAATTATAAATATAAACAGTTGCGATTTGTGCTGTTCCGTTAATAACAACACTGTCAATCTTTATTTCAGAATTTTTTGTGAGGTTTAATACTGCAGCAATTTTTTCATCATTGATTACAACACTATCCAGCTTGACTGAAGCAAATGGATAACCATTATTTTCATAATAGGTGATTAATTTTTCCTGAATACGTTTTACGCTCTTAAAATACAAAGGCTTATTAGAATATAATTTTTCCCTGAAACCAATTTCGCTCAGCACACCCTCGTCAACATTTCCCGGTTTTAGACTGGCCCATTTGTATTGTGCACCAAAATTTAAATAAACTTTCATTGAAAGCGAATCCATAGCAACACTATCGTAAGCTGCAGCTAAATAGGCATTATCAAAACAAGCGAATAAAACATTTTGGAGTTCCTTATCTCTTTCTGCAGTAGATACAAATTGCTTTTTATAAGAAATTTTTTTTAAAAGTGAAGCATCTTTCTTTGATTGTATATCCAGAGAATAATTTTTTTGAGAAAAAGCAGAAATCGAAAGAAATACAATAAAATGTAGTGAAAAAAGAATTTTCATTACAAGAGGATGTTTCATGTTCGATAATAATCTCAAAAAATGCATTTTATAAAGATAATCAATTAGAAGAAACGAAAAAATAGCCTATTAATTGGGTGATTGGAGGTAAAATTTAAAATAATTTCGGTATTACAATAATTATATTAGTTTTGTTATAATTAAACTAAAACTATAAAACTTCCTTAACAAATGATACGACTCTTCAAAAGCATTGCAGTATTCATAGCAGCTGTTAGTTTAATCAGTTGCGGAGGCTCGGGCTCAAACGAAACTCCCATTGATTCAACAGAAGTAAAAAGCAGCATTGACACTTCAAAAAGTGTTGTTTTTTATAATATTCCTTCACCACTTGAGACATTTACAATACTTAAAATGTCGGGCTCGGCTTTCGATAAATCAGTATTAAACCCAACTGATAAAATGTCGAAATACATTTCAAGTTATTCGAAAGCTGCAAACTTGGGTGTTTATTCAACAGATTTATCTTTTTGTTATCTATACAAACAAAATCAAGATTTTAACAATTACTTGAAAAACATAAATGAATTAACCAATGCATTGAGCATTGATGGCAGTTATGGACAAGAAGTAAATAAACGACTTCAGGCAAACAGTACAAATCTGGATTCCTTAATGGCCATTGTTACTGAAGCCGGAATAAATGCTGACCAATATTTAAAAGACAATCAACGAAATACTGCAACTGCAACCATTGCAGCTGGCGGTTGGGTTGAAGCAATGTATATTGTTACGGCAATTGCAGATAAAACTCAAAAGGAAGAAGTAATCGGATTGGTTGGTGATCAAAAAATTGTATTGAATAATTTAATGAATATGCTTGAACAATTTAAAGCTGATGAAGAAATAAATGCTTTATTAACTGGCATGAGAGATATAGCTGCAGTCTATGAAAGTGTAGTTGCAACTCAAGACAAACCTATCACATCTGATAAAGATATAATTAGCGTTGGAAATAATACTTCATTTAAATTATCCAAAGAGCAGTTAAAATCTATTTTAGAAAAGGTAACAGTATTAAGATACAAAATCACACTTTAATATTTTCAATTATGAAATTATCTAAACAAAATATAAAATCAATCCTTGTATTTATAGTATTGTCTATTGCAGTTACTTTAGCTGCAAATGCGCAATGTGCACCGGTTGCAAAAGAAGGGATAAAAAAACTGGCTCCATTCACACACAATGGCAAGTTAAACACAGTAACGGTTATTCTTGACGAACCATCCGAAATTCACTTAGCTGTGTACAGAGGATTAAATTATAAATTCCAAATTGGTTCAGAAGCTGCATTAGGAAAAGTAACATTTAAAATATTGGATGATCAAAAAACAGAAATATACAACAGTGCAACTTCAAAAGATCCTCTTTCATGGATTTTCTTTGCTAATTCTTCTCAAAATTTAATTGTTGAAATTTATCCAGCAGAAAAAGGAAAACAAGGATGTGCATTTTTGGTTGTAGGAATTCAAGAACCAAAGAAAAATGCTGTGAGGGATTTGTAAGCGAATAATGAACGAGAAGAAAAAGGCCAATTCGCTAGATAAAAGATTACTAACTGGTGGTATAATTCTTCTTATTTCTACCTGTTTTATGTTTGTTTTAGGAAACATATTTCCTTATACAGGTCTACAAGCAATAGTAACTTATCCTGCAACTTTTATATTAAACTCTATTGTAGTCCTATTAGGAGTTTACATGACAAGAAAACTAGCCGGCTTTTTTTATATTTTAGTGTGGACATTAGCTTTCTTTTTGGCTATTCACTTTGTAATCTATCTTTTTCCTCAAGATTTTGGGCCAAGTGTTTATGAAGTACTATCACGAAAGATATTTCATTCATAAAAAGAACATTCATAAAAAATCCCGCTCCTTAACCAAAGCGGGATTTTTATTTTACAATTTCTATTTTCGAGTATCTAAAAACTCTTGCTGGTTCAGGTTTCTCAAATTGAGAGTAATAAGTGCGAGAAAGGCCTTTGTTTTTATAAAAATTCCCTGTTAGCCTTAGCCTTTTTAAAAAAGAATTCTCAATAAATTTATCTTCGATTTCTTGTAATTGGAGATTCTCAGACTCCAGATAAATACAATCCTTTTCATTTGTAACATATTCAGGGTTAGATTTAGAATACTTTGTTTCTATCCACTGAGCACAATCGCAAGCCCAATTAACATAGTACACATCAATTGTTTCTTCTTTATCAGATAGAATAATAGTATAATCAAGAGGAGTAGTGATTTTATTTTTAATAAGTAAAAAAAGAAAGCTTGAAATTAGCAAAACGATAATCAATAAAATAATTTTAGTTTGCCTCTTCATCTTTTAACAAACACAGATTCGTAAACCTGCCTACCGCAGGCAGGTTCGTAAAAATTCGTTATCCGTACTATCTTATCTCAGCCCCAACCTTCTCTTGATATGTCTTCATCAACTTCTCCATTATCTTCTCAATTTGTTTATCTGTAAGAGTTGCATTTTCATCTTGTAAAATAAAACTCAAGGCATACGACTTTTTGCCGTTCGGTAATTTGTCTCCTTGATATACATCAAACAAATTCACATCTTTCAAAATATTTTTCTCAGACTGATAAGCCAATTGCTCCAATTGTTCAAATTGAATTGCTTTATCAATCAATAAAGCCAAATCCCTTCTTACTTCAGGGAATTTCGGAACTTCTGAATAAACTGTAGAAGACTTTTTCATAGCCTCTAAAACTAAATCCCAATTAAAATCTGCATAAAAAACAGGACTTTTAATATCCATCAATTTTGAGGAAACAGATTTTGCGATTTCACCGAATTCAACCAATTGCTTCTTATTCCAGTTAAATGCTAATCCTTGAGAAAAAACTCCTGCCTGTCCGGTAGGCAGGTCAGAATTCAATTCTGCCATCTTCACATCTTTTATCCCCAAACGTTCAATAATATTTTTTACAATTCCTTTTAAAGTGTAAAAGTTCATTCCATCATTAGTAGCATTCCAACTTTCTTCTTGCTTGCGACCGGTTATAAAAACAGATAAATGTTTTGTTTCAATGTACTTAGTGGCTTCACCTTTTATGGCAACATATGTTTTACCAAATTCATACAATTTCAAATCTGCATTCTTACGATTTTGGTTATAGGCAATGGTTTCCAACCCACTAAACAATAACGTTTGGCGCAACACATTCAAATCGCTGCTCAAAGGGTTCATCATTGCTACACTTCTGTCCTCACTCAACGAACTTAACTTAGAAGCGTATTCTCCTTTTGTCAGCGACAAACACATCATTTCCGAAAAACCATTGTTTGTCAATAATTCGGAAACAACATTTTGAATTTTTTCTTTGTCTGGTTTTTCGGCAAATGATAAGGAAGAATTTAATACCGATGGAATTTCAACATTGTTGTATCCGTATATTCTTAAAACTTCTTCTATCACATCTTGCTCACGAGTAACATCTACTTTAAATGGAGGAACAGATAATAACAATGCATCATTCCCTTCATGTTCGATTCCAATTCCTAAAGAAGTGATAATGATTTTTATCAACTCCAAATCAATTTTTTTACCAATCAGCTGTTCGCATTTTTCAAATGAAAACGGAACTTTGAAATTTTCAATTGGTGCAGGATAAATATCAATTATCTCAGAAGAAATTTTTCCTCCGGCAATTTCTTTGATTAAAATAGCTGCCCGCTTTAAAGCATAAACAGTAATATTCGGATCTGCACCTCTTTCGTAACGGAAAGATGCATCAGTTTTTAATCCATGTCGCTTAGATGATTTACGCACAGAAGACGAATTAAAATATGCACTTTCCAGAAATATATTTTTTGTATCAGCAGTAACTCCTGATTCAATTCCACCAAACACTCCTGCAATACACATTGGTTTTGGGCTATCACCCGAATGGGCTCCTCCGGAGCAAATCATTAAATCTTCCGAAGACAATTCTCTTTCCGTTTCATCTAATGTTTTGAATTTTGTTTTGTCAGCAAGTTTTTTAACGATTACTTTGCCATCTTTAATTTTATCGGCATCAAAAGCATGCATCGGCTGTCCCAATTCATGCAATACATAATTGGTTGCGTCAACAATGTTGTTAATCGGACGAAGTCCAATTGCTTTCAATCTGTTTTTTAACCAATCGGGTGAATCTTTAACGGTGATATTTGAAATGGATAGTCCGGAGTAACGCGGACAAGCAATAGCATCTTCTACAACTACTTCTATTTTGGAAGTTGTTTCATCTACTTTGAAAAGTCTTTCATCAGGCAATGTCAATGCATGAGCCATCGCAACAGCTTTTGCATTCAACACAGCAACCAAGTCACGAGCAACACCAACATGAGATGCAGCATCGGCACGGTTAGGCGTTAAACCAATTTCGAATGTATAATCTTCTTCTATCTTAAAAAATTCATGGGCTGGTGTTCCAATTTTTGCAGTTGCATCCAACACCATAATTCCTGCATGTGAAGTTCCCAATCCAATTTCATCTTCCGCACAAATCATTCCCTCCGATTCTTTCCCACGGATTTTTGCTTTTTTAATTTCGAAGGGCTCACCGATTGTAGGATGAAGCGTTGCACCAATTGTAGCGACAACGACTTTTTGTCCTGCTTCCACATTTGCTGCTCCGCAAACAATATTCAATAAAGTTCCTGTCCCAACATCAACCGTTGTTAAATTCAATTTATCAGCATCAGGGTGTTTTTCTTTTGTTTTTACTTCTCCAACCACAATTCCCTTCAATCCACCTTTTACCGTTTCGAATTTTTCGATACTTTCTACTTCCAATCCACAATCGGTCAATAATATTCCAATCTCATCGGGTGATAAGTCGGTTTTAATGTATTCCTTCAGCCAGTTATATGATATTTTCATTCTTTACAATTATTCTTTGAATAGGTACAAAAATAAGAAATAAATCGTAGTAAAAGGCATCAAAAATATAGGCTCAAAAACTCATTGAATTCCAATATTTACGTAGCTTTGCTCCCCATGAATAAGCTTTTAGCATACTACACAAACAGAATAACAGAGTTCAGCGAGGAAATTGAAGAACAGAATAGCAAACTAAACAAAATTTTCTATTCCCGGATTCTATTATTCCTTTTAGCTCTTGCTCTCTTTATTTTTTTCTACAAAACACAAGTACTTTTTGCTTATTCGTTTGCCGGAATTACTGTAATTCTTTTTCTTTTTTTATTGAATAAAGAACTCAAATTAAAAAGGAAAACAAGCTTTTTAAAAAACTTAATCAAAGTCAACGAAATTGAAATCCAATTATTAAAAAAAGATTTTACCGGAATAAATGAAGGAGCAGAGTTTATCGACAAACAACATCACTTCATTTCTGACCTAGATATTTTTGGAAGAAAATCCATTTTTCAGATTTTAAACCGTACTTCTACTTATACCGGAAGAATAAAACTGGCGCAATGGCTGACTTATCCTTTTATGGATAAAGAAACTATTGTTGCCAGACAAGGAGCTATAAAAGAATTATCATCAAAACCTGAATGGAATCATGAATTTATTGCTTTGGGATTTCAGAATAAGGAACAGGCGAAGGACAAAGAAGTAATTGAAGAATGGCTGAATGAAAAAAATACATTTTCAAATTTACTTTTGAAAATTTCTTGTGTTGTATTTCCAATTTTATCTGTCACATCCATTGTTTTATTCTTTTTAGGAAAGATCAATGAAACACCTTTTGTTTTATTGTTTTTCGTACAATTGGGAATCATTGGCGTTTACACCAAACGTATCAATAAAATTCATGATAACCTTAGTCGCAAATTTGATTCTATCGAAAAGTACCGTCAATTGATTTCCTTAATTGAAAAGGAATCGTTTAAATCAGATTTACTAAGCAAATTAAAATCTGTTTTTGTAAACGAGAATACTTCAGCCAGCGAAAACATCAAAGAACTAAAAAGCTTGACGGACAAGCTTGATGCGCGCATGAATATTGTGGTTGCTGTTTTGTTAAACGGAATTTTACTTTGGGACATTAACGTGATGTGTGGCATTGAAAATTGGAGAAAGAAAAACAAAGATTATTTTATGAAATGGGTAGATGCCATTGGAGAATTTGATGCATTTATCAGTTTAGGAATGTATGCACATAACAATCCTTCGTATGCTTTTCCTGAAGTAGAAACCAATCACTTTGTAATTGAAGCAGAAAATATTGGTCATCCACTAATCCAAGAAGATGTATTGGTAAAAAATAATTTCAGCATTTCACACGCACCAAAAGTAGATTTATTAACGGGTGCAAACATGGCAGGAAAAAGTACGTTCTTAAGAACGATCGGTGTAAACCTTACTATTGCAATGATTGGAGCTCCAGTATGTGCAAGCCGTTACAAATTCTCACCTATCCACTTATTCACCAGCCTTAGAACAAATGATTCCTTACAGGAAAATGAATCTTTCTTTTACGCTGAATTAAAACGTTTGCATTTATTAACGGAGCAATACGAACAAGGAAAACAAGTTTTCTTTTTGTTAGACGAAATTTTAAAAGGAACCAACAGCAAAGACCAACATGCAGGTTCGGAAGCACTCATCAAAAAAATCTTAAGATTAAACGGAGTTGGGATAGTTGCCACACACGATGTGGAATTATCAAAACTCTCATCTCAGTTTCCTGATCAAGTAAGAAACTTATGTTTTGAAATCACCATCAAAGACAACAAACTAAACTTCGATTATAAATTAAGTCAAGGTGTTTGTTCTACTATGAATGCTTCCTTTCTTATGAAGACAATGGGGATTGTGGATTAATTAATGCTTCACAATCTTTTCCATTCCAATCACTTCACCATCCCTTATCACTTTCACAAAGTATAAACCATTCACATGATCTTTTAAATCGATTAAATTTTGTTGATCAGATGTTTCTTTCAAGTAAATTAATTCACCCATACTATTGTAAATTTCTATACTTCCGTTTTTAATTTGTTCAGAAGTACAAATATTAAACAAGCCGTTTGAAGGATTTGGGTAGATAGTCGCATTTCTAAAATTAATGTTTTCTGCCAAAACATATGTTGAAATATTCTGACTTATTTTATGGACAAAAATATCTGACATCCCAGCGGATGTTAAATTGAGTACACCTACTCCCGGATCAAAATCAGATGTTCCTTCAAACCATCCTGTAGTGTAAATATTATCCGATGCATCCAGAGCAATAGCAAACACTTTATCGCTTAAAGTCCCACCCATTTTTAATGCCCAGACAAAATTTCCTGAGTTATCCAACTTCAAAACAAATACATCTTCAATACCGGCAGACGTTAAGTTAAATACTCCTCCGTCAGGATTAAAGTCTACAGTTCCACGGAACCAACCAGTAGTATAAACATTTCCATTCTGATCTACAGCAATGCCAAACCCTTCATCATCAAGAGCTTCTCCTATCATTTTCGCCCAAATGAAATTCCCTGAAGTATTTAATTTTAAAACAAATGCATCACCAGATCCAATAGAAGTCAAGTTGAATGTTCCTAATGTATCTGGGTTAAAATCTACAGTCCCTCTGAATTGTCCGGTAACATATACATTGTTTAAAGCATCCACTTCAATTGCGTGCCCAACATCTACTATATTTGATGAATTACCAATTTGTTTAGCCCAAACAAAATTTCCTAAAGAATCTAATTTTGCAATGCAAATGTCTGTATTAAATGTCCCGGAAGTTAAATTATAAACTCCTACTCCTGGATCAAAATCAACTGTTCCTGAATATCCACCTGTAATATATACATTACACCATTTATCAACCTCAATAGCGTGAGTGAATTCCGGCATACTCCCTCCTATCTGCTTTACCCATATAAAATTACCCGAGACATCAAATTTGGCGATGAAAATATCCTCATTACCAACTGGTGTTAAATTAAAAATTCCAGCCCCTGTATCAAAATCAACTGCACTTAAAAATTCTCCAGAAAGATAGATATTATCATATTTATCTATCGTAAAACAAAGTGTATAAGAAAATCCCGTCAATTGCTTTACCCAAATAAAATTTCCGAAACTATCCAACTTTAATAAGAATGTAGCTGTTTCTGATGTAGAATCACATGCAGAAGTTACATTATAAACCCCAGGCCCTGGATCAAAATCAAGCGTTCCATTAAAAAAACCAGTAACATATACATTTCCATTCTGATCTAACTTAATGTTGTAAGCATTACTAACTGCTGCAGGATCCGGTCCTTTGATATGTTTTGCCCAAACAAAATTTCCGGAAGCATCTAATTTTGATATAAACACATCATCAGCTGCAGATGCCGTGGAAGTAAGATTATAAACTCCTGCTCCAGGATTAAAATCCACTGTTCCCCTGAACCACCCCGTAGTATATACATTTCCGAAAGTATCTACTGCAACTGAACGGCCATAATCAGAATCAGTGCCCGACATTTTTTTTGCCCATTCAAATGTAGGAGTTTGAGCTTTTGAGAATAATATAATAATAAGAAAACAAATTGAGGCTATGATTTTTTTCATTCAAGTTATTATTAGTTCATAATAAATGTAATTAAAAAAATAGCATTTGATTCAAAACATAGGTTAACGATAACAAAATGCAGGTAAACAATAATTACTTAAACTTATCCTTCAAAGCAGCCAACTGACTTACAAAATCATTCGCAGGAGGTTCAGGTTTTCCTTTTTTATTGTTACTGTTTTGAGCAGGCTTCGAAACTGGAGTACTCACAACATTGTCTTTCATCGACAATGCAATTCGTTTTCTTTGTGCATCTACTTCCGTTACTGTTACCATCACTTGCTGCTGAACCTTAACGACTGTGTTTGGGTCGGAGACAAATGTATTTGACAATTGAGAAACGTGTACCAATCCATCTTGATGAACACCTATATCCACAAAGGCTCCAAAGTTAGTGACGTTGGTTACAATTCCTGGCAATTTCATTCCCACTTTTAAATCTGCTATTTCATGAACGCTGTCGTCAAACTTAAATACTTCAAATGATTTTCTCGGATCTCTTCCCGGTTTATCTAACTCATTCATGATGTCATTTAAGGTTGGCAAACCAACTTTTTCGGTTACATATTTTTGTAAAGAAATTTGTTTGCGGAATTCTTTCTCTGTCATCAATTGTTCAATCGTGCAATTTAAATCAGCCGCCATTTTTTCAACGATGCCATAACTCTCAGGATGCACAGCACTTTTATCTAATGGATTTTTTCCATTTGCAATTCTTAAAAACCCTGCAGCTTGCTCGTAGGCTTTCTCTCCCATTCTCGGAACTTTCAAAATATCTTTACGCGATTTGAACGGACCATTTTCATTTCTGTAGTCAACAATATTTTTTGCTAATACTCCGCCTAAACCGGAAACGTATGTCAGCAATTGTTTACTGGCAGTGTTTACTTCTACTCCAACTTTATTCACACAACTCTCTACTACTTCATCTAACTTCTTTTTTAATAAATATTGATCTACATCGTGTTGATATTGTCCGACACCAATCGACTTTGCATCAATCTTTACCAATTCTGCCAAAGGATCCGCCAATCTTCTTCCAATGGAAACAGCTCCACGCACGGTGATGTCTTTATCAGCAAACTCTTCTCGCGCAACATCCGATGCAGAATAAATAGAAGCTCCACTTTCGTTCACCATAATTACATTGATACTTTTCGGAAGTTCTTCAATGCTTCTTACAAATGTTTCTGTTTCTCTTCCTGCAGTTCCGTTTCCAATTGCTATTGCTTCTACTTTATGTTTATCGCACCATGCTAAAATCAATTGTTTGGTTTGAAATATTTTATTTTGTTCGTGTGGATAGATAACTGTATCATCCAATAATTTTCCTTGCTTATCCAACACCACCACTTTGCAACCTGTTCTGAAACCAGGGTCGATTGCCAATATTGCCTTTTGTCCGAGTGGAGAAGCCAGCATCAACTCTCTTAAATTATCTGCAAAAACCTGAATTGCTTTTTCATCAGCCAGTTCTTTAGTCATCATCCGCATTTCTGTTTCAATCGAACCTTGCATCATGCGGTTGTAAGCATCATCACATGCTAATTTTACTTGTGTTGAAGCAGAGTTGTTTGATTTTACAAATTGATTTACCAATAGATCAATTGCTTCTTCTTCGGATGGCATAATGTGGATACTTAAGATTTCTTCACTTTCTCCTCTACGGATAGCTAATAATCTATGCGAAGGACAACCCATCAAATTTTCTTCCCAATCAAAATAATCTTTAAATTTTTCTCCTGCTTCTTCTTTTCCACGCAGCACTTTACTTTTTATTGTTGCCGAACGTTTAAATAAATTACGGATTTTATCTCTAGCTTCAGCATTTTCATTGATCCACTCCGCAACAATATCTCTTGCACCAGAAAGTGCATCATCTGCTGATTTCACCTCTTTTTCGGCTGAAACAAATTTCTCCGCTTCATCTTCCACATCCATTTTCCCTTGATCAAATAATATTTGAGCCAAAGGTTCTAATCCTTTTTCACGAGCTATGGTTGCCTTTGTTCTGCGTTTTGGTTTGAATGGTAAATAAATATCTTCCAAAGCAGAAACAGTTTCTGCTTGTCGCAATAAAGTAATTAATTCAGGAGTTAACTTTCCTTGTCCTTCTATTGATTCTAAAATAAATTCTCTTCGCTTTTCCAATGCACGCAAACGTTCAATTTCATCACGCACATTTGCCACTTGAACTTCATCCATGCTACCGGTCATTTCTTTACGGTAACGAGAAATGAAAGGAATAGTAGCGCCTTCGTCTAATAATCCAACTACTGCATCAACTTGTTTTTCATTAATGTTTAAGTTTAATGCTATCTTTTTATAAAAATGTATTTCCGACATAAAATATTTATTTATGCTAAGGTAAGTATCCTCAAAGTCCTTTTCTGATAATATTTTCAACAAAAAAAAGCAGGTTGTTAAAAAATAATTTAACAACCTGCATAAATTTTAATACGACTATTTTATCTTCTATTGTGTCTTCAACATTTTTGCACTAAATACTTTATCTGCACTTTCCATTCTAACAAAATACATTCCATTAGCAATTTCATTTCCGGAATTATCTTGCCCATCCCAATCGACTTTGTTTTCGCCAGTAGAATATTTTTGCGTTTCAAAATATTTTATTGTCCTTCCCATAATGTCAACAATTCTGATATTTGCATAAATTGGTTCGTCTAAAGAAAAATGAATTTGAGTAATTGAATTAAATGGATTTGGGCGAATACTAAGAGACAATAATTCTTTTTCGTTTTCTTCTGTTCCCATTCCGGCACATGGATTCATCCACTTCACCATTTTTATTCCATTCCACTTTGCGTCAAATGGATGTATAAAAGAAATATAAATAGGAATTAAAACATATGACAGATATATAGAATCGTTACGCATCGCAATTCCCCATGTGGCAGTAGTATCTGTAATGCTACCATACATTCCTGTTGAATCAATATTTGTTGGATTAGAAACATCCATAGATATCATTTCGCTTTTTCCTGTTGTAACGAATAATTCTTTACAATCAGCATTGTATCGCAGTTCATTTGCATGAACAGGTGCATTATACCACGAACCGGTCGGACAATTTACCGGATTGAAGTGATCGAGTAAAGTAATGTTGGAAGTATCATTAATTTTCAAAACTTCTATTCCACAATAATCAACAGCTAAATAAGCAACCGTATCGTTCAAAACAATGTTATTGTATGCTCGGGGACGATTAATGGGAACATATGTTATTGGATTTGCATAACGACCAGTTTCAATAGGAGATAATTTATTTACGCAATTAATAATTCGTAAGCCACCAGCATCAAAACAACCATAAACAATGCTGTTCTTAACTTCCATTCCTCTGAGATTATACAAGTCGGGATTGGGTCCTACAACAGGATAGTTAATATTAAGTGCCAATTCAGAAACAAAGGTAATGTTGCTCGGGTTAGAAATATCTAATATTGCTAAACCTAAACCCATTATACCAAGATATGCATAGTTGCCTTCTACTTTTACAATCCCCGCTCCATTAGGATTTGAAACAGGATTGTGAACCCAAACATCCAAAACAACTGGACTAGCTGGGTTTGTAACATCTATAATTGCCAAACCGGGAAGGTCATTGGTAAGATGCCTTCCAATAGGAACATACAAAAAGTTTCCATACTGTGAAACATTCATTGCACTCATCTCAATCATATTTGTATCTATCGTATAAACAGGAACACCGGCTGTTGTGAAAATTCTCAATCCTGCTTCTCCACTTGCAACGTAAACATAAGGACGATTCAAAACATCTGCTTCCAACGACCATGGAGAACTAAGTGTTGTATAATCGTATTCCCATTGTAACTGATATAGACTTTGAGAATTGGACTTATTGTTTGCTAACAGAAGAAATAACAATACAAAAATTCGAGTAAAAATTTTCATGGGAGTATGTTTTTGTTACAGTATATAAAGTTAATCCATTTTAAGCAATTAATAAAATTATTTATTCGAAGTCTGAATTTTGATTTATTATTGAATTACGATACTTTTGACGAGCACAATGATGGAAAGTTTAACCCCCAAATGGCCTATTCAAAAGAAATTTCTATTTCTTTTCATTTTGTTGTATACCTTCTTTTATGTTTTTCCTTTCCCATTTGATGCTTTCCCACAATTTGATTTTATTTTCAATATATATGAAAGACTGAATGATGGATTCGTTCTTTGGATTGGAAAAAACATTTTACATATAGAGAGTTTTCAAAAGCTTGTTTTCTCAGATAGTGGTGACACATCATTTGATTTTGTGAAATTTTTTATCTTTTTAATTTTATCAATCGTTTTAGCATTAACAATTTTATTGATTGATAAAAAAAGAACTAATTACGAAAAATTACAAGCTTATTTATTTATCTACATCCGCTATTGTATTGGATTTTATATGTTGGTGTACGGCTTTGATAAAGTATTCAAATCACATTTCCCATTTCCGGATTTAGAAAAACTAGAACAAACATTTGGAGAATCCACTCCTCAAGGATTGTTATGGGCTTTCATGGGGTATTCGACAAGCTATACAGTTTTTCTTGGAATTACAGAAGTGCTTTCAGGGTTTTTATTATTTTTCAGAAGAACGACTGCTTTAGGAGCAATATTGGTTTTGCTGGTAATGATTAATGTGGCTGTTATTAATTTCAGTTACGATGTTCCTGTAAAACTTTTTGCACTGCATTTGGTTGCTTATGCTTTGTTGTTGCTTTATCCTTTTTTCAATTCTATTTTTCAATTCTTTATTCTGAAAAAAGAAACGAAATTAACAGAACAAAAAGAAATTGTTTTTCCGAAACTTATTCAGTCGTACCGTAAAATAATTAAAGGAGCAGTAATTGTTTCGTTTACTTTATTGTTTATGAGTTTCAGTTGGGAGAACATGAAAGTGGATGGAGATAGCGCTCCGAAACCGCCATTGTATGGGATATATAGCTACAGTGATTCTAATATAAAAAACGGAAAGAAATTAAAACAAATTATTTTTGATAGAAAAATTACATTGATAAAATGGGAAGATCAATACGAATATTACACATCAACTATTGACACTACATTGAATACTATTTCTTTTCAATCCAACAAAGATTCATCCGATAAATTTTTAGTAAAATATGATTTCGCTGAGAACATCCTGACATTGTACGAAAATGATTCCAATAGTATACAATTCAGAAAAGTAGATGTTAGAAGTTTTCCGCTAATCAACAAAGGCTTTCACTGGGTGGTGGAGTATCCTGAGAATAATTAATCACTCCACAACAAGCAGATCCCGTGTCGTGGCACGGGATGACGTTCCACATCAAGAAACACTCTCCGCACACAGACCTGTGACAGGCAGATTCGTAATTCGTTAAAATTCGTATTTCGTAGAGTTAAGATATGCGGCTCCAGTTCGTCCGATTATTATTCATCATCGAAAATTGGTAGGCAATTGAAGCATTTTCCGGATTTTGTAATTCAGCATCTTCCGACAATAACTCAATCACCATATTTCTGGCAGTATGTAAAATTTGGGAATCTTTTGCTAAATCTGCAATATTCAAATCCAACACTCCGCTTTGCATTGTTCCTGCCATATCACCCGGCCCGCGCAATTTCAAATCCACATCTGCAATTTCAAAACCATCGTTTGTATTACACATGGTTTCCATTCTCAATTTTCCATCGTGACCTAATTTATGACTCGTCATTAAGATACAATACGATTGGTCTGCCCCTCTTCCAACTCTTCCTCGTAATTGATGCAGTTGTGATAAACCAAAACGTTCGGCACTTTCAATAATCATTACACTTGCATTGGGAACGTTCACACCAACTTCAATTACAGTTGTAGCAACCATAATTTGTGTTTGATGTTTTACAAAACGCTGCATTTCATATTCCTTAGCATCAGCTTTTAATTGTCCGTGCACAATACTCACTTGATACTTCGGTTGTGGAAATGCCCTCACAATACTTTCATATCCATCCATCAAATCTTTAAAATCCATTTTTTCGGATTCTTTGATAAGTGGATATACAATATAAATTTGTCGGCCCAAAGCAATTTGTTCACGCATAAAACCAAACACTCTGTCGCGATGATTATCAAAGCGGTGTGTTGTAGAAATTGATTTTCTTCCGGGTGGCATTTCATCTATCACACTCACATCTAAATCGCCATACAAAGTCATTGCAAGTGTACGCGGAATGGGTGTTGCCGACATAATCAAAACATGCGGAGGCTGAGTGTTTTTTGTCCACATTTTTGCTCTTTGTGCCACTCCAAAACGATGTTGTTCATCAATAACAACCAATCCTAAATTTTTAAACTGAACGGTATCTTCAAACAAAGCATGTGTTCCGATTAAAATTTGTAATTCTCCGTTTTGTAACTGCTCGTGCAATATTCTTCTTTCTTTTACTTTCTTAGAACCGGTAAGTAAACCAACTTTTATATCGAGCGGTTTTAATAATTCCGAAAGCGTTTCAAAATGTTGATTTGACAAAATTTCTGTTGGCGCCATCAAACATGCTTGAAATCCATTATCCAAAGCAATTAACATATTCATTAATGCCACCAAAGTTTTTCCGCTTCCAACATCTCCCTGCAACAATCTATTCATTTGTTTCCCGCTTCCCATATCCAAACGGATTTCTTTGATAACTCTTTTTTGAGCATTCGTTAATTCAAAAGGCAAATGGTTATTAAAAAACTTATTAAAATAATCTCCCACTTTCGAAAACACAAAACCTCTGTAAGTTTTTTCTCTCAATCCTTTTTGTTTCAATAATTTTAATTGAATAAAAAACAACTCTTCAAATTTCAATCTATACTCTGCTTTCTTTAATAAATTTGGATTTTGCGGAAAATGAATTTGCTTTAAAGCATCTTCTCTCGACATCAACTGATAACGTTCAATAATACTTTTAGAAAGTGTTTCAGGAATATTATTTTTAATAAGTGCGTTCAACACTTTTTGGATACGGGCAATGCCTTTTGTATCAAGACTTCTGACTTTAAGTTTATCAGTACTGGAATAAACAGCCTGAAGTGCTGGTGCGAAAATGGTGTTTTCTTCTGTAACTAATTCTATTTCGGGATGAGCTACATTAAATTTTCCGGCAAAGGCTGCAGGTTTTCCAAAAACTACATACTCATTAGTAAGATGTGGCTTTATTTTATCAGCAATCCATTTTGCTCCTTGGAACCAAACCAATTCTAATTTTCCTGTTCCATCAGTAAACGTTGCAACAAAACGTTGCGCTCTTTTTACACCAACCATTTCGGTGTGAGTAATTTTTCCTCTTAATTGCACATAAGGTAAATCAGCATTAATCTCTTTTACCTTATAAAATTTTGTCCGGTCGACATAACGGAAAGGATAATAAGTAAGAAGATTGGAATAATTAAAAATGTGTAATTCTTTTTTTAGCAAATCGGCTCTTTGTGGACCAACGCTTTTAAGATATTCAATGGGGGTATTTAAAAAATTATTCGACATATTTCTATGCGAATTTAAGAAATTTCTTGACTATGCTCGAAATGACAACCGACTGTCATTTCGAGCGAAGCCGAGAAACTATTTTCCTTCCGGGGAAGCTTTTTCAGAAGCTTTTTTCTCCATAGCCTTTTTTCTTCTTTCTTCACGCTTCTGCTTCATTTCTGCTTCTTTCTTTTCGAATTTCTGAAATTGCTCCGGAGTCAAAAAAGACTTAAACTCTTCTTTAGCTTTTCCATGAGCTTCTTTTACATCTTTAGTAATCCTTTCTCTTTCTAATTCACGTTTCAAAATAATTGCTTTAGTTTTTAGTTCCTGATCAGGATTTAAATTTAATTCCTTGGACAAACGTTTTGTCATATTTTCCGCACGCTCTTCAGGAGTTTTTTTAGTCCCAATGGACCCCTTTGGGGCTGGTTTTGGCTTAGTAGGTTCTTGTGCCACTGCATTTACCGAAGCTATCGCAACAGTAAATAAAATTAAGATTATGTTTTTCATATTTATGTTGTTTTGCGGTATGACAAAGAAAAGTTTAAAAGGTTTAATACCTCCTTTTTGTTTACTTTTGAGACAATGAAAAAATCCATTGCCATTATCGGAGGCGGACCGGCAGCATTAATGCTTGCAGCTCAACTAGACGAAACAAAATTTGATGTTACTATATATGAACGCAACTCTGCCTTGGGAAGAAAGTTTTTAGTTGCGGGCGATGGAGGATTTAATTTAACACACTCTGAAGAATCAGAGAAATTTATTTCCCGATACACGCCATCAGATTTTTTTAAACCAATCATTTCATCTTTCACAAATGATAATCTAAGAGATTGGCTTAAAGGTATTGGAATCGAAACATTTGTTGGAAGCAGCAAAAGAATTTTCCCTAAAGAAGGAATAAAACCAATTGATGTTTTAAATGCTATTCTGAATGAGCTGAAAAGAAAAAATGTTCAGATTAAAACAAATCATACTTGGAAAGGTTGGGAGAATAATAAACTTATTTTAAAAACAACTGATAATTTTTTTAATCTGAAATCTGAAATTTTTATTTTTTGTTTAGGTGGATCTAGCTGGAAAGTAACAGGTTCCGATGGTACTTGGACAAACTACTTTTTGGAAAAAGGAATTGAAATTATCCCATTTCAAGCTTCCAACTGCGCTTATGAAGTGAAATGGAAAAACGAATTCATCCAAATTGCTGAAGGCAAAACCTTAAAAAACATTTCCGTTAAATGTGATACAAATGAACGCAAAGGTGAATTAGTAATCACAAAATTTGGATTAGAAGGTGGAGCTATTTACGCATTAAGCCCGCAAATCAGAAATCAACTCAATAATAATGGTACTGCAGAAATTTTTATCGACCTAAAACCAAGTCTAACGATTGAGCAGATAAAAGATAAATTTTCGGCAAGAGGAAACCGCTCTATTAAAAAATTATTAATCGACAGATTGAATTTTGATGATACACAGATTGAACTTTTAAAAACAATTCTCAGCAAAGACGATTTTACTTATTTGGAAGTCCTTGCAGGTAAAATCAAAAATTTTCCTATTACTATTACTTCTTCTGCCCCAATTGATGAGGCTATTTCTACGGTTGGCGGAATATCATTAACAGAAATAGATTCGAATTTTCAATTAAAAAAACTGCCACACAATTATTGTATCGGAGAAATGCTGGATTGGGACGCACCAACAGGTGGTTATTTGTTGCAGGGATGTTTTTCTATGGGTTATTCACTGGCTCGACATTTAAACAAAAGCTAAACCTTTCATATTTCCTCAATTTTCATTAAATTTGATATTCACAAAATCTCAATCATGAAATATTTCAAAATAGCTGTCTTGAGTTTTATTGTTACTCTGACATTAAATGTAACTGCTCAGGTAAAATCAACTTTGTTTACCATTCAAAAAGCTGCAACAGTTAACGTTGCGGATATAAAAGAAGATTGGAACCCTGTTGTTCAAAATATTGAAATGCCTACACCTGACGGGAAGGGTGAAAAAAATAAATTAAAAGCTATTAAAGATAGTATGTCGCTGGTTTATCCTAAAAAACATCTTTCTACTAATCAAAAAAGTAAAATGCCTGCGCCACCCGCTCCTTTCTTAGGACAGAATTTGCAAGGTAATTTATACAATAGTAGTGTGCCTAACGATAACGATATTGCTATTTCAAATGGGAACAAAATTGTTTCTGTTCAAAATTCAACTGTTTTTAAATTTGATATGGACACATGGACAAATTTAGGTTATGTTTCATTGGGAGCATTTGCATCTGTTCTTGGAAATCCAGAAATTAAATTTGACCCGAAAGTAATATATGATCCGAATCAAGATAAATTCATCCTCGTTTTTTTAAATGGCTTTACCGATTTAACAAGTAGTATCACTGTTGCATTTTCTACTTCTAATGATCCTGCAGGTTCCTGGAATTTTTATGAATTACCTGGAAATCCTTTCAGTAATGGCTTGTGGACAGATTATCCAATGATGGCAATGACCGACCAGGAAGTTTTTATCACAGGAAATTTACTTTATCCTGATTCGAGTTGGCAAACAGGTTTTAATGAAACCATTATTTGGCAAGTAAATAAAAACAGCGGTTATACCGGAAGTTCTATACAAGCACTGGTTCACAATAATATTACTTGCGTTGGAAAACCGGTTCGTAATCTTTGTCCCGTTAAAGGTGGACTTGATTCCTACGGACCAGATATGAATTTTCTTTCTAACAGAAATCTTGATCCACAAAACGATTCAATCTTTTTAGTAAATATTAATGATACACTTGGCGCACCCGGACAAACAATTACAGTCACGCCACTCATTGCACCCATAACTTATTATATGGCTCCACCAGCCGCACAACCGGGAACAGGAGTGCAATTGTTGGAAACAAACGACTCCAGAGTTTTAGGTGCATTTATTGAAAATGATAAAATTCAATATGTACATAATTGTTTGGATACTGCTACAGGAAATTGTGCCGTATATCATGGAATAATACATGATATCAGTAGTTCACCATATATTACTGCAAATATTATTTCTGATACTCTGCTAGAAATTGGTTATCCAAATCTTTCTTATGCAGGAAGCGGAACTACAGATAATACTTCTATTATTAGTTTTGATCATACAGCACTTACCGTTTTTCCTGGAGTGTCTGCATTAACTTCAGATGGATTAGGAAATTATTCTACTATAACTACTGTGAAAGCGGGTGCGAGCTATTATAGTATATTGTCTGGGAACGAACGTTGGGGTGATTATTCAGGCTCTCAAAGAAAATACAATCAACCTGGAAGAGTTTGGGTAAACGGAATGTGGGCCAATGCTTCAAAGAAAAACACAACTTGGATCGGAGAATTATCTTTGAGTTCTTTGGCTGGCGTAAACGATCAAACTAATAATTCATTTAATGAAATGTCATTGTTCCCTAATCCAACAGCTGAATTAATGAATGTTACTATTACTCTCGAAAAATCAGAAATAGTGGAATTTCAAGTTGTAGATATTACGGGAAAGTTGGTGAAAATTTTATTGATAGATAAAATAAAAGCCGGAAAAAATAATTTTAGTTTTTCTACTGATCCTTTAGCAAACGGAATTTATTTCTTGAAAGTAACATCAGCATCAAAAGAAATTTTGACGCAAAAGTTTGTTAAGAATTAATCATACTTGTCATTTCGAGCGAAGCCGAGAAATCTGGCCAATTGAGAAGAGGATGCTAGTTTGAGCGTTGTTTTTCTTTAATAAGAATTGCACCCAACACAACTGTTGTTCCTGCAATTATTATCGGATACCATAATCCTGAAAAAATATTGCCTGTACTCACAACCAATGATTCTGCAATAAGCGGAGTTAATCCTCCGAACACTCCATTTCCTATATGATATGGAAGTGACAAAGATGTATATCTAATTTCAGGTGGAAATAATTCTACTAAAAATGCAGCTATTGGTCCGTATGCCATGCAGACGAATACTAATTGAATGAAAATTAGAAGACCGATGATGAAAAGATTCATCTCCGAAAGTTTCAGAGTATTCGTAATCTTCGGTGCTTTGCCAATATCCTTGATAGCTGTTGAAGTTTCTGTTCTCTCAATTCTGATTTGTCCATCGGAATATCTCCATGTTTTAATCTCAATTGACAATTCTTTAGCAACATCCTTTTCTATTTTTGTTTCCTGATCTTCTGGGCTCCACGCATTCCAATCCGCCTGCTTTGCCATTGCATGATAGATTGGCATATACAAACATGCTGCAAGCGCCATTCCTGTTAACATAATCCATTTTCTTCCGTACTTATCAGATAATCTTGCGAAGAAAATAAACAAAGGCGTTCCAATTAATAAAACAGGAATCAACATCCATTGGATTTGTGCTGCATCAATGTTTAAATTTTTAATGCAAAAATTCATTGCATAAAATTGTCCGGTATACCACACAACTCCCTGTCCGGCTGTAGCTCCAAACAATGCAATCAAAACCAATTTCAGATTTTTCCATTTACCAAAACTTTCTTTCAAAGGATTTTTAGAAGTTTTTCCTTCAGCTTTTAATTCTTTAAAAACGGGCGACTCTTCCATTTTCGTTCTTATGTAATAAGAAATCATCACAAGAATAATAGAAACTAAAAATGGAATTCTCCAACCCCAAGCACTAAAACTTTCAGCACTCATCAAAGATTTACACGCCAAAATTACTGCCAATGAAATAAGTAAACCTATTGTTGCAGTTGTTTGAATAAAGCTGGTAAAATACCCTTTCTTTCCTTCGGGAGCATGCTCCGCAACATAAATAGCCGCTCCGCCATATTCACCACCAAGCGCAAGTCCTTGCAACGCCCGCAAAACAAAAACTATTATAGGTGCAAATATTCCTATGGAATCGTAATTGGGAATGAGTCCGATTGCAAATGTGGAACCTCCCATAATTAATAAAGTCAGCAAGAATGTATATTTTCTTCCGACAATATCTCCCAACCTTCCAAACACAATTGCACCAAACGGACGAATTACAAATCCAACTCCGAAAGCAGCAAGTGTTGCCAAAAATGCGGCAGTAGGATTTTCCTTTGGAAAAAATTGTGTGGCAATAATTGGCGCCAGACTTCCGAAAATGTAAAAATCGTACCACTCAATCATTGTCCCGACTGAGGATGCTGTTATTACTTTTCGTATGGAGTTGGTGACTGACAAATTATTCTTTATTCTTAACAGTAGTAAATCTCTTTTTCAATTTCAAAATCGGCCGTTCGAAACAATAATAAAGTAATGAAGAGAATGCCATACACAAAACGGTTGCTAAAATTGGCAGTCCCCAGCCAAATGCTCCTTCGCTGAAATGAATGCCTTTCTTTTTGAAAAATGCAATGGCTAAACCTATTGTAATAATGTGAGTAACATACATGGCGTAAGAAATGTTTCCTAGGTATTTCGAAAGATTTGGTTTTAATTTTAAAATGAAATTTTCCTGTGTAGACGCCCAAACTAAATAGCCACCAAATAATCCTGTTATAATAAGCGTTGTAACTAGCGAGTTGTGATTCCCCCATCTATTAAAAACAAAACCAAAAAATATCAAGCACACAATAATCTGCACCAAAGGTTTAAAAATAGTTTGTTCTAATTTTATTCCGGGAATACTTCTGGTACGGATGCATGCTATTAATATTCCTAATCCGAAATAATAAAAATAACTGCTGGAAACAAAATAGGCACTGGAATAATTTCCTGCGGAAGGAACTCCTATAAAATAAATCCATGAAATAAATCCTGTTACAATTAAAAAGTAGGACACCATTTTAAATTTTTGCTTGAAGAGTAACAACAAAAACGGCAACAACAAATAAATATGTTCTTCAATACAAATTGACCATAAGATGGTATATGTTTTTACAACTTCCTGAAATAACAACTGAAAGTTTATGCTAAACGTACAAGCATACAATAAGTTGGTTTTAATTGCTGTGATCGACATTCCATTAGCTACCGGAATAAGCCAAATTTTTAAAATCACCGCAAGAAAGTACAACGGCCAAATGCGAATAATTCTTCGCATGAAAAAATTTTTCATGGAAAACGTTCCAGCTTCATGCTCCTTCATTAAAATAAGAGAAATCAGAAAACCGCTGATGATAAAAAATACATCTAAAAAAAACGAACCGGAATAGCGATGAAATTCTTCAGCGTGAGTAGCAACTCCTTTGTCTTTAAGAGTAAGAGTAGCATGGTGAAAGATAACACCAGCTGCACAAATGAACCGAAGCACATCCATGCCTCCAAAATAACCGATAGAAAAGTCTGTTGATTTCTTCGCGTTCAAAATAAAATAGATTTTTTACTAATATACAAAACATTCCAAACAAAAAACGTCAGCAAAGCTGACGTTTAAATATTATCTGTGGAAATCTGAGTAACCTGCCTACCGCAGGCAGGTGTGTGGTGAAATTTTATATCGCACTCGCGCCCAACATCAATACCGGATTTTCCAAATTGTGTTTTAGTGTTTGTAAAAATGCAGACCCTACTGCACCATCAACTGTACGGTGATCGCAGGATAAAGTAACTTTCATAACATTCCCCGGAACAATTTGCCCGTTTTTCACAACAGGAACTTGTTTGATTCCCCCAACAGCAAGAATACACGAATCAGGAGTATTTATGATTGCAGTAAACTCATCTATTCCAAACATTCCTAAATTAGAAATGGTAAATGTATTTCCTTCCCAATCGCTTGGTTGTAATTTTTTCTCACGTGCTTTCACAGCGTAATTGCGGACTTCAGTTCCAATTTGTGTCAATGTTTTACCATCGGCAAAACGAACTACCGGAACCAACAATCCTTCATCAACAGCAATAGCAACACCAATATGAATGTGATTGTTGTAACGGATTTTATCGCCTAACCAGGATGAATTTACTTTTGGATGTTTACGCAAACTAGAAGCAACAGCCTTAATAACAATATCGTTAAACGAAATTTTTAATCCTGCAACCGTATTTATTGCTTCGCGTGCTTTTATTGCTTCGTCCATATCAATTTCCATTGTTAAATAGAAATGCGGAGCTGAGAATTTACTTTCACCCAAACGTTTTGCAATGACTTTGCGCATTTGCGAAACCGGTTCTTCAGTAAAACTTTCAACACCAACAAAAGTTGACACAGCACCATTCGATTGGAAATTATCAATATCGCGTTTGATGATACGGCCATTATCACCACTACCTTTCAATGCAGTAACACTTATGCCTTTATCAGCCGCTAATTTTTTTGCAAGAGGAGAAATTTTTAATCTGTCACCGTTACTAGTTGAAGCAATTTTGACTTCTGACTTTTGACTTTTAACTTCTTCCTTTTTTACTTCCGACTTCTGACTTCCGACATCCGACTTTGCACTTACTTCCGACTTGGAACTTCCGACACTCGACTTATTTTTCTCAGCTTCTATAATCGCAGTCACATCTTCTCCGCCTTTTCCTAAAATCGCTAATATCGAATCAACAGGAGCTCTTTTTCCTTGCTCCACACCAATATATAAAATCACTCCACTTTGGAAAGATTCAAATTCCATTGTTGCTTTATCCGTTTCAATATCAGCAAGCAATTCACCCGACTTCACCGAATCTCCAACTTTTTTATGCCACTTCGCTACAACACCTTCTGTCATAGTATCACTCAACTGCGGCATACGAACGATCTGAACTGTATCCGGAATTTTCAGTTCAGCAACAGGCATTTTCTTCTCAGCAACAGGAGCATCAACTTTTGAACTTTCTAACTTTGAACTTTGAACTACCGCTTTACTCTCCACTCCATTGCCAGCCTCAGCTGCTAATAAAGCGGTTATGTCTTCTCCTTCTTTTCCTAAAATCGCAAGTATCGATTCTACAGGCGCACCTTTTCCTTCTTGAACTCCAATGTGTAACAACACACCTGTTTGAAAAGATTCAAATTCCATTGTTGCTTTATCTGTTTCGATATCAGCAAGCAATTCGCCTGATTTTACTTTGTCGCCTACTTTTTTATGCCACTTCGCTACAACACCATCTGTCATGGTATCACTTAATTTGGGCATTCTCACTACTTCAGCCATACTCTTTTAAAAATTATAAATTATGAATTATGAATTATAAATTATTTAATTGTTGTTTTGTGATGTTTTCACAATTGCAGTTAAAATATTTACAATCTCATCTATTTCTTTTAATTCTTTGTTGTAGTTATAGTTTACCATTTGACTTTTATCTAAAAGTCGCAACCAATATTTTGATTCTCTAGCTTCTTTCAAAGAGATGCACATTTTGGCGGTGAACTCTTTTTTAGAAATTGATCCGATTGCTTCCTCAATATTCGCCCCAATACTTGTTCCAGACCTAAGCAATTGTTTTGATAAAATGTATTCTTTATTTTCTGTTAAATGTTTGTATAATTTTATTGTTGACAATGAAAAATCAAATGATTTTGTAACAATTGGATTATCCTTCCCCATATATTTCCTTCATTTATAATTTATAATTCATCATTTATAATTTCCTTATTCGATTTTGTTTTCATCATCGATATACGGATAATCATCCTGTGTATAAACATCTTTGAACAACTCATCCGGTGTAGGGAACGGAGACTCTTCTGCAAACTTCACCGACTCCGCAACAATATCTTCTACTTTTTGCTCTGCAGCTTCAATATCAGTTTCACTCATCCAATTATTTTTTCTGATAGTCGCTAAAACTTTTTCAATTGGATCTTGTGCTTGGTATTCTTTCACTTCATCTTTTGTACGGTAGCTTTGAGCATCACTCATGGAGTGACCTTTGTAACGGTAGGTTTTCATTTCCAATAAAGTGGGACCATCACCTTTTCTTGCACGCGCAACTGCTTCTTCTATTGCTTCGTGAACTGCTTCACAAGTCATACCGTCAACAGGATAAGATGGCATTTCGTACGACAAACCTAATTTCCATAAATCATGCACATTGGAAGTACGTTCAACTGAAGTTCCCATTGCATAATTGTTATTTTCGATAATAAAAATCACCGGTAATTTCCAAAGCATCGCCATGTTGAAAGCTTCGTGCAATGCACCTTGACGAACTGCTCCATCACCCATGTAACAAAGCGTTACCAAATCATTTCCATTGTATTTATCTGCGAAAGCGATACCTGCTCCTAAAGGAATTTGTCCTCCCACAATTCCATGACCGCCAAAGAAATTAAATTCTTTAGAAAAAATATGCATAGAGCCACCTTTACCTTTTGAGCAACCGGTAACTTTTGCCATCATTTCTGCCATAATATATTTTGGATGTAACCCTCTTCCGATTGGATGAGCGTGATCGCGGTAAGCAGTAATAACTCTATCTTCTCTGCGTAATACCGATTCTGAACCTGCTACCAATGCTTCTTGTCCGATATACAAATGACAAAAACCACGGATTTTTTGTTGAATATATAATTGTCCGGTTTTTTCTTCAAACTTTCGCATCAGCAACATCGATTCATACCATTTAATGTATGTTTCTTTGCTGAACTTGGTGGTTGATTTTGTTTCTGCCACTGGTGTTGCTTTTTTTGTTTTACTTACTACTTTTTCCATAGTATTCAATTTGGTAGAACTACAAATTTAACAATAATAGTTTAATCATAAAAATCACGCTATTTAAGCCTTTTTCAACTCTTCTGCTTTAAACATAAAAGGCAATAAATCAGCTATGCTATCGATTACCATAATTTTGCCGGTTTCTCCAGCCAAAATCGTCCGGATATTTTGCTTATGCCTAACCTCATATTCCGACATAGCCTGACGACAAGCACCACATGGAGAAAGCGGTTGATCTACTTTAAAGTTTTTGGAATTACATGTTATTGCAATGGCTTTTATAGCCACATTCGGATATTGGGCCCCAGCAGCATAAATAGCCACCCTTTCAGCACATAATCCACTCGGATAAGCCACATTTTCCTGATTATTTCCGGTAATTATCACCCCATTTTCCAGTAATAAAGCAGCTCCCACATAAAAATTGGAATAGGGCGCATAAGCCAATTTGCTTGCTTCACGAGCCTTTTTGAGTAATTCCTGTTCACTCTGATTAAGTTCCTTGTCAGACTCATACTCAGAAAAAGCGATTTTCAATTCTTTTTTTGTCATTTTTAAGCTATTTGCCCAAAGATAATGGTTTTCACTGAATTTGACATTCAAAAACAATTGGCTTATTTTTGATTTGGATAAAAAATTAAACTGAATTAAACCTTATTTAAATTGTTTGGTCTGATAACCTAAACTTAACACAATTTTTATCATGAAACTAAGAAAACTACTCCCTCTTTTTCTACTTCTGACTTCATTATTTTCAACTAAAATAAAAGCTCAAACTGAAGGTGATATTTTTTTCAGTCAGGCAATGGTGCATGATGTATACATGACATTTACCCAAACAAACTATTGGGATTCGCTAGTTGCATACAAGCCGCTGGACATGTATTTAAAAGGCGATGTTACAATTGATGGAGTTCTATATCCGAATGTGGGAATAAAATTCAAAGGGAATTCTTCTTATTCAAATCCAAGTACTAAAAAACCATTTAAAATAGATTTAAATGAATATGGATCAACGAGTGAGCTAGATGGATTGAAAAAATTCAATCTAAACAATGGATTTAAAGATCCATCTTTTATGCGGGAAAAAGTTGCTTTGGATTTTTACAATCAACAAGGTTTAGCTGCACCACGTTGTGCTTACACTCGCGTTTATCTCAATGGAACTTATTGGGGACTTTATATGTTTGTAGAAGAGGCAAACAAAACATTTTTGGACGACCGTTTTGGAAACAAACAAGGCAACATGTTTAAAGGCGATCCGAATGGTGATTTAAAATGGCTGGGTGCTACTGAATCTTCATACTATACAAAGTACGAATTGCATACGAATGAAACTGTAAATGATTGGAGTGATTTGGTAAATCTGATTGATAACATAAATAACAGCGGAACAAATTTTTACGATTCTTTAGAAGTAGCATTAAACACCAACACTTTTATCAGACATTGGGCTGCAATGAATTTATTTGTGAACCTCGATTCATATATTGGAAGCGGACATAATTATTTTATTTATCATGATACACTTTCAGATAAATTCGAATGGGTAACCTGGGATGCAAACGAATCGTTCGGGAATTTTAATATGGGCTTGACAAATACTCAGCTCAAAAATTTAACCATGTACCACGTTTCTTCACCTTCAAGCAATCGTCCCCTTGTTCAGAAAATGCTTACTATTCCTTCTTACAAACAAACTTTGACAGATGTTTTTTGTCAATGGTTAGATTATGATTTTAGTAACGCTGCTCTTGATTCGAAAATCGATTCTTTAGCAAATGCTATACGCACGGATGTTTATGCAGACGGAATAAAATTTTTCTCAAATGCTGATTTTGAAACTAATTTAACATCCGATGTCGGAATGATTATGGGAATAAAGACATTTATTACTGACAGAAGCAATTTCTTAGCTGCCGAATTATTTACAAACGGATGCTTAGTTGGCATCAACGAAAATATTACAGAAACAAATCAAATCAATGTTTACCCAAATCCTGCAAACGATTACGTGACTATTGATTTTAATTCTAATCAAAACGAAAACTTAATTTGTATCTATAATTCATTAGGCCAGGAAATATCCCGGATGAATTCTTCTAATACAAGTGAAAAGGTTGATATTTCTATATTTCCTACCGGAATGTATTTGATAAAAGTAAACGAAAACAGCTATTTCAAATTTCAAAAAATAAACTAGAAAAGGGTTGAATTCATTTCTAATTTGATTTACATTTGTAGAAATGAATAAAAAAACAAATCAACTTCTTATACATTTATTGGGATGTGCTATATTTTTAGCGCTCCCGATAATTTTTTCTCCCGACCTATCCCTTGATTTTGATTTTATTCAAGCCAAAGGATTTCAGCGGGATTTTTTATTTTCTATTATTCTTATTCCCTTTTTCTATCTGAGCTACTTTTTATTGATTCCAAGATTATATTTTGAAAAAAAATATTACCTCTTTTCTTTTATTGTTTTCACCTGCTTCATGCTCATTTTCTTTTTGCCTTTGTTGCTTATCCCCTCTACCAATTTTAGCAACACTGCATTTGATGCTTTTTTTATCCGTGAAATAAAAATCCGTCTCTTTCAATTTTTGATTGTTTTTGTATTTTCATTGATGCTTAAAATCAACATCCGCTTAAAACAATCTGAAAAAGAAAAACTGGATGCGGAATTAGCCTATTTAAAAGCTCAAATCAATCCCCATTTCTTATTCAATACTTTAAACAGTATTTATTCTTTAGCCATAGTACAATCAGACAAAGTTGCCTCCTCTATTGTTAAACTATCCAATATGATGCGATATGTTTTGAGTGAAAGTTCTAATGATCTTGTAAGATTAGAAAAAGAAATTGAATACATCCAAAATTTTATTGAATTACAACAAATTCGTTTCGGCAGTTTTATACAATTTGAATTTTCTATAAATGGTGACCATAAAAATAAATATATTGCACCTTTAATTTTAATTCCATTTATCGAAAATGCTTACAAACATGGTGTAAATGCAGAAGATAATTCAATCATTATAATTAAAATTGAAACAACTGAAACTCAATTGCATTTATTTGTTAAAAACAATAAAGTTTTTATTCAACGCAGTGCCGAATCGGAAAGTGGCGTTGGAGTAGAAAACACAAAAAACAGATTACAAATGATTTATCCTGGAAAACATAAATTACAAATAGATAATACAGAAAAAGACTATTCAGTTTCACTTACACTCGACTTAATATGATAAAAGCAATTGCCATTGACGATGAATTACCAGCATTAAAAATTATAGAAAATTTTTGCGAAAAAACTGGTTTAATTGAATTACAAAAAACATTTTCGATGCCAAATGAAGCATTGAAACATCTGAGTAAATTCCCAACAGATTTATTGTTTTTGGATATAAACATGCCTTCTATGTCAGGTATTGATTTGTATAAATCCATTGAGCAAAATACGATGGTAATTTTCACCACAGCATACAGTGAATTTGCAGTGGAAGGTTTTAATTTAAATGCAATCGACTATTTATTAAAACCATATACCTACGAGCGTTTTTTGCAAGCAGTAAATAAAGCAAACGATAATTTTGGCACTGCCGGAACTCTAGAAAAAAACATGGAGCAATATTTATTTGTGAGGGCCGATTACAGTTTAATAAAAATTGCCATCAATGATATTGTATTAATAGAGGGCTTGGACGATTATTTGAAAATTCATCTTATAAATAACCCCAAACCAATAGTAACACGTATGACTATGAAAGGGATAATGGAAAAATTATCAGCCACTGAATTTATTCGTGTACATCGTTCTTTCATTATTCCATTCAGTAAAATCGAAAACGTTAGAAAGAAAATGATTGCGATAGGTGGTAAAGAAATTCCAATCGGAAGCAGTTATGAAGCTGATTTTAACGCTATTTTTAAAAAATAGAAGAATTAAACTTTCGTCATTTCGTTTCGTCAAACAACAATCGTTGCGATTGATGTAATGTTCTAAATAAATACCTTAAAAGCTTGTATTGATATTATTTTTATGTTAAATTTACCTTAAATAAATATCGATGCTCCCACGCTTACACCGTCTTGGTTTTTATTTTTTACTTCTGTTAGCATTTCATTCGAATGCTCAAATTGTTATAAACGAAGTTTCCAGTGCTAGTGTGTCCACTTATTTAGATGAAGATGGAGATCAGGAAGATTGGATTGAATTTTATAATCCTACTGCTTCACCTATCAATATGGCGGGTTATACCATTTCTTCCATCGAAAACGGGAAAACAAAATCCTGGACATTTCCCAGCATCAACATAAAAGCAAATGATTATCTCACAGTATTTTGTTCAGGAAAAAACCGAAATGCATATTTCGACCATTGGGAAGTTCCTGTTTATCCTCAGTTGCCTTGGAAATATTTTTTGGGAACAGTTAACCCACCCACTAATTGGCCCGATATAACTTTTAATGATGCATCATGGCTAACAGGAATTGGAGGAATTGGATATGGCGATGGAGATGACAGTACTGTAACCCCGCCAATCACTTCTATTTTTATGCGTACTAGTTTTAATATTGCCGATACCAGTAAAATTCCAACCGCATTATTGTTTCTGGATTATGATGATGGTTTTGTAGCATATCTGAATGGTGTTGAAATAGCAAGAGCAAACCTTGGAATATATGGCGACCGGCCAAACTTTAATACCTGGGCATACGATGAACACGAAGCAACAGCTTATTCAACAGGAAATTTTTCAGGCGCCTACTTTGTTTCACCTTCAGTGGTTGATTCCGCAATTAAACCGGGAGTAAATGTATTTAGTGTTCAAGTGCATAATTTTTCTAGCGGAACCGATGACCTTACAATGATTCCTTATTTTTTAATTGGTGTGAATGATACTGCTGTGACCTATTACCCTTTTGCAGCAACCGTTAATTTGCATACTAGTTTTAATTTAAACAGTACCGGACAAGAATTAATTTTAAAAGATGCTTCCGGAACTATTATGGACCAGCATATTATTGGAGATATGCAATTGAATAATACATATGGGCGCAGACCAAATGGAGCAAGCAGTTGGTATTATTTTGATTCTCCTACACCTGATACCACTAACAACACTTCTGCTTTCTACAACAATTATTTAAACAAGCCTTCTTTTTCTCTAGGTGCCGGATTTTATAATTCAACGCAAACTTTGAGCATGTCTTCTTCAACCGGTTTAGTAAGATATACACTTGATGGAAAAGACCCTGATCAAACTTGTGCTTTGTATTCAACTCCTATAACCATTGATTCTACAATGGTTGTAAGAGCACGCACTTATTCTACCGATCCACTGGAATTACCAAGTGAAATTATTACAAACACTTATTTCATTAATGAAAACATTGAATTACCTGTAGTATCGTTAACCAGCGACCCTTATAATTTGTTTGATTATTATTATGGGATTTATGTATTTGGTCCGAATGCCGATACAGTTAACGTTCCATTTCAAGGTTCAAATTTTTGGCAAGGTTGGGAACGCCCTGCAAATATTGAGTATTTCGACCCAAATGGAAATCTAGGATTTGAAACACCTTCTTCAATTGCAATTCAGGGGAATTATTCAAAAGCCTGGCCTCAACGTGGGTTTGCTGTAAAAACAAAAGAAAATTACAAAGGTGAAACAATTGATTATCCTTTGTTTCCTGACAAGTCACATATCACTCAATACAAATCGTTTAACATACGAAATGCCGGATCGGATTGGAATAAAGCACATATGCGCGACCGATTCAACCAAAAAAATGCTCAAAAAAGTACCAGCTTGGAAATTATGGATGGAAGACCCTGCGTACTTTTCATTAATGGTGATTACTGGGGAGTTTATGAACTCCGAGAAAAACAGGACAAAGATTATATAGAAAACAATAGTGGTGTACCTGCCGAAAATATTGATTTCTTGCAGTTTGATGGCGACATTATTGAAGGAAGCAATACTGCATTTTTAAGTATGTCGAATTGGATTGGTGCAAATGATATGTCTGTTACAGCAAATTATAATACAGCAAAAAGCATGTTGGACATTGAAAATTTCTGTGACTATTTTATTACAGAAACCTATGTTTTAAATATTGATTGGCTTGGAAGCTATACAAATAATATCAAGTTTTGGCGACCAAATAATCCAGTTGGAAAGTGGCGATATGTTTTGTGGGATACTGATTTATCCTTAGGATTTGCTAGTGCTTGGGGTGGAGCTGCCAGTACGGACTTTTTAGATGTTGCTATCAATCCTATCACAGCCAATCCGCATTCAACAATGTTATCAGGATTATTAGCCAACACCGAATTCAAAAATTATTTTGTTGATCGTTATGCTGATTTAATGAACACCATTTTTTTGCCAAGCACTATGCAACAAAATGCTGATGCTTTGCATGATGAAATGCTACCTGAAATGGCTCGGCATTTCACACGTTGGGGTGGTAGTTTTTGGGGTGGTTTGATTGGCCCATCTGATAATGTTACAGAATGGGAAAACGAAATCGACACAATGATGCTTTTCGCTAGTAACCGGATTGGATTTGCACGCGATCAGATTCAAAGTCAGTTTGGTCTGACAAAACAGGTAGACGTAACATTAGATGTTGTTCCTGCTGGAGCAGGAAAAATAAAAATCAGCACAATTACTCCTGAGTCTCTTCCCTGGACCGGAGTTTATTTTGACGGTGTTCCGGTTTCAATAACAGCAATAGCAAATCCGGGTTATGAGTTTAAATACTGGGAGGCAAATAGTAATTTAGCAACAAATGATTCTATATCTAGCATAACACTCAATATTGATACAAATGACGTTTTTAAAGCTCATTTTGAAATGTTGGAGCTTGGATTAGATGTTTATCCTAATCCATTTAACAACAACATTACAATTAACTTTCAATTACCTAAAAGTATGCAGGCCAGTTTAAAACTGTATTCAGTAATAGGTCAGGAAGTGGCTACAATCATTTCTCCTGATACGTTCCATGAAGAAGGAAGCTATTCTTTTACTTTTAATACCGATGGATTGGATATGGCTCAAGGAATGTATTTTATTGAATTAAAAACAAAAGAATTTACAAAGACGATTAAACTAATTAAGGCAAAAACGCTCTAACAAAAACTTTTTTGTTAATATTACATTAACAAAAACAGATTTCCTACAGAACATTATTTTAACATTGCAATAACATTATTATAATACAAAATCTAAAATGAAAAAAATCACTTTACTATTTGTTGCTACATTAGCACTCGTAATCTCCTCATGTAAAAAACCTGCAGGTGAAGGAGGAAGAGCTACTATTAAAGGAAAAATTTGGGTAGAAAACTACAATGCCTTGAACAGCATGTCGGATGTCTATTTTTTAAAAAGTGAATATGCCGGTGCCGATGAAGATGTTTACATCATTTACGGTGATGATGTTAGTTACGGAAACAAAACAAAATCTGGTCCGGATGGTGTTTTTGAGTTTAAATATTTGCGTAAAGGCGATTATAAGATATATGTGAAATCGAAAGACACAACACGTGCTTCTTATTTTTATGGTTCCGGAATTAAAACGGTAGATGTTTCGGTTACTATTAGTGATAAAAAAGCAACCATAGAAACTGATCCACTTGTTATTTACAAATAATTAAACTTTTTTAGAAATGAAACTATTCAACACAATACTCATAGCAATTATAACATTAAGCATATTCACTTTTTCATCATGTAAAAAATCAGAAGGAGAAGGTGGAAAAGCTTCCATTACGGGAAAAATTTGGGTGAAAAGATACAATGCAACAGGAACTGTTGTAGCTGGCGAATTTGCCGGTGCTTATGAAGATGTATACATCATTTATGGAGATGATGCATCGTATGGCGACAAAGTTCAAGCTAATTTTGATGGTGTTTATGAGTTTAAATATTTGCGCCCCGGCAACTACAAAATTTATGCTTATTCAACAGGTCCATCTTTAACAATCAACAGAATAGCTGTTCAGAAAGACGTTGAAATAACAGAAAAAAAGCAAACGGTTGAATGTGAAACAATAGAAGTAGTAAAATAAAAATTTACAAAATGAGAACTCAATTAATAGTTGTTACTTTTCTTTTCTCACTTATAAATCTTGTTTCTTTTTCACAAAGCAAAAAAGAAGCGAAAAAACTAGGCATTAAATCCAGCACAACCGTTGTTACCGAATCGGTTGATGGGAAGGAGAAAACACGGACAGACATGTTTCAAAAATTTGATAAAAACGGAAATGTTATTGAATTGATTGAATACAATAAAGATGGCTCTATCAAAAAGAAAGAAGCACAAACTTATAATAAGAATAATGATATTATTGAAGAGCTTGTATTTGATGACAAAGGAAATCTGAAGAAAAAAATTACTACTGAATATAATTCTAACAAAGACAAAACTTTTGAAACTACCTACGATGCAAATGGTAAAATGTTAGAAAAAACACAACATGGCTATAATGCAAAAGGAGACCGATCTTATGAAATTACGATGGATGACAAGGGCAAAATGATAAAAAAATCGATTTATGCTTATGATAAAAACGGTTTAAAAACGGAGAAGAAAACGACTAACGAAAAAGGAGAAGTGATTTCAATTAAAAAGTATTCATACGAATATTAATTGTGGATAATTTAAATAAAATATTGAACGAATTTGAGCCCATCACGCTGAAGGAAATGGATAGTGTGAAGCTTATGGACAGAACCGACACAAAGTTTGTTTTTAAACACGATCAATTATCGGAATTTTTAAATCAGTTAAAAAACGACTATAGAGTTCTGGATGTAAATGGAAACAGAATAAGTAGGTATGAATCGCTTTATTTTGATACAAAAACGTTTGACTTGTATCATAGTCATCACAGAGGAAAACCAAGCAGATTTAAAGTGAGATTTAGAAAATATGTTGAGTCGGATTTGAATTTTTTTGAAGTAAAATTTAAAACAAATAAAGGGAGAACAATAAAGGACAGAGTAAAACAAAAAGAAATTGATGGTTTTATAAGAGAAAAAGCAGATGAATTGTTAACAGATAAAACACCTTTAAGATCAGATAATTTAGAGGCGAAAATTTGGGTGAATTATTCAAGAATCACTTTTGTGAACAAACATTCTCCCGAAAGAGTAACAATAGATTTGAATTTAACTTTTAAAAACAAAGAGCAAAACAAAACGATTGAAAATATTGTTATAGCTGAAGTAAAACAAGATAAAGCCGTTGCATCTCCGTTTCTGAAATTGATGAAAAAATATCATATCCGGCAAGGAGCAATAAGCAAATACTGCTTTGGAATTATTAATTTGTTTGAAAAAATTAAGCACAACAATTTTAAACCAAAATTAATTTTAATAAAAAAAGCATTACATGGTACTACTGCAAGAGTTAATTACTGAAGAAGCTGTTAATACAGGGTTTACCCTTTTTGATAAACTAGGGCCTAAATTTTTTATCCGGTTGGGAATTAATTTCGCTTCGGTATTTATATTAATTCGATTCATTTATTTCCCTACCTATAAAAATCGTGAGAATTTTTTCACACTATTTATTTTCAACTTAATTATTTTCCTTATTACTTTCATTTTGAATAAATCTGATATGAGCATGGGGGCTGCATTTGGTTTGTTTGCAGTCTTTTCTATGTTGCGTTATAGAACAGAAGGAATTTCAATGAAAGATATGACTTATCTTTTTTTAGTAATTGCAATGGGATTAATAACTGCTCTTAGTAAAGGAAATCCAATAGAAATCTCTTTAATTAATATTATCATTCTTGTTTTCACTTTCGCATTGGAAACAACAGTATTTATGAAAAAAGAAGTGTCTCAAAACATTCAATACGAAAACATAGAAATGATAAAACCCGAGCTGAGAGCAGAATTGCTTGCTGATTTAGAAAACAGAATGGGAATCAAAATCAACCGAATCTCTATTGGGAAAATTGATTTTTTGAAAGACACAGCAATCATTAGAGTTTATTACAACATAACAAAATAGAATTTTATTATGAAAAAAACAATTCTTACATTTTTAATTTTTACAGGATTTGTCCATACCTCATCTGCGCAAGCTACGGATGATGCAGGCCTTTGGTGCACGTTTAATGTTGAAAAAAACTTCAATCAAAAATTTGGAATTTTTATTACTGAAGAATACCGCGCAAGAGAAAATTTTTCTCAAAGCAATCTTTTCTATACCGATTTAGGTCTTTCATACAGACCAGCAGATTTTTTAAAAATTTCATTGTCTTATAGATGTATAGAAAAATTTATTGAGGATGATGCAATCAGTTTTCGTCACAGAGGAATGCTTGATATTTCTTTAAAAAAGAAATTTGGGAACTTTGCTCTTTCGTATCGTCAAAGAATCCAAGCAGAAGTAAGAAATGTCTATTCCAGCGAGATTGGTAATCTTCCTGAATGGTACTCAAGAAATAAATTTCAAATTAAATACGATTTCGACAAACCTGTTACTCCTTATATTGCTTCTGAAATACGTTATCAAATTGTAAATCCCAGAATGGTGGAATCAAATGGATTATGGACTAGAGCACGCTATTTTGTGGGTCTAGATTACAAGAAAAACGACAGAAATACTTTTGGATTATTTTATATGATTCAAAGAGAATGGAATATTTCTGCTCCACAAAATTTATACATTCTTGGATTAGAATATACTCTTACGCTGTAATTCAGAATATTTACTTTTGAATAAGGGCAACTGCATAAGCACAAACTCCTTCTTCTCTTCCCACGTAGCCCATTTTTTCGTTGGTTGTAGCTTTAATACCAATGTCATTCACCTCTACATTTAAAATAGTAGCCAGCGTCTTTTTCATGCTATCAATGTGAGGATTTATCTTCGGTTGCTCTAACACTAATGTGCAATCAATATTTCCAATTGAATAACCTTCTGTTTTCAAAAGCTGATTCACTCTATCCAACAAAATTTTACTGTCAATTCCTTTAAATTCTGAAGAAGTATCAGGAAAATGAAATCCAATATCACGCAATCCCGCTGCACCTAAAAGCGCATCACAAATTGCATGAATAAGCACATCTGCATCCGAGTGGCCAACAGCTCCTTTTGAATGAGCAATTTTAATTCCTCCTAGCCACAAGTCTTTTCCTTCTTTTAGTTGGTGAACATCAAATCCAAATCCTACTCTTACTTTCATAATTTATCTATTAAAAAAATACCCATATTCAAAGTGTTGAACATGGGTGATTATATTTGTCTTAACGTTCGTTTCTCATTTACTTACTATTCACTTTCTTTCGTCACCCTGAGCGGAGTCGAATGGGTAGACGAAGTTTTCTGCCAAATGAGCAAGATAAGGCTACTCTGTTTTTGCTTCTTCTTTGTTTTGATCTTTAAATGCATCAAAGTCAAATGTAAGTGTGAAGCGTAAAGTATTTTCTAATGGATTACGTTGTTGTGTTGGAATCAAATAAGCAAAATCCAATCCGAACACATTGTATTTCACACCAGCTCCAATTGTAAAAAACTGACGGTTTCCTTTTGTAGGATGCTCATAAAAATATCCTGCACGGATTGCAAATAAATGATTGTACCAATATTCCAATCCTGCAGAATAGTTAATTTCTCTCAACTCTTCTTTCCCTCCGCCCGGTGCATCACTAAATGAACCAAACATTCCTTCTGCAACTCCTCTATTAGGATCTTTCCCAGCTTCAATAATTGGATTACCATCAGCATCTGTATCAATTTCTCCGGTTGTTGCTCCTGTGATTGGATCCACCTTATATTTATATGTTGGTGGAGTAGGAACCAAAAGTTTATTGATATCAGCTAATACGGAAATAGAATTATAATCATCTATATTAACATTTAACGAACCGCCTAAACGTAAATTAATTGGAATAAAATCATCACTGTTTTTATCTCCTCTGTCGGAGTACGACATTTTATTTCCAATATTTGAGATATTGATTCCTACTGCAACAATTGCTTTTTTATCTCCTAATTTTACTTTGTCTTTTTTATACAATGCCGACAAGTCAACTCCAACTGCACGACCAGCATGTGTTTGAGAACTTTCTACTAAAGCATTTCCTGTAAGATTTGAATTCACATATCTCACTGCTCCACCAACAGAAAAATTATCTGCAAGCTTTGTTGCGTAAGATACATCAATAGCAAATTCATTTGGACGAAATTGTCCAATCACTTGTCCGTTAGCATCTGTAAAAGTAATATCACCTAAAGAAAAGTATCTAAGTGAACCTCCAATGGTTCCTTTCTTTTTCATTTTATAAAAACCTGTGATATACGCCAAATTAATATCGGGTACAAGTGCTCTTAACCAAGGAGTGTAAGAAACACCAAATCCCATTTTCTTTTCAGTAAAAGCCATTTTTGATGCATTCCAATGAATTGAATTTACATCGTTCAAAGAAGCACAACCCACATCGCCCATTCCACCAGCTCTAGAATCAGGTGTGATTAATAAGAATGGAACTGCTGTAGTTATTGTATTTAACTGAAGCTCTTCTGCTCTTTGAGTATTTGTTGACTGTGAATAAACACCATTCCCTACAACAATAGCCGTAGCTAGTAAAACTATTTTTTTGCCGTATGCTCTAATATCCATCATTCAATAATTTATTTAGGATTGCTAATGTACAAATTAATTTAAAATAACAAGCTTTTCGAATTTTTCAGCTACAGAACCTTCACTCGTCTTCACTTTTATTCTATAAATATAAACACCTTTTCCGATTTTATCACCAAAATCATCACGTCCATCCCATTCAATCGGATCTGAACGGAAACCTTCTGTTTGAACAAACTGGTCAATTGTTTTTACAAGTTTTCCGGATACCGTAAATATATGAACTGAAACATCCAAAATCTGACAACACTGATTTTGTTCAAAATAAAATTGCGTTTTTGTAGTGAAAGGATTTGGATAGTTCAACACATGACTTAAAGCTAATTCAGCAGAACGAGCAACAATAAATTCGGTATATGACTGGCTAGAATTGTTATACACATCCCAAACTTTTAAACTCAAGGTATGCTTTCCTTCACTTAATTCTGAAAAAGGATAACGGATTGTTCCGCTTTTATAACTATTTAAATCTGCCTGATAATAATCGTTTAAAACAATTGAGCTTTCTGTATTTGCATCAAGCACTGCTGTAATATCATGTCCTATTCCATTTCCAACTGTATTCACACCATTGTCATCTTTTAGGATGGCAAATAAATCCGGAGTTTCATCTGTTAATCCGCCAAATACAAATTTCGCATCATTTAAAAACAGATCCACAGTTGGTCCTGCATTATCTGTAGCTGCTGAATCGTTAGAGCCTCCTATAATTACTTTTTCATAATAGCCATTCGCATCTTCTGTTCCGTTTTCTGCATAATAACTTATCCTTCCTATTCCGTAGGCGTAAGCAATATCTTTAGGAACAACAAAAGAAAACTTGAAAGCTCCATTTGTCACACTTGCTTTTCCTTTGTACAAAATATTTTTTTGAATTCCGAAAGTATAAGGCGGGCTTCCTGCACCATCATTTGAAAGAGTAGTAACATTTTGTGATTTGTCAAATACCGTTGGATATATCACACCATTGTAAGAACTTAAAATTGCACCTGCATCATTTCTAACAAAACCACTAACAGTTACTAAGGAAAGTGCTTTAATCGTATCAGAGCTAGTTACAGAAACAGGAATAGAATTTACGGTATCTGTTGATACATCATATTTTGGATAAGCCAATGTTAATGCAGGATCTCCTAACAAACTAAAATTCCGGCTGTTTACTGAATTTCCACCCGGTTGAGTTTTTACATACTCATATAAATCACCTAAACGTGGCATTTTTCCTGCAATTGGCACAAATGCCTGTTCATAAAAATCTCGATTTAATATGAAGTTTCCTGATGCAAAAACCAGACGAAGAGTACTAAGTAAAGCTATTCCTCCACCTTCCGGGTTTAAAATAACATACTCTCCTGCTGATGTCCGTTCAGGATCATCATATCTACTAAACTCACATGTAGCAGTAACAAACAAGGGTAGATTATTATAATTTTTCCAATTATTAATTTGCGAAACCTCAACTACTCGTTCATGCGCCAATCCAACTTCTCCTCCATGACCGGTATAATTCCAAATTAGACAACCTTTTTCTATTCGTTTATTTATCGCATCCACTACAGTAGGATAACGATTTCCACCAGGAGTAGCTTCTTGAGAATATGCGTCCAAATATATTTTATCAACATTGTATTCGTTTGCAGCTGTATCTACCATTGTTGCTAGTTTATTTGCATCAGACTGGTGCAATCCCCCATCCTCATCATCCCCTACAAAACAAACTATATTTCTCCAATCTCCAAATGGAGAAGTTGATGCTAAATTTGAACAACCGTTATTTGAAACAGAAGGATTAAAACCTGTTTTTTTATAATCAAATACTTTATTTAAAAGAACTTTCGATTCGGCTGCACTTTTAACAGGAAAACGACCAATGCCAATATCTATAGCATCTCCTGCAACCCAAACTCCTTCTGCATCATCCAGTAAACCATAAAAATCATCTGATACATATGAGCTTGTTAAAACAGTTGAGTTATTTGATTGATAAGTAGGAATGAAATTGGTATTGCTTCCAAATCTTTTTTTATTATCATAAGACCCATCTCCATACATCAATAAATATTTAGGAAATTCAGACGCAAGAACAGCTTTGTCGTAAAACATTTTTACAAAATCTCTAAGTGCTGAAATATCCTGAGCCCCTGAAGAAAATTCATTATAAATCTGTTGAGGCGTTACAACTATTGAAGAAAGTGTATCTGTATTTTCGTGAAAGGTTGCCAATTCCATTGCATCCGAATAAAAATCAGGGTGAGCAATAATTATATATTCTTTATTTGATAATGCATGTAAATTCTGATTCACAACCGTTCCTGAAATTGTAGGAGTTAAATAACTTAATCCGTTGAAGGCAACAAATTGTTTTAAAGTATCGGAAGGAAGTGTAAACTGATATGTTGAACCGATAGGAGTTGTTGTTTGCAAAAAAGCATTTGTTGGCTCGGTAACATCCCAAATTTCGATTGGCAAGGAACTAACAACATTGTATTGAGCAATATTTCCTGCTCCCATTGATAAAGCATCTCTGAATGCTAATTGATCACCCGACATAGTTAATTGTCGTCTTACGTTTATTTCTATATAATCTAACCAACCTAAAGCATCCGGAGTAAGCTTTGTAACTGTAACACCTACACTTGAATTGTTAGGAGTATAAGAAAAACAACTGGAACCAATTATTGCATAGTCACTGTAAGCATCACCGGGAGTAGAACTTATAGAAATATTAGAACTCCCTGTTTGACTGACTACCGAATAGTTTGCAGCTGTGGCTAAAGAGCGGGAAGCTATACTCGTTCCGACACTTGCCGGTGCTGTCATATCAATATTAGGAAAACTAAATGTGTAACTGTAAGTAGCTATATTATCAAACAATTCCCCATACCATAATCTTCCTGATTTGATAAAATTCACATATTCACTTTCATGAAATGCATAATCATCAAATGTTGTAACGGTATTAGTAACAGGTAATGCAGAGGAAGCCTGTGTTAATATTCTTTTACCAACTCCCAAATCAACATTGATAAAATAATAAGCTGAATCAGAATAAAGGTTTATAGTATGCAAGTATTTCGGACAAGTAACTGCATTGTAAGTCCATGTTTGTGGACCTTTTCCATAAAATAATACATAGTCGGTTGCATCAAAAATACCATCTCCACCATCCACAACAGAAATAGCGTTTTCCACTAAATCATCTTTACGTGCTACTGAATTTAGTTCAGGAAGCATTCCTCCTCCATTTCCATAAACTCTAATATTTTGCGGGTTTAATGTAGAAACATCAATACCTAAATTTTGAAAAAAGGAATAGGAAAGTTTATATACTCCATCTTGAGTAATTCCTATTTTATACCAGGTACCTGTTTGCAAAACAGAATTTGCAGCATAAGTATGTACTGCTCTGTTAAGAGATTTTGAAGAAACTGAATTGGAAGTGACAGATAGGTCAAAAGCAACAAGTTTTTCGAATTTTCCTGTGCTTGAATTTTTTCTGATAGGAACAAATGATACAATACCAGATTTTTGCTTTTTAACAGTAGAAATAACTGATTTTACAATTACTTCGGAGGAAATCAGGCTTGGATTTGTGATAATTGCAACTTCTGCACTTGAAAGTGGCTCATATACAGCATTTAATATAGAAGTTTCAAAGCTATTACTATTGTTTTGTAGGGCAACTTTTTGAAAATATCTAGGTAAAAAAGCGTCTTCCTGCTCAAAACGGGCACCTGTAAAATTTAAAAACTTTTTAGTTTCATTTTCCGAAGGCTTAAAAGAGCCCGGCTCAAGCCAGGAAATAGTATATTGACTTGGGTTTTGCTTAGAAACATATTTGGCTTGACCAAAGAGAGCAACTTCAAAAACGAGTAAAAAAATCAGGACTAGGGTAGCACGCATACAATTAGGTGATTAGATTTCAAATTTAGTCAAAAAGGAGCATTTAATGTTGGTTGTATTCATTTTTTTGTATAAATTTGTACATCAAAGTTCTTATTTGTTCGTTTGGATAACGTTTTTTTTACCTGCTTATTGCCTAAACGGGTAAAATAATGCCCTCCAAATGTAACATTCTGAGAATTTTTGTGTATAATTGTGTCCCATTAAAAAAACAGGTCGTATGTTAAAACGTATCGTTTTAATTCTTTTAGTTGTATTTTCTTTCGGATCAAGCGAGAAATTATTTGCTCAAGATCCTGAATTTACTCAATTCTACGCCAACCCACTCTATTTAAATCCTGCATTTGCCGGAACAGCCAGATGTCCGAGAATCAACTTAAACTACCGTAATCAGTGGCCTAACATCTCCGGAACTTATGTTACTTACTCCGCTTCATATGATCAGCACATCGATAAAATTGCAGGTGGATTAGGTCTTTTAGTTACGAATGATAAAGCCGGGCAAGGGACTTTAACTACAACAAACGTTTCTGCGATGTATTCTTATCAATTGAATATCAATCGTGAATTCTCTATGAAATTTGGTTTTCAGGGAACATATTTTCAAAAAAGCATCGACTGGAGCAAACTTACATTTGGTGATATGATTGATGAGCGCAGAGGTTTCGTTTATAATACAAATGAAGTACCGGGTGTTTCAAAAAAATCAAACGTGGATTTATCAGTTGGTATGTTAGGATACAGCAAACGCTATTTCTTTGGTTTTGCTGCTCACCATTTAACACAACCTGACGAAGGATTAATCGGACCAAGTAAGTTACCTTTAAAAATTACGGGACATGCCGGAGCGGTATTGCCTGTTGGTGATAAAGGAAACGAAACATACATTTCTCCTAACGTATTATATCAAAAACAACAGGATTTCCAACAATTAAACTTAGGTGTTTATGTTGTCAGAGGTTCTATTGTTGGTGGACTTTGGTATCGTAACCAAGATTCATTTATTGCTCTTATCGGATTTCAGCAACATTTCTTTAAAGTTGGATACAGCTATGATGTAACAGTATCAAAGCTTACAAATGCGACAGCCGGATCACACGAAATTTCTTTTTCATTACAATTCGAATGTAAACCAAAGAAGAAAAAGTTCAGAACAGTTAGCTGTCCATCATTCTAAAAATAATCTCATATACAATTTTATAGTAAAAACATAGTTTTATTAAGAATACGCATACATATTACAACAAACTAAAACAAACAAAATGAAAAAAGTATCAAGCAAATTTATCGCACTAGCAGCAATTGTTGCCCTTGCATCATGTAGCAAAGAGAGATCTCCTGTTACAGCATGGGAATATAATGAGCCTAGAAACGGAGGATTTGAAGTTGGACCTTATGAAGAACAAGAAACCGGACCAGGATTAATTTTGGTTGAAGGTGGTACGTTCACAATGGGTAGAGCTGAACAAGATGTTACTTACGATTGGAATGCTATTCCAAGAAGGGTTACAGTTTCTTCATTCTATATGGATCAAACAGAGGTGCGTAACCTCGATTATCTTGAATACTTACATTGGACAGGCAGAGTATTTGCTGCTAACTTCCCTGATATCCTTAAAAAAGCGATGCCTGATACTTTATGCTGGCGCGATCGTTTGGCTTTCAACGAGCCTTATGTAGAATATTATTTACGTCACCCATCTTACAGAGATTATCCTGTTGTAGGTGTTAACTGGTTGCAGGCATCCGATTTCTGTGCTTGGAGAACTGACCGCGTAAACGAATTTATTTTAGTTCGTGAAGGTATCTTGGACTATGCTCCAACACCAACTGAAAATGATTACTTTAATACCGACCAATACCTTGCAGGCAAATGGACTGGTCCAATCAAAAACCCAATCCCAAGTATGGATCCTAACGGAGGTGAGCGTTTGGTTAGAATGGAAGATGGTATCTTTTTACCACGCTACCGACTACCGACAGAAGCTGAGTGGGAATATGCTGCTTATGGTTTAATTGGAAACACTATTGGTGAGCGTATTACCGACAGAAGATTATACCCTTGGAATGGTCACGGTACCCGTAACCCTGATTCTAAATATTTAGGTCAAATGTTAGCGAACTACCAAAGAAGTAATGGTGATATGATGGGTAATGCTGGTCGTTTGAACGATGCCGGAGATATTACAACTCCTGTGTTCTCCTATTGGCCAAACGATTATGGTTTGTATAATATGGCTGGTAACGTATCTGAGTGGGTAATGGACGTATATCGTGTGTTATCTCCAGAAGATAAAGCTGATTTCCGCCCTTTCCGTGGTAACGTATTTAAAACACAAGAGCGTGATGTGGATGGTATCTTAATTAATGATACTATTAAGTATGATGCTGACAGTAACATTATCTCAATCCCAGGAATGGTTCGTTGGAGAGATGTTAGTACTGCTTTCCCTGATGATAACTTGGATGAAAGAAGAAACTATACATATGCTGATAACATCAACTATTTAGATGGTGATGTTAAATCACAAGCAGCAACTTTAGTTGGTGGAAGCTGGAGCGATCCTTACGATCCTTCTTCCGGTAAACCTGAATCTAGCGGAATGTATGAGTATGCAAATACTTCCATGATTAACGATGAGGCTCGTGTTTACAAAGGTGGTTCTTGGAAAGACCGTGCATATTGGATGGTACCGGGAACAAGAAGATTCTTAGATCAACGTCAGGCTACAGCTTGGATTGGATTCCGTTGTGCTATGACACGTGTTGGTAGTCCGGTTGGATTAGGAAAATAATTTTCTTATACACATATAAAAAAACCTCTCAAGTATTTCTTGAGAGGTTTTTTATTTTTACTCTTCGACTCCGCTCAGAGTGACGTCTCGATTGTCACCCTGAGCGGAGCCGAAGGGTTATACCACCTCAGCAACTGTAAAAGTACTTCCTCCAATAAATATCATATCTTCTTCTAACGCGTTTTCTTTTGCTGCCAGCAATGCATCTTTCACACATGCAAATACTTCTCCTTTTAATCCAACTTTTTTTGCTTCTAATGACAATTCAAAAGCAGGCAAAGCTCTTGGAATATTTGCTTTGCAGAAATAATATTTTGCACTCTTTGGAAGCATCAATAGAATTTTAGAAATGTCCTTATCACTCACCATTCCTAAAACAAAATGTAATTTTTGATGAGGCGTATGATTTATTTGATTTAACACTTCCGTGATTCCCGCTTCGTTATGAGCTGTGTCGGCAATTACAAGCGGCTGCTCCGAAAGTATCTGCCAACGGCCCAACAGACCAGTTTGTAAAATCGTTTTCTTTATTCCGGAGCGGATTATTTCTTCTGATAATTGAAAACCTTTTTCATTTAATACATCTATCACACTTAAAACAGTTGCAATATTTTTTTGCTGATACACTCCAAGTAATTCACTCTCTAACTTTTCGTAAAGTATATTTCCCTTTTTTTCAACGTCTAATTTTAAATAAAGTCCTGCCTGTCCGGCAGGCAGGCTAACACTTTTTTCATGGCGTACATTTTTTGATTTGTAAATTTCATCTGCAAAAACAATGGAAGTATTTTTTTCTTTTGCCGAATGAATAAAAACAGGCTTAGAATCTTTTTGTGTTTCACCAATCACGACAGGAACACCAGACTTTATAATTCCTGCTTTCTCTTTTGCAATTTTTTCAATGGAGTTCCCCAATAAAGCAGTATGATCAAAACTAATATTGGTGATTACAGAAACTTCCGGAGTAATTACATTGGTTGAATCCAACCTTCCTCCTAACCCAACTTCAATTACTGCAATATCTACTTTTTCAGATGCAAAATAATCAAATGCCAAACCTACTGTCATTTCAAAAAAAGAAGGCTGAATTTTTTCGAAATCATCTTTGTACTTTGCTACAAAATCAATAACATATTTTTCAGAAATCAGTTCTCCATTTATTTTAATTCGCTCTCTGAAATCTTTTAGATGAGGTGAAGTATACAATCCAACTTTTAATCCGGCAGATTGTAAAACAGAAGCAAGCATATGAGAAACAGAACCTTTTCCATTTGTGCCTGCAATATGAATGGATTTGAATTTATTTTCGGGATTGCCAAGTAATTTACAAATGGCAATAGTGTTATTTAAATCAGCTTTATAAGCAGCGGCACCAATGCGTTGAAACATTGGTAACTGACTGAATAAATAATCTAAGGTTTGTTGGTAATTCATAGAATCAATCCCCTTAACCCCCTTCTCCTCCAAAGGAGTCCTTTGGACAAGGGGGAATTTATTCTACAAAAGTAATTGAATTTTATTCTAAAGTGAAAACGAATGTATAAGTTCCGCGTTGCTCTTTTATTCCGTCCGGACTAGGACTAAACTTGGCTTCTTTTGCAGCACCGCGAGCTTTTGCATATAATTTAGAACTCGTAGTTGTAGAACCACGGGCACCAGGAGTTGCTTTTACCACTTTTCCATTTTCATCTACAATAATTTCAACTACAACAATTCCTTCTTCTTCTGAGTCGGTCATTCTATCCGGCTTTTTTAATAGGGAACGTCCTTTTAAATCCCACCCTGTTCCACCTGGTCCGCCCGGAGTTCCATCACCAATGCCTGTTCCAGGACCATCACCCACTCCAGTATTTGTTCCGTTACCTGTACCACCTGTATTTTTTCCTCCATCACCTTTCCCTTTTTTATCTTTCATTGCTTTAATTTTAGCTAAAGCTTTCTCTAATTCAGCACGCTCTTTCAGTTCTTCAGGACTCAATGTTTCAGCAACACTTTCAGGTTTTGCATTCGGATTTGTTTTTACACTCACTTCTGTTTCTGATTCATCAGTAATTATATTCGGAGCACTTTCAGCAGAACCAACAGCAGCATCCATACTTGTTTCTATATTCGGATCATTTTCACCTGAACCGCCACTAGCTGTATTTCCGGCACCTTCCATTCCTAATCCGATTTCAATTTCGGGAACAGGTTTTATTTCGAAAGGAGGAATTGGTGTGATGAATACAATAAAAATAAAAAGCAGAAATAACAACGCATGAAATCCAAGGGTGAATACCACCGCTAAATATTTACTTTTATTTTCTGTTGCGTTCATTTTATTTATCTGCTGATTTGGTTGCTAAAACCATTTTCACTCCTAAAGAATAACCGATTTGCATGATGTCAGCTAAATCTTGTATCGTTAAAGAGTTATCCAATTTCAAAACTACGGTTGGATCCATACCTAACCCTTTAATTCTCGCAATTTCTAGTTTCAAAGCATCTTCCAACTGAGTAAACGAAATAGCCACCTTGTTTATTATAAATTGATGGTCAGCATCGGACTCAATGGTGATTTGTTGTTTGATCGCCTGCTCCGCAGTTTTAGAGCTGGGCAATGTCAGTTTCAAAACACTTGGATTAGCCAACGTTGAAATAATCAAGAAAAAAAGCAAAAGAAAGAACATAATATCGTTTAACGATTCTGTACTTACTTCAGCACCTTCTTTATGTCTGCGCTTTAGTTTCATGTTATTTAGTTGGTTCTTGTAATAGATCAATAAATTCTACTGAAGCTGTTTCCATTTTATTTAATGTTTTATCCAACATTGCATTCAAAATATAATATCCAATAAATGCAATTAAACCAATAACTAAACCAGACGCACTGGTAATCATCTTTTGGTATAAACCACCAGAAATAACTCCGATACTAATATTATCTGTTAAAGAAATATCGTAGAAAATTTTAATTACTCCTGCTATTGTACCGACAAATCCTAGAATAGGGGCAATTCTTCCAATCAAACTCAACACACTTAGGTTTTTTTCTAATCGATTAATTTCCAATTTACCAGTGCTTTCCATTGCTTCTTCAATTTCTTTAATTGGTTTGCCAATTCGGCTGACACCTTTTTCAATCATACGGGCAGCAGGACTAACTGTATTTCTACAAAGAGATTTTGCAGCATCAATATTTCCATTATGAACAAAATCTTTTATGCTATTCATGAAGTTTTTATCCAGCTTGGATGCTTTGCTGATTGTCATTAATCTTTCGAAAAAGAAATAAAGTGTTAAAATTGAGAGCAAACCCATTGGAATCATTATGATTCCACCTTTCATTACCAAGTCGAGCAAAGACAATGTATCTTGTTTTGGTGTAATAACAGTTGAAGCAACAGGACCCTGAGTAGCTTGAACGGCAATATTTTTAGCTGTATCTGCTACAGTTGCTGCACCGCTTACAATTTGAATTAAAACTGAATTTAACATGTGTTTTAGTTTAGATTTTATTTAATATAAAAAAGCAACCGTAAGGTAATAACTCACGATTGCTAAATTAATTATATGAAGTGGCTCTTTTTTTACACTTGTCTCAACTTATAAACACCGCATTGTTTATTTAATACGAAACTTTATTGGCAAATTACACTGTACACGTTGTGGTTCACCTTTGTGCATTCCTGGCTCCCATGGAGGCATAATACCTACTACTCTTATTGCTTCCTGCTCACAACCATCACCAATTCCTTGAAGTAATTTAATATTTGTAATTGTACCATCCTCTTCCACAACAAATGTCACATGCACAGTTCCTGAGGTTCCATTCTCAACAGCTACTCTTGGATAATTTAAATTGTCGGCAATAAACTGTGCCATTTTATCAAATTTTGGCATCTTATCAACGAATAAAACTGCTTCCTTTTTTTTCGTAGGGATTGGAGGTGCTTTTATTTCCGGATCTTTAGGAGCAACACTGTCATTTCCGAAAGGGTTTGGATCTTTCTTTATAACAAGATCAGCCGTTGCTTTATCCAAAACATTCTTTTTATCATCCGATGCTGTCATCGCTCCGGAAGTTGATTTTGGAGCTGCTTCAGGTTTGGGTTCCGTTTTAACTTTAGGTTCAATTACAATCTCTCTTTCAGTATAAGGTTTTACATAAATAGAATCGTTGCCAAAATCGGTAGGAATAGCATCGCTTTTATTAGTGAAAGAAAACGATATTAAAACCAGCAAACCAAAAAATGCAGAAGACACAATTAATGAAATTGTAACATTATCGTGATATGCTTTTCTGATGGCATATGCTCCGTATGCCTTGTTTTTGTTTTCGAATACTAATTCGTTAAAATTTTGATTGGAGTTGAAATAAGTGTTCATGGCCTTTAGTTTTAGAGATGAAATTTTTGTTTTCGATATTAAGATGCTTGAGTAAACGATATTCCATAATCAAAAAACACATTTATTGATTGTGGCATCAAATCTATAAGCAGGGGAAAACTCTAAAACAGAGGTTTACTTAAAAACTTGAAAAACTATTTAGGGGATGTAAACTTAATTTGGGGACGTGAACTTAATTAAGAACATAACGCAACATTTATTCATTTATTGTATACCTGATAAAAATCATGTATTTCAACACTAAAAACAGCGTTAATGCAAGAATAAAAATTAATGTAAAAATTATGTAATTATCAAATTATGCTTTATTTTTATAATACAATACAAAAAGCTCAAAATACAGAATCAAAAAAATATTAATTTTTTTACAATTATTTTTTGTTTGAAAAAGAAAATTTCAGAGATTTGTATAAGTACCGCATAAGCGGGATTATAATTTAATAGAAACCAATTAAAACAATTTGCAAAACAAATTTCATTACAAATGAAAAAGCCAAGCAATTCAAAAAAGGGTCCGGCTAAAAAAGGCGGTGACAAAGCGAAGGATTCAGGGGAATTAAGAAAACCAACAAAACTTACTCCCTTAAAACAAAAGGACAAAAAAAGTTGGAAAAGCAATCTGGATGATGAAGATGATGATTTCGAAATGGACGAAGATGTGAAACTAGATGATGATTTTGCTGATGATGAAGATGATGAAGATTTCTACGATGACGATTATTAAAATCTAATATATAGCAACAGCCTCCTGAATAAGGGGGCTGTTTTAATTATAAACCGCTCCTCCGCAACTATCCCTTGTAGCACCTGTAACACTTTTCAAACAATTCACTTCATTTCTCATTCTCAGCACACCCAAAAAAGCAAAAATCAATGCTTCTTTATATTCTATTGTTTTGTTATCGGGAATAATTATTTCATGCTCGGTGTGCTGTTTTATACATTCCATTAAAAATTGATTATATGCTCCTCCACCGGTTACCAATATTTTTCCCTTGGGTTTACTTTTTAATGACTTGCCAATTTGAAAAGCAATGTGCTCACAAAAAGTACGAAGCAAATCAGCATCCGAAATTTCATATTGCTCAATCAATGGGTTTATATTTTTGATAACCCATTCCTTTCCTAAAGACTTAGGACTATCCATTATCATTTTATAAAAACCCAATTGATTAAATTCATTTAACAGATAACCACTCAACATTCCTTCTCTTGCCATATCTCCATTTTCATCAAAAGCTTTTCCGTTTTTTTCTGCAATAGCATTCATAACAATGTTAACCGGACTAATATCGTAAGCTATCCTAGGCCTCACCCCTGCCTGTCCGGCAGGCAGGCCCGGCCCCTCTCCTGAAGGAGAGGGGAGGTCGTAAGAAACATTAGCAAATCCACCTAAATTCAAACAAAAATCATATTCAGCAAATAACAATTTATCGCCAATTGGGACTAGCGGAGCACCTTGTCCGCCCAAAGCCACATCCAAAGTTCTGAAATCGCAAACAACCGGTAAATTGCATTTGGAGGCAATAGCACTTCCTGCGCCTATTTGAACGGTTAATTTTTTATCGGGTTGATGAAAAATAGTATGTCCGTGAGAAGCAACAAAATCAGCTTTTATGGAGTGGCGAATGATGAAATCGGAGACCAATCCGCCTAAATAGTGGCCATAATCAATATGTGCCTTCTGAAACGTAAGTGCATCTGTTGTTTCTAAACTTAAAATCGTTTGTTTCCAATTTTCAGGATAGGCAATGGTTTGAGCACAAACAATCTCATATGTCCAGACAGAATTATCAACCGTAAATCGACAAAATGCTATATCCAGCCCATCAAGCGAGGTTCCTGACATTAAGCCAATTACATTGTACTTTACTGCTCCCATATTTATCCTAAAACTATTAGCAAAATTTGAATTTTAAATATACATTTGCTTTCCCACCTGAAAAAGTGGTTGGAATCAAAAATAAAGCAATTTTTAACATAAAATTTATTACGAATGCTATTTAACTTAACAGAAGAGCACTTAATGATTCAGAAGGCGGCTCGTGATTTTGCGAATGATGTATTAAAACCCGGAGTAATTGAGCGCGATGAGCATCAAAAATTCCCGGCCGAAGAAATTAAGCAAATGGGAGAACTGGGATTTTTAGGAATGATGGTGGATCCGAAATACGGTGGTGGCGGAATGGATTGTGTTTCTTACGTTTTAGCGATGGAAGAAATTTCTAAAATAGATGCTTCTTGTTCGGTGGTGATGAGTGTAAACAACTCTTTAGTTTGCTGGGGATTGGAAAAATTTGGAACCGAAGCACAAAAACAAAAATATCTTATTCCATTAGCAAAAGGTGAAATCATAGGTGGATTTTGTTTATCAGAACCTGAAGCCGGTTCAGATGCAACATCGCAAAAAACAACTGCCATTGATAAAGGCGATCACTATTTAGTTAACGGAACAAAAAACTGGATCACGAATGGAAATTCTGCATCCGTATTTTTAGTGATTGCACAAACAGATATTTCAAAAGGACATAAAGGAATCAATGCATTGATCATTGAAAAAGGAACTCCCGGATTTGTGGTTGGACCGAAAGAAAATAAATTGGGAATTCGCGGTTCGGATACTCATTCATTAATGTTTACCGATGTAAAAGTTCAGAAAGAAAATAGAATTGGTGAAGATGGGTTCGGATTTAAATTCGCGATGCAGGTTTTATCAGGTGGACGAATTGGAATTGCTTCTCAAGCATTGGGAATTGCATCAGGCGCTTACGAATTAGCATTAGCTTATTCGAAAGAGCGTAAGGCATTTGGAAAAACAATTAACCAACATCAAATCATTCAATTTAAGTTAGCTGACATGGCTACTGAAATTGAAGCTGCCCGTTTGCTTTGTATCAAAGCTGCCTGGATGAAAGATCAACACATGAATTTCGACAAAGCAAGTGCAATGGCAAAAGTGTTTGCATCAAAAGTAGCGATGGCAGTAACTGTTGAAGCTGTTCAGATTCATGGAGGTTATGGATTTGTAAAAGAATACCATGTGGAACGTTTGATGCGTGATGCAAAAATCACTCAGATTTACGAAGGAACAACTGAGGTTCAGAAGATTGTTATTTCGAGAGCGTTGTTAGCGTAATAAAAGAGATACTTTTTTATTTTCGGAGTTCTTATATCATTATAACCGTCATCCCGTGCCGCGACACGGGATCTCACCACTACTAAGCACGTATTAATAGGAACGCAGATTATTATGATTGTCATGATAAAAAATGATTTTTTGTTTGTTTTGATTTTGTTATGATTAAAAATGACCTGCCTTTGGCAGGTGTATTACCTAATTAGTTCTCCTCCTCCAAAATAAAAATCACAAATAAATTATTCGCAGCAGAAAAAATTTAACAAAATCAAACATTTTCATACATCACAAGCATTATTCCTTCCATAAATTTTGTTTTTTTGAAATATAAAAACTACACTTGTTATAACATAAAGCATTTTATTAATTTTAAACCCCTAAAAATGAAACGCACGCTATTTCCCACGCACGCTATTTTTCACAAAGCGTTAATTCTTTTTACTTTTTTTATTCTAATTGCAATTAATAGCTTTTCGCAAAGTGGAGCAAAATGGGCAACCGGAGGTAACGGAGCTTCTTCTGGCGATTTTATTGGTACAACAAATTTCGAATCACTTGTATTTAAAACGAACAATATCAAACGAGGAGGATTTACTGCTTCGGGAGATTTTCAGTTAACTACTTTAATTGGAACAGGAAACCGTTTATTACAAACCGATGCAGATGGTAATATTATTCCTTTTCCAATGGGACCTTCAACAAAAGTATTATATGGAGATGGAACTTGGGGAGCACTGCCTACAATTCCAACAGCGTTGTGGAGTTCATCAGGTGGTAATGTTTATTATTTAGGAAAAGTTGGAATAGGCACAAACTCACCAACATTTCCTCTTGATGTAATTGGGGACGCACGCATTTCTAATAATTTATATGTTGGCGGAGGAATTGTAATTACCGATAAAGTAAATGCGAATTCAGAAGTGAAAACCGGAAAAATGCAAGCCGACTCTATTGTTACTGATAGCACAAGAGGTTTTTATGGAACAACAAAATTTAATGGTGATGTGAAATTACAAAACAGATTAGGTGTAGATGGCGATGCTATTGTTAATGGAGCAACAACTGTGAATGGCAATTTAAAAACGATGGGGAGTTTGACGGTATCTGGGAATAAAAAAATTGGCTATACTCCAGGATCTGGTGGAGGACCAGGAATTTTTGATTTTGGTGGTCCTGGTCCAATTACTCCTGATCCTTGCTATTTTGTTGAGCCAGCTTCTTCTCTAAATCAATTTACTGGATTATTACAATCATATCAATCTAATGCAGCAGGCTCAGGTGTATTATCAATGGGGTTTGATACTGAAAATGGAATTATAGACCTTGCAGGTGTTGGCACTTCAGGAACAACTAGTCTTTTAATAAACTACACTTGTGGTAAAGATGTTTTGATGTGTACTGGCACAAATGGAGGATTTGTTGCTGCTGGAAAAAACTTTGAAGTCGGATTCCCTATTAGAAATGAAGATATTACAGTTAATGTTAAATCTATTGCGCCAGTTGGTATGTATGTAACTTCAGTGCATTCTGGCGACTATTATTATAATACCAAGCTGGATGTTAATCGTGATAAAACAAAAGCTTTAGCAGTATATAACAATACTACTAGCTCTGAAAATTTTGTTGTTTTTGGAGATGGGAGAGTTTCTATTGGTGGTAATTACTCTAATCCGCTTTATATGTTGGCAGTTAAAGGTCAAATTATTGCCGAAGAATTAAATGTAAAATTAAATGCCGATTGGCCCGATTATGTATTCAAACAAGACTATAAATTAATGCCTATAAATGAGCTTGATGCGTATTTAAAAAAACACAACCATTTACCTGAAATGCCAACTGATAAAGAAATATTAGCGTCAGGAATAAATACTTCTGAAATGATTACAAAATTGTTGAAGCAACAAGAAGAACTTACATTATATATTATTGAACAAAACAAAAGAATTGAGCTTCTTGAAAAAGAAAAAAGAAAATAATGCATGAAAAATTTAGTGATTAGCATTTTCTTAGTTTTAATACAATTTTTACATTTGGAAATCCAAGCGGAAAATGACAGCCTGAAAAAAACTTACTTTATTATCGGGCTAAGCGGATCGCCAAATAATACCTATAATATTTATGCATTTGGTGAATCAAATGGAGGAAATGCAAAATTTGAAGATCAAAAAATTAGTTTTGGTGGAGAGACCGAATTGTATATTGGTTTTAAAACTAAGAAGCAACAAGTTACTTTAGGAATAGGCTACTCATATAATCGAAATAAAAACATTCGTGAATATCTTAACAAAAATGGCCCTCCAGCAATTACAAACTCTGATTTTTATTGTGAATCCTATAAAATTGCTTTAAATGTAAATTGGCTTGTAGGTGAAAATAAAAGATGGATTGTTGGAACCAATGTAGAGTTAAGCATTCTGAATAGTTATAAGGAGTTTGTTCATATAGAAAACAATCCGGCAAGCAATCAGACTGATTTCAGTTATGAGTATTACGCCCCACAAAATATTGGTTGGATAGGAGTAAATTTTGGCAGGTTGTTTAAGATCAACAATCTTATAGATTTTAATATTGTTTTTAATACAAAAGCTTCGTCATTAATTTTAGGAAAAGACCCTAATTATGAATATAATAATTTACCTGACGATCCAGCACGAACCAATGATCGCAATTTTTTTGTAAAAACTTTGAACTTTAACTTATGCTTTAAATTATAAATAATGATAAAAAAAATATTTATTTTCTGTTTGCTATTTAACATGATTTGTTCAAATAATCTTTTTTCTCAAAAATACAGAGAACTTTTTGATCAATTAGATAGCCAGGATCCAGGTCTGACCAGTTTGTATAGCAATATCAATCGTGATTTAAATGGATATAGTACACAACTTCTTGAATCTTATTTAAATATGTTTAGAGCTACTGACGACATTAGGTATTTAAATAAATTTGTTATTACAGCGAAACGTGTCCAAGATAGAAGAGATGATAATATTACTTCTGCTGTAGTTTTAGGTTTACCAGCAAGCAGAGACGGGTGCACACTTAATTCGACAACAGAAATCTGGGCCAGTAGAGCCTGGTCTGTTTATGATGGGAATAGATTGGATGACGGTTGTTTCTTAACTCAAACATTTAAAGAAGCAGCAGAAATTTGTATTCCAATGGCAGATTTTATTTTGATGCTGAGGACAGATTACTCTTACCTTTTATCAAATCCTTTACCAAACGAAGTTAATAGCCTAACTGCTAGTATTCATAATTATGGAAGTGTAACTCCGGTGTTAACGTATGAAGATTTTGCAGATTGGCTGGAATTAAGAATTCATGAAACTATTGATTGGTTTGATGAATCTTGGGTTGAAAGCTGCCAGGATGACGTGGTATTTTGTTTATTAAATACAGAGCAGAATTGCTGTAATCAACCTGCTAATACCGCCAGTGGTTATTCCTATTACCAATTCACAGAACATAATACTGGAGGAATTAATCAACAACTTTATATGGGTACTTTATTAGTATACATGTACCAAATTTCGGTAATTAAAGGAACTTCAGGTATAAATCCTAATCTACAATATCGATTTAGAGCTAGAAATATGTTATATGATTTTATGGCACATATAAATGATTCTTGGGGTATAATAGGTGGCTCTCGTCCTGTTATACCGGGCACTGGAGGAGAAACATGTTATATTTGGTGTCACAAATACGATTGTGGCGGGGATCTATGGGAGGATGTTAGTCATGCGATAATTGATTTAAAATTTGCTCACGTGTGTCATAAGTTTAACATTCCAAATATTGTTGGCGGTTTTATCACTGCTTCTGATATGCATAATTTGTCAAATACTTTTGCATATAAAATTGTCAGCTCACCGTTAGATATGCACAAAAATGTTACTGGTGGCGATAACAATTGCGATCAATGCGATCCTGATGTTTCTCCTTCATCTTATGGTTTTATGACTGCTCAATATGCTTTTCTTTCTGAATATAACCCAAAAATATATCAAATAATTAGCGACTTTTATGCTCCAGACAACATTATGAATTATGACATTTCTGGTGGTGTAGCCGTTTTAGGATACTCCAACTTGGCACTTTATGAAAATATATTTAATCCGATTGCTGTTAAAAGAAGTGTCCCTGTGGCTTCAGGAATTGATTTTAAGTATACGGGAGCTTGTGGTGATTTCATTGATGGTGATGGGAATAATGTATTTGTATCATCAAAAGTCTATACTTCTTCAGGTTTTCCAATAACACAAATAGAAGAACAATATCTCGACAACAATAATAATATTGTGGTTTTAAATACATTTGCACGCACTAATGAAGAAATTGGTCTGCTTTCAAAAGGTGATATTCTTCCTACAATTTCCGGAGATGAATTTGTTGGAATTGATGCAAGAAATGATCAATTTGAACTTTTTAGAGTACAATCTGCTAGTCTCAATTCTTTTTTTCAAACTCCTTTTTCTTCTCTTGGAATTAATTTGAGTGATGTTAAAGGAACAGTGGTTGCAAATTTTCACCCTGTCATCTTTGGCGATGAAATACTTGTCAATGCTGTAGTAGCTGGTAGTCCTGTATTCAAAATGTTTCATTTCGATGGAACTACTTTAATTGAAATTCCTACTACGAGCAACACGTCATCACTTTCCAGTATTGATGGTCTGTGTTCTGGAAAATTTGATGCTTCCGGAGAAAATCAGATAGCTGTTTATGAGAACTCAACAAACAAAATTGAGATCTACAATTTTGATGGAGACGATGAATTTCTACTTGTTTCTTCAGGTACAATTTCCACTCCGGGAGAAATATGGAAAGGAATCACATCAGGAGATTTTGATGGTGATGGCATTGACGAAATAATGCTTTACCAAGAGAATGCAATTACAGGTCGTTTTGAAATTTTTAGGCTTACTACATCAGGCATCGAACTAAAAGCACTAGAATATTTTCCAAATAATCAGGAGAATGGAATAATGTGCAGCATGAATTTATCAAATTATCCCAAAAGTGAAGCTTTAGTTACTTTTAGAAGTTATGATGGACAAGTAAATATTTTCAATATGGAAGGTCTTTGTCCAGGCTTGAATCTCAATTCTCAAACTATCAATGAAAATACATCTATAGATAACCCATATGAAGGAGCTCCTTTAAATGATTATTCTATTGATTATCATGTAAACGGAACGTTAGTAGCTGGAAATAATTTCAATGTTTTAGCTCCAAGCATCGTTGATATGACATCTGGGAAAGAAATTATTTTTAAGCCAGGATTTACTGCAGTTGCTGGCAGTAATCTGCATGCTTATATTGAACCTGCATTAGAGTGCAGCCCTTCTACTTTCAGAAAAAACACTCCAATATCAGGTGAAAACCCACCACAATTTATCAGCCAACCTGAAAAAATAAAAACAACTCGTAACTCCAACATAAGCATTATTCCAAACCCAAATAATGGTACATTTCTAATTTCTGTTACAAGAAATAACAACCCCGTTTCAATTAAAGAAATAAAAGTTTATGATATTATGGGTAAAGTAATTTGGGAAACAGGAGCTTCATCTAGCAATATGTTTGCTGTTGATATTACCCCTTACGCTTCAGGGATTTATTACGCAAAATGCATAAACGAGTTTGATGAAATGGAAATGAAGAAGTTGATCAAACAATAATTCATAATTTTTTTGTAAATTTAATATGTGTTAAGACATATTAAGAAACTTTTTTTACTCCTTTCTGTTTTGTGCTTTAATTTTTCAATTGCACAGAATGAGTCCAATTTTTGGTTTTTTGGACAAAATGCTGGAGCAGAATTTTCTTCTGGTTCACCTGTTGCTATAAGCTCTGGACAAACTGTTAATCAAGAAGGAACATCAGCAGCAAGCGATCCCGTTACCGGAGCTTTACTTTTTTATTCGGACGGGAAAACCATTTGGGATGCCAACCATATTATAATGCCTAATGGAGCTGGTTTAGCAGGAGGATATTCCAGCACAATGGCTGCCCTTATTGTTCCACAACCCGGTTCAAATACTCTTTTTTATATATTCACTACAGACGAATACCAAAATTTTGGTGCAAATGGATTTAATTATAGCATTGTTGATATGACTGCCAACGGGGGGACGGGAGATGTTATTTCAAAAAACAATTTGCTATTTGCTCCTTGTGCTGAAGTGAATCACGCAGTTAAACATGCAAATTGTTTCGACTATTGGATTATTGCTCAAGATGCATTAGGGAATAATTATAAAACCTATTTGCTAACTTCTTCAGGGCTTAGCACAACTCCAATTATAAGCCCAACAGGTTTACCAATCACAGAAACTGGCTGGGGGACAGGAAAATTTTCTCCGAATGGAAAAAAATTTGCAAGAGCTCATGGCACAATAGCGGCAGGAGAAAATAATTTTTTACAATTATTTGATTTTGATATTCTGACCGGGAAATTGTCTAATCCTATAACTTTAAATAAATTCACAAAATGGTATGGTTTGAGTTTTTCTCCTGACAATTCAAAACTATATGCTGGTGGATATACTAGTTATGCATACCAATGGGATTTAACATCAGAAAACGCGACAAATATATTAGGTTCTCAAACTAGTATTGGATTTTGTAGCGTCTTTCCACAGTTTCAGATTGGTAAGGATAATATGATTTACCTATCAGAAGATTCATCTCCATATTTGGGACGAATAAGTAATCCAAACGCATTGGGGACAGCATGCAATTACTCAAGATATGCAATTTCATTATCTGCAAACAGTTATTACGGATTGCCATCATTTCCGGAAAACTATTTCAACCAATCCCCAACCGGAACAACAATTTTTGAAGGATATGATACAACTATTGTTTGGGGAACGTCTGCAACGTTAAATTCTAATGGAATAGGAAACATTTCATGGTCGCCTTCCACTTTTTTAAGTTGTAGTTATTGTCCAAACCCAATTGTTACTCCAACAGAAACAACAGAATATATTATTTCAGATGACAACAATGGTTATGGCTGTCCTATTTTAAAAAGAATAAGAGTAAATGTTGAATACAAACCAGAAATACCAAATGTTTTTACGACAAATGATGATGGAATAAATGATTTTTTTTTCATAAAAAATCTTCCACCTCAATCTAAATTACAAATCTATAATCGTTGGGGAAATATTTTACTGGAAACTAATGATTATCAAAATAATTGGAAGATTGATGTTGATGGAGTTTATTATTATGTATTACTTGTTCACGAAAAAGAATACAAAGGGTTTATCCAGGTGCTGGGAAATTGATTTAAAAAATCTCTACCCCTTTTTCACCTTCCTAAAAAACGGAGACTTAAATCCAATCTCAATAATTTCATTTTTGTTTACGTAACTCATTGTAAACGAAATCCAAATTAATAAAGGAAGTAAAAAATAAAATAGTGGAAAAAGCCAAAAAGAATTGAGGTCATACAACAAAGGGAAATCAGGACTTTTATTTATTAGCAATACCGGAACTGTTTCTCCTTCTTTGTATTCTGTATTTTCTTTTGCTCTGAATTGATAGGTACTGTCTTTGATGGTGTATTCAATAATTGGAAAAGCTACTTGTTCTTCTTTCACTACTTCTTCAATGTAAAAAGCAAACTTTCCTGTGATGGTTTCGGAGCCAATGATGTAACGGAAACGGCCAAGGGAATAAACCAGGAGCATTATTGCTAAACCGAAGAATATTAGTTTTGGTTTTGAGAGTTTGAGCATTGGTGATTTCGTTATTTAACGGTGAAAAAAATATGCCGCAGATTCACAGATTTTTTATTTTTTAACACAGAAAGCAGGCGAACTCTTAGTGTTTTTAATTTCTCAGATTATATTTCTCGCAAGCGAGAAATGGCACACAATGGGCATTATACTTTTGCAACTAACATTCGTATCAATCCCCCTAGCCCCCTTTTCAAAGGGGGAATTGTCACGACTGACATTGCATCGCTTACACTTCGACTACGCTCAGTGTGACGGCAAAGTATAATCTCCTTACAACACCTCAACAACTTTCTCCAACTTAATTCCGCGTGAGCCTTTTATTAAGATGGTTGAGTCTGTAATTTTATTTTGTTTTAAAAATTCAACGGCCTCGTCACTTGTTGCAAATGTTTTTGAATTCGTCTTTTTTCCAGCTTGAATAAATAGTGGCCCAACTAATAAAGCGTTCGAAATATTTTTTTGTTGCAACAGACTTACAATTGCATCGTGTTCTTTTTCGCTTTCAACGCCTAGCTCCAACATATCACCTAATATCACCATTTTGTTTGGATGATTTAAGTTGGCGAAATTTTCAATTGCTAAACTCATGCTTGATGGATTTGCATTGTAATAATCCAAGATTAAAGTATTGCTTTTTGTTTTATGCAATTGTGAACGATTGTTGGAGGGCGTGTATTCTTTCAATGATTGGTTTATATTCGCATCGTCTACTTTAAAATAATTTCCAACACAGGCTGCACACAATAAATTGTAGTAGTTATAAATTCCAACTAACTGCGTAGATACTAATTCCGATTTTTTAATGTCAACTGCATTATAGCGAGTCGCCCATTGAAAAGAAATAAATTCAGAATTATTTTCTGTGATTGCTCCAACTATATCGTATAATTTTTTTGTTCCGTAAGTTACTTTTTCATTGTTTACAGCAAGCTCTAATAACACTTCGTCATCAGCATGCACAAATAATTTGCCTTGCTTACTATGAATGTATTTATACAATTCACTCTTTCCTTTTTTCACTCCTTCTATTCCACCAAATCCTTCCAAATGTGCTTTTCCGATATTAGTAATGATTCCGAAATCCGGCTCCGCAATGCTACATAGTTCTGCAATTTCACCTTGATGGTTGGCACCCATTTCAACAATCGCCATTTCGTGTTGTTTAGTAATACTTAAAAGAGTAAGTGGAACACCAATGTGATTATTTAAATTTCCAACAGTTGCCAGTACTTTATATTTTTTTGAAAGCACAGCATTAATTAATTCTTTGGAAGTTGTTTTTCCGTTTGAACCTGTTATTCCAATTACTGGAAGGTTTAATTGTTTGCGGTGATAATTTGCTAGTTGTTGGAGAGCGGAAAGCACATTGTCAACTAAAATGAGTTTATCATCAATCCCCCTAGCCCCCTTTTCAAGGGGGAATTTTTCATCAATCACTGCATAAGCACAACCCATTTCAATTGCTTTTTCGGCAAACTGATTTCCATTAAAATTTCCTCCTTTGAGTGCAAAAAAAATGGAGCCAGGTTTTATATCGCGCGTATCGGTGCAAACAATTGGGTGCTTTAAAAATAGTGAGTACAGTTTTTCAATCATACTATTTTAATTTATCAGGAATAACACAAACCGGAATTGGATTCATTTTGTGTTGGTTTGCTTTATTCATTCTTGTATAAATATCCAAAACAATTTTTTGTCTGTCGTTAAGTGTAGAAAAATCGTGTGGGTTGGCAATAAATTTCATTGCCCATTCTAATTCATCATACGTTGCACCTATTTGATCTTCATCACTTCTGCTGTCGGCAAACAATCCATCGGTTGGTGGAGCAGTTAATATAGAATTTGCAACACCTAATTCCTTTGCTAATGCATACACTTCTGATTTCATTAAATCCGCAATCGGACTTAAGTCTACTCCACCATCTCCGTACTTTGTAAAAAAACCAATCCCGAAATCTTCCACTTTATTTCCTGTTCCGGCAACTAACATTTTGTGGTGACAAGCAAACGCATACAAAGTTGTCATACGTAAACGTGAACGGGTATTTGCCATTGTTAACCAATCTTGAATATCAGAAGGCAAAACAGCACTCATTGTTTTAAATGTTTCAGTCAATTCTACTTCATGAGAAGAAACATTTTTGAAATTTTTCTTAAGCCAATCGATATGCTCGTGTCCACGATCATATTCTGCTTTGTGCTGATGGATAGGCATATTCAAACAAATAACCGGTTTACCTGTTTTTGCACAAAGCGTAGAAGTAAGTGCAGAATCTATTCCACCTGAGATGCCAATTACGAAGCCAGATGTTTTGCTTTGCTCAGAATAATTGGAAAGCCAACCAACAATATGATTTATAATTTCTTGCTTTTGCATATTCAAAAAAAATCCCGATTTCACAATTGAATGAAATCGGGATTAAATGTAAACATATATTTTTAGAACAAAACACCAACCGTTAAAACAACTGCACTCGATTTTAATTCTTGTGGCATTTTTGATGATGTTACACTTGTCTGAGAAGAAGAACTATAATTATCAGCGTTTGTTCTTTTTCCTAAATAATCAGAATCTCCTTTTACAAAGTTTGTAAATCCTAAATTATAATTTAATCCAAACGTTAATGAAGTTGATCCTGAAAGATTCATTTCAGCACCCAATCCAAAAGTTAAAGCTGCTTTAAAAAAAGCAACATCTTTTGTAATATCTACTTTCGTTTTTGTTTCTTTTGCTCCTAAAGAAACCACATTAGTTGCAGAATAAGATTGGTTGATTTTAGTAACTTCATCATTTGCAGTTGCTTTCCAACGGAAAGAAGAGTTGATACCAAACTGACCAAAATAAGTCATTGTTCCAATTTCTTTTGTTTTCAACTTTAAAACCAAAGGAATTGTAATGTAAGTTGCTTTATATTGACGCTCATCTAATTGAAATTGTGTTTTTCCTTTTGTCGCTGCTGAAGAATAAAACGCGCCTAATGTATCTGGAGCCATATATTCAGCAATTTCATCGTCAGCTGTTACATAAAAATAATTCACAACATTTGCATTTGGTGATTGAATATCATCATTGTTGTATTTTACTTTTCCACCTTCACCATGAATTCTTATTCCTGTTTGTAAAGAAGCAACTTTTGCCAAACGGAATTCCAAAACTACTCCTCCGCCAAACTTCATTCCAGCTCCGTTTTTAGCAATAATTTTTCCTTCTGGCTTCAACCAGTTTACTGATGGATCAATCACTAATCCGAAACGGAAATTTTTAATTTCGTTTTCCTGAGCCAATCCAACATTTGCCATTAAAGCTAATGCAGTTATTGTAAGAATCTTCTTCATATTTTTCATATTTTTGTGTTTTAAAACTAAATTGTCTAAACCATAAATCTTATACAATAATAAGTATATTTTTTTATATGAGAAATTTCAGGACATACATATATTTTGTTTTGTTTTTAACAATTGTTGGTTGTGGAAACGAACGCTTGGATGTTGACCTATCCGAAACAAACGTTCCTGAAATTACAATCAAGCGATTGGATCAGGATTTATTTAAAATGGATACTACTGACATTGCTAAATCTACCAAAGAACTTCAGTCGAAATATGGTAAATTTTATTCTACTTTCATTTCGGTAATTTTAAACAATGGCGGCTTGAGAGATTCTTCCTATGCCTTTCGGATGAAGAGTTTCATCAGTGACTTCTACATGAAAAAAGCATTTGAAGATGTTCAAAAAAAATATCCGAATACGGATGCTCTCAAACAAAAATTGCAAGAATCTTATCAATACTTCAATTACCATTTTCCAAACAGAAGTTTGCCTCAACCCATCACAATGATTTCGGGATTTAATTATTCAAATGTTGTTGCAGATAGTACATTGGCAATTGGGATAGAAACGTATTTGGGAAGTGATAATGAATTTTACAAAGGCTTAGGAGTTCCAAGATATAAATCCATGTTCATGAATGAGGCAAATATTGTTCCGGATGCCATACGTCAATGGATGCTAATTGAATTTCCAAACAATATGAACAAAAACGACTTTTTAAGCGAGATAATATATATGGGGAAAATTATGTACTTGACAGATGCCTTATTGCCAAACACTCCCGATTCATTAAAAATTCAATATTCTACAGCTCAAATGGAGTATTGCACTCAAAATGAATTTAACGTTTGGAGCTATTTTGCAGCTCAAAAGTTATTATACACAACCGACCAAGCAGAAATCATTAAATTTACAAGTGATGGTCCGTTCACAAGTGCATTAAGTAAAGAAGCACCACCAAGAATAGGACATTGGATTGGATGGCAATTGGTAAGACAATATATGAATAACAACCCAGATGTTTCTTTGCAAAATCTTGTAAATGAAACGGATGCGCAAATGATTTTAGGAAAATCGAAGTATAAACCGGGGAAGTAAAACAAGGAATTAGGCAATTGGCAGTAGGCAATAGACAATTAAAAAAAGAAAAAATAGGCAATAGACAATTATTAATAATAAAATCAATAAGCGAAGCTTATAAATGACAAAAAAATCAACCCCAAAAGAAAAAATCATTTTTTATCATGAATCCCGATAGCTATCGGGACGTGATAATCTGCGTTCCATTAGGCTTTGCAACACACTGCATCCCAATGAACAAGTGAACTAATTAACCAATGAACCAATTAAAAAAATGAGAGAATCAGAAATCAACTTTAAGATTACCCTTGACGAGAACAATTTACCTGAAAAAATCGACTGGAGCGCTACAGAAGGGGCAGAAAAAAGCAGCAGCAAAGCAGTTATGATAGCACTTTGGGATGCAAAAGAAAATAATACTTTACGCATTGATCTTTGGACTAAAGACATGATGGTGGATGAAATGAAACAGTTTTATCACCAATGTCTGCTTTCCATGGCTGATACTTTTGACAGAGCAACCGGAGAAACCGAGACTGCAAGGGAAATGAGGGGTTTTGCGAACCATTTTGCCGAGAAAATGGAATTAATTGCCAAAAAGCAACCTTAAGGATAAAAATTGCGTCTATTATTTATGCGAAAAATTTGGTTTTTTATGGTAAAATCACTTATTTTTGCTTACGTACTCCTTATACATTTGACATGAAAATAACTACTAAACAATTTTTGTCTGTTTTAGCCTTGACAGCCGGAGTTTCTTCCGCTTCATTTGCTCAAACTATTTTCTTTAATAATGGTGCTTTGGTATTTACTGCCTCAGCTGCAATCGTTCAAGTAAATGGCGGATTCCAAAATGATGGTGCTGCAGGAACAACTCCTGTTTTTGAAAACAACGGGACAATGACAATTGCTAACAGTGGAACACCTGGAAGCGTATTCTTAACAAATGGTTCTACATTACAAGGAGACGGAACTATTTTTGTTGAACAAGACTGGACCAATGATGCAACATTTACTGCTGATAACAGCACGGTAGATTTTAATGGAGATTTACAACAATTTATTACCAGTACAACAGGAACGGTTACAACTTTTAATAATCTTACTTTAAGTGGTGCTGGAGCTACTACAGCAGACCGCAAAAAAACACTACAATTAGTTGACGCAAGAGTAGGAACTTCAGGAATTTTAACGATCAACGACAGAGAATTAGAAACTCAAACACAAACCATGTTTATTGATAATCCTGCAGTTGGTGCTGTAACAAACAGTACAGCTTTTGGTGCAGAAGGATTTGTAAGCAGCTCGTTTGGTGGAACTCTTTCAAGAGCAACTAACTCAACTTCGGTTTATTCATTTCCTACAGGCTCAAGTGTTGGAACATTGCGTTACCGCGAGGTAAAATTAACTCCAGCTTCTGCTGCAGCTAATATATTTACTGGTCGTTTAGGAAACAATACTGCTACTACAGACGGATTTGATGTATTGCAAATTGATACTACAATGTGTAAAGTAACTGCTTTGTTTTATCACCAAATTACAAGAACTGCAGGTGTAGATAATGCAGATATTGATATTTTTTACAACCTTGCAACTGATGGTCCTTGGGATGGTTTAGCAAAATGGAATTCTCCAACTGCTGCATTATGGAACAATATGGGAACTGTTACGGTAACTGCAGGTGCTTATAATGACAACAAAAAATTAGCTTGGTCGGATTTCTCAAACTCGCCTTACATTTTATCACGTGCAAAATTGGCTGATCCGGTTTTTGCTTGTGCGGATGTTTGTATCAACTCAACAGGAAATATATTTACAGCTACAGGTGGAACAAATTATGTTTGGTCAACTCCTGCAGGAACAACAATTACATCTGGAAACGGAACAGGTACAATTACGGTTGATTGGGGTGCTACTGGCGGACCAATTATTGTAATAGATACAAACTCTGTTGGATGTTATTCAGATCCTGTTTCTTGTACAGTAAACGTTATTTCTCCTCCAACAGCAGCATTTGATACAGCTTCAGTAGGTTTTGATTATACTTTTACCGATTTGAGTACAGGTGGTGCAACTACTTGGTTATGGACATTTGGTGATGGTGGTTCTTCTACAATGCAAAATCCAACTTATCAATATACTTCAAACGGACCACAAACAGTTTGTTTAGTTGCTGGAAACGGAAACGGTTGTATTGATTCGGTTTGTTATACTATTAATGTTGACGTGATTGAATTCATTAATATTCCAAACGTATTTTCACCTAATGGTGATGGCAATAACGACCAGTGGTATGTAAACAGTTCAGGATTAAAAGAATTCAGAGTTGAAATTTACAATCGTTGGGGAACAAAAGTTTTTGAAACAGAAGCAGCTACAATTAAGTGGGATGGACGTACTACTGCAGGTGTTGAATTGAGCGATGGAACTTACTTCTACATTTTAACAGCGGTTTCAATCACTAACAAAGACTATAGCACAAAAGGATTTATTAATTTAATCCGTAACTAAGAATAATTAAGAAACGTATTTAAAAAAAATCCTCCGAATAGTACTCGGGGGATTTTTTATTTGAATAGTTTATTGGTAGCAGATACAAAATCTAAAAGCTCTTTTCTTCCTAATTTTTTTTCTGCGGAAGTATAAAAACATTCGGGAAGTGCATCCCAATGTTTTCCCATCTCTTCTTTATAATGCGCTATATTATCAGCAAATTTCTTTTTAGATAATTTATCTATTTTAGTAAAAACCATCACAAATGGAATTCCCTTTTCGCCACACCAATCCATAAATTCCAAATCTATTTTCTGTGGCTCCAAACGAGAATCTAATAGGACCATTAAGCACAATAAATTTTTTCTTTCAATAATATATTCTGAAATGTAGGCTTGAAAAATATCGCGTTTTTCTTTAGAAACTTTTGCATATCCATATCCAGGTAAATCTACCAGATACCAAGCATCATTAATAATAAAATGATTTATAAGTTGTGTTTTGCCCGGTTTCCCTGACGTTTTAGCAAGATCTTTTCTATCAACCAACATATTTATGAGAGAAGATTTTCCAACATTTGATCTGCCAATAAAAGCATATTCCGGTTTTAATGGTGCGGGACATTTTGCAACATCAGTGCTACTAATTAAAAATTTTGCGGATTTTATCTCCATATATGGTTACTACGAAATACGAATAAAAACGAATTACGAATATTAAATACTGTTTAGAATTCTTTTATAAATCAAGCCCCTTGATGTGAAGTTTGCTATAATTCCTAATTGAAGCTTGGACATTTTCAAATAACTATTTACTTGATCAATATTTGTTTTTAAAAATGTGTTTCCTTGTTTTATTTCTAAAATAATTTTATCTTCTATAATAAAATCAACTATTCCTGACGCAATTATTTCTCCTGCAATCTCTAACTCTACTTTAACTTGTTCTTTAAAATTAATATTATTCTTTTTTAGTTCTGCTGCAATTGCTTTTTGATAATAACGCTCAAGAAAACCATATCCCATTTGTTTGTGCACATCATACAAAACACCAACTAACTTATAACTCAACTCAGCATGAACAATATCATCTCTTTTTAAAACATTCATAAATTTTTTAAGGAAAAATTCGTAATTCGTTTTTATTCGTATTTCGTAGGAGCATAGGTATTGATGTGACGTTCTTTTTTAGTATCGTAGATATCTGCTATGGTAACTAAAATCCCTGTTTCTTCAACTTCTCCAAAATGAGAGTTCATGGCCGTTCCGAACATTTTCATGGTAGCAGAAAGATTCATGTAAGCGTTTACTAAAGGTGGAATGTGTTCTCCTTTTTCACGGACAAATTGTCCCAAAATGCGGTGTGCTTCTTTGTATGATAATCCGTTTATGGCTTTTAAAAATTCGGATGTATCAGTTTTTAAACCCAATGGTTCCATTGGATAAACTAATTTTTCTTTATCAGGAAAAAAGTAATTCATGAAAGATAAAATATAATCACGGGCATGAATATTAAAATCGGTATACATAGTTACTTTACCGTAAAAATGTTTTACATCGGGATTATCTACAACTATTGCTCCCAGGCCATCCCACAGGTTATCCAAAGAAAACAAACCTTTTCGGTTATCTACAGATGGCTGGTATTTGGGCTGAACAAATGATCTTCCTAATTCAATAGTTTCAGGAACATATTTTTTTACAAAATCAGTAGAAAAATTAAAAAGTTCGGTTGTAGCAACATGCACAACTCCATTTATTACAGGAGCATCTTTCAATTTTATATAACGATATCCTCCAACAATTTCTTTTTCAATGGGATTCCAAACTATTAATTGTTTGTAAGGGGCATCAGCAGTATCAAACTCATCAATATCAATTTCTTCACCGGTTCCACCACCTGCGGTACGAAATGTATGCTCACGTAAACGGGCAATTTCTTTCATCACATTTGGTGAGTCGTGATGCGTAATAATGTAAATAAGATTATCTCCATTATTTGTTTCACGAATAAATTTATCCGATGAAAGCTCTGACTCTAAAATATTTTTTGCAACCGGTTCTATAATTGGTTTCATATATCTTCTCTCTCTAAACTTTTTTTAACGTTGGCAACATTTTCGATTTGTCGCCCGACTTTAAAGCATAAACATGTTGCTTTACTTTCTCCGACCAGTATTCAGCCGGTTTGTCTTTAGTAAATGTTTCCCACGATATTGCCTCACCAAATGTAAAGGTAAGTGTTTTCCCTCTCTGTTTATACATTTCATCCACCAAATAAAACATTTCAATATTTGCCTTTATTCCAATTTTTTTTCTCCAATAGGCTAAATTGTAGAAAAATTTTGAATTGTTACCATCAATAAAAACAGGAATAATATTTTTTTGATACTGAATAGATTTTGTTATGAAACTTTTTTTCCAAACTAAATCTTCTACTCTACCATCATTTTGTTTTCTGGAAACTAATCCGGCAGGAAAAAGAAGCAAACATTCTGAAGAAGCATATGTTTCCTCAAACTTTTTTGCATACTCTGTAGAATTTTTTCCATGCTTATTTACAGGCACAAGAATAGGTGCTAAATTCTTAAAGGCCATTAACAAATCATTAACAAAAAATTTTATGTCTTTACGATACTCCCCCACCACATCCATAAAAGCAATTCCATCCAAACCTCCAAGCGGGTGATTAGCAGTCATAATTACTCCACCTGTAGTAGGAATATTTTCAGCTCCGATTACAATCGGTTTTGAGCCAAATTCTTCCATAGCTGCATCCACAAAATCGTGTCCGAACCGGTGTTTATTTCTTTCAATAGCCACATTCAATTCATCCTGATGAATTGTACGCGTAATGTATCTCAACAAAAAACCAGGTAAAAATTTTAACAATCTGGGATTTTTACTGGCAATTGCTTTTTTTATATCAATAAATTTTTCGGAGGGACTATTTGAATTTGTTTCTGTCATAAATAGAAATAGTATAAATACTATCTTGGTAAAAATAAGGATTATTAGATAATCTTTATATTATTCAGGATTTGTTATAAATGGGATGCTTGCTTTTTGGTATTTCTCATACAACAAACGTTCTTTCATTTTTAAAGAGGTTTCGTATGGCCCATCAACCATTGCCATGTTTACAATCCAAGCTGGTATGGCTCCCGCAGGATTCACAAGCAATTCATATTCTATTTCCACAACCCCGTTTTTAAGTGGCTTTAACGTCCAAACTGCTCGAAACTCACGAATACGCACATGATTTTTTAGTTTGGGAGAATAATCAGGCAATGCATTTACTTTTTGATATACAATTTTTGTTTTTTCATCCTGATAGGAATTCACCTCTACTATTACATCTCTATTATCCACGGGCCAAGGTGCAACAATTGTTTGGTAACGAATTAGTTGTTTGTCGGAACTTTTTTTCAAAACTTTTGATGTCTCGCAACGATAAACCCATTGAGGGTAAGATTCGACATCATTTAAAAGAGCAATAATGCTAGACAAAGACGTTTTTAGTTGAAATATGGCCTTTAGCTCTTTATAATCAGAATCTTCAGAATAGCGCGTATAAATTGAAATTCCGTTTTCAGATTTTTTTAATTCCCAGTTATCTGCAGTTTTTATAGGTAAGAAACTACTAAAAGAAAGGGACAATATTATTATAAGAAGAGCCTTAAAAATTGGCATAAAACTAGGTTTTTACAAAGTTGCAAAAAAATTGATTGCCAATAACAATTGAGTATTGTAATAACGAAAAAGAAACAAAAAAAGAGGCGATATTACCGCCTCTTTTTAATCATAAATTCAATTTTTTTGACTATTTAACTATCAATTTTTTTGTATCACAACCTTTTTGAGAAGACGCCATGATAAAGTAAATTCCTGAATTTAATTTTTCATTCAAATCAAGTGCGAATAAGTATTCTATTTCTTTTTCTGCAATTAAAACTTTAGAATAGTGTTCTCTTCCTAAAGCATCATAAACAACAACAATAATTTCTTCTCCTTTTGCAGAGTTAATAGAAAGATTAATTTCCTTACCATTACTAGGGTTTGGAAAAACATTTAAACCAAAATCATTACTGTAATCGGTATTATTCATATCTGTAGATCTAACTGCGTAAATCGTATATGATTCAAAGTTATCATCATAATTGTTTTCAGACACAAACGTATTTGTTACACCAGCTTCTTCAAAATAGCATGGAGTAAAAACTGTATAACCGCCACCTAAAATTATTAACGATAAATCATCTACAACTGCCCCAGATGGAGCTACAACATCTAATGGAGAATTACAAAATGAAGCGGCAGCGGTATTTGACACAGAAATTGCTTTTACAGCACAACTAGTAGTTCCATCAGAATTTGTTTTTATAAAATAAGAATCATTTCCACCAGCACCAAATGTATTTGTAGTTCCTGTAATAAAATACCCCCCATCAGTTGTTTGAAAAACATCAACTCCTTTATCGTCATCAAGTCCACCAAATTTTTTAATGAAAGTAATTGCTCCAGTATTATTAAATTTCATTAAACAAACATTAGGGTTACCACTTGTAGTAGTTGTTCCGCCAGTAAGAATATATTCCCCATCAGAAGTTTGTTTTACACTGCTAGCACAGTCTGCTGCAGAAGAATTTATGGTATTTGAAAACAATAAATTTCCATTGCTATCTGTTTTAATAATATAAATATCTGTGTCTCCAGCTCCAAAGCTTACAGAAGAGCCAGCAATCATATATCCTCCATCAGTACACTGCACTACACTATTACCAATATCTTGATTGGCACCCCCAATTACTTTTGACCATAACTTATTTCCATTTATATCAATTTTTATTAGATAAACATCATCCCCATTAGCATTAAAACTATTAGTTGTACCTGTAATAATATAACCTCCATCACTTGTTCTTTTAACAGAATTTGCAATGTCGTCATTTAATCCTCCATACGTTTTATTCCAATTCACATTCCCATTAAAATCTACATTTAGAATAAATAAATCCTTCATACCCGAGCCAAAACTTTCTGTATATCCTGCAATTAAATAGCCATTATCAGTTGAGCTTTGCACAGACAAACCCGCCTCTCTACCCGTTCCACCATAATATACCTTAGAAAAAAGAATAACGCCATTTGAATCTGTTTTAACTAAAAATAGATCATCGTCTCCTGACCCGTATGTATTTGTAGTTCCAACAATTAAAAATTCGTTCGCAGAAGCCTGTTGAATCATACTACAGCTATCGATACCTGCTCCACCTATTATTTTTGACCACAAAGTATCCCCTTTTGAGTTCATCTTAACTAATGCAATGTCAGGAGTTGCAAATTTATTTGTATTAGATAAAGTGAAAATTTGTCCACCAGATGTTTGAATCGTGGAAACTCCTGAATCAAAATTGTTAGACCCAATTGATTTTTCAAAAGTTGTTTGAGCACTTATAAAGCTAATGCTTAAACTTAGCGAGATGATGAGTAATAAATTTTTCATGAGTATGTAGATTTAGTTTTATTTCATTTTTTCTGAACCAAAGTAACTTCATTGAAAAAAGAATTACTAACCTATCATTTCAGAAAAAAAACTCATGTAAGAAATTTTTGCCTTTTGCTAATATTAGATTCCAGTGTCATAAATTGGACTTTAGTTTAGATTTGACAATACAAAAATCAATTTGTTCATAAGGAATGATTTTTAGAAGTTTAATGACATCCAGCTAACTATCTGAATATCTTTTATTTACAAAAACAAGCGTTTCCCCTCAAAAAATAGGGATTACTTGAAAAAATCGCTTATTCGTCCCTAAAAAATGGCTATTTATCGCAAATATGTTTTATTTTTAAAATACTGCCCATATACGCAACCTTTTTACATATTTATTCGTCTTTGTTGAGTATATTTGCTTATAGTATATTTACTTAGATTATTATACATTTTCAATCTACTCTAAAAAAAATAAATTATTATGAATAAGAAAAGAATTTCGCACATTTTCCTAGCATTAGTAATGTTAGTAGTGTTTTCAAATAGCAAAATATTTGCTCAAAATATTGCTATCAATTCAACAGGAGCAGCTTCTGTGGCTTCTGCTATGTTGGACATCACTTCAACAACATCGGGATTATTAGTACCTAGAATGACTGCTGCTCAGCGTGCTGCAATTGCTGCACCTGCAACAAGTTTGCTTGTTTACCAAACAGATGCTGGCACTATGGGAATAGGTTTCTATTTTTATAATGGCGCTGCTTGGGTACCTTTCGGAACAAATAATGGTGGCTGGGGTTTACTTGGAAATACAGGAACAGTATCTGGAACAAATTTTATTGGAACCACTGATGCTATTGATTTTACAGTTAGAACAACAAACATTGAAAGAATGAGAGTTCTAGCCGGTGGTAACGTAGGTGTTGGAACAACTGTGCCTCGTTCTCAAATGCACATTGATGGTGCTGCTGCTGCAACTGCTTTTAGAATTACAAATTCTACTACAGCCAATGCTGCTGCAACTGATGGTTTTAAAATGGAAATTCCTGCAGCTTCCTCTTCCGTGGTTTTGAGTAACCAAGAAAATGCTAATATCCAATTCAATACAAATAATGCTTTTAGAACTGTAATTTTTAACGATGGAACCTATTGGCATGGAGGAAGTGCTGCAACTGCATTTGATGCAGCCGAAATTGATGCACCAGCTGGAATGCTTGCAGGAGTTGGACCTATTTGGGGAGTGAGTGCTGGGCCTGCAGCGAATGGTGGTGGCTATGGTGCTGCAGCTACGAACTATGGAATTTTAGGTATGGTAGTAGGGACAAGAGATTATTCAATGGCAGTTCAAGGACAGGTTGGAACGGGAAATAGAAGTGCTGCTATTTTTGGTTTAGCAGGAAATTCAGTTCCTTGGGGTGCATTGGGATATCGTCAATCTGGAGCAGGTACATATTGGGGTGGATATTTTACTACTACTACTACTGGTGCAGGATTTAGCCCAACTAACGCTACATCAGGAATGGGCGTGGGGATTTACTCTGATTTTACAGGTTCGATTGTAAGAGGTGAAGTAATCGGTCAAGTTACAATAGGTGAACTTTTTGCAGCTTATAACATTGGAAATGAGTTTACTGCAGGTTATAAGGCAGATGTTGTTACAAATGGAGATGTAAAAACTGTTGCATTTTCTAATACATCTACAGAATTAAAAGTTTATGCTGATGGATCTAGTCAATTAGTAAACGGTTCTGTTTTTGTTTCATTTGATGAAAGCTTCAAAAAACTTTCCAGCCAAACATTACCTACTGTTACCGTTTCACCGATGGGTGAATGTAAAGGCTTATATGTATCTTCAGTAGAAACTAATGGCTTTTGGGTGAAAGAGTTAAATTCAGGAGCATCTAATGTTTCTATTTCTTGGATTGCAATCGCTAAAAGAGTTGATAATGTTGCAGAAATTCCTTCTGATATTTTGAACAAAGATTTTGAAACAAATATTAAAAAGGTTGTAATAAATGAAAATAATCCGGAAAATTCTGCTAGTTCTATGTGGTGGAATGGAAATAAGATTGTTTTTGATCAACCAGCACCAGATGTAAAACCAATTGGAAAAGCGAAAACGCTTTCTGATAAAACCAATAGAATGAATCCTAGATAGTATAATAGTGAAGTGAGTTGATGAGCTTTTATATATGAATAGAATAATTATTGTTTTTCTTTTTCTTTTTAAACTTCATTACTCACTCGGTCAAAATAAAACGTTCTTTAAAAACACTGTTGAATATTTATCTTCCGAACAACTAGCTGGCAGGCAGATTGGAACAGACGGAATTGTTGTCTCTAAGAATTTTATTCTAGAGGAATACAAAAAGATGGGATTAAAATCATTTGTTCAGGAGTTCCATATTGATGATTCAATTTTTTCTTACAAAGGAATAAAATGTGAGAACATTATTGGAATGATTGACAATAAGTCGGACAGCACTCTGATTTTTAGTGCGCACTATGATCATATTGGAACCGATACATTATTATCAAAAGAAATAGTTGCTTCAAAAAGAAAAAAAATTCACAATGGTGCAGATGATAACGCTTCAGGTGTAGCATTAACTTTAGCTCTAGCTAAACATTTAAGTTGCAACAAAAAGCTAAAAAAATACAATTATGTGTTTTTGAATAGTTCGGCACATGAAATTGGACTTATTGGGTCAACTGTTTTTTATAATAGTTCTTTTTTTAAGGGGTTAAAAGTAAAAGCCATTATTAATTTTGATATGGTAGGAAAACTAAATACTGTATCCAAGTACGTGAAAATTGGTGGTGTTGAAAATAATGGACTTATTAAAGATTTTTTTTTAAACGAGGATAACAATTCGAATGATTTGAATTTCCTTTTTAATGATGATCAATTAACGATGTCAGATGCAACTATTTTTTACAAAAATGGCATGAAGGCATATACTTTTACCACAGGAGCATCCGAGGATTATCACAAATCTTCAGATGATTCAGAAAAAATTAACTATGATGGAATGGAATCCATTTTTATACTTTTAAAAAAATTTATTGTTGCTATTTCTAAATAATTGAATATTTATGAAACCAAAAAAAATACTCTTTTTCATTTTACTGAATCTAATTGTTTTCAGTTGCTTTTCACAGGCAAGATTAGTTATGAATAACGATGGTTATGTTGTAATTACTAACAGTGCGTATTTAGTGCTAGCAAACAGCAATGCAAATGCGATTACCCAAACAGGTACTGGTGGAAGAATTATTTCTGAGGCAGAGGGAAATAAAGTTCGCTGGATTGTAAGCAACACTACAGGGGCTTATACCGTACCATTTTACGAAAATGGTGAGGCTGTTGAAATTCCGGTTGTTGCCACTATTACTGCTGCTGGAACTGCTGGAGCAACTAACAGAATTGACTTTTCTACTTATGATGGCGTATCTGATAATGCTACCTATATGCCAACTGGTGTGACTAACATGACAAATGTTACAGTACCAGCGGCAAACAATTCATTACAAGTAACTGATCGTTTTTGGATTTTAGATGCAAATCATGCAACAAAACCTGCTGTTGACATTAGCTTTACATATGTGGATAATGAAAACATTGCACCAAACACCCTTGCTGAGGCGAATCTAAAAGCTCAACGCTGGAATACAACTGTTAGTGATTGGGATGGATTTTTATTTCCTCCTATAGGTACAGCTAATACAGTAACGAACATTGTTTCAGGTGCTATTGCACCTGCTGCTGATTTTTTTGGCGTTTGGACATTGGTTGACTTTACAACACCATTACCTATAGAATTACTTAGCAATGAAGTAAATTGTGATAATAATAATGTTGTTGTTACCTGGAGTACAGCTTCAGAAACTAATAATAGTTTTTTTACTATTGAAAAAAGTATTGATGGTATTAATTTCGTTACAGTAGGGTATTTAGCTGGAGCAGGTAATAGTACTAGTATTTTAAACTACTCTTTTACAGATAATAATTCGTTTTCAGGAATAAGCTATTATAGATTAAAACAAACTGATTATGATGGTACAACACAGACCTTTGGAATGCTTACTTCTGAAAACTGTAACGAGACAAATGTTTCAACCACTTTAAATGCTTTTAACGACCAAACAGGAAATATTGCAATAGTAATTGATACCGATGCTAGTTCTACCTATACTGCAACATTATTTGATGCTATTGGAAAGAAAATTGCTGTTACAGGAATCAAAACTTCAAAAGGAACAAACACCTATAAATTTGATATTACATCTATTAATACTGGTATATATTTTATTTCTCTTGAAAATGAAAAAGAAAAAATTACCAAGAAAATTTTAATACTAAATTAAAAAGGAGGAAACATGAAAAAAATACTTTTCACAATTGCATTATTTGTTGGATTCCAATCTAATTATGCACAACATGGTGGAGGCGGATATACTGGATGTGCCGCTGATGCTTTAAATGAACTGGCTACTTGCTTAAATGGTCATGGCATTAACTATCATTTAATTGATGGTGGCGGAGGACTATACCTATATGCATTAGGAAGCTTTCCTCCCGGTCACATGACTAGCTGTTTATCACATTATAATCATGACAGAGATGATTGTCCTGAAGCTCCAGTAATTATTAACAATACAGGTCCTGTTGCTTTTACTAAAGCTACGAGATAATATTATTATTTTTCAAACAGCCATTTCTTTGAAATGGCTGTTTTTTTATTTTATAACCTTATCATTTTTATCCATTTTAGATATAAATTTTTATATTTACACAAACTAAAAATTGCAACATGAGAGTAATGGTTTTTTATCGCTTCATATTATTTGCTTCATTGGCAACATCTTTAACTTTTGTTTCCTGTGGTAATAGTTCAGAGTCTGAAAATACTACAGTAATAGCAAAAGATAGCCTTGCAAAATCTGATGAAAACACTGATAGCCTTGTTCCTTCTCAAGTGCACAGTTTACCAGCTCCAATGCAAGTAGCTTCTGCAATAAAAAAAGCATGCCCTACCTATTTTGAAGACCTTTTGTCTCCTTTAAAAAATGAAACTACTTCTGATTTTCATAAAACTATTAATTTAGGAATCTATGCGGTTGATTTAGGTTATTCAAATGTATATGATCAAAAGCAAGCCTCTATTAACTATTTTATAACTGCTGTAAAACTTGCAGATGAATTAAAAATTCTTGGTCCTGCAGATCCGGCTAAAATTAAAGCTTTTAAAGACAATGTAAATAATAAAGATTCCGTTACATTTTATACATTGAATTCATTTAATAATTTTCATGAAAATTTGCTGCTAAGTGAAAGAACAGAAGAAGCATATTTAATTCTTACCGGTAGTTTTATTGAAGGCCTATATCTTACCACAAATATTCAGGCAAAAAATAAGGAACAAAAATTAGTTCATTTAATTGGTGAACAAAAATTGTTTTTGGAAAGCACCATAGCTATTTTATCAAATTCAAAAGATAAAAAGGAAATTAGTGACTTAATTGTTAAGCTAACAGATTTACAAACTATTTATAACAAAGTAGATATAAAATACTCTGAGGAAATCCAAAATAAAAAAACTATGCAAGAGATTGTTATTACTGACAATCAATTAAAACAAATAAAGGATAAAATTACTGAGATTAGAAATAGTATAATTCATCCTAAAGCGTAGAAACATTTTTTATTTCATTTTCAACACCATATTTTTCATTGCCTCTATCCATATTGGCGAATCATTCAAACTTTCAACCAATGTTACTTTTTCACCTCCATGTTCTTTAAAAATTTCATCGTACTCCGTTCCAATTTCATAAATTGTTTCTAAACAATCGGCAACAAAGGCTGGTGAAAAAATCAACAACTTCTTTTTACCCTCTTTTGCTTTCTGCTCAACAACTTTATCACTATAGGGCTTTATCCATTTATCATTCAAACGGCTTTGAAAAGTAGTTTCGTATTTGCCTTCCGGAATATTTAAGCGTTTTACTAATTGTCTTGTAGTTTCAAAACAATTTGCACGATAGCAATAATGATTATTCTTAGTTATTTTATCACAACAGCTTCCCAGCTGACATGTGTTCCCTCCGTAATGTTCTGAACCTTGTTTTATATGACTTTCGGGTAAGCCATGATAAGAAAAAATGATATGGTCGTATTCGTTAATATTATATTTGTTTGCTCGGTCAACACAAGCATCAATAAAACCGGGGTTATCATAAAATTTTGAAACAACTTCAAACGATGGAGTAACTTCCCATTTTTGCATTAAACGAATTGCTTCTGCAACGGAAGAACCTGTACTGGATGATGCATATTGCGGATACAATGGAATCATAATTATTTTATCCACTTTTTCTGCTTTCAATTTATTTAATGCAGATTCCAAACTTGGGTTTTGATAACGCATTCCTAATTCAACAACATAATCATTTCCCAAAGCCTGTTGCAATAACACTTTCATTTTGTCACTATTTGTCAATAAAGGAGAACCTTCCTTAGTCCATATTTTTTCATACAACTTTGCAGATTTAGAAGAACGAAAAGGAACGATAATTCCATTCACCAAAAAAAATCGGGCAATTGGATTTATTTCGATTACTCGTGGGTCATTTAAAAATTGGGTCAAATATTTTCTAACATCCGATGTGGAGGGGCTGTCGGGTGTGCCTAAGTTTATTAGTAGTACTCCTATTTTCATATTCAAATTCTAAATTTTTTGAATTTTAAAATTCTAGATTGTCAAATAATCTTTAAAATCTAAAATTAAATAAAAATCACTTTCTTTTAATAATTCTAAACCTAATTAACCCTGAATAAATGATCAATAAAAATGCAGAATACATTGCTATTCTGCCAATATAATCACCGAATCGTGTATAAAAAGTAAGGTTATTGTTTAACTCGATATTTCCGGAAATTACAGCAGGTTCCCAGTAATTTGTTGCTTGAAAAATTTCTCCGTATGGATTAATAAAACAGGAAATTCCTGTATTTGCCGAACGAACAACACATCTTCTGTTTTCTATTGCTCTTAAACTTGATAATTTTAAATGTTGAATATGTCCCGGAGTATTTCCCCACCAGCCATCATTTGTGATAACAGCTATAACATTTGCTCCATTCTTTATGTAGTTAGAAACATATTCCCCATATACACTTTCGTAACAAATAACAGGAGCAAATTTAAATTTGTTATCAGCTGAGGAAAAAACAGTTCTTGTAGATTGTACTCCTAAGCTGCCACTCGTTCCACCCATTTTCATTGCAAATTGCTCAAGATATTTAAAAATAAACTGCAAAGGCATCTGCTCCACTCCGGGAACTAATTTTGATTTATGGTATTGCTGAATTTTTCCGGTATTATCAAATTGAAATGCCGTATTATAAGCATCATAATACCCATCTGAGTTATAAAATTTTCTGGCTGTTTCCGATAGTTTTTCCCCTGGTTTGTAAGCTTTAGCTGTTGATGCTCCAATAATCATTTTCAGATTTGGAAAGTTTGTCAGAAACTTTTTTATGGTGACTACTGAACTTGTCTGCTCCAGTTCATCTTCCCATATGTCTTCAATCAAAGCTGTTTCAGGCAGTACAACATATTCTGTTGTGGAGTCTGTTTTTTGAGCTGCCAACTTCAACATTTTTTGTAATTGCTCCTCATAAGTTCCGGAAAATTTTTCGTTGTAAGGATCGATGTTCGGCTGAACAATAACAATTTTGTACGTTAAAGGTTTACAAGTTTCATTCGAAGAAATTATGAGATAAAATGAACTAATAATTGGCAAACCAATTACAGCAATCAGTGAAATAATTTTCTTTTTATTAATGCTTAAATAACAAGAAAACAAAAGACAATTTACCACAAGTACCCACAAGCTACCTCCAAATATTCCTGTATACTCATACCACTGAATAACATCAACCGAATCGGCAAAGGCATTACCAAGTGTTAACCAAGGCCAGGAAATTTGGTCGCCATGGTAAAGAAATTCAAAAGCAATCCAAATAGAAACAAATATGACATAGCCCCACTTTTCTCCAATTCGTTTTTTTACTTTATGAAAAAATAAAAAAACAAACGACATAAAAACGGTGTTTAATCCAATTGCAATTACAGCCCCTCCAAAAGAAGCATTTTTCAGCCACCAAGTTGTGAGTAAATTCCAAATAAAAAAAGCAATGAATGACGTGAAATAAACAGTGCGTGATTTATACTTTTCCTGATTCTGAAAAACAGTATGTTCAATTAGTAAGAGCGGTACAAATGCAATAAATAAAAGCGGTACAAAGCCGTGTGGAAACCAGGCAAATGCTAAGAGTAATCCCGAAAGGATTGATAAAAGATATAGCTGATATTTTTTCAAAAAAATGTTATTCGCAAAGATACTAAAATCAATGATAGAGAAAACGTGTCAGGCATTTAGGATTTCCCCACTTCCCTTTCCACTTAGTTAAGTCTATTACAGCTTCGTCCTTGCAGGTTAAAAAATTTCCATCTTCATCCTTTTTTATAATAAAAAGCTCATCACTTTTTAATAACATCAATATATGTTCTTGAAGTTCTTTTGGAGTAATAGGAAAATGACATCTTCCTATACTATTTACTCCTGCTTCATTATTTCTAAGGTCCATTTCGGAGCTCACAGAATCGGGCAAAGCCATATCTTCAAATTGATTTTTTTTGAACTGCAAATAATTCCCTTTTTCATGTGCTTTCCCAAGTTTTAAGGCCTCTTTTCTTCCAATTTCTAAAGACAAACTAGCCATCCAATAAGCATGTTTAAAGGCGTCAAGCTGACCGCCATTATTATCTATCCCAATTACTCCGATTTTTTTAACAGAATCAATCACCGCTTGAACTTCTTTTGTAACTTTTAATGCTTTTTTCGCTTTTACAGGATGAAAAACAACCCAACATTTTTCGGGTCGGGAAAGTTTTCTGAAGGAGGATTGTGCAACTAAACATTGAAATCCACAAAACAAAATCAGCAATAAAATAAGTGCTTGCTCTTTTTTCATTACATTTAATAAAATATTATTGTACTAATTTATAATTATAAATGGTATAATACACCAAGCATTATGAAGACAATTCAATTTTCTGTCATTTCAATCCTTTTTCTACTTTATTCTTGTACCGAACAAATCGATAAACAAGATTTTAATTCTTTTTTGGATGAACCTTGTATGATTGTGAATTATGAGCAAGACAATACTGTAGAAGGCGAATACATAATTGTTGAAGAAATAAATATCCAAGATTCATCTATTACAATTAAAATGCCTGAAAATTTCTTTCTGAACAATTCAAATTTATCGAATTGGATGATCGGTTGGGGAAACGACCAACCATTGTATGATGCTGGTGTTGAAAATTTAAGAACTATTTCAGGTATTGACATTTCTAAAAAAATTATCCGCTTAGGAAATATTGTTCGAGGAAATGGCTTCCCCCAAATAAATCAACGCATTGTATTTTGGAATCAAAATCCTTCAGGATTTGTAAACAAAAGCAAAAAACCAATCATTGACCCGAAGTTTTGGCCTGAATTTACAGGCAAAAGTGTTTCGTTTGGTTCTATAGAATATGATAGCATTCTTAAAAAATGGATAATGATAGTAAACGAATGCGATACTTCTAAGGTTCAAATTTATGCAGCTATGTCGGGCGACTTGCACAATTGGGAACCAGCGAATGATGGAAAACCTATTTTAAAAGCTGAAGATTTTAAATCATGTAAATTGACAAGTTCAACTATTGCTACTCCTGTTGTTTCAGATATTGTGCGTTTTAATAATAAATGGTTTTTATTTTTAGATGGATTTAATGATAAAGGAAAAAGAACTATTGGAATAGCTATATCAGAAAATTCTATTTTAGGTCCTTATAAAATTACTGAAGATCCTATAATTACAACAGGAAAAAATGGAGCATGGAATGAGGAAGCATGTTTTTATGCGAAAGTAAAAAAACACAAAGAGGGTTTTATTTTATTTTACGATGGGAAAAATAAAGAAGGCTTAGAAAGAATTGGAATGGCAACTTCTTTTGATTTGATATCGTGGACTGAATCAGCAAACAATCCAATTATAGAACAACATACAGGTTGGCGGAGTGCAATAGGCACATCAGAACCATGCAACATTGAAATAAAAGGAGATTCAATTCAATTGATGATTGCGGGAGCTAAAGAATTTAAAATGGGCGCATGGCATCATTACATTACAAAAAGAATGTATATGGATAAATCAGGAAATGTAAACGATACACAGCTCGGAATTTATTTATCTACCGATGGTGGAAAAACTTTTACTGCCCACAAAAACAATCCTGTTTTTACGAATGATTATTCAAATATTTCTGAAAACGATCACTTGGGTGGAAATTTAAAATTGATAAAAACAGATAGTCTGGATTATCTATTCTACCAAGGAAAATCAAGTTCTGATGGATTGAAGTATAATATTATGCTTAGGGAAAGAAAGCACTAACGGATTAAGAACATTTTACCGAATCCTTTTTTGAAATACGGATCTGCACCGCTTTCACGTTTTTCAATTTCATCACCTCTGATAGTTGTAACAACTCTGTACAAATAAACACCATTAGCAAGCTGGTCGCCAAACTCATCTTTCCCGTCCCAGGCATAATCTGTAATGTTTCTTCCAACATGTAATAAACCTAATTCATCATTTGTAATTTCTTTTATTACTTTTCCTGTGATGGTTAAAATTTGAATTTTGAAATAAGTTGGCACTTCCGATCCCGTGAGTGTAAACACAAAATGTGTAGCAGTGGAGAATGGATTCGGATAATTCATTACTTCTGTAATTGTAGCCTTATTAATGACTTCAAATTTTATTTTATAATCGATTGCACCCGATTGATTATCGGACTTATCTTTCGCTTGAACAATTAATTGATAAATGCCATCTTCATACAACGAAGGAGTATAGTTAAGTTTACAACTATTGTTTGGTAGTACTGCAGGAGTAAACGTTAAGAGAGAGCCGAAATACACTCTCTCAGGCAGAGATGCAGATGGCTTTTGAACAAATACTTTAAAATCGGCAGTATCGTTTAATGCTAAAAATTGATTTTCATCTTTTAGTTGAATTAAAATATTTGGTTTAGCAGAAACTATATCATTATTCAAAATATGAATTCCATCAAAAGTAACATCTAGCAAAGGATTAATTTTATCTGTAGAAGTATTAAAAGGAATACGAATGATATTGTTAAAATGATATTGCTCTAATTGTGTTTTTGGTAAGTCCAACGTATCTATCGGAGTAACCGGATTTACTTCAACCCAAAGAGCGTTCATTCCCGGGAAACCTTCTGAATCAATATTAATTGTATCCATAATTACTTCACTTGGAGCAAATCCCGATTTTTTTAATTTAGAAGGAAGCGGTTGAATAACACTGTTTGCGTCTTCAATCCAATAAGTTACCAATAAACTATCGGGAAAAACATATTCACTGATGTTCTGAATTGGAAGATGCACAATCACATCTTGTCCTTCCTGAACCGAATCATAAGAATAATAACCCAATACCGGATTGATGGCTGCTTCGGGGACGGGCGTGTAAATGACTTGCCAGCGCTCCATTTGCGGAGGAGTATTCAACGTATCATCTTTCATATATGCAACCAACCGAATTTTAGGATAAATACTTGCATCTGCATACGAACTTAAATTTGGAATATCTACTTGAGAAGAATTAAAAACCTGAAGTGAATCTTCTGAACCATCAGATTTAATTCCTATTAATTTAACAATAACACTATCATCTGTTGAAACGCCATCAATGTGATGTTGTTTCCATGATAAAGAATCCCAACTTAATGCTGGACCAATAATTGGTGAAGAAATAGAACCTTCATTCCAGTTGCTTGATAAAGCTGTATCTAATTGAATAGCCGAGTCTAACGAGTCTGCAACAACCTCAGTAGCTGAACCAATTGGATTGCCTTTTGTTCCAAATAAGATGTAAGAGCGCGAAGATGGGACTGTTCTAATCTGCGCACTTCCAATCGACTCAAATGCAACATATAGATCTTCTTCGTAAGAAGGAATAGAATGTAAATCCTGAGTATAAGCTAAAACATGGTAACCATTTGGAATATCATTCATAATAAAATTGGTGATTTTAGCTCTATTGATAGAATCACTATCATAAAAGTCAAACGCATCATCTTTTTTTCCGATTGGTTCATAGGTGGTACTACCAAATTGAGATTCATATAATGGCGGACCAGTTGCAACCGATTTCCAATGCGCTGAACTTACAGGGTCAAAAACAGCAATTGTAAATCCTGGAATTGCCCAGCTCGATTCATATTCAAGACTACCATTTATTTTATAATTCACATTAAGCCAACCAACTAACCAGGACATTCCATTATTACACTCTAAACTTTTTAAATCTTCAGCAAACTCAAATTTTCTCAATGGTCGATTAAAACTCACATATTGATAGCCATCATTTTTAAATTGAAAAAAGTGAGCCTGCTCCCAACCTCTTTTATTAGGTATATATTGGAAAGAACTTTCTCTCCAAATAAAAGTATTTGAAGGACTGGTAGAGTCCGGACTAACTCTCCAATAATAAACTGTAAGTGGATTAAAATTAAAAGAAGGCTTCCAAGTAATTACACCTCCGGTAGAACTTATTAATGCAGATTCTTCCAATGGATTAGAAAATGTATCACAGGTATCTATTTGAAATTTATAATTACGAAGCGGTGCAAACATATCAGAAATAGATGCCTTTAATGTAATGGTATCTTTTGGGATAATAGCAAATTCGTATGGATAAACAGGAACAACATCTCCTCCATTTATTATAAAATTGATATCTGTAGTTTCATTATTTAATTCATTTAATTCATCTACACGATTAAAATAATCCAAAGTCACTTGCACTTTATTTAAGCCAATATCTTTTGATGGATCCCAGGGAATTTTTATTAAAACAGTATCCTTAAATGTTGGCGCTAAAGAAAAATTATAATAGGCTTGAGTTGTTCCATTTGGAAATGTTCTGTTTGCCCTAGTAAAAATCGTATCACCAGTTGCCATTCCTATATTTGTTCTGACAATATATATATGTATTGAATCAGTGATTTGTGTCAAATCAAAATATACATCACTATTAGTAATTTTATAATCCGGTTTTTGATGTGAATTAATAATGATTGCAGGATCACCATGCAACGTCATTTCATTAAGAGTCGCAATAACAACAGGATCAGTAAGTGAAGGCGTATCAAGTGAGTCAATAACATTTCTAATAGTGCTGCCAACATTTTTACCATAATTCCTTAATGCTGTTTGTTTATAAAATTCGGAGGAAAACATATTTAAAGCATATGGAATTCCTAGTCCTACAGAAGCTAAATAACCAATCATTCCTTTATCATATTTGATTACATAATCCTCCGATGTTGTAATGTCAGTTGAATGAATATCTCCGGAGTAGCAACCATTGGCAAGCATAAAAGGATAATGTCCGGGCAATGGATTATAGGAATCTATATCATCTATACTCAAATCAAAACCGCTTCCGGAAGCATGTCCGAAAAATGTCAATAACGAAACGCCATCATTCATAAACTGCTCTAATGTATCAGAAGTATTGATATCAATTGGAGCAGAACTTGTTTTTAAAAACGTTGCTACATTTCCCCCAAATAAGGTGTCTTCAATTGTTGCTTCATACCCCAACAAATAATTTTTAAAACTTGCTTGTTGTACCAAATCATTTCCACCACCAAAATGCAAAACCTGTTTCATCCATTCAGCCGGGGCTTGATTTTCATAAAGTGTTACTTTATTATAATAATAATCTATATCAGTAGTTGTTTTGGCTGCTAATCGACCCGTTGGAATTGCTGGAACAAAAACACCACCACTCAATCCGGCAGTAAACAAATTATCGCTTGAGGGATTTCCAAAAGACGGCACCAAATCTCCTGCATAATATGTCGGATCATTTCGCAACAATTGCATATGATAAGATTTTCCTAAGAGAAATAAATTTTTTGGAGGTGTTGGAAAAGTATTAATTAGATAATTACTAAATCCCCTGATGGATAATGGACTTTTTATAACTCCATAAGAAAACTGATCATAGAGTTGGTCTATATCACTAAGTAACACATTGTGAAATCCACCAGCAGCTGAACTTCGGTATGCTTGATAAGTTAATGCCGAAGTCATTAATGATTTATGTGTTACAATAATGTATGCAGAATCTAATAACATTGAACCATAATCTACAAACTGCGATGTAGGACTAACAGGAATTAAAGTTGATACTGAAGAAATAAATCCATTAGAAATAATGAAACACTTCTTTTCTTCCAAACTATTTGGAATTAACACACTATCAATTGTTCCATCGCTAACCACTTTTATTCGTTTAGCATTTGTTAAATCATAAAAATGAATTGTTCCGGAAGAATTAAAATTTGTAAAAGAAAAAAATGTTTTGGGCTGTGGACTATCTGGTACGTAAAGAGTAAAAGCTGAACTTCCTTCTAAATTTAAATCATGAGGATATTTCACATTGATATAAGAAACAACTGTTCTGTTTGATGTCCATGCTCCAGGATTTACACTATTGAATAAAACAGAATTAGTTGCACTGAGAGAAGCACTAGGGATTCCATAAGTAAATTTATTTGCTTCGTATCCGGTAAAGCTTGTGTCAACTAAAAGAGATGAATTAAAATTAATTTGTAATTGATGATCCGGAGTAAAACTTACATTTCTTGACGCACCAAGAACAACCGATTTAAATTTTGCCATCGGTCCGGAGGAATAAACATTAGGTGTGCTTATGGAATAATTTCCTGTACCACCCAAATTAATAACATTTGCGTCAAACCAACCTTCCGACTTTGTATATCTTGAATCTGTTCCGCTAGGTTGAGTTTCACCATCATAATATCCAGTATGAAATTCGGAAACAACATCTTTGAAAAAATAATTATCAGGAACATAACTTGAATAATCGGAAGCACTATCAACATTCATACGGTTGTTTGTTGTTAATCCATTCCAGGTTAAAAAATAAACAGCCGTATCGTTTATTAAACTATAATATGGGTTTGGAACAAAACTAGAATTTGTATATAAAAGCGAATCGAGTGAACCGTCATTTTTTTCAGCGTAAAATTCTATGAAGTCGTTGCCATTAAAAACATTGTCACTTTCGCCTTCAACATAAATATACTGCTGAACACCTTTATTAAAAATCTGTAAAAATTTAGGATTGATGGTCGCGATTGGAATTCCGGCAGCGGCCAATGTTGCGGAGTCTATTCTGTAAACTCCATTCTGTGCAATCTTTATTTTGTAATAAAACTGGGAATAATTTATCCACTCATTGCCATAGGTCTGCGATTTCACCTGAAAAGTGACAAACACAATTAAACATACAGCGAGTAAGCGTTTAATCATTTAGGTTTTTTATTGATGTCGACTTTAATTGAAAACACATTGGAATACAATGCAACCGATTTATCACCAATATCTGTCAAAGCATAATCGATGTAAACCGATTTAATCTTAACTCCCACTCCGATGTTTGGCTGCATAGTATTTATTTTTTTTCCAACAGCATCGGTATATGTTTGATAATTTCCAATACCAGCACGCAAGAAAATAATTCCCATGTAAGACGCCTCCAATCCCATGTGAGGATCTAAACTGACAGCCTTGCTTTTAATAAGAACATTTCTTTTGCCATCAAATGTTGCATCCAAATCCAATTCAGCAAGCAAAGAAATTTTTTCTGTGAAATCGAATTTTCTTGCAGCTCCTAATAATAATTTAGGTAAAGTTATTTCTACAGAGTTACTTGGAATTTCATTTCCTGTTGCAACAAAAACGGCTTTTGTTTCTTCGGACAAATTTGTGCTCCATGCATTGAATGTGGTTGTTACATCACGTGCCATGGCAGCAAATTTCCATTTTTTATAATCGTATTGAGCACCAGCATCTAGACCAAATCCCCAAGCACCAGAAAAATCACCCACTTTTCTGCGAATAATTTTAGCGCTTCCGCCTAATCTGAGTCCGGGAATTTTTAACTGCTTTGCGTATGAAACAAGGAAAGCATAATCAACAGCCGAAAAAGTAGTAATTCTATCATAGTCAACATTCCCGTTTGCGTCAATTAATTCGGTGGTATTCGGAATATCATCCACTCCAAAACGCACTAAACTTACTCCTAAAACGCTATTGGAATCCAATCGTGTAGCAAAAGCACCATAATCGTATTTTGCAATACCCGCAAAATATTCACTGTGCATCAACGCAACTTGATGTTGGTTTTTTATCCCCAACAAACCAGCAGGATTCCAGTAACCAGAAGTAACATCATTTACAGAAGTTACATAGGAATTTGACATTCCAAGGGCTCTTGCACCCACACCAATGCTTAAAAACTCGTTACTGTATTTCGGAGCCTGAGCAAATGTTAACGATAAAAAGCCTAAAAAAGCAATTGAAGTAGTAGAAAATTTTTTATTCATAATTGTTATAAAATTAAGCAAATTTATGTTGGATTCCAAACCTTTTAGTAACGAGTTTTCACCTCAAATATTGCCTGAATCACCTATATTTGTTTAAATAAAAAACAGAGTGGCAGAAACCAGTTTTATATACCGTAACATTAATTATTATCGCTTTGTAATGTCGCTTCTATACAGAGGTAATTATTACAGGCGATTTAAACCCGTTTTGAGACTTATTTCAGGCAAAAAAGTCACAGAAATATGCTTTGGAGATACTATTATTGCTGAATATTGTAGAAAAAAATCAATTGTTTGGACAGGGATAGATATTAATGAAGTTTTTGTTGCAAATGCTATTAAAAAAGGACTTTCTGCAGAGCGAAATGATATATTCAGTATTGCTAAATTACCTGAAGCTGACACTTGTATTATCTGTGGTTCTTTGTATCATTTCAATATGAGTTTAGAAAGCTTATTTACAAAAATGTTAGAATGTGCTCCACAAATTATTATTTCGGAGCCGGTAAATAATCTTTCCAACAATAAAGGAATAATTGGTAAATTGGCAAGAGCATCAGCAAACGTTGAAGGGAAAAAACAAGCATTCAGATATACAGAAAAAACTTTGTTAGAGGCTTTAAGCGATTTGAGTAAAAAATTAAAATTTGAATATTCTCTTGTTGATCGGTTCGACAAAGATGTAATTATTCTAATTAGAAAATGAAGGAAATAGAAATTAGTATTGTTATACCAGTTTATAACAGCTCTTCCATAATTGAGGAGCTGCAAAAACGTATTTCGGAAAACATTTCTGTTTCTTATGAAATTATTTTTGTGAACGATTGCAGCAAAGATGATAGCTGGAAAAAAATTGTTTCCTTAAGCAAACAACACAAACACATAACAGGAATAAATTTCAGAAAAAACTGCGGGCAAGACAACGCATTGCTTGCAGGATTAAGAATTACACAAGGAAATTATTGTGTGATAATGGATGACGATTTGCAGCACAATCCTGCTGACATTATTAGTTTATATAACGAATGTAAAAAAGGCTTTGACGTTTGTTATGCAAACTTTACTTCATTAAAACAAACTACAGTAAAAAATATTGGCAGTAGCACCAATGGGAAAGTAGCTGAAATACTAGTATCCAAACCAAAAGGAATATACCTTTCGCCTTTTAAAATAATTAATAAATCTACTGTCAAAGAAATCTCCAAGTTTGCTGGGCCATATCCTTACATAGATGGAATTATTTTAACCATCACTCAGAATTTAAGTCAGATTCCTGTTGAACATCAAAAACGTTTTGACGGAAAAAGCAATTACACTTTTTCAAAATCGGTTTCTGTTTTTATGAAATTGTTTACGGGATTTTCTGTATTGCCCCTACGACTTGCAACTATAAGCGGGTGCATTGCAACAGCAGTTGGATTTATTTTACTGTTAAAATATTTATACGATTATTTTATTGCTAAGAATTTTATTGAAGGTTGGACAACTGTTGTTGTGCTCATCATTTTATTCGGAGGGCTAATTTTAATCACACTTGGAATAATTGGCGAGTACATTGGAAGAATGTACCTAACATTAAACAACAAACCACAATACAGCATTTCTGAAATTGTAAAAAGCGATGACGAACACTAAAATTCTTCTTCCTTTTTTTATTCTTCTCTCTCTCCTGACATTTTTCAGTTTAAACATTCCGTTTTTTTGGGATAGTACTTTTTTCTCGACAACATCTGTAAGTTTTTACAACAATGGAATGAATGGATTTATTGCTCCCTTGAAATATGACACGGGCGGATTTCCATTGCATTCAAGCTATTTAACTCTCATTTGGAAATGTTTTGGCAAAACATTAACCGTTTCACATCTAGCAATGCTTCCGTTTTTGTTATGTGCAATCTATGAATTTTTTAAACTTGCTAAACGATATTTAAATGAGAAGACTATTGGATTTGCACTTATTTTACTACTTGTACATCCTGTATTTATTACTCAATCAATGTTGATGGGTTACGATATTATTATCCTTTACTTCTTTTTACTATCCTTAAATGCATTGCATAATAACAAAAGAATTTTGTTTTCCATTGCAATTATTTTTCTTTGCTTGATAAGCATACGAGGAATAATGTTAGCCTCCGTTTTATTTATCCTTGATTTTATTTTGAACAAAAAATTAGATTTAAAATTTTTCAGGGTTTATATTCCATCCATATTAATATTACTCCTATGGGCTATTTACCACGAACAACAGACTGGCTGGTATCTTTTTTCTCCAATCAGAGAAAACAACCATGAACAATTTTCCGGAGCGCTAATGATGTTTCGACAATTCATGTATGTTGTTTGGAAGAATATTGATTTAGGTGGAATTATTCTATGGATAATTTTCCTGTTTTCTAGTTTTTATTTTTTTAAGAAACCAAAATCATCTCAACACAAAGAGCTACTCCGTTATGTTCTTATTTCGTTTTTTGTAATGTCAACATTTATGGTTTTGATTAAAAATCCAATTGGTCACAAATATTTTTTAGTTGTGTTTGCTTTATTGATAGTAGCAGTATGTTATTTTATTCAACAAATAGAAAAACTAAAAGTTAGGATAACCCTGTTTACACTCATTGGTGTTTGTTTAATATCTGGGAATTTCATCCTTTATAATCAACGATATGGTAATGCATGGGATTCATCCTTAAAAATAATTCCTTATTTCAAAATTGAAAGAGAGATGAACGAATACATTCGAAAAAACAACATTCCACAAAATTCGGTTGGCACACAATTCCCATTAACAATGAATTTAAACGTTTCTCATTTGTCTGACTCAACATTTCATTATTCAGATATAGAAGATGCGAACATTAATTATTTTCCTTACTTTTTGTATAGCAATATTATTAATACAAATAGAATTGAAGAGCTAGAATCAATTAAGAAGAATTGGGTTGTACAAAAAGAAATAAAAAGCGGGATGGTTGAGCTGATTCTTTATAAAAATCCTAATCTTTAGTACGTTTTAGTTTCTTTAAAAGTTTATCTCCATCAATACACAACATACAAATAGTAAACAAAAACGGAAGCGCTGTTACTTTATATCGAACCATTGCTCCAACTACTGGGGTTGTCAATCCAATCAAAGCAAATTGAATAAGTGCAAACAAAACACAAAGTAATATTACTTCTTTTTGAAGAATTATTTTCTTGTCAAAAAACAAAATTACAATTACAATCAAAAGCAACAGCCACATATTTTCAATCCAAGAAAACAATTGCAATACATTTTTAATGCTAAATAAAGTGGGTTGAAAAAAAACGTTCGCAACTGCGAATGGAATTGAAGAATAAATACCTATAAAATTGGGTTCAATTTTTTTAATGCTAATTTCCGAATTAGCTGGTTTTATTCTATATAAAATTTTATAAACGGATGAATCTTTTGAATTATTTACAAATGTCGTGTCTTTCATGTTGTCCAGTTCCCAAGACATAAACCTGCTCCCTGGCTTAATAAAATAGCATGAATCAGGTTTAGAAACTAGGGAAATTGAATCATTATAATCTACACAAACAAAATTAGACTCGTTCACTAAAAATATTCCACCCTTTGCTTCGCTTATTGCTTTTGCTTGTTTGTCAGCAATCAATTGATAAACATTAAAACGATTATTTGTTTTAGAAATCAGATGAACAATAACTAAAAATGAAATAAAAATTAACAAAAAATAGAGCAGATATTTTCTACCGTTCATTTTACTTATTAGCCAATTTATCATCAACAAAGGCACTAAAGCCAAGAATACGTATATCTTAATAAAAAATAAGAGGACCAACAATAGTATTAAAGGCAACATTGTTTTAATAGAAAGTGATTTTATCAATCCAAAATCTGATATATAAATTATAAATCCAATACAGCATAGTGCAATTGTTTCTTTATAGATTCCTGAAGTCCAGAACAAAACTGATGGAACCAAATACAGTCCAAGAATCAGAATGTTTTTTTTATCAGGAAAGTATTTATAAAATGTTTTATAGAGAGCAGTTAAACCGATGAATGAAAAAAAGCAAAAGAAAAGAATATGAACAAATACATTATTAAGAGAGATGAACTGAATAAAAAAATTGATATAAATTATGATTCTAGAGTTGTTATAAAAAACATCATCAAAACTAGCATTCCATCCTAGCACTTCCTCAGAACTATTTCCTAAAAAACGATCAAACACATTTTTGCTTCCCTCAAAATAAAGATAGGAGTCAGTAGGAGCATAATGATACATGTATATGTAATAGACAATAAGTCCGAAAACGATTTTTAATAGAAACAAGCCGACTAACTTAGGTTTTGACAAAGCCGGGCAATCAAAAAACTTCATTTTCAGAATTAAAAAAATGATGAGAATGGAATATGTAAGTGGCAAAAGGATTTGCATCGGATAAAGGTAAGGAAAAAGTAACTATTGACTAGGCAACTATGAGAAGGGGCATTCAGTAATTTTTAGTAATTTCGCAGGGAATGAATATCAAAAAACATATCCCGAATGCGATTACTTGTGGCAACTTATTTTGTGGTTGCTTGGCGATTGTTTGTGCATTTAAAGGCGATTTAGTTTGGACGGCTTACTTAGTTGGAATTGCTGCAGTTCTAGACTTTTTTGATGGTTTTGTAGCAAGGCTATTAAAAGTGGGTGGCGAAATGGGTAAACAATTGGATTCATTGGCGGATATGGTGACTTTTGGAGTAGTGCCGGGAGTGGTGATGTATTTTATGCTGTATCAGTCAATCAGAGGTATGGTTAAATATTCATCCGATTCTGTTGCATATAATAGTGTTAGTTTTTGGTGGGTACTTTTAGGATTTTTAATTACAATCTTCTCAGCTCTTCGTTTGGCTAAATTTAATATAGATACTCGTCAAACTGATTCTTTTATAGGTGTTCCAACCCCAGCAAATACCATTTTAGTCTGCTCAATTCCTCTAATAAATAATTTTCATCCCGATTTTATGGGTTTTAATATTATTTCAATTACTAACAACTTTTATTTTCTAATTAGCTTAACCCTTCTCATGTCCTACCTCCTGATTGCTGAACTACCTTTATTTGCTCTAAAATTTAAGAACTTCGGCTGGGTTGATAACAAGATCCGTTACTCTTTTTTGATAATTTCCGTGATTTTGTTAATACTATTTCAGTTCATTGCTATTCCTTTTATTATATTTTTGTACATCGTTTTATCCATCATTAATAATATGATGAATAAAGCCAAAAACTTAGAACATTAAAAATTAAACAATATGAAATTCAGAGCAGAAATTGATGTAATGCCATTAAAAGCATTATTGGATCCACAAGGAAAAGCAGTAACAGGAAGCATGAAAAACTTAGGTCTTCCTGAAATTGAAAATGTCAGAATTGGCAAACACATTACTTTGGAAATTGAAGCCGCTTCAAAAGATGCAGCTAAAACAAAAGTAGATGAAGCTTGTAAAAAACTTCTTGCAAATCAAATCATGGAGTTTTATGAATTTGAAATTTTCGAAAACTAATTGAATTGTTTTATAAAAGAAACCCGCCTTGTGAATCTTGGCGGGTTTTTTGTTTGGGATAACGAATGCATCCGAAATAATGACAACACCAATATATTATCCCTACGGGACATAAAAAGTGTTACTAAAATTAAATTTTTCAACCGATATTTTGTCCCTATGGGACATATAAAATGTTACTAGAAGTAAATTATATTTGAGAAAAAATCCCGTAGGGATTAAATATCGGTAGAATTAAAATCATTCGAACAAATTCAAGTCCCATAGGGACGAAATATTCATCGTACATTTGCAATGATGCTCACAAAAACAAAATATTCAATTTTATTTGGCATTTGTTGCCTTTTCCTATTTGCTTTTATTGTCGACAAGCAAGATTACAAATTATCTTCCCCTGATAAATCGTACACCCTTCCTCCTACTTTAAATGAAATTTCGGGAATCACCTTTTTGAATGAGAATGAAATTGCTTGTGTACAAGATGAACTGGGAATAATATACATCTACAACCTCAAAGAAAGCAAAATCACAAAAGAATACAAAACCGGTTTAGTTGGCGATTACGAAGGAATAACATTAGTTGGCAACACCATTTATCTTCTGAGAAGTGACGGAGTTTTAATTGAATACCCTGATTTCAGATCACCAAATATGAAAATTAAAGAATACTTTTTGAATTTGCCTTCCTTGAATAACGAAGGCTTGTGTTATGACATGGAAAACTATCGTTTGTTAATTGCAGCTAAAATCAAACCCGGAAAAGAAATTGAAAACAAAGACCTTCGTTATATTTATAGTTTCGACTTAAAAACAAAAGCTCCGAACAATGCTCCTATTATAAAATTAGATGTAAATGAAATTGAAACTTTTGCCCGTAAATCAAACATTCCTATTCCTTACCGCATCAACAAACAAACAGGAGAAAAAGTAGATGTATTCAATTTTAGACCATCAGAAATAGCTGTACACCCAATTGATAAAAATATTTATGTTTTATCATCTAATGATAAATTGCTTTTAATGATAGATAAATTGGGGGAAATTAAAAACTTGGCAAAACTAGATCCTAAAGTATTTAATAAACCGGAAGGCTTATCATTTTTATCGGATGGAACAATGTTAATTAGTAACGAGGCACAAAAAGGGAAACCTACTTTGCTTATTTTTAAGTACGGAAACTAACTTGTTATGGAATCAAGTTCATCATTTTTCTTCCCTCTTAATTCAAAATTCTTTCCAAGATAAACTCTTCTTACTTGTTCGTCATTCGCAAGCTCTTCGGCAGTTCCTGCTTTCAAGATACTTCCTTCAAAAAGCAAATACGCTCTATCAGTAATTTGTAAAGTTTCCTGCACGTTATGATCGGTAATTAATATTCCGATGTTCTTCTTTTTCAACTTTGCAACAATGCTTTGAATGTCTTCAACTGCAATAGGGTCAACTCCTGCGAATGGTTCATCTAATAAAATAAAGTTAGGATCCGCTGCTAAACATCTTGCAATTTCGGTTCTTCTTCTTTCACCTCCTGACAATCTATCTCCTAAATTTTTACGGATATGTTGTAATGAAAATTCATCCAATAAACTTTCTAATTTCAAGGCTTGTTCTTGCTTACTCAATTTTGTCATTTCCAAAATTGCACGGATATTATCTTCCACACTTAATTTTCTGAAAACGGATGCTTCTTGTGCCAAATAACCTATTCCAAGCTGAGCTCGTTTATACATTGGCTCATCGGTTATATCTTTATCATCCAAAAATATTTTTCCTGAATTGGGTTTTATCATTCCCACAATCATGTAAAAAGAAGTTGTTTTTCCGGCTCCGTTAGGACCAAGCAATCCAACAATTTCTCCTTGCTTCACATTCACCGTTACATTTTTTGCAACCGTTCTGCTTTTGTATTTTTTAACTAAATTATCTGTACGTAATATCATAATAAAGCATGTATTAAAATGTAAACTGCATTGAAGCTTTTATACTGAATGGAACTGCTTTAGGATTATCTAAATAAGACAAACGCCAAACTGCATCCACTCTGAAAATTTTAAAAATATTTTCAATTCCCGTTGTTGCTTCAAGATACGGGCCACGATTTAAAGAATACAAATGTTCCGGAAAAATTAACATTTCTCTATTTGTATCATTTACTCTTCCAATAAGCGCTTTCGCACCAACCACCTCTCTCCATTTTAATTTACGCATCAAGGGAATTCGGTTTAGGAAAAAGCCATCGAAGTGATGCGAAATAGTTGCAGAAGCATACTCATCACTCACAAACTCATAATAATTCATTGAGTTATAAGCATAAATATCAAAAATATAGGTTTCATTACCACCATGTAATTCCAGCAATGGATAAGGCAATGGATTCCAAACCTTTCCGTACTCCAAAATATAATCGAAGTAACCTATTGGATTAATACGAATACGATCATCCACATTCACTGTCAATTTTTGATAATTATAATCGCTGTAAAATAAATTTTTAATTCCTAAAGTATATTGAGCCTGCACAATTGGATAATGTGTGCTCAAACTGATTCGGGTAAATTCTCCGTCTAAATACTTTTCGTTATAAGCCAATCGTGTCATCAATCGGATTTCGGAAGTGGTAATGCTTTCTTTAAATGCAGTAGTGTTCGTTGTTTTTTGATATTCATAATGAAAGTCGGCAAGCGGCATCATGCTTCTGTTGTAAAAACTTAACTTAGTACTAAAACCCGAAAACCAGTACCGTTCAATATAAGCATTCACTTGTTTTACATTTGTTAAGTTTCGCAATGGAGTAACTCTGAAAACCGATGCAAGAATATTATCTGTGGTAAATCCATTTTGACTCTGCCCTAAAATTTCGTTATCGTTCTTATAATACATTCCTACCATTGTACGTGGCTTCTTACTTATGAACGAACGAATTCCTAAACTGTATTTAAATTTTTCGTCCCGCGTTCCATAAGCTACATAACCACTCAATTCATACCATTTACTAAATTGATTGCTTGTCCGACCACCAAACCGGAAACGGTTTCCTTCAATTTCATTGGTGCTGAACATATTGTAATACGGACCATATTCAAAATTTCCTTTTACTTTATAGCCTGTCACAAAAATGGTAATCACATCAATCCAGGTTCTATAAACCGGTAACGACTGCAATGTGTCCACCATTTTATAAATCTGTTTTTCGTTTTTAGACAATGTATCGTGCCGGTGTTCATCCCAATATGCTTCTGTTTTTTTGAAAGCATCATCATTCACTTTCAAATTTTCAGTCATGGAATAAAATTTATCTTCATAAGGTTTATTGATTTTGAAATTGCTGTAATCAGCAGTTTTACGGCCATAAACGCCCATCATTGATTTTTTCTTTTGCTCAATCGGAAAAGGATTAAAATCAATTACCAAGCGTTCTTTTTGCATCATCCAAACACTATCAATATATGTATACGTTTGAACAACCGCAGTTGAGTTAATGAAATTAATATTCGCATCATCGGCAATACTCATTTCAATTTGCTTGATTCCGAAAGTGGTATCAGCCGCCCAAAGATTTCCTACAAAAGCCAACTCTTGTTTTCTTCTTGGTTTAAATTGTAATTGATAACATTTATGTCCGCCAATTATCATGCTATCTATCAAATAAAATTTATAAAACAGTAAGGCATTATCTGAAATCGGACTGATGAAGTTTTTACCAAATACTAAAATAGTATTGTCGTAAATATTTACGTTCTGGTACATATCACCCATAAATTGTGATACACTTGAGTTTTCTATTCCTGTTACTTTACTGGCTTTAATAACTTCATTCCGTGCTCTAGGATTTTTTCTGAAATAAAAATCCGACAAAGCTTCTGTCATAAAAACTGGCAAGTAAGGCTTTTCTTTGGCGTTTGTACTATCAATATTATCGAAGATGAAAGAAAAAGGTTGGAGTAATTTATTGTTTTTAAAATCTTCGCTCAAATTATTTAAATCAAACTCTACTTTGTTGTATACTTCGTATTCGTAGGCATCTAATTTTTCTCTGTCGTTTTTATCTTTGTTAGCAATAATTTTCCGTAAAATACGGTGTGCAGGATTTTCTCCCGGTCGCACTTCCACGGTAATCAAATCAATCCCTTGTGTTAGTCCTATATTTACAATCTGCTCCTGCCCTCTTTTAATTGCACGGGTTAATTTATTATAGCCTACATAAGAAACAGAAACGGAATCGACTTTTGTAGTAGTTGATATTGAAAAATTTCCTTCAATATCACTGGCTGCTCCAATACTGGTTCCTGTAAAAACGATATTCACAAAGGGTAATGGTTCACGGGTAATAGCATCTACAATTTTTCCACTCACTTTTGTTGTTTGCGAAAAGGCAGTAAAAGTGAAGCACATCATTACAAGGAGCAATGATAATTTCAAATTTATATGCTTCAAACTATTTTTCAATTTGTTAAGCTTTATTTAATTCCTCCCAAAATTCAACTGCTCTGCGCGTATGTGGAATAACGATTGTTCCTCCAACTATATTTGCAACTGCAAACACTTCAAAAATCTCTTCTGAACTAACATTATTTTCCTTACACTTTTCGAGGTGGTATTTAATACAATCATCGCACCGTAAAACCATAGAAGCCACCAAACCCAACATTTCTTTTGTTTTAACCGGCAAAGCGCCTTCTGCATAGGTATTTGTATCTAAATTAAAAAGTCGTTTTAAAACGATATTATCAGCAGCCATGATTTTTTCATTCATTTTAGCCCGATAATCATTGAATTCTTTAATAGAGGACATAGTTAATTAAGTTAATTAGTTAATTGGGGTAAATGGAGCATTAGGGAAAAGAGTAATTGAGTTCAAAAATCAGGTCAAACCTAATTCACTTAATTACTTAATCGACTTAATCAACCATTTTCGCTTTCCTCTTAACAACATAGTAAGAAACAAAGATACTCGCTTCGTACAAGAAATACAAGGGAAATGCGACCAGTAATTGGGAGGTAACATCAGGGGAAGGAGTGATTACTCCGGCAGTAATTAGAATTACAACAACCGCATGTTTGCGGTATTTTCTCATAAATTCGGGGCTCAAAAGTCCGAATCTTGTTAAAAAATATACCAATATCGGGAGCTCAAATATCAATCCTGTACAAAGTGTAAGAGTTGTAACAGTTGATATGTAGGAATCCATGGTAAAATTGTTCTCCACCATATCGCTTACCTTATAGTTTCCTAAAAAGTTAATCATTAAAGGAGCAATGATGAAATAACTAAAACACACACCTAATACGAAAAGAAACGAAGCCGAAATAATAAATAAAGTAGAAGCTTTTTTCTCTTTTTCTTTTAAAGCAGGCTTAATAAAACGCCATACTTCCCACAAAACATAAGGAGAACCAAGAATTAATCCTCCTATAAAAGCAATCCACATTTGGGATGTAAATTGATCGGCAAGCCCTAAACTCTGAAGTTTAAACGTGTAATGTCCAAAGCATAAATCATCCCCTAAATTTAGTAAATGGCTTAGCTTGCAAAATGCGCGGTAGGTAGCAAAATCCTCTTTTAGTGGACCAAAAATTATGGTATCGAATAAATATTCAGGAAAACAAAATAAAACGCAAGCAACAACTACGACAACTATTGCGGAACGGAATAAATGTCCGCGCAAAGCATCAATATGTCCCCAAAAAGACATTTCGCCATTGTTTTTTCCTGATTTATTAAACAGACCAAATAGTGCCATAAATGAAGGTCAAAGTTAATACTATTTAGCTTGTCTGTTTCTTATAAATCGAAAGAAAAATATGTATTTTTGAGTGGTAAAAGGGCAAAAAGCCCATTTTGATATGCAAAAGCAATTCAAGTTTTATAGTTTGGCAGTATGTGCTCTAATCCTTTTGGTAGGAGCATATTGGAATCATTTCGACAATCCATTTCACTTTGATGATGCTCATACCATTCAAAATAACGATGCTATTCATAGCTTAAAAAATATCCCTTCTTTTTTTACTGATGCAACAACTTTTAGTTCTTTACCGGCAAATCAAATTTATCGTCCGGGAGTTACTACTTTAAACGCTATTGACTTTTGGCTTGGTGGTGAACTATATCCTGTGCCAAATACTTTTCACAAATCAATTTTTATCACTTACATACTTCTTGGAATTCTACTTTACTTTTTGTTTTTAAAATTGTTTAACGACAGTTTTGAAAATAAATGGAACAAGTATTTTGCATTATTCGGAGCAACTTTTTTTGCGGTTCACACTGCTAATGCAGAAACCGTAAACTATATTATTTCCCGCTCCGATTCATTCTCCACATTAATGATAGTGTTATCCCTTTTAATTTATTTATATAAACCTAACTGGAGAAAAAAGTGTATTTATTTTATTCCAATCATTTTAGGATTTTTCGTGAAAGAACCAACCATTATGGTTACTCCGTTAATTTTCATATATATTTTATTATACGTAAAAGAACTTCCAATTCTAAAATGGTTTACTGCAAAAGGAATTAAAGAAGGATTTTCGGTTGCAATGTCACTCATCCCGCTTTTCATTTTAGTGATACTACTTATTCTTATGTCATCCAAAATGGCTTCAGAAACATTTGTTCCAGGTGGAGCTTCACGTTATGAATATATTTTATCTCAACCATTTGTTATCGTACACTATTTCAATAATTTTCTTTTACCATTAAATCTTTGTGCCGATACAGATTGGTTGCCAATTGCAAATATTTATGATGACAGAGTAATTGCGGGTAGTTTTTTTATATTGGCTTTAATTGGAACAGCTGCATTTTGTTCAACAAAAAAAATGCTTTATCCAATCACATTCGGAATTTGCTGGTTTTTGTTAGCACTTTTACCAACATCTGTAATTCCTTTATCAGAAGTACTAAACGACCACCGAACATTTTTTCCATACATTGGATTAGTGATGGCATCTGCTTGGGCATTGGGATTAATTGCAATCAGACTACAGCAAACTATTGAAACAAAAATTCAATATAAATTTATTTTACTCTTAATTCCTGTTCTTTTGCTTTGTGCTCATGCTTATGGAACCCGACAAAGAAATAAAGTTTGGAGTTCAGGTGAAGCACTGTGGTTTGATGTTGTAACAAAAAGTCCGAATAACGGTCGCGGATTAATGAATTATGGTTTAGCTAAAATGGGAAACAAGGATTATGCAGCTGCTTTGGATTATTTTGAACGTGCAAAAAAAATACTTCCTTACTATTCCTATTTGTATATAAATATGGGAGTATTAAAAGGTGCGATGGGAAATCAAGTTGAAGCTGAAGCAAATTTCAAACAGGCACAATCACTAAATGCGGGAAATCCTGAATGTTATTATTTTTATGCAAATTGGTTACGTTCACAAGGCAGATTTAATGAAGCATTTGAAATTATTTCTCAGGGAGTAAAAGTTAGTCCGACACATTCCGGAAACAAAATGCTCTATAATGAACTTATGGCCATTGCTGCAAATGAGGTAAATCAATTACAAATCGCAGAACAAAATGCAAAAACAAAACCGAGTGTTGATGCCTATATTTCTTTGAGTTTGATGTATTATCAAAAACAACTTTATGAAAAGTGCATTGAGGCTTCCAATGAGGCTCTTAAAATTGATCCTAACTGCGTTGCTGCATACAATAATATTTGTTCTGCAAATAATATTCTAGGCAATTATGATGAGGCAATTTCTGCAGGACAACAGGCTATAAAAATAGACCCCAACTATGAACTTGCAAAAAACAATTTAGCCGATGGATTGGCAAGAAAAGAAAAAGAAGAAACCGCGCTTGCCATAGTTAAGAAAGAACCTACAGAAGCAAATTATATTAATTTAAGTTTGGTATATTATAACTTAGGCCGTTTTCAAAAATGTGCTGATGCTGCAACCATGGCGTTAACAGTAAATCCAAAATCAGAAGCTGCCTATAATAATATTTGTTCTGCTTACAACATGATACAACTTTGGGATAAAGCTATTGAAGCTGGAGAAGCTGGATTAAAATTAAATCCCAATAATCAGCTTTTACAAAATAATCTTGCTGTTTCTAAAAAGGGAAAAGCGGGAAATTAGTTCTTCTTCCTAATCACAATAATATGATGCAATGCAAAGATTGAATTGAAAGGAATAAAAAGAAATTCGAAAAACTTTATTATAGAAGAAAAGAAAGAAGGAAGAATTTGCCGGAAATTTAATCCTCCTGATAAAAGATAACGCATATAATTATTCAAAGGCTTTTGAATCACAATTTCTAAATTCGGATACATCTTTTCAAACTTCTCTTTATCGCGCTTAAAAACTATGTAAGAAAGTGCTTGATTGGCACCAACCATAAAACCTTGCGATTCGTTCACCCACTCTTTTTGTGTCATGTCAAATGTTTCGGAATCAAATATTTTTTTGTAGAAACGTTTTGCTACTGTTCCGTAATAAGGATCAATTAATACACAACCACAACCTTTTTCCAACACTCTTTCCAATTCTTTAAAAAATAAATTAGGGTTTGGTAAATGGTGAAAACAATTTATTCCATAAATAGCTCTTATGCTATTATTTTCGAATGGCATATTCTGAGCATCCACTACCATATCTAAATTTTCTGCCTTTTTAATATCTGTGGAAATAATCTCTGGATATTTCTTTTTGAAAAAACTTACTCCTGCTCCTATCTCAACTCTTTTGCCTTTACTTTTAGAAAAATGTTTTTCATCTAACGAAATACAAGTATCATAAAATTCAGAAAAAACGCCTTTCATCATTGGCTTTTCATACAACACTTTGCTATGAATAGCCAGCATTTCGTCACTATCCAAATCAACACCAATCAAACGGGGTTCTTGTAAGTAGGTTCTTAGTTTTACAAAAAGTGACATAAACTTATTTTGGTTTTACGCTATATTGACTGTATTTTTCAATCATCTTAACAATAAAAGTATTCGCAAATTTTTTATCATTATGAATCAAAAGCGACATACGTTCACCTGAATCTACATTCAGATTAAAATGCAAACCAACAAACCCATCAAATTGAACAAAACTTCCCGGCTTTACGGAATGGCGTGTAAAATTTTTACCTTCATTAAACATTTTTACCAATTTCTTAGTTGCAATTTTATTCTGAAAATACAATTTAGAAATCATGTGTGAAATAACATTGCTCGGAGTTTTTCTTGCATTTTCCCACAAAATAATATCTCCGTTAAACTTTGAATCTGGAACTTTTAATGGAATTAGTATTGTAGATGAGTAGTTATCAAAATGCGGACAAAATGCCACTTTTGAATTTGCTTTATTGACTTTTCTTGTAACTATATAGCTATCCTCTTTTAAAGAATCAACTATTTCCGGAATGTCTTTAAAAATAATTCTAAGTTGATTTAAAAACTCCTTATTGTCCTGATGAAATGAGAATGTAGTATTCTCCTGGTGCTTTTGCTCCAAGTAATTTGTCAAGGCCGACAAAGTATCCGGTGGAATTCTATTGCTATACTCTTTCATTTTAAAACAGCTCTTAAACTTTCTTTATAATACTTTAAAGTTACTCCAAGTTTATTTAAATCCTTTGTAGTATCAAATTTAGTTAAATGTTTTAAGCCTAGTACATTTTCAGAAGAAACAGGAAGCTTTATTCCAATGCTCTCAAACATTTTGCAAATAAAGTAAAGTAATGAAGTAGAAAAAGAAATGAATTTTGTCTTTTTATTTAGCTGATCCGAAATTTCCTGATAAAACGTTTTCATAGAAATCGCCTCAGCTTCTGCCACACAATATAATCCAACTATATTTTCAACAAACACTTTCTCTATTATCAAACACAAATCATCGATATGAATAGTTTGAATTGGTTGCACTCCACTTCCAACCAAGGGAAAAAATGTAGCATTTCTTATTCTATTAACCAATTCTCCGCTCAGCCCCTTTTTCCCAATAACAAAACCAGTCTTTAAAATCACATCCTTAGAAACATCAAACAATTTTTCTGATTCTAATTTAGTTTTTCCATAATGCGATTCAGCATCTTTATGAGCTGAAAAAGAGGAAAGAAACAAGGGCTTGATATTATTCTTTCTGCATAAATCAACTAATGTTTTTGTTCCTTGAATATTTATTGCATCTGAATTTTTATTTTTATCGAATTTCAAATAAGCTCCATGAACTAAATAATTGACCGACTCAAATATTTTTTCATTCGGCTTTTCTTCCAAATTGTATAAAACATAGTCGACACCAATAACTTTATTTATTGGCATATAATGAACAAGCGCTTTTACCAGCCAACCTTTGGCAAAAAAGTAGCTTACCAGACTTTCTCCGATAAATCCATTTGCTCCGGTTATTATTATGCTAGGCTTATTCATTCTTCAAAACATTTTTAGCAACATTGTATGCGTTCGCCATTAAAGTAAATGTTAATCCTTTTGCAGGCAAATAATTAAATCCTGAACCATCAGCAACAAAAACATTTTTTGTTCCAGCTAATTTTCCATTCGGATGAATAGAGAATTTTTCTCCGTTATCGCTAAACGGCAACGTACCGGCATAATGAATACTTCCACCATGCGGAGTGTAAATAGTTTTTATTGGCTGACAGCCTAACGTTTTTAAAGCAGATTTAATTTTTTTCTCTCTATTTTCATTAGTTTGAAGTTCCTGATCAGACAAAATATATTGTCCAGTTAAAATGTCGCCTGTAAAAGTTTCGACATTTTGTTTCATTCTAATAAATTTTGTTGCTGAACTTTTTTCCGGATGATGCACACCAGCAATGGTAAATGAAGATTGCATATACTGCATAAGAATACGGGAATCAGAATAATTAAGAGGTGATTCTTTAATAAGCTTAAACAACAATAAGGAACGATAACTATACAATGCCGCCAACCCAACATCAAAGTTTGTTTTGTCTTCATCTAAAAACAACATCAATTGTCCAAAACCCGTCTTACGTTGTTCTATTTCTTTTCCCAGCATCCGCCACTGAAAACAGGGAATATAACAATAAGGATTACAAATAACAGGCAGTTGTTCTTTTTTATAATCGAAAGAGCGAATAACAATTCGTGCTGTTCCTAAAACTCCTGGAGATAGAATTAATTTTTTGCAAGTAAAAATTTGTTCTTCATTTGTATCCGTTCTTTTTACAATAACATCCACACCATTTTCTTGTTCTCTGAATTTTATCACCAAACAATTTTTATGATACGTGAAATTAGAGTTGCTGCTCAATTGCTCAATTGTCATCCAGGAACGGTATCCCGACTTGTCTTTATCGCTCCAAAGATCCATATCCTTATATTGGATAGCTCTACGATTTTCTCTGTCTTTCGTAAGCACCGCCAAAGGAGTTCTACCAACATAGATTCCTTTTTTATTCAAACTGTTTTTTTGATTTTTGTATGAAGAAAATATTCCGTTTAAATTTTGTTCTAAATCAGAAACCGGCATTACATTTTTCAAATCTCTTAAAGTATAAGGGGCAGCGTCATCTTTATCACCGGAAATTCCAATGTGAGACGCAACTGCCTCATAGGCTTTTAACATTTCAGATTCTTTTAATCCAATTGCATCCAGTTCGGGTTTTGAGAATTCATAACAACCCAATCCCCAACCACCACCTAATCCTCCTTTGGCCATACTTTCCATTGGACTGAAAGAATCAGATTCAAAGGGAATAAATTTTTTCGATAACTGTGTAAGAAAATTTCTAGGGGGAGTCAATTGCGAACCTACTTTTGATGTTTGCCAAGGAATGCCTTCGAAGTCGTTTCCTAAAAAATATTTTTTCTGATTGTCATCTTCTTTGCGAATAGAAATAAAATCTTTGTTGGGAATAATTTCTTTATATTTTTCATCCTCCACACCAACATCCAAAACCGCCACATTCACTCCTGCTTCAACCAATGCATGAGCAGCAATAGCGCCCGTGGCACCCGAACCAACAATGATATAATCGTACTTTAACTGCATTTGCGTTTAATGTTGTTTACGATTAAAATTCCAATCATTGCACGCAAAACTGCGCGGATTCCTACTGCTCCTATTTTAAATAAATAAAAAAATGAAAAATTTCGAGAAAGAAAATACTGAGTATAGTTTGGTGATGCTTCTAAAATAGCAAGCATGGTAAATAGTTTTCTACGAGCATTGTTGTTTGGATCTTTTAATGCTAATCCGGCATCTATGCAAGCCATTTTAAATTTACTTTTTAGCATACTATTCCAAAGAGCTTGTTCGTAATTTGAAAAGGGGATATTTAATTTTTGCATAGCATCGATATAAGTATTCTTTTCAGAATCATGAATAGGAATACTTAACAAATAATGACCTATTTGTTCGGCTTCGTATATAGCTGTGCTCTTGCTTTCCACTAATATAATCTGCTATTGAGTATTTTTTTGTTATTTTGCTTTAAATTAGTGACAAATTACGAAAATTTTAGCTTAAAAAAACAATTATAAATGATAATCATTACAGGAATCACAGGCGGAATAGGGAATTTTTTGTTCAATAAATTTTCTCAATCGGGCGAACAAATTATTGGGACTTATCATTTGAATAAACCTGAGGGTAAACTTTATGAAAATACGGTTCAATTAGACATTACTAATTTTATTGAAGTAGAAAAATTTATCGCATCTATAAAATCACAAACAAAAGAAATTACACTTATCAATTGTGCAGGAATAACTGCAAATGCATTTGCTCATAAATCAAATATTGAAGAATGGAACAAAGTGATAAATGTAAACTTAACCGGAACCTTTTATTTAATTAGAGCAACATTGCCTTTGATGCGAGAACAAAATTTCGGACGAATTATTAATTTATCATCCATCGTTTCCGAAACCGGAGTGATGGGAACAAGTGCCTATGCAGCTTCAAAAGCCGGATTGAATGGAATGATAAAAAGCATTGCTTTAGAAAATGCACAAAAAGGAATTACTATCAACAATATCAATTTGGGTTATTTTAAAGTAGGAATGATCAATACTGTCCCGAAAGAAATTCAGGAAAAAATCAAATCAAAAATTGCTTCGAATGAATTCGGTGATCCGGAGAATATTTTTTCTACTATTCAATACATCAGAACTACGCCTTATTTAAATGGGGCTTGTGTAGATTTGAATGGTGGATTAGTTTAAACTTTTCAACCTTGCAACCTTCTAACCTTTCAACTTTTCTTTAAGCAACGCAATATCCTGAGCTAACTGCTTATTTTGAGAATGCAATTTAGAAACCACCACACTCAAGTGAAGCAAATAAATAAACACTGCAAAAATAGTTGCAATAAGAACTAAGTTTGGTGGTGAATAGACCCCAACTAATTCGGATACTACTGCCAAACCATCTCTCCAAAAGGAGAACAAAATCAAAACAATTGTACAAACAATCCACACAATGGAATATTCTTCACGGAGTTTCCCTTTGATAATTAACCGGACAATGTAAAGCAAAAACAAAATGCTTGTTGCGATAGCGATGGCTTGAATTCTGAACATGTGATTATTTTTTAAATTTAATTCTTATAAATGTATAAATAATTGCCAAGGTAACTTTAAACATATAATAAATAGAAGAAACCGAACTTATGGAAGAAACACCTCCTTGACGCTCTTTCATGTTTACAGATACTTCTCCGATTTTTAATTTGTTTAAGGAATATAAAATGATTGCTTCTGGCTCCGGATATTCATCGGGATAATATTCACTTACTAATTCCAGTGTTTTTTTATTAATCAATCGTAAACCGGAAGTACTGTCGTTTACTGTTATTCCAACTAAAAACCGGTTCAGCCATTTAAAATAATTTATTCCAAATCTTCTTATAGCTGAAGACTGAAAACCTTCTTTAGAAATAAAACGTGAACCGATTACAACATCTAAATTATTTTCTTTTGCTGCATTAATTAATTTCGGAATTTCCGAAGCAGGATGTTGTCCGTCCCCATCAATCTGAATGGCATAATCAAATCCATTTTCAAAAGCATATTTGAATCCTGTTTGAACAGCACCGCCAATGCCTAAGTTAACAGGCAGATTTAAAGCAACACAATTTAATTTTGAAATTATTTCAGACGTAGAATCTTTTGAGCAATCGTTAACAACAATAACGCCAATAGATAAATTTTGTTCATGAGCAATTTGAAGAATATCGTTCACAACAGCTGTAATAGCTTTCTCTTCATTATAAGCGGGGACTATTGCTGCTATCTTCATTTTTCGATTAACTTAACGACAACACACCCCTACCCCTCTCAAGAGGGGAATTTGTTCTAATAATAATTTGTAGTTTAATAACAAACACAGATTCGTAATTCGTGAAAATTCGTAACCTGCCTACCGCAGGCAGGTTCGTAGATTAAATAATTCCTTCTTTCAACAAATCGTGCAAATGCACAAAGCCGTGATATTTTCCTTTGCTGGTTACAATAAGTTGAGTAATATTAAATTGCTCCAACAATTGCATTGCATTTACAGCCAACTCTTCTGCTTCAATTTGTTTAGGAGTTTTATTCATTATATCAGCAGCACATAAACTACTTATTGAATCTGTTTTCTCCAACATTCTCCGTAAATCACCATCTGTAATAACACCCACCAAATTTCCATTATCAACAACCGCAGTTGCTCCTAATCGTTTAGAAGAAATTTCCATAATAACCGATTTTATTGAATCATCGGGTTTCACTACAGGTTTCTGATTTTGTGTTGCAATATCGCCTACTTTCAAATATAATTTTTTTCCAAGTGCACCACCAGGATGATATTTTGCAAAATCGCTGCTTGTAAAATCTCTGCAATCCAATAAACAAACTGCCAAAGCATCACCCATTGCAAGTTGAGCTGTTGTGCTGGAAGTAGGTGCTAAATTATTCGGACAAGCTTCTTTTTCAACCGTAGAGTTCAATACATAATCCGATTGTTTTGCCAAATAGGAATCTAGATTACCAACCAAAGCAATTAATTTATTGCCCCCTGTTTTTAATAAAGGAACAAGTACTTTTATTTCCGGAGTATTACCACTCTTAGAAATACATACAACAATATCATCTTTTTGAATAGTTCCTAAATCGCCATGAATAGCATCTGCGGCATGCATAAATATAGAAGGAGTGCCTGTAGAGTTCATTGTAGCAACCATCTTTTGAGCAATAATCGCGCTCTTTCCTATACCGGTTATAACTACTCTTCCTTTGGATTCATATATGAGTTTTACTGATGCTACAAAGTCGTTATTCACGTAATTTTGCAGGTTTCTAACCGAATCGGCCTCAATATTTAAGGTGGTTTTAGCTAGTTCAATTATTTTATCGATGGATTTATTCACTTCGTAGGACATTTAAAATAAAGTAGAGAAATGTTTGTCTGTGTAACAATTTTTTATTATATATTTACATTAGATATATAGAAAACGATTAATTATTGATTCCTATATATAAAGGTATAAAAATAGTTCATTTTAAAGATAATCTCACATAAACATTAATTTTAAAAAAAAGAGGAATTGAAAACGATCGATGTTGAAACATCCCTACTAGAGTGCTTACAGAAATATTTTGGATTCAAGAAATTCAAAGGACCACAAGAGGCTATTATAGGAAGTTTGATGGAAGGAAAAGACACCTTTGTAATTATGCCGACCGGTGGCGGCAAGTCATTATGCTACCAATTACCCGCATTAGTTAGTGAAGGAACAGCTATTATTATATCTCCGCTTATTGCTTTGATGAAAAATCAAGTGGATGCATTACGCAACTTTGGAAACGAAGAAGGTATTGCCCATTTCTTAAATTCATCTCTTACAAAAGCAGAAATCACTAAAGTAAAAAAAGATATTACTGACGGAAAAACAAAACTGCTATATGTTGCTCCTGAAAGTTTAACCAAAGAAGATAATATTGCATTTTTTAATGAAATAAAAATTTCCTTTTTCGCGATTGATGATCTGCTCTATGCAACCGGCACGATCGGCGATGCCTTAGCAGGATTGATGCTATTGAACGAACAACCCCGCAAGACACGGCACCCCCGCACGGCAAC
>SXGT01933781.1_pt1 | contig 128986 bp, 113 predicted proteins | sample 3176221 | NCBI WGS metagenome assembly SXGT01 (sample SAMN11356862, study PRJNA531348) | freshwater metagenome | isolation source: freshwater sample F1-120 | place: China: Fuxian Lake, Yuxi | collected 2017-12-25 | reverse complement strand
CCTTTGTAATAAAATCATCTTCAATAATAATTCCGTACAAATCCATTATTTTAGCTACATTCAATGCTTGTTCAAAGGAGTTGGAATAATAAAACAATTTTAAGGTGTTTCTTTTTGTCTGAAGAATTCTCAGAAATGTACTATCAGTACTTTCTATAAAGAGTTTGTTGTTATCTATATTGTACGCATCAATTGTATTAATAATTGCATTTGCGAACTGATTTTTATAAGCGGTTTGATTTGTACTATTATTATATAGTTTACAATCAAATGTAAACGTAAAATCATTTTTGTTTTCTATTTCTGAAAAAAGCTCAGGAACAGATTTTAATTTAATGGTAGAAGAAAAGGGTGAAGCGTAATGACAGCCCCACATTTGCGACCACAATAAATTATTTATGGTTCCACTACATAGAGTGCTCTCATTTAAATCGCTGTTATGATAGGCAACTAAAATGCTATCAGCAGTCATTTGAATATCCATTTCGGTTCCATCAGCTCCAATTCTCAAACAGGGCTCAATTGATTCATACGAATTAATCGGGAATTTAAATTGAACACCCATTCCTCCGTGTCCGAATGCAGAAATTACATTTCCGTTTAAATTGTTCACTTCATATAATGGCGCATCCCGTTTGCACGAATTAAAAGTAGTGCAAACAAATAATAGTGCTATTAAATAAAGTAGTATTTTCATGTCCAATTATAAAGCAAGATAATATTTATTGCATAAAATGACTAAAAAAGAACGATTCGAAAAGGTAATAAACTATTTCAGCATTCATCATCCTGTTGCTGAAACCGAATTGCAATATGATAATCCTTATCAATTATTGGTAGCTGTTATTCTTTCGGCACAGTGTACCGATAAGCGTGTGAACATGGTTACACCTAAGTTGTTTCATGCTTTTCCTGTTCCGGAAGTGATGGCTGTGGCAAGCAGTGATGAAGTTTTTGGATATATAAGGAGTATCAGTTATCCTAATAATAAAGCCAAGCATTTAGTAGGAATGGCAAAAATGTTGGTGAACGATTTTAAAGGAGTAGTGCCTTCGGAGATAAACGAATTAGTGAAAATGCCCGGTGTCGGAAGAAAAACAGCCAATGTTATCGCATCCGTAGTTTATGACAAACCTGCTATGGCTGTGGACACACATGTATTTAGAGTTTCCAACCGATTGGGCTTGACAACCAATTCTAAAACCCCATTAGAAACCGAAAAGCAATTAATTAAATATATCCCCGAAAACAAAGTAGCAGTAGCACATCATTGGTTAATCTTGCATGGCCGCTATGTTTGTATTGCTCGAAATCCTAAATGCGCAGACTGCGAACTCAAGCCTTTTTGTAAATATTTCGAGTCTCTCCAAAAACGCAACTCAAAATAAAATTCTGCTAAATATATTAGTATTATTAGTGTTATAGCCTATTTTATTGACTTTTATGGCTAAAGTCTTTGTTTTAATACTGCTACGTTTTTTAGCATTCTCATTTTTTTCTTTTTTTCTGTTCATAAATAGCAGAACTTTGTTTCGTTAATAAGTGATAATTCATCTAAATTTATAGAAAGAATTTTATGAAAAATCACACTACAAGCTTGAAAGCGGGGGATAAGGCTCCGAATTTTGAAGGGAAAGATGAGAACGGAAAAATAGTTTCTTTGAAAAGTTTTGCAGGAAAAAAGTTGGTTTTATACTTCTATCCGAAAGATAATACACCAACTTGTACAGTGGAAGCTTGCAATTTAAGAGATAATTATTCAGTATTAAAAAAGAAAGGATACTCAATATTAGGAGTTAGTGCGGATGAAGAGAAAAAACATTTAAAGTTCATTCAAAAATTTGATTTACCATTTCAGCTGTTGGCAGATATGGATATGAAAGTGATAAAAGCGTATGATGTATGGGGAAAGAAACAATTTATGGGGCGCATTTTTGATGGAATAAACCGAACCACATTTGTGATAGATGAAAAAGGGAAAATTGAAAAAGTAATTACGGATGTGAAAAGTAAGAATCATACGGAGCAGATTTTGGAGAGTGATAAAGTGATGAAGTAATAATGCAATAAGAGTAACAATGTGATAGAGCAATAAAGGGGAAATTAGAAATAAAGTATTAGTAAGAACTACTCAATCACTTTATCACCCCATCACTCAATCACCCAAAAGTGTAACTATAAAATCTATATAACCATGAGCAAAGAAACTAAAGAATCAAAGGGCGCTAAAGAAGCAAAAGAATCAATCAACAAAGAAAAATTAAAAGCATTACAACTTACTATTGATAAGTTAGAAAAAACCTATGGCAAAGGTGCTATCATGAAAATGGGTGATGCTCCGGCTGAAAACATGGAAGTAATTCCTACAGGTTCTCTGGGTGTTGATATCGCATTAGGAATTGGCGGATTACCAAAAGGAAGAGTAATTGAAATATACGGACCTGAGTCTTCAGGTAAAACAACCTTAACATTACATGCCATAGCAGAAGTACAACGTGCAGGCGGAATAGCAGCATTCATTGATGCAGAGCACGCTTTCGACCGTACTTACGCTGAGAAGCTTGGAATTGATACTGAAAATTTATTGATCTCTCAACCTGACAATGGTGAACAAGCATTGGAAATTGCAGAAAATTTAATCCGTTCAGGAGCGATTGACATTATTGTAATCGACTCGGTTGCAGCATTAACTCCGAAAAGTGAGATTGAAGGAGAAATGGGTGATTCTAAAATGGGTTTACACGCTCGTTTAATGTCACAGGCATTACGTAAATTAACAGGAACAATTAATAAAACAGGATGCTGCTGTATCTTCATCAACCAATTGCGTGAAAAAATTGGTGTGATGTTCGGTAATCCTGAAACGACTACTGGTGGTAACGCACTTAAGTTTTATGCTTCTGTTCGTATTGATATCCGCAGAATCGGACAAATTAAAGAAGGTGATAATGTAGTTGGTAACCGCACCCGTGTTAAAATTGTAAAAAACAAAGTTGCACCTCCTTTCCGTCAAGCTGAATTTGATATCATGTACGGAGAAGGAATTTCTAAAACAGGTGAAATTGTAGATTTAGGTGTTGAACACAACATTATCAAAAAAGCAGGTTCATGGTTCAGTTATGGTGATACCAAATTAGGGCAAGGAAGAGATGCGGTTAAACTATTGTTCCAGGATAATGTAGAATTATGCGAAGAAATAGAAATGAAAATTCGTGTAGCTTTGAGCAGCTCTGCAATTGTTACACCTGAAATGCCTGAATTAGCAACAACAAAAAAAGTGAATAGCGAAAGTTAAATTGCCGGTAGGCAGGTCAGTCTTTCCAACACGTAAGACTGCCAATATGTAGATACTGATTTATTAAGTATATTTGCCTATACTAAATGTCATCCCCAAACAATGTATTTCTAAAAGAAATGCTTTGGAATAGGGATGACATTTTTATTTACTTTTATACTATGATTAATTTAACATATATGAAACTTAAAGCACTTTTATTAATTTCTGTTTTCGCAGGATTCATTTTGTTTTCCTCTTGTGGAAATGAATCAACAAATTCTAATAATGTTACTTCTGATTCCTTAAAATCAAAGGTGCCTGCAGAATTGGCAAAACTAAACGAACAAATTGCTGCCGATCCCAAAAATGCCGACCTATATCACAACCGAGCGAAATATTATTTAGAAAAAAGAAATTTTGATGCAGGTTTCGAAGACATGCGTCAAGTAATGACTATTGATAGTTTTAAAGCAGAATATTTTATAACACTTTCCGATTTATATTTTGTAACCAATCAAACAGGAAACTCAAAATCATCTTTGGAAAAATGCTTATCACTTGACGATAAAAATGTGGATGCTATGATGAAATTAGCAGAACTTTATTTTTATGTGAAAAAGCACGACAAATGTTTTGAATACTTAAACATGGCTTTGAAAATAGATAAGTATAATTCAAAAGCCTATTTTATGAAAGGAATGAATTACAAAGAACTGAAGGATACCGCCAAAGCAATTTCAAGTATGCAAACAGCGGTAGAGCAGGATCAAACTTATTTTAATGCCTATGTTCAATTAGGACTTTTAAATGCAGCACAAAAAAATCCAATAGCCATTAACTATTATAAAAATGCTTTGAAAATACAACCAAACAGTCCGGAAGTTTGGTATGCCGTTGGCAAATTTTATCAGGATGTAGAAAATTGGGACAAAGCAATAGAAACTTATAACGCACTTTTGGAGCTTGAACCCAAAAATAAAAATGCAAACTATAATTTAGGTGGAATATTTATGGTTGGAAAAAAAGATTACAAAAAATCCTTAGAATATTTTACACAAGCATTAACGATTGACCCTGCTTATGTTGATGCATATTATGGAAGAGGTATTTGTTACCAAACAATGGGAGATAAGAAGAATGCTGTGGTAGATTTTAAAACTTGTTTGACAATTAATCCGCAACACGAAGCTGCGACTAAAGCATTGGAGGGGATTAATTAATCTACAACTTCACTTTTTTAGAAATCAATTTGTTTCCATTATAAGCTTTTATCAAATAAACTCCTTCAGAAATACTATTTGTTGGAATTAGTAGTTCAGAGTTTTCTCCCAAAGTGTTTTCAATAATAGAATAAATTTTTCTTCCCATTAAATCATAAAATTCAAAAGTGATTTTGCAATTTGTATTGCAATTAAAAAAAACAGCTAATTGATTTTGTGATTCTATGTAATGTGCTGAGATTATATCAAAATCACTTTCATTTTTTTCTACTGAAACTATTTCGCTATAAGAATAGTTTCCATTAAAATCGGTTTGTTTCAAACGATAATAAGAAATGCTTGAAAGCGGGGAGCCATCAACACTAGCGTAATTTAAAATGCTTGTGCTATTTCCAGCTCCTTTAATAACATTCATCTCAGTAAAAAAGATTCCATCCTTCGAGCGTTCAATAGTAAAATAATCGTTGTTAGTTTCTGATGCTGTGCTCCATTTTAAATCAACGGTGTTTTCTGAATTGTATTTTGCTGTAAACGAAAGTAATTCAATTGGTAAAGGATTTACGCCAGATAAATAAGAAGCTAAAGTAAAAGGACTAAATGAAGTAACCAATGCACTCGAAATTACAGTTCCTGTTGTGGTTGTTCCTGTTGTACCGCCATTGCCATGATCTTTCCACATTGCTCCATCCCAGCGGGCAACAGCTAAATCGGGTAAGGAAGTAACTCCGCAACTGTAAGTATCCCAACTCAACGTTACATTTGCATTTACTGCTCCGGCTCTGTTTAAAATCCAATATTCACATCGGCCAATGTCATCCAATGTTCCATCTTTTAAAGTTACATCATAAGGAACTCCATCCGGGTCGGCATGAATGTATTCGGCAGTAAATGTTTCGGAACCTGTTAAGGATGTTGCTGAAATCGGACGATATACATTGTCTTTTCCAACGGGGAAAATAAAATCGGTGCTTCCTGTTTTTGTCATTGGCCCGTTTACAAAACTTATATTAGAAACACTTGCAACAGCAGAACCCGCACTCATGTTTAAAATATTTGTACTTGTAGTAGTTAATATTCCATTCAAAAAAGTAAGTGTTGCTGAAGTTGTGATAGGTTGAAATAATGTAATTCCAGATGCATTGGAATTATTCAACCGTAAATTATAAAAAGTAGTTGAACCTGAACCGATAATGTTTTGAGCATTGGCAGAACGAAAATCGCTTAAGCCTAAAGTAGAAGTAAATGTACCATTATTAGTCATGTTCCCTTTGATGGATAAATGACTCAATGCGTTGTTCAGTGTTACAATGCCTCCACCGAAAGTATTTGTAATAAATAAATTATTGCAAACTGCGCCATTAGGATACAAAGCTGGAGAAGCACCAATAACAGGATCGTTTGCAACATTATCAATTGTTACATTCGAAAGAGAATCGGGAACTTTATAATTTTGCCAATTGTTGCAATCAAACCAATCGGTATTTAAACCGCCTGTCCAATATCCACTGCTGAATCCACCAGCATTTATTACATAAGTTTGTGGTAATTCATAATCTAAACCTGCTGAAAGATAAGCTGCACATGTCGCAAAACCTGTCCAATTAGATGAAGAATTTAATCTATCAATCCAATCTTTTTGTGTAGCCGCTGTTGTTGGACCGGTATATTTAATATGCTTAGTGGCAATACCGGGAAGAATACTAAAACATTTTAGTGATGGTGGTAAATCTCCTCTTGTTGTTGTATTGTTATTACATGTCCATGCAGAATAAGTATTAATTCCAAACATTAATAATCCACCCGTATATGTTGCATCATGTCCCGCATTTGTATTTTTATTCCAAGTTCCTCCTTGCATAATATAAATCTGCTCATCAGTAGAATTCATATTGAAATTTCCGTAACCAGTATTTGGATAACTGATAGTCCAATTTGCATCGGGCTGAACCATAGTAAAAATACTTTCGTCTATTACTCTTATAGTAATAATGGTTCCTTTAGGAATAGTTGATGTAGTTCTGGTTAAACGAATAACACCTTCTGTATTTCCCCAAGTATTACTTCCACAATTTAATCTTTCAAAACCGTTGTCTGTTAAATCGATAGTAGTTCCTACAAGAATATCTTCAAAACTTACAAAACTAATTTCATCTTCACTAACGGTTACACTTCCTGAACAGGTATTCATATCTGTGCATAAACCTACAATTGCAATATCCCCAACATTAAATACAGTTGTTGGTGTAGTAACGGTTCCATCGCAAGTAACATTTACAGTTGTAGCACCGCCACCGGCATTTGAAACCGTTTCACCATTATATGTTCCCGCAACCAATCCAGCTTTTAATCGAACATAAATTGGAGTAGAAGCCAAAGTAGAAGTAGCATATGGCACAGAAACGCTTGCAAGAAAACTGATATTGTCGGTTGAAACTTCATAATTAGTAGAGCCTGTAACAGTAATATTTCCAGGCGCACCTGTTAAACTATATCCACTTAAATTATAGGATTGAGAAGTGGAAGGACCTGAACCCTGAACGTATGTAAATCCGGTTAAGGTGGAAGTTGAAAGTACTAATGTTGGAGAAAGTGAAGCAGTTGTTCCGTTTAGTTGAACATTTACAACGTTGGAACTGACATCAAAACCACCAGTTCCACCAGTTCCTGTTGCGCCATAACCATATAATCGAAAGGTTGTGGCAGTAGTAATTCCTGTTAATCCAGTAATAGTAATTGTGTTAGATGTTCCTATAGTTGCCACAGGAGTTACTGCTCCTAGGTTTGCAGCAAAAGCATCTACAGAAGATCTTAAGGCAACATTAATCGGACCTGTTCCGGATTTGTCCCAATTGAAAACAAAAGAAGTAGGAGTAAAGCTAAATCCAACATTTGGAGTTACAATAAATTGTATATAGTCGTTCCCAGCAATTGCTTCAGTTAATGTGTTTCCTGCAGGTGTGTCTCCTGTGTTAAACCAATTTGAGCCACCAAAACGATTACCATTTGCAGCTGCTGTAATACTTCCTTGCGTTAAGTTTGTAGCTGCAATATTTGCATCATTAAAAACACTTGGTTCTGTAGTTTCGGTGCCAACATTTCCAAATGTATTCCATTGAAGTAATTGCCCAAAACCCGTTGTGCAAATTAATGAAAACAATAAAATAATATGTAACCCTTTTAGTCTCATTCACTATTTTTATTAGTGTTTCAGTGGTTTCGGCTTTTGTAATAAAATTACAAATCCTCTAGGGTGTTCACGGAAGTATTTCTAAAGCAAAACTATTTTATTTTTTTATCCTGTTTATTAAGGTAATTTTATAAAAACGTTAAATGCTTAATATCTTGATTCAAAATTAGATAGATTGGTTACAATAAACAAATCTATTTGCAGATTAATTATCAACAAATTGTTAAGATTTATACCCTTTCCTTTACTCCAATTTGTATCTTTGCACGCATGCAAGAAACTATATTAATTTTAGATTTTGGTTCCCAATACACACAGCTAATTGCTAGAAGAGTGCGTGAATTGAACGTGTATTGTGAAATCCACCCTTACAATAAAATTCCTGAAATTTCAAAAGATATAAAAGGTGTTATTCTATCAGGAAGTCCTTTTTCTGTCAGAGCGAAAGATGCACCAAACCCTTCTTTAGATGCTTTTAAAAATAAACTGCCATTATTAGGTGTTTGTTACGGAGCGCAATTAATGGCGCATAAATTCGGAGGAGAAGTACAAGCCTCTGAACACCGAGAATACGGAAGAGCCAATCTTTCTTTTGTAAAAGAAGACAATCAACTTTTTAAAGGAGTAAGCAGCAATTCACAAGTATGGATGAGTCATGCGGATACAATTACTAAAATACCCGATAATTACGAAATTATTTCCAGTACAAAAGATGTGAAGTTTGCCGGATATCAAGTAAAAGGTGAACAAACATTCGGAATTCAATTTCACCCCGAAGTCTACCATTCAACTGAAGGAGCCATTTTATTGAGAAACTTTGTTGTGGATATTTGTGGATGTAAACAAAATTGGACACCTGATTCATTTGTTGAAACTACAGTAAATGATTTAAAACAAAAAATAGGAAACGATAAAGTAGTGTTGGGTTTGAGCGGGGGAGTTGATTCTAGTGTTGCAGCAGTTTTATTACACAAAGCAATAGGAAAAAATTTGTATTGCATTTTTGTAGATAATGGATTGCTTCGTAAAAATGAATTTGAAAATGTGTTGGAGTCCTACAAACACATGGGTTTGAATGTAAAAGGAGTAAATGCAAAAGATCTTTTTTACACAGCATTAGCAGGAGTTTCTGACCCCGAAAAAAAGCGCAAAGCAATTGGAAAAGTATTCATTGATGTGTTTGATGATGAATCAAAACGCATTGAAGATGTAAAATGGCTGGCACAAGGAACAATTTATCCGGATGTGATTGAATCAGTTTCTGTAAAAGGACCATCAGCTACAATTAAGTCGCACCACAATGTTGGTGGCTTACCCGATTTTATGAAATTGAAAATTGTTGAGCCTCTGAATACATTATTTAAAGACGAAGTGCGTAGAGTAGGGAAGACATTAAACATTGACGAAGCAATATTAAATCGTCATCCTTTCCCCGGACCGGGCTTGGCAATTCGCATATTGGGCGATATCACATCAGAAAAGGTACGGATTTTGCAAGAAGTAGATGCCATTTTCATTGATAACCTTAAATCTTCTGGTTTATATAAAGATGTGTGGCAAGCTGGGGCAATATTTTTACCAGTTCAATCAGTTGGAGTGATGGGAGATGAACGTACTTACGAAAATGCTGTAGCTTTGCGCGCTGTTACAAGTACGGATGGTATGACTGCAGATTGGTGTCATTTACCATATGAATTTTTAGGAAAAGTATCTAACGAAATTATTAATAAAGTAAAAGGAATAAACAGAGTGGTGTATGATATAAGTTCAAAACCACCAGCAACAATTGAATGGGAATAAATTAATGTGCAGATTTGCTGATGTGCAAATATGCTGATAAAAGTATTTAATCTGAAATCTGATCCCGATAGCTATCGGGATTGAAATTTAAAATGTTAAAATTGAGTTTATTTAAATCAACATATTTTTATTTTTTGTCTATTGGCATTTGTCTACTGTCGACTATCTCTTCATACGCTCAAGAAAAAGAATCTACTGAAATTCATAAAACACGTAGCTCCGCAATTATTAATGGAGTAAAATATTATTTGCATACCGTTGAAAAGGGACAAACACTTTTTGCTATTGCTAAATTTTACCAGCGCGATGTGAATGATGTTGTGATTGATAATCCGGAAGCAATTGATGGAATAAAACCCGGACAAATTTTAAAAATACAGATAAAGAAAAAAAGTCCAACCGAACTTTCGGCTAACGATACAGCGAGTTTTATAACTCACAAAGTTGAAAAATCTCAAACCTTATATTCAATAAGTAAACATTATGGAGTTTCTGTAGAAAAAATAAAAGCTTTGAACCCTGAATTATCAGAAGGACTGAAAGCAAATCAATTATTGAAAATTCCATCAATAATTAAAAAAACAGAAACAGTAGAAGCAAAAACAATAACAACTACTAACTCAACAGCAACTGTTCAAACATCAACAACTGCAACTACATCCATTGAGGCGGCTGACAGGTCGTCACTTGGATATAATAATTACAAAGGAGAAAAAAAGAATGAGTACAATGTTGCTTTCTTTTTGCCATTTCATGCTGATGAAGCAAATTCAATTGACTTGGAAAAAATAATTAAAGGTGACGCGCAATTTTCAACCAAAACAAATGTCGCACTTCAGTTTTATGAAGGTGCTATGATGGCAATTGATTCACTCAAAAAATTAAATCTCAATGCTAAAATATTTGTTTATGATGTAGACGATAAAGATTCTTTAGCCATTGAAAATATTTTAAAGAAACCGGAATTGGCTTCTATGGATTTAATGATTGGTCCGCTTTACGGTTCAGGATTTATTCCTGTAGCTAATTTTGCGAAAGAACATTCCATTGCAATTGTTTCTCCCTTTACTCAGATAAATAAAATTTTATTTGCTAATCCTTATGTTTCAAAAGTTTCTCCATCAGTGACTATGCAAGTAGAACAGATGGCACATTTTGTTGTAGATTCATTTAAAACACAAAATATTATTTTAGTAAACAATTCAAATCCCAAAGAACTTCCGTTTTTTAATACCTTCAAAAATTCTGCAAATGCCGATTTATTAAAAGCAGGTTTGGCTGTGGCCGATTCTGTTAGAATAGGCTTTGGTTTGGGCAATACACAAAGTATGTTGAGCACAACTAAAGTGAATGTAATTGTTTTGCCATCAAATAATCAGTCGTATGTAACGGAATTTATTTCCAGTATGAATACATTAAAAGATAAATATAAAATAGTTTTGTTCGGACTTCAAAACTGGATGAACTACGACAATTTGGATTTTGAATATTTGAATAATTTGTCGTTGCACATTCCATCAAACACATTTGTGGATTACCAAAATCCTTCCACGCTTAGTTTTGTAAAAAATTACCGGTTGAAATATAAAACAGATCCTGAGATTTATGTTTTTCAAGGATTTGATATTTCTTACTCTTTCATTTCTCTTTTGCAAAAAGAAGGAACGGGTTTTTTAAAAAGTCTTAGTGAAAATAAATTTCAAGGATTCGGAAGCAATTATAGTTTCTCTCAATTCCCTTCTGATAGTGGATTTGAAAACAAATTTGTTTACATCTTAAAGTACAAAGATTACCAATTATTAAAAGCAAATTAGTTTATGCTTACCAAGGAACAAATTTCAGAAGCTTTCATGTTGTTGCAAGATCGTATTTGTGCGGCATTAGAAAATGAAGACGGAAAATCAAAATTTAAAGAAGATATTTGGAAGCGTGAAGAAGGTGGTGGAGGCAGAACAAGAATTATTCAAGACGGAAATGTAATTGAAAAAGGAGGAGTGTTATACTCTGCAGTGCATGGAAAAGTTCCAGATTTTCTGTTAAACAATCTTTTGGATAATAAACCAAAAACTCCAAACTCTGAACTCCAAACTCCAAACTTTTACGCTACAGGTGTTTCCATTGTAATACATCCGGGCAATCCAATGGTTCCTATCATTCACATGAACGTTCGTTATTTCGAAATGTCAAATGGTGTTTGGTGGTTTGGTGGTGGCATTGATTTAACTCCTCATTATGTTGTAGAAGAAGATGCTCAGTTTTTCCACTCTGCACTAAAACAATCTTGTGATAAACATAATCCCAACTATTATAAAGAATATAAAAAGTGGGCTGACGATTATTTTTTCATAAAACACAGAAATGAAACGCGTGGAGTAGGAGGAATATTTTTTGATAAATTAACTCAAACTGATTCAGTTACTAAAGAGCAGCTTTTTGATTTTGTTTTAGAAGTAGGAAATACTTTTGCCCCAACATATACTAAATTGATGAATAAAAATAAGTCAAAAACCTTTGATGAAAATAACAAGCAGTGGCAGATGTTACGCAGAGGGCGCTACGTAGAATTCAATTTGATTTATGATTTAGGAACAAAATTCGGCTTGGAAAGTAATGGAAGAGTCGAATCCATATTAATGAGTTTACCTAAAACTGCAGGTTGGGAATATAATTATTCTCCAAAAACAAACTCTCCCGAGGCAAAAACCCTCTCATATCTTAAAAAAGGTATTTCCTGGCAATAATCCCCATTTTTGGGTAATAAATAGCTGTTTTTATAAAAGGTTACCTTTTTCTACCCTTTTCTTCCAAATTGTTGAAAACTTCCCCTTCAAAATGCAACCTTTTTGCCGCAAATGAGCTCTTTTAAAAAAGAGGTTAATGAAGCTTTTTATGGGGTATTTCGACAAAAAAGCCATTTTCGTCTAAGTTTTTAAAAATCATTAAGGCTAAAAAAAGAGGCAAAAAATTTTTTATTAGCCTCATTCTTAGGTAAATTCGTTATATAAAACTACAAAATCTCTCTAAATGAACACAAAACTACTAATCAGAAACATGCGTTGTCTCTCTCTGGCATTGCTTTTCTCTGTATCAATTTCAGGTTTTTCTCAAAATTCAATTTCAGGTGGAATTCCGGTTTCAAATCCTTATGGAATTTCTCAAAAGGATTGGACAAGTTTTGAGAATAAAACCAATTTACTTTCTGAAAAAGTAGATGTTGAGAGTTTTCTTAACTATGTCTTTTTTACCAATGACGGAAACTTCTATGATATGAAGTATTTCAAAGATTATATCAAAGGAAAATTAAAAAAGGACAGAGAGACACTTATATATAAGGTAGGTAAAGGAGAGATTACAACTACTAATGAAATAAATACATATTATTCAAGCTTACAACCACAATACGAAATTTATTATTTTGATTTTTTAAAGAGAAGAGATCAAATTGTTGAAGCAAGTAAACAAAGAGCACCTGGAACAGGAGTTCTGCCAACTCCATCAAATTGTGGTTCACCTTGTACAAATCCGGGTTTCGAAGCAGGAACTGGATTTTGGGATTATTATACCGGAACTGCTTGTGCTAGTTCTACTAGTGATCCATGTTCAATAGTTGCAGGTTTCAGTTCATCTCAACATGTTATTCAAACTGTTGGAGGTTCCGACCCTGTTGTAGGAGCTGCTCTTCCTGTTGTAGGTCCGGGTGGTGGAAGTTCATCTTTAATGTTGGGTGATGGTCCTGTTACTGGTGGTTATGCTTCACGTGCAAGTATTTCTTTTACTGTTTCTGCAGCAAATGCAAACTTTACATACCGTTATGCTTGTGTGTTACAGGATCCTGTTTCAGGTCACACCGATCCTGAGCGCCCATACTTTAATGTGCACTTACGTGATGGTGCTGGTAACTTAATTATGTGTGGTGAATACATGGTAATGGCAAAACCTCCAGTAGTTGGCTTTACTGAAACATCTCCGGGAAGCGCTATTTGGTGGCGTAACTGGACAACTGTAATGGTTCCTTTAAGTTCTTATATAGGTCAATGTGTTACAGTTCAATTTACTTCTTCGGATTGTTCACAAGGTGGACATTATGGATATGCTTATATAGATGGTGATTGTGACCCATTGACATTATTATCTTCTTCACCATCTATTTGTGGTGGTGGTTCTGTAACATTAACAGCTCCTGCAGGTGCTGCTGGTTATGCATGGACCAACACAGCAGGTGGCACAACAGGAATTGTTGGCCCAACAACAAATAATACAGCTGTTGTAAATACTGCTGGAACATACCAATGTGTTATAACTTCTGCTGCCGGTCCATCATGTACTACAACTTTACAAATTACAGTAGGTTCTAGTCCGACAAACCCTGTTGCAAGTTTTACCAATACAACTGTTTGTGCAGGTTTACCAACTGTATTTACAGATACATCAACTCCAACAGGAACAATTACTGGTTGGTCTTGGGATTTTAATGGTGATGGAACACCGGATGCAACAACTCAAAATCCTTCGTTTACATTCGCAGGTGCTGGAACTTATCCTGTTACTTTAACAATTACAAATGGACCTTGTAATGCTGTTATCACTCAAAATATTACGGTAAATCCGGGAACTCCTCCTACAATTACTCCTGCAGGACCATATTGTGTGAATGCTGCACCGGTAAATTTAACAGGAACACCGGCCGGAGGAACATGGAGTGGAACAGGTATTACAAATGCAGCTACTGGAACTTTTGATCCATCAGTTGCTACTGTCGGAAATAATACAATTACTTATACAGTTACCGGAGCTTGCGGTGGCTCTACAACTGCAACTGTGGTTGTAAATCCGCTTCCCGTAACAACAGTAAATTCTCCTACTATCTGTCCAACATTAACTGCAACATTAACTGCAGCGGGTGCTACAACATATTCTTGGAGTACAGGTTCAACAGCTAATCCAATAAATGTGACTCCTGCTGTAACAACTACTTATACTGTTACAGGAACATCATTAGGATGTACCTCTAGTGCAATTGCTACTGTTACTGTTGGTGGTTCAATAACTTCAACAGTAAATTCTCCGACTATTTGTGCCGGACAAACTGCAACATTAACTGCAACTGGTGGTGGTACTTATGCCTGGAGCACAGGATCAACTGCTAATCCGTTAAGTGTTACTCCTGCTGTTACTACATCTTATACCGTTACTGCAACAAATGGCGGTTGTACAGGTTCAGCTGTGGCTACTGTAACAGTTAATCCATTACCGGTTTTAGTTATCACTAATCCTGCCGGAGTTTGTAGTCCCGGAACGGTTGATATTACTGCTGCTGCTGTAACTGCGGGAAGTACAGGTGGTGGTACTTTATCTTATTGGACGGATGCTGCTACTACTATTGCTTTGGCAACACCAACTGCAATTGCAACAAGCGGAACATATTATATTCAATCAACAACTGCTGCAGGATGTACTGATATTGCTCCTGTAACAACTACTATTAATCCTTTACCGGTTTCTAATGCAGGTCCGGACATTATGTTCTGTTCAGGAGCAACCGGAAATATTGGTGTTCCAACAACTGCTGGTCAAACATATTCCTGGTTGGCAACAACCGGATTAAGTTCTGCAGCTGTTTCTGATCCTTCAGTTACTTTAACAATTGGTGGTTCAACTCCTGTTACATCAACATACACAGTTACCACAACAATTTCTGCTACAGGATGTACTTCAACTGATATGGTTGATGTTACTGTTAATCCATTACCTGTTTTGGTAATTACAAATCCTGCGCCTGTATGTAGCCCTTTAACTGTTGATATTACAGCTGCTTCAGTTACTGCAGGAAGTACAATTGCAGGAAGTGTTATTACTTATTGGAACGATGCAGGTGCAACAAGTTCATTGGCGACTCCCACAGCTGTTAGTACTTCAGGAACTTATTATATTTTGGCAAATGCCGGTGGCGGTTGTACTGACATTGAAGCAGTAACGGTTACAATAAATCCTCCTCCGGTTTCAACTGCAGGTCCTGACGTTACTATTTGTACCGGTGGTGTAGCAAACTTAGGTGGAGCAGCAACTGCTGGTGATACTTATGCTTGGTCTCCTGGAACCGGTTTAAGTTCTACTACTGCATCAAATCCTACAGTTACTTTAACTAACGGAGGTGTTGCATCCATTACAAGTTCTTATACAGTTACTACAACTAATTCAACTACAGGTTGTACTTCAACCGATGTTGTTGATGTTACTGTTGATGCTGTTGCAACAGCAAATGCTGGTTCTCCTCAAAGTGTTTGTGCAGGAAACGGAATTACTTTAGCTGGAGCTATTGGTGGTTCTGCAACAGGCGGAACATGGAGTGGTGGAGCAGGAACATATTCTCCGAACAATACAACTTTGAATGCAGTGTATACTCCAAGTGCAGCTGAGTTTGCAACGGGAACAGTTACATTAACATTGACAACTAACGATCCAACTGGTCCATGTACTTTTGCATCTTCAAATGTTACGTTTACATTCTTCGCTAATCCGGTTGTGGCTTTCCCTGCTGTTCCTGCAGGTTGTCCTGTTCATTGTGTTAATTTCACGGATGCATCTACTGTTAGTGGAGGTGATGTAATTGTAAGTTGGTTATGGACTCTTGGAGATGGCTCACCGGCAGATATTACTCAAAATCCTAGTCACTGTTACACACAGTCCGGTTTTTATGATGTGAGTTTAACTGTAACATCAAACAATGGTTGTTCATCAACATTGAATATGCCTAACTTTGTTCAGGTATATCCTACACCAACTGCGGAGTTTACTCCAACACCTAATCCTGCTTCTATTTTAGATCCTGTTGTTACACTTCAAAATGGTTCTTCATCGGATGTAATTTCATGGTTGTATCATTTTGGTGATGGCGATTCTATTGGATACACTACTTCCAGCCCTGTTCACACATATCCTGATGTAGCTTCAAGTACATACCTTGCTACTTTATATGTTGCAAATATTTATGGATGTTTAGACACAGTTTCACATTATGTTGAAATTGGACCGGAGTTTACATTCTTTATTCCGAATGCATTCACTCCAAATGGTGACGGAACAAACGATTATTTCTTCGGACAAGGAATTGGAATTATTGATTATGACATCTGGATTTTTGATCGTTGGGGAAATGAAATTTTCCACGGAACTCATCTGACTGATTTATGGGATGGAAGAGCTAATGGAGGAGATGATGTTGCGCAACAAGATGTTTATGTTTGGAAAGTAAGATTAACGGATGTTTTTGATAAAAAACACAATTATATAGGTACTGTAACACTGGTAAAATAAGAGATTGGTGAACTAAATCACCTAATTAACGATAAAAGGTTAATAATTAGATTGTTGATGCAACTATTTTCAAATATTTGTGTCTATATTAGCAATATGGTTTCTTCTACTCCGAAGAATAAATATGAATTTGTAAATCAAATTTTAAACTAATGAATCTAAAAGTTACATCTTTTATCGTTTTTCTTTTTGTGTTTGGCATAAACGGATTTTCTCAGGATCCTGCTAAAACAGAAAAGACAATTCATAAAATTCCTGCTGCAACAATTAAACCTGCTACTCATACAGATGAAAAAAAGGTTGTTGCAAAAGAAGATAATGCCATACACTCCTGTGATATAAGTAAAAATAAAAAAGAAGCAACTGTAACAAAAAAAGCTTCAGACGGAACACTCTCTAAAGAAAAAATTGAAATAAAAGGCAATAAATAAAATCATGATTTATCCCCAACAATAAGCTCATGAAAAAAATCTCTCTCTTTCTCTCTCTCTTATCATTACCAATTATTGGATTATCCCAAGGTGGAAATACATGCGCGGCAGCATTGGCCAGCCCTATTGCAATTCCTTACACAGGTTCAGGTTCAAATTGTGCAGGAACTACAACTAACGATTACAATATGGTTGGCGCATCATGTATGGATGCATTAAATACGCAAGGACCCGATTGGTTGTATTATTTTTGTGCGCCAACCACAGGTGAAATAAATATTTCGTTAACAAATATGCTTTTGTATTGTTACGATCCATTGCAACCATTTCAATTTCCTGCTCTTTCGGTTTGGCAAGGTTGTCCAGGAACTGGAACATGTGTGAGCGGGACTACATGTCAAGGTACAACTGAACTTGCTGTAGCAGCAAACGTAACTGCCGGAACTTGTTATTATATTTTAATAGATAATTATCCGGGATATTGTCCTTGTTTTGATTGGACAATGAATGTGATTTATACTCCAACTCCTCCAACTCAACCATCCTGTACTAACATGGGATTTGATGCAGGAAATTTTTCAGGATGGGCAGGAACATATGGATATACTATTCATGACGGACCTCCGGGAGCACCAACACCAACTTATAATCCTGTTACTTTTGCAATAGCAGCTCCGCAACATACTATTACTGCCGGAGCAGGACTTGATCCTTTCGGTGGATTTCCGGTTGTTTGTCCTGGTTTCGGACCAAACTCCGCAATGCTTGGTGATGGTGTAACATCAGGTTATGGTGGTGCAACGTTGGAACAAACATTTAACGTTACTGCTGCCAATGCTCTACTTACTTATCAATACGCAGTTGTAATTCAAGATGCGAATGGTGCAACTGCACACACTACAGAACAACAACCATTTTTTAAAATTGAAGTATTTGACTGTGCCGGAAATCCTATTGTGTGCGGACAATATTTAGTTGTCGGTGGTCCCGGAATCCCTGGTTTCTTTTTAGCTCCGGGTTATACAGATATTTATTATCGACCTTGGACACCGGTAGCAGTAGACCTTACACCATACATTGGTTCTTGTGCAACCATAAAATTTTCTGTGGGTGATTGTTCTCTTGGTGCTCACTTTTCTTATGCATATTTAGATGTTCAGTGTTCGCCAATGGCAATCACAGGACCAAACTTTATTTGTCCGGGTACTTCAACGACATTAGTTGCTCCTGCCGGTGCAGCAGCTTATTCTTGGGCTCCTGGCGGACAAACAACTCAAACAGTTACTGTTTCACCGGCAACTAATACAACTTATACTTGTACCATTACTTCGGTTGCCGGACCAATGTGTACTACTTTTTTAACTTATCCTGTTTCTGTTTATCCTCCTGCTTCTGTTTCATCAACATCACAAACAGTTTGTGCAGGAACTCCTGCAACTATTACTGCTACGCCAACTGTAGGTGGAGGTACTTATTCATGGGCACCTGGTGGAGCTACAACGCCTTCTATTACTGTTAGTCCGGCCGTCACAACAACTTACATTTGTACTTATACCGATCCAAATGGATGTACTGATACTGCTCAAGGTTTAGTTACTGTAACTCCTTTACCAGTTGTTACTGTAAACTCTCCTAATATTTGTCCCGGACAAACTGCTAACTTAGTTGCAGGTGGTGCTACAACTTATACTTGGTCACCCGGTGTAACTGTTACCGGTGTTAATACTGCCGATGCTACACCTGCTGTTACAACTTCTTATACTGTTACCGGTACAGCTGCAGGTTGTTCTAACACTGCCGTAGCAACTGTTACAAATGGTGGAACAATTGTCGTCAATGTAAATTCTCCAACAATTTGTGCCGGACAAACAGCCAACTTAACGGCTACCGGTGGAACAACTTATACATGGACTCCGGGAGTTACTGTTACAGGAACCGATACCGGTGATGCATCACCACTTGTTACTACATCTTATACAGTTACAGGAAATACATCCGGTTGTACAGGAACTGCTGTTGCAACAGTTACAGTAAATCCAATGCCGGTTACAACAGTTAATTCTCCATCGATTTGTGCGGGAGCTACTGCAAATTTAACTGCAGGTGGCGCTACTTCTTATACCTGGACAGCAGGTGCAACTTCTACGGGAGTGAATACTGCTGATGCTACTCCTGCTGTTACAACAACTTATACTGTTACAGGAACTTCACTTACTTGTACATCAACAGCAGTTGCAACAGTAACTGTAAATCCAATTCCTGTTACAACGGTTAACTCTCCTTCGGTTTGTTCCGGTATCACTGCAAATTTAACAGCAGGTGGTGCAACAACTTATACTTGGTCGCCAGGTGTAACAGTTACCGGTGTTAATACAGGAGATGCTACACCGCTTGTTACAACAACTTATACTGTTACAGGAAATTCTTTGGGTTGTACATCAACTGCAATAGCAACTGTAACAATTAGTCCGGCACCACCATCTGATGCCGGTCCGGATATTTTAATTTGTACAGGTAATACAGGAAATTTAGGATTTGCCGGAACGGCAGGTGATACTTATGTTTGGTCGCCTGCAACAGGATTGAGCAGTACAACTGTTCCAAATCCAACAGTAACATTAACCAATCCCGGTCCCGGAGTTTCAGTAAATAATTATACTGTTACTACAACCAATACAGCTTCAGGATGTACTTCTACAGATGTTGTAGTTGTTAGTGTGGATGCAGTTCAAACAGCAAATGCAGGTTCAGCACAATCTATGTGTTTTGGTGCAAGCGTTGTACTTGCAGGTTCTGTAGGTGGTTCAGCAACAGGCGGAACTTGGAGTGGAGGTACAGGAACATTTTCTCCTAATGCAAATACTTTAAATGCAACTTATACACCAAGCGCTGCTGATACAGTTGGTGGTTCTGTAACATTAACATTAACTTCTACCGGTTCCAGCGTTTGTCCTTTTGCATCTTCTAACGTAACACTTTCTTTTTATCCGTCTCCGGTAATTGCATTTACTTCAACACCTCCCGGTTGTCCACCTTTGTGTGTAAACTTTACAGATCTTTCAACTGTAGCAGGTGGAACAATCGTTTCTTGGAATTGGGATTTTGGTGACGGAACAAGCAGTACTTTGCAAAACCCTTCTCATTGTTATACAGCTAGTGGTTTTTATGATGTAACACTTTCTGCTACTTCTAATAATGGTTGTGTTTCTACATTAATGATTTCTCAATTTGTTCAGGTATATTATGTGCCTACAGCTTCGTTTATTGCTAATCCTCCATCATCAACTATTTTTGATGGACTGATAACTTTTACCGATCAAAGTTCAACGCCATTTGGAACAATTGTAAGTTGGGTTTGGGATTTTGGTGATGGTACTTCAAGTGTATCACAAAACAATGTGCATCAGTTTCCTGTTAGTCAGCCTGGAATTTATAATGTTACTTTAACGGTTGTAAATAGTTTTGGATGTACTGCAACGTATACTTTGCCTGTAGAGATTGGTCCTGAATTTACTTTTTATATTCCCAATTGTGTTACACCAAACGGTGATGGTGTAAACGATTATTTCTTCGGTGATGGAATTGGAATTGTAGATTATGACATTTGGATTTTCGACCGTTGGGGAAATGAAATTTTCCACGGAAGTTATTTGTATGATAAATGGGATGGAAGAGCGAATGGTGGAAAAGATGTTGCACAACAAGATGTGTATGTTTGGAAAGTAAGATTAACAGATGTGTTTGATAGGAAGCATGCTTATATTGGAACGGTTACGATTGTAAAATAGATATTATAGATTAACGCGTGAAATAATAAAAACTACTACTACTAAAATCCTCCTTCAGAAATGTCGGGGGATTTTTTATTTATCTCTTAGTTTTGTCTTAGATAGTTTAATTTCTTATATTGCACTATAAACTAAGCATCCTGCTCTCACAGATGCACAAAAAAATTTATTATAGAACACAATCTGCACTGTTACGCTATTTAAAGTTAGTTACAGTGGCCTTGCTATTGCTATTAGTTTGCCCCTTTAAAGCCCAGGATTCTTCCAATATTGATTCCCTCAAAAATATACTGAGCAGAACTCCCAATGGTTCTCAGAAGATTATTTTGCTAAATAAACTTTCCAAAGTATTGATGGATATTGACTATCGTCAGTCGATGCAATATTGGAATGAATCGCTTCTTCTTTCTGAAAAATTAAAAGACACCGTTAATATGGCGGAGGCTCACTTTAATATCGGGCAAATAAATGTTAATTATTCATTAAACTATAAAAAAGGTTTAGAGCATTTGTTGGAAGCTTTGATTTTGGTGAGGAAAACCGACAGAAGAAAAAGTGAAATGAGTATTTTGAGTTTAATTGGCTATGTACATAATCGACAAGGGAATTTTAGCAAAGCAATTGAATATTATAAAAAAGCAATAGACATTGCTGAAAAATACAATTATGAAAGTGACTACACTTATTACAATTCGTATCTCGCAGATTTATTTGAAGTAAATGGATTGACCGATAGTGCAATTGTATATTATGGCAGAATATACGAAATAGAAGAAGAGCATCACTTTATGCATACACGTCCTGTAGCCATGTTTGCAATAGGTAAATATTTTCAATTAAAAAATGAATACAAGGAAGCTTTAAGATATTATAATGAAGCATTAATAAAATTTCAGAAAGAAGATAACCATCGTTGGGAATCCTACACTTATAATGTTCTTTCGGATTTTATGCTGAAAAATAAGGAATATGATAAAGCTTTAGAAACAGCGCACAAAGGACTTGCACTTGCAGAAAAATATCATTTAGTAAAAGAAACGGCCGACAATCACAATTCTCTTTCAAATATTTATTTAGAAAAAGGGAATTATGAATTGGCTTTTAAACATTACAAATTGCACGATGCGATTAATGATTCCATATTTTCTTTAGACCAGGTTAAGGAAATTTCTAACATCCAAAATAATTATGAACTGACTTTTAAAAAACAAGAATTGGAATTGTTGGTTCAAGAGAAAGCCTACAATGAATTAAAGCTGAAGCAAAATCGTACTATCCTATTCTTCCTAAGTATTGTTGGCTCGGCATTAACTGTTTTATTTGTTTTTATGTGGAGAAGATATAATCAGAAGAAAAAAATAAATGATTTTTTAAGAGACAGAGATGAATTGCGTGAATTTAAAATGGAGGAGATTATAAATAAATTAAATCAAGAAGCTAATCAGCATAAACTTACTCAGTTGCAATTAGAGGCTAGAAATGAAGAATTAAATAATTTCATGTATCGTTCTTCACACGATTTAAGAAGTCCTTTGATAGCTATTTCATCTCTTACAAAAATTGTTGAGGACGCAACTTCAGCTAAAGAGCGGAAAGAAGCACTTGGTATGATTTGGCAAAGCACCGAAAAATTAAATCGTTTATTGATTGAAATGGTGGATGCAACAAGAGTGACGCATGCAGATGTTAAAATAGTTTCTTTGAATTTTGTGAACTTTGTTGAAGGAATTATCAATCAATTAAAAAATGCTGATTATTTTAAAAATGCAGACATTCAAATTTTAGCAGATAAAAAACTGCAAATACATACTGATGAAAACTTTCTAAGAGCCATTTTGCAGAATTTGATAGATAATGGAATAAAGTATAAAAATCCTGCTGTTTCAAAAGCATTTATAAAGATTGCCGGAGAAATAAAAGAAGAACAGTTTTACATTACAATTTCTGATAACGGACAAGGAATAGCAGAAGAGCAGCAAGCAAAAGTATTTGATATGTTTGTGCGCTTTAACCAGGATACTCAAGGTTCAGGTTTGGGCTTATATATAGTCAAGAAAAGCATAAAAAGACTAAAAGGTACAATCGATTTCACTAGTAAGGTTGGAGTTGGTACTACTTTTACAATAAAACTTCCTAATATGATAGTGGAGGAGAAGTGAGATTAGATGGAATCGTCATTGCGAGCGATTGAAGCAATCTTTCCTAATAGTGGCGATTCTCCTGATTGTGAGAGACTGCTTCAATCGCTCGCAATGACGTATAGTAAACAGTTTGCTATAATGTTGATATTCATACCAAAAAAAAGTGTATCTTTGCGGGAATTTTAACCATAGAACCTTGTTCATATGCCATTAGATTCAAGCAAATTTGTAGGTGAAGGCTTAACTTACGATGATGTACTTTTAGTACCTGCTTATTCCGAAGTGTTGCCTCGAGAAGTAATTACAACTTCACATTTCACTAAAAAAATCATTCTGAATACCCCGGTTGTGTCCGCTGCAATGGATACTGTTACTGAATATAGGTTGGCTATTGCCATTGCCCAAGAAGGAGGAATAGGAGTATTGCATAAAAACATGACCATTCAAGATCAAGCTGACCAAGTGCGTAAGGTAAAGCGTTCGGAGAGTGGAATGATATTGGACCCTGTTACTGTACTGGAAACTGCTACCGTGAAAGATGCTCTGAACTTAATGAAAGAGAATAAGATTGGCGGAATTCCTGTTGTGAATGATACAAGGGATTTAATTGGTATAGTTACTAATCGTGATTTGCGTTTCGAAAAAAGCTTAAAACGTCCTGTTAAAGAAGTGATGACCAGCAAGAATATGATTGTTGCTAAAGTCGGAACAGATTTAAAAAAGGCAGAACAAATTTTACAACATCATAAAATCGAAAAGCTTCCTGTTGTAGATAAAAACGGAAAACTTGTCGGATTAATTACCTACAGAGATATTATAAAAGTAAAGGTTCATCCAAATGCAAATAAAGATAGTTTAGGTAGATTACGTGTTGCAGCTGCTATTGGCGTTACATCTGATGTTTTGGAAAGAGTAGATGCTTTGATGAAATCAGGAGTTGATGCTGTTGTTTTAGACACAGCACACGGACATTCAAAAGGAGTTATTGATTCATTGAAAAAAATAAAAAAAGCATATCCCGGATTACAAGTTGTTGTTGGAAATGTTGGAACTCCTGAAGGAGCTTTAGCATTAGTTGCTGCCGGTGCAGATGCAGTAAAAGTCGGAATTGGTCCGGGCTCCATTTGTACAACCAGAATTATTGCAGGTGTTGGTGTTCCTCAATTAACAGCTGTAATGGAAGTAGCAAAAGCATTAAAAGGAAAAGGTGTTCCTATTATTGCTGATGGAGGAATTCGTTTTACTGGTGATATTGTAAAAGCATTGGCTGCCGGGGCTAGTTCAGTAATGATGGGTTCTATGTTTGCAGGTGTAGAAGAATCACCTGGTGAAACAATTATTTTTGAAGGAAGAAAATTCAAATCGTATCGTGGAATGGGTTCTATTGAAGCTATGCAAATGGGCTCGAAAGACCGCTATTTCCAAGATGCAGAGGATGATATTAAAAAATTAGTTCCAGAAGGAATTTCAGGAAGAGTTCCGGTAAAAGGAAATTTAGCCGAAGTTATTTATCAATTTGTTGGAGGATTAAGAGCCGGAATGGGATATTGCGGAGCAAAAACAATTCCCGAACTTCAAAAGGCAAAATTCATTCGTATTACAAACTCTGGTATCCGTGAAAGTCATCCTCACGGAATTTCAATTACTAGGGAAGCTCCGAATTATAGTAGGTAGTTTTAACAGTAAATCACAAAGATTTTTTTAGGACGTCATTGCGAGTCCCGCATTTTCGCGGGATGCGGCAATCTCTTCCGTAATCGTAAGTCAAACCATCATCGTGAGAGATTGCTTCACTTCGTTCGCAATGACGCTCCGTAAGAAACGTGCCTTAAGTATTGCGATTAGAACGACATAATAGGATTACTATACAACTTTGCATCCTTCAAAATTTCCTTCTCTACTTCATCCATATTTGTTTTAGCTTTTTGTCCTTTGTTAAACTTAATCGACAGAGTAATTTCATTCGCTTTAACGGTATTTTTTGCGTCATTCAATCCTGATGAAATCATATCGTAACTATAACCCAATGTGAAATTTGTATGCTCAAAACCAACAACAACAGCAGTTGCATCATGAGCTCTGTACCATCCACCAATCACAAAAACCAAGTTGTCATTAAAATGGTAGTTGGCATATAATCCTGCTGCAGGTTCTAAATTTCCATTTTGATTGTTCACTCTTGCTGCCGGACTAAGATCTACTTTTCCATTTCCTAAAATTTTCATTCCGGCCTGATAAGAAAAACGCATTGGTAATCTTCCTTCTGCACCCAATAAACTTTGATTGGGTTGATTTAAATGAAATCCTGATATTCCCATGTAAGCATTAACTCTTGATTCGGTTTTGTTCGGATTAAAAAACCATAAGAACCCAAATCCAATATCAGTATTTGAAACAGAACTGTTAAATGTTGTTTCATTAGTAGGATTACTGGAATTATAACTTCCTAAAACATATTGGCTGTCAAATGTTTGATTACTTACATTAATTGATTTTTGCGCATAACCAGCCATTAACGACAAACAAAGATTATTGTTTGGTGAAATTTCTTTGCTGTAATCTACTGCCAAAGCAAAATCGGCAGTGCTGAATGCTCCGGCTTTATCATTCATTCCTGTAACACCAATATCCACTTTCCCTTTTTCATCTTTTAAAACGATAGGATACATGGCTGTGAAAGAATAGGTTTTATAACCCTTTTCGATGGCCGACCATTGACTGCGGTAATTCAAACCGAATTTTATATCTCTGTTTACACCCATTATAGCAGGATTTATTTTCAATGGATTTGCATACGATTGAGTATAACGGTCATCTTGTGCAACTGATTGATTGTTCATAAATCCGAATAACAACGAAGCAAGTAGTATTAAATATATTTTTTTCATATTGAGTATTTTAAAATTCAGTTTTCAGTATTTATAATTTATAATTACCTGATAAGATTTATCATTCCTTTTTGATCTACAGGTGAACCATTTGATTGTGTTCCGCGAATCGTATAAATATAAGCACCTACAGGTAATTTATCTCCTGTTGATTGTCGTGTTCCATCCCAACCTGTAAGCATATCTTTTGTGAAAAATATTCTTTCTCCCCATCGGTTGAATACAGAAAATTCAAAATCTAAAATTGCTTCACCTCGTACATAAAAAATATCACTGCTTCCATTTCCGTCCGGACTAAAAGCTGTAGGCACCCAAAAAGTAGGTTCAATAACTGTTATTTTAACAGCATCACTTGTTTTGCATCCATTCAAATCCGTAACAGTTACAGTGTAAGTTGTAGTAACAGGAGGTGTAGCAATAGGATTGTAAATTCCAGGATTATCTAATGTTGCAGAAGGTGTCCACACATATAAAATTCCACCTGTAGCATTTAATTGAACAGAAGCGCCAACAGTTGTTGTATCATCTATTCCTGCAGAAACTGAAGGAGCATTGTGAACTGTTATTGTTACTTCATCCATTACACTCGAACAGCCATTTGCTGAAACGGTTAAAGTATAAGTTGTAGTAGCACTTGGAGTTGACATAGGATTTGAAATAGTTGAATCATTTAAATCTGTTGCCGGACTCCAGGAATAGGATTGTCCTAATACAACTCCTGTTCCTAATTGAACACTGTCGTTATTACAAATTTCTTCATCACTACCCGCATTAGCAACAAGTGCAGGTAACATAGTAATCATTACAGTATCTTTATTTGAACAACCTGTTGTAGTATTTACAACAGTTAAAATGTAATTTGTAGAAGGAGAAACAGGACTGGCAACCGGATTTGAAATAGAACTATTGCTCAATGTGGAAGCTGGGCTCCAACTATAAGTCAATCCTGCAAGTGTTGTATCACCAATTGTAACAGAGGTATTGAAACAGATTGTTGAATCCATTCCTGCATTTACATTTGGTAAAGTATCGATATTAATTGTTTGAGTATTTGTTGTGATACAACCATATTGGTTGGTAACAGTAAAGGTTACTGTTTTCGAACCACCGGTTGCATATACTATTCCTGTTGGGTTTGATATGGTAGATGTGTTTGGAGTAGCGCCACCAAAATCCCAAGAGTAAGTTATTCCAACTCCTGAACTACCTGCATTACTAAAGTCTACAGCTGTTCCAGGACAAACAGGAGCAGTTGAAGAAAAATTGGCAACAGGAGAAGGATTGATCGTGATAATATTTGTTACAGTATCCGAACCTAGAGCTGTTGTTGCAATATGAGTAACTACTTTTGCTCCAGCTATAGAATATAAAATACCAGAAGGATTATAAAGTGTAGATGTTGAAGGAACAGCACCAACGCCAAAATCCCAGGTATGGCTTACTCCCGGAGTACCATACATAGAACTGTAAAAATTTTGAAATGGTCCTACACAGCCCGGAGTGGAAGATGTAAAAGATCCATCAGGGACAGCCGGTGGAAGTGGGACAGTATATTGTAAAATGGTTCCATCCAAACCTACAGCGTAACCAAGGTTTTCGTCATAAAAATCCACTTTTGTCAAACGGGAAGAACCGGGTGCGAACCCCGTCCAGGTATTTCCACCATCCGTAGTTCTGAGAATATTTCCTGTATTTAGAGGAACATCACCACCCACAATAAAACCATTAGAAGCATCATAAAAATCCAATCCTGTTAAATTATCAGGGGTTCCGCTTGTAATTGCTCCCCAGGAAGCTCCAGAGGTTAAGGTTTGACGTATAACTCCTGCATCTCCACAAACAATACCATTAGATGGTGTTGTGAATTGAACTATTCCTAAATTGGATGTAACACCACTGGTTAACGCAGACCAGGTAGATCCTGAAGTGGTAGTTTTTAATAATGTTCCGCCAACTCCCGCTGCATAACCAACCGAAGTGGAGGTAAAATAAACAGAAGTTAATTGTGAGGTAGTTCCCGTTGTACAAGGCGTCCAGGTACTTCCACCATCCACAGTTTTAAGAATTAAACCACCTGCCCCGCTTATAAATCCATTGCTTGAATCGAAAAAGTAGACAAAACGTAAATTGGCTGTTGTTCCAACTGACATTGGCGCCCAACTTGTTCCTCCATTAGTTGTTTTTAAGGCAGTTCCATTATCCCCAACCACAAACCCGGTCAGAATATCCACAAAAAGAATAGAATGTAAATTCTGCCCTGTCCCGCTGGATAAAGGATTCCAGGTTGATCCTGCGTTGCTTGTTTTTCTGATTGTTCCAGTTGCCCCGCAAACAAAGCATAAGCTCGAACTGGGAGCAGAAACACCTAACAAGGTAGTTGTTGTTCCACTTGTTAGTGGCGCCCAGGTTCCTTGTGAATAGGTAATTGTAGAAGCAAAACTGGATAAGAGAAGTAGTGAGAATATTTTTTTCATATAGAATAGTTTATCGATTTCAAATATACTATTTGCAAACTAATAAGCCAAATCTATCACTTGAAATTATGTTAGAAAGCTTGCTAACATTATATTGATGTATAGTATTATTTGCTTGAGTATAAACAAAGTTGGATACTTAAACCAAGCCCCACTCTCCTCTTTTCAAGGAGAGGGGCTGGGGGAGAGGTTAACAAATTTTAACAGCCCAATTGCTAAATTTTAAACCCTCTTTTTTTTTGATTCATCGCATAAATAACTACATTTGCTACCCTAAATAAAAAATCATATATACTATGAATATGCGTGTTTTTTCGAAATCTTTAATCTTGCCATTGGCACTATTGACCATCAATTCTGTTTCTGCTCAGACTAAAAAGTCGGCACCAAAACCTACGGTTGTTTCAGAACCTGTTAAAACAGATCCTGTTCTTATGACAATCGGAACTACCAAAGTTACTGTTAGTGAATTTGAGAATGTATTTCATAAAAACAATACAAAAGACGGAGCAAGTGATTCTAAATCATTGGGAGATTATGTTGATCTATTCGTAAACTTTAAATTAAAAGTAAAAGAGGCTGAAGAGTTGGGTTTAGATACAGCAAAATCATTCAAAGAAGAATTGGCTGGATATCGCAAGCAATTGGCTCAGCCTTATTTGACTGATAAAGATGTGAATGAAAAGTTATTGAAGGAAACCTATGAGCGTATGCAGGAAGATGTTCATGCTTCTCATATTTTGGTGAAAGTAACTGAAACTGCTTTACCTAAAGATACTCTGGAGGCTTACAATAAAATAATGAAGTTACGTGCACGTATTTTAAAAGGCGAAGATTTTAATAAAGTAGCTGCTGAAAAAGGTGTTTCCGATGATCCTTCTGCAAAAGACAATGGTGGAGATTTAGGATTTTTTACTTCTTTACAAATGGTTTATACATTTGAAACGGCAGCTTACAAAACCAAAGTAGGAGAAATTTCTATGCCGGTTCGTACTCGTTACGGATATCACATTATAAAAGTATCAGAAAGAAGAAAAGCACAAGGAGAAGTAATGGCTGCTCACATTATGGTTAAAACTACTCCAACCATGACTAAAGAAGATTCTTTAAATGCTTTCACCAAAATTAATGAGATTTATAATAAATTAAAAGCAGGTTCTAAGTTTGAAGAACTAGCTGCAGAATTTTCTGATGATAAATCAACTGCTAAGAAAGGCGGGGAATTGCCTTGGTTCGGAACAGGAAAAATGCCATTGGAATTTGAAAAAACAGCTTTTGGGTTAGAAACAAAAGGAAGTTACAGTCAGCCAATGAGAACAAAATACGGTTGGCACATTGTTAAGTTAATCGACAAAAGAGGATTGGCTTCTTTCGAAGATATGAAAAATGAATTGAAAGCTAAGGTTACTAAAGATTCCCGTTCACAAGCTGGTCGTGCATCTTTAATTGCTAAAGTAAAGGCAGAATACAAATTCAAAGAAACTCCTAAAATGGTTGACGAGTTTGTCAAAGTGATGGATACATTGTTGTTTGAAGGCCGTTGGGATGTTGCAAAAGCAACAGGGTTGAAAAAGCCAATGTTCAACTTCAATGATAAAGTTTATACACAAACAGATTTTGCGAACTATATCGCATCTCACCAAAGTAAACGTCCTAAAACAGATGCTATTATTGTTTTAAATCAATTCTACAAGCAATTTGTTGAAGAATCAGCAGTAGCTTATGAAGAAACTCGTTTAGATCAAAAATATCCTGAATTCAAAGCATTGATGCAGGAATACCGTGATGGAATTTTATTGTTTGAATTAACCGACCAAAAAGTTTGGAGTAAAGCAGTTAAAGATTCTGTGGGTTCAAAAACATTCTACGAAAAAAACAAAACCAATTATATGTGGGACGAGCGTGCAGAAGCTTCTGTATATAGCTGTGGTTCTGATAAAATTGCTGCTCAAGTTAGAGGTTTGATGAAAAAGAAAAAAACAGAAAAAGATATTATTGCAGTTGTAAATAAAGATTCCCAATTGAATTTGCAGGTTGAAACACGCATTTTCAATAAAGGTGAAAACGAATTTGTAGATAAAAACTGGAATCCGGGAACATCAGCAGATTTTAAATCTGAAAAAGATAAAAAGACAGTGATTGTTGTTACAACAAAATTATTGAAGCCGGAGCCTAAATCATATGTTGATTCAAAAGGTATGGTAACTGCAGATTATCAAAATTATTTAGAGAAAGAATGGATAGCTTCATTAAAAGCAAAATATCCTGTAAATATTGATAAAGCTGTTCTTGCAACAATAAAATAAGTAAGGAACTTCACTGAAATAAGTTTATGGTGTAGTACGCCATAAACTTATTTTAGTTTTTAACGAAATCCAAAACAAGAAACTTGCCAACACGATTCACATATTTACTACTCTTTATCCTTTTCTATTCATGTGGTCCACAGGCAGAAAAAGAGAAAGACCGTGTTGCCATTGCTCGGGCAAATAACGAATATTTATATCTAGACGAAGTAAAAGATATTGTGCCTGTAGGAACTCCTGCAAAAGATAGTTTAGAGCTGATAACAAAATATATCGACAACTGGATTCGTGAATCATTGGTGACTCAAAAAGCCGAAAGTAATTTAGGTGATGAACAAAAAAACGTAGAAAAGCAATTACGAGATTACAGGAATTCATTGATTACTTATACCTATGAAAAGGAACTGGTAAAGCAAAAGCTGGACACTATTGTTTCTGATACCGAAATAGAAGAGTATTACAATAATAATCAGGCGGATTTTGAGTTAAAGGATAACATTATTAAGGTTGTTTATGTAAAAGTGGATAAAAAAGCGCCCGGATTAGAGAAGTTAAAAAGGATGTATAAGTCTGATTTACCTAGCGAAAGAGAGCTTTTAGAAAGCTATTGCCATCAATTCGCCAGTAACTTTTACCTCGATGATTCGTCATGGTTATTGTTTGACGACTTGTTAAAAGAAATTCCTATACAAACCTATAATAAAGAGTTATTTTTGCAGAACAACCGCTTTGTAGAAGTGAGCGATTCATTGAATCATTATTTTGTAAATATTAAAGGATTTAAAATCAGAAACAGTTTATCTCCTTTGGGATTTGAAAAGGAGAATATAAAAAATATCATATTGAATAAACGTAAGCTGCAACTTATTAATAAAATGATTGAAGATGTTTACAACGATGCAGCCAACAATAATAAAATAGAAATCTACACGAATGATAAACTCAAAAAATAAACTATTGCTTGCCGGACTTTGTTTGTTGTGCACACTTGGTATAAATGCACAGGAAAAAGTAATCGACCGTATTGTTGCAGTTGTTGGAAACAATTATATCCTTCAATCAGATTTGGATACTCAATTTCAGCAAATGTTAGCAGCTCAGGAGCCAGTGAATGAAAACACCCGCTGTAAGTTGATGGAGGAGTTATTGTATCAGAAACTTTTATTGGCTCAGGCTCAAAAAGATAGTTTGGAAGTGAGCGAAGGACAAATTGAACAAGAGTTGGAAAGAAGAATGAGATATTATCTTTCTCAGTTTGGTTCAGAAGAAAAATTTGCCGAATTCTATGGTAAATCTGTTGAAGATTATAAATTAGAATTGAAGGATGACGTTCGTGAATTATTGTTGGAGCAACAAATGCAGGGAAAAATTACTGAAGGAATAAATGTTACTCCAAGTGAAGTAAAAGAATATTTTAATGCTATTCCTGTTGATTCAATTCCATTTATTAATGCTGAACTAGAAGTTGGTCAGATATTAAAAAAACCAATGATTTCTCCGGAAGCAAAAAAAGAAGCAAAAGCAAAAATTGAAGGATTGCGATTGAGAATTGAAAAAGGAGAAGCAAGTTTTGGTACAATGGCAGGTTTGTATTCTATGGATCCTGGCTCCGCAAGTAAAGGAGGCGTTTATGAAGGAATTCAGCGTGGACAGTTTGTTCCGGAGTGGGATGCCTGGGCATTCAAATTAAAAAAAGGTGAAATTTCAGAAGTGTTCGAAACCGTTTACGGATATTTTATTATTCAATTAATAGAACGCAGAGGAGAAGAGGTAGATGCAAGAAGTTTGTTAATTGCTCCGCAAGTGGATGCGTCTGATATGTATAAAGCAAAATTATCATTAGATACAACTTATCAAAGATTGTTAGCTGATACAGCTACGTTTTCAGACATAGCAGCCAGATATTCGGATGATGACGAAAGTAAAAACAGCGGAGGATTAATTATAAACCCGTATACAGGTTCAACTCGTTTCCAAATGGATGAGCTCGGACAATTTGATCAAACCATTGCATTTGCTGTAGATAATTTAAAAGTAGGAGAGTTTACAAAGCCAATGCCTGCAACCACATCTGACGGAAAGCAAGCATACAGAATATTGTATTTAAAAACCAGAACATTGCCTCACAAAGCAAATTTGGTGGACGATTATCAAAGTATTCAAAATGCAGCAATGTCGAAAAAACAGCAAGAGGCAATTCAGAATTGGATAAAGAAAAAATCGGTAGATACCTATGTTCACCTGGCCGATGATTTTAAAAATTGTACTTTTAATAATAAATGGATTAACTAAAAAAATGGAGAAGTAGAGAAATAGAGAAATGGAGAATTTTTAAAATCACCAATTCTCCAATTCACCAAATCTCCAATTTCATAAATCATTAAGTGAAATGGATTACAAAAATGACGTAGAAGCCGTAGATGCATTTGTAGTAAAATACAAAACATTAAATGCCGAAATAGGTAAAATCATTATTGGGCAGGATGAAGTTGTGAAAGATGTGTTGATTTCAATTTTCAGCAAAGGACATTGTTTGTTAATTGGTGTTCCCGGATTAGCTAAAACACTTTTGGTGAATACCATTGCCGATGTTTTAGGTTTAACGTATAACCGTATTCAGTTTACTCCCGATTTAATGCCATCCGATATTATTGGTTCCGAAATTTTGGGTGACGACAGAAATTTTAAATTCATCAAAGGTCCATTATTTGCAAACATTGTTTTGGCCGATGAGATTAACCGTACTCCACCAAAAACGCAAGCTGCCCTGTTAGAGGCTATGCAGGAAAGAAGCATTACAACAGGAGGAAAGCGTTACGAATTAGGAAATCCGTTTTTTGTATTGGCAACTCAAAATCCAATTGAACAAGAAGGAACATATCCTTTACCGGAAGCACAGTTAGACCGTTTTATGTTTAATGTTTGGTTGGATTATCCAAAATTGGAAGATGAATATCAGGTTGTAAAAAGCACAACATCCAATTCAAAAACAGAATTGAAAAAAGTAATGACCGGTGAAGAGATCCTTTATTTTCAAGAATTGGTAAGAAGAATTCCTGTAGCAGATAATGTTTTGGAGTACGCTGTAAAACTGGCTTCCAAAACTCGTCCGAATACTATTCACGCTGCAGAAATTGCAAACAAATATTTATCATGGGGAGCAGGACCACGAGCTTCACAATATTTAGTAATAGGTGCAAAATGTCATTCATTAATTAAAGGAAAATATTCCCCTGATATAGAAGACGTAAAAGCAGTAGCAGCAGCAATTTTGCGTCACCGTATTGTCAGAAATTATAAAGCAGAAGCTGAAGGTGTGAGTGTAGATAAGATTATTGAAGAGTTGATGAAGTAGAAAGATATTAAATTCGAGATATTAGATATAAGACGCTTCGTATTTTACGAGGCGTTTTTTTTAATTATCCGTTTGTACTCAGATATACCCGTTTATATTCGGATAAACCAATCCTTCCATATTATAGTATTAATAAGGTGCATAGGCGCTTTGATTGCTTTTTGTTCTGGTCGATCTGTTTCAGAATGTATTTTCATAAACACTTATTTTGTATCATTATCAAAAATTAATTAAACAATTAAAATATAAACAAAATGGAAGAAATAAAAAGTGAAATTCAAAAAATGTATACTTTACTTGGTGGAAAGTATTTAAAAAAGAACGAAGTAATATCTTCAAAAAGTAACAAATATTTTGCAGTTGTTGACCAAAATAATGGAACTCTTGTTGTTTATCAAGGTTCTGGAATGGAAAATATAGTTGAACAAAAATGGAGAACTGAGATCCCAACTGAAAGGATAAATTCTAATGGTTGTGTTGTAGGAGGATATTCTTTGTTATTAACAGAAAGAGGAAGTTTTTTTATTCTTGGAAAAAATCAAAATGGGACCGATATTCGATTGTGGACAAATAATTCTGCGTTAGATATCGGAGATTATTATTTAGAGCTTCAAGACGATGGTAATTTAGTTATTAAAAAAGGAACTCCGGAAAATGATTTGGGTAATGTTTGGTCTTCACTTGTGAAAATAAATCAATCTGATAATCCACCTGAGTTTGATAATTTAGAGGATAAATGGAAGTTTTTAGCTGATTACGCCAATATGGGATGGGGGGAATCAAGAACCTTAGCATATTTTGGAGGGGATAAATATGTTTTAATGCATCCTAGCGGCTCTCAAAATGATTCATCAATTGATGTTGGTAATGCTTTAAGTGGTGTTGTAGTTACAAAAAATTTTTTAGGACCCTCTTTCGCTGTTATTGCAAAAGCATCAATGATGGACGTGCAACAAGGAAAGAATAATATAAGTGGAGTTGATGTAAGTATATTTACAACAGAGGCAAAAGCAGAATTAAGTACATTTTATGCCGGTGCTGGAATTGAGTTGGATCTTATTGATGCACACGCTTCTCTATTTGATCTTACTTTAGGATTAGGTTTAGAAACAGGTGCTGGTATAAAAGATGATTCACTTTCTTTACACATAGCTGGATGTGGAATAGAGATAGGCAGGAAAATTAGTATTGGAGTTTTTGGAACTTCTTTCGGTATTGACTTTGGTAGGTTATTTAATTAATAGTATCACATTATTATTTTTTACTGAATTAACAAAAAGCCCTCCGATTTTTCGGAGGGCTTCTTTTTTTTAAATAAAAATTATTTATTGAACAGTAATACAACCGTCTTTAATATGAACTTTTGCTCCATTTTTAACTTTTACCCATCCGCAAGAAGTTTTGATCTCCACTTCTGAAGCACTTGTTTGAATTGAAGTCGCTCCAGTTGTTGAAGCGGAAAATTCAACCTTTTGAGTAGAACCGTTAGATTTTACTTCCATAACGTGCTTTTGAGAATCTTTGTTATAATAATCAATTGTAAATGCACTTGCAATACTTGCAATCATTAAAAATGCAGCTGAAAATAATGTTTTTAGTTTCATGTGTTTAGTTTTTGGGTTTAACAATATCTCAAATCTACAAGATTTTAAGTAATTGTCCCAATAATTTGTAAAAAAGATTGTTAGGGTTCTAAAAAAATTTCTAACAAATGTTGGATGAGAAACTACTTCAACAAAGCCACAATTCTTTTGATAGCTTCTTGGTTTTCGGGAAGGTTAATCGAATTAAATACTTTCTTTTTCTCTTTATTGGTTAAATGCCAGCTTAAAGAAATCCTATCGTTTGCTTCATTTCTTAATTGCAAATCAATAATATCTATTTGAGATTTGCACCAAACATCTGCCATTTGAATTTGTTGATTTTGGTTGTAATCTTGTACCTCAAAAAGATGTCCGTAAAAACTGCCCATAGGCCTTGTTAATGCTTGTCCTAATGTTTGTGAAGGGTTTTCGTCTATTGGAACATTCTTATGTCTGTCGCGTATTTGAATGATAACTATTCCACTTGTGTTTTCTGCAATCCAATCGTTAAATGCTTTAACAAAGCGCAGACTGGTTTCTAAACCGTAATTATCTCTTAATCCAGCATCCATAATTTCTATTCTTGGTTCACTTGGTAATGACACAACAGGAGAAATATATGGGAACGTAGCACTCATTCTTAATACACTCGTGAATTTTGTTTGTTCTGCACTTTGAGCTTGGAAAAAACGAGAATATTCTATTGCATCAAATAGCTTATTAAATTGTGTTTTTTCTGTTTTAGCATTTTGAGTCAAATAGGAAATACCTAATGGAGAAATCAATAATTTTCTTCCATCATTCACAATAGAAGGGGCAAATACCATCATTGGAATATAGGATTCAGCTTCTGGTTTTTTATAAGCCACTAAGCGTTTATCAAAAATACCTAAAGTATTTTCATCTAGTTTTTGCTCAAAAGCAGAACCTCTATCGTAAGAATACTTATGATTATCTACAGTAAAACTTTTTAATGGAAACAACCATTCGCTTGTAGCAATTGTAAAAGCTATCGGATTCAAAATATCTTTCGACATTTTGTTACAGTACATTTTATCGTAAGCTGTTGGGATTTTGTTTTTTAATTTTAATAAAGACAATTCTCTAAAATATGCAGCACCAATCATTCCGCCTGATGAACCTGTAATAAGCTGTGTTTGACTAATTAATTTTCCTTGCAATAAACTGTCTGCAACCTGCAAAGTATATAACGTCCAGAGTGATGAGCGAATTCCTCCGCCACTCACATTTATTAAAACAAGTTTAGGTTTTTTAGTTGGATTAGACGGATCGGTATTTTTTACTTTCCATTTATTTAAAATGTTAAGAGTTGCGTTTATGTCGGCAGTAAGGTTGTCATAATTCTTATCTATTACTTTGAAGTTATCGTAACTATAATCTGCTTTTACTGTTTGATAGTTTAACCCATAAGCTCTATTCTCCGTTGATAAAAAATCAATTTTGTGTAACGTGTTAAAAGCAACTAAAAAGACAATGAACAAAATTGTTGACCAGCCTCTGAACCATGAGTAGAATGAACTAAATAGCATAATAAACATGGTGAATAATAAAAACAAACTAGCACTAGCAGGAATTTCAAATACTGAAGCTTTTGAAAATATCCCTAACAAAATCAAACTTGCAATAGAAAGAATTTGAAAAACAAATGCTGCTTTATGGTTTTGTTTTAATACTGCCTTCAGCATTTCTTTTTTATAATGTCGAACAGATCTTACCAATCTTCTTCTAAAGATTCCACTCATGTATGTTTCTACATACCAATCGCGCGATTCTTTTATTAAGTGAGGGTTTCTTTCACCTGAATGTTCTTTTCTTGGAATCCCTTTATTAGATAACGGTTCGGCAATTTGAATTCCATATAATTTAGTTAAGTCTTTATTGGTTCGGAAGAAATAAGTAAAAGCAATAAAAATAAAAAAGAGGTTTCCTAAAATGAAGGAAGTAATAAACCATAAAATGTGAATAGTAGAATAATTGCCTTCGCTATTTAAAAAGAAGAAAATTTTAGAACAATAGAGAAGTGTAAATGTTAATGGAATTAAAAAGTTGTTCAAGCAGTATTTCATAAAAGGATTCCGGAGTGTGGCAAGAAAAGGAAAGCGGAAACCATTTTTGATATAGCTGGCAATATTATAAGCCATAATAAATCCGCCACAAGCAAAACCGGTAATAAAGTATGAGTAGAAACTCATTTTATCGAAATATTCAGGACCCCAGAATAAATAAGCAACACCGTATCTTGGAGCTACATTGTTAGTTATGATTCCGAAAAATACTAACCAGAAAATTAATAGTAATTGGTTTTTTTTAAAATCGAGTAGAAGCAAACGAAAATAAAACGAATAAAAAAATCTGCGAAAGGTGGGATGCTTCCGTATTTGTCGTTTTATTTGTAATGCGAGTCCCATTTTGAGTGATAAAGTTGTAAAGTGACTGAGTGATAAAGTAATAAATGTAATAGTGTAAAAAGCATAGGTTGACAAGAAACTTTTTTACTTCATCACTTTATCACCACATCACTACTATATTTTGCTATTAACAATCTTCAATATCTCAGTCTCCAAAGCGTTTGTTTTAGCTTCTAATACGTTTCCTTCTGCAATTAGTTTCTCTGCAAAGGCTTTATCTGTCAATCCTGCAGCATTTATCTTCACATTTAAGAAAGCGCCCATCACTGCCGAACGTGCGCAAAGTGCACCAACACCGGCATCTGTAACCGAATTCGGATTACCCACTTCTGCCATAGCTTTTATCACTTCCATTGAATCGTAACACAATTGCATTACTTTGAATGGCACTTCTGTCGCGTATTTGGTGGCATCTTGTATCGCTTGAGTTCTTGCTTTTTTTTCTTCATCGGATGCTTTTGGTAATCCAAAGGCCGCCATAATTTTATTGAAAGCATTTGTATCTTCATCCACCATTTTCAATAACTCGTTTTTGTAGTGTTGACCTTTTTCTGCCCAATCCGAAAACTCTTTCCAGCGCTCATCCCAGCCTGGTTTATGTGAAGAAAGATTGGCAACCATTGTTCCCAAAGAAATTCCTAAAGCGCCAACATAAGCGGAAATAGAACCACCGCCTGGTGCCGGACTCTCACTTGCGGTTTCATCTGCAAAGGCAACTAAATCCATTTTTATTAATCTTGCTTTTGAATCGTCTTTTAATAAATATTCAATAATGCGTTCTTCGGGTTTGAAAGGCGACAATTCATCCAAGCCTAAAGATTTAACCGCAATCTTTATCAATTCTTTTTCTGAAACTCCTGTCGAACGATTTTGTTTTTCCAAGAAATATTTCCCTGCATCCAGCATCGATTTTAACGGAACCAATCCAACCAACTCCGAACCTGTTACCCTTATTCCACGCTCCGTAGCTTTGTTGCATACTTCATCAAATGCTTTGTGTACCGAAGTAATATTGATATTGGTTAAGTTCATAGAAATTTGAGCTATACCATATTCTTCAATATACCAACCAATTGCTTTTACAGATTTTAATGAACCCGGAATGTTCACCGGATTTCCTTTTTCATCCGTTACAATTTTTCCTGTAACAGGATTTCCTTCTCGCTTAACTCGACCTGCTTCACGAACATCAAAAGCAATAGAGTTTGCTCTGCGTGTTGAAGTGGTATTCAAATTCACATTGTAAGCCACTAAAAAATCACGGGCGCCAATTACGGTAGAACCTGATTTTACAGAATGTTCAGCCGGACCGAAATCAGGTTTCCATTCCGGTAATTTTATTTTTTTGAAAAATCCTTCATATTCTCCTGCACGGATTACCGATAAATTATTTCGTTTTTTATCGGACTGAGCAGCTTCGTATAAATAAACAGCAATACCCACTTCCTTACCAACACGAGCGCCTAATTTTTTTGCGTACTCTGCTGTTTCTTCCATAGAAATGCCGGCAATGGGGATAAGCGGACAAACATCTGTAGCACCCATACGAGGATGTTCGCCTTTGTGTTTGCTCATATCAATTAACTCAGCCGCTTTTTTAATTGCCAAAAATGCAGCATCAATAACAGCCTGAGGATTTCCAACAAAAGTCACAACTGTTCTGTTGGTTGCCTTGCCTGGATCAACGTTCAATAATTTTACTCCTTCAACAGATTCAATTTCATTCGTAATCTGTTTGATAATGTTCATGTCGTGTCCTTCGCTGAAGTTAGGAACACATTCGATTAATTGGTTCATTAGTTCATTGGTTAATTAGCCTGCCTGACGGTAGGCAGGTTTATTAGTATGCTGTGTATGCTATATGTTTTTATTTTATTACTTTATCACCCCATCACTTTATCACCTTATCACCTTTTGCCTAGTCACCTAGTTACTTAGTTACCTAGTCACCACTAATCACCTTCCCATTCAAAATCACCGTCTCCACCAAATTACTTCCAAACGAGTAAGGAATAAACCCATAACTCGGAATTTCTTTTGTTATAAATACATTTGCTTGTTTACCGACACAAATACTTCCATGTGTTTTACTCAAGTCCATTGCGTATGCAGAATTGATTGTTGCTGCATTGATTGCTTCTTCTGGTGTCATTTTATATTGTACACAACAAAGTGAAAGCATGAAATTCATGTTGCCACTCGGACTGCTTCCCGGGTTGTAATCACTCGCAACTGCAACAGGTAATCCAGCGTCTATCATTTTTCTTGCTGGTGGTAATGGTAAACTCAAAAAGAAAGCAGCACCTGGTAAAATGGTTGGCATTGTTTCAGATTTTTTTAATGCTTCAATTTCTTTGTCGCCCACAAATTCTAAATGGTCTACACTTATTGCTCCGACTTCAACACCCGCTAACACGCCACCAAAGTTGCTCAGTTGTTCTGCATGAACTTTTGGAGTCATGCCGTGTTTCTTTGCAGCCGTTAATATTTCAACCGTTTCTTCTTTTGTAAAATAATTTTGTTCGCAAAACACATCGCAATAATCAGCTAATTTTTCTGCAGCTATTTTTGGCATCATTTCATTGATGAGCAAATCGATATATTTACGTTTGTCATTTTTGTATTCCGTTGGAACAGCGTGTGCACCAAGGAAAGTAGCCTTGATTGTTAGTGGAGTAAGAGATTTTAATTTCTTGATCACACGAAGCATCTTTAATTCCGCTTCTGTACTCAATCCGTATCCGCTTTTAATCTCAACAGCTCCGGTTCCCTGCCGCATAATTTCGTTCAGTCGTTTTAATGCACTTTCTATTAATTCTTCTTCCGATGCCTCCTGTAATTTTTTCGCAGAATTCAAAATCCCGCCACCACGTTCAAATATCTGTTCGTAGGTTAATCCGCTTATTCTATCTACAAATTCTGTTTCGCGACTACCAGCATAAACAATATGTGTATGACTATCGCAATAACTTGGCATTACAATTTTATCAGAAGCATCAATAATTGTCAAGTTTGTCCAATCCGAAATTCCTTCCCAATCATCCATCTTTCCGAATCCGACAATTTTATCATCTTCAATTGCAAGCCATGCATTTTGAACACAATTCAGTTTTTTCATTTCATCACCCAAAACTTTTAGCTTCGGTTCATCTTCAACTTGAACAAGGGTTTTTATATTTTTAATAAGGAGCTTCATTCTACTGTAATTAAGGCTGAAAGATAGGAATTTACCCAGTATTATAGATTGATTATAGATTGATTTTTTATTTTTTTACTAAGCGAAAAATATCCGCATTTTATTCATTAAATTTGTCTGTTTACAGATATTTTATGGCAGGCAATACTTTCGGGAAACTCTTTACTTTAACCACTTTTGGCGAGTCACATGGCATTGCTTTGGGCGGTATTTTGGATGGTTGTCCGGCTGGACTGCAAATCGACTTAGATTTTATACAATCCGAGTTGGACAGAAGGCGTCCTGGTCAATCTCACATTGTTACTCAGCGTAAGGAAAGCGATACTGTTGAATTTCTGTCAGGCGTTTTTGAAGGCAAAACGATGGGAACACCTATTGGTTTTATCATTCGCAACGAAAATCAAAAATCAAAAGATTACGAACACAATGTGGATGTTTATCGTCCTTCCCATGCTGATTACACTTATGAAGCAAAATATGGGATGCGTGATTATCGTGGTGGAGGAAGATCATCTGCCCGTGAAACGGTTTGCAGAGTAGTAGCTGGTGCCATAGCAAAATTGATTTTAAAACAACACGGAATTTCTATTAATGCTTATACTTCACAAGTAGGCGATATTAAATTATTAAAAGATTATCACGGTTTGGATCTTTCTAAAATAGATTCCAATATAGTTCGTTGTCCGGATGCCTTGCTGGCCGATACCATGATTCAAAAAATTGAACAAGTTCGTAAGGCAGGCGATACAATCGGAGGAGTGATTTCTTGTGTTATCAAAGGAACTCCTGTTGGTTTAGGTGAACCCGTTTTCGATAAATTACATGCTGATATTGGAAAAGCAATGTTAAGCATCAATGCAGTAAAAGGTTTTGAATACGGAAGTGGTTTTGAAGGCGTGAAAATGAATGGCTCTCAACATAACGATTCTTTTATTTCAGAAAAAGGAGAAGTTCATACAAAAACAAACCATTCAGGAGGAATTCAAGGTGGTATTAGTAATGGTGAAGATATTTTTTTTAGAGTAGCCTTCAAGCCGGTTGCGACCATTATGCAAAAGCAAAACACAGTAAATTCAAAAGGAGAAGCAGTAGAAATGATGGGAAAAGGAAGGCATGATCCTTGTGTATTGCCACGAGCTGTTCCAATTGTGGAAGCAATGGCAGCGTTGGTTTTAGTTGATCATTTACTTAGAAATAAGAGTTCAAAAATAGAGTAGACAATAAATCAGTAGACAGTAGACAAAAAAATAAAGGAATAAAAGAAATAAAAAAATCTGCGGAAATCAGCGATCCCGATAGCTATCGGGACTGCGAGCAAAAACTGAATCACCATGACAAACGAAACACCAAAAAAGAAAAAAAGTTTACTAAGAAGAATCCTAAAATGGACAGGTATTACATTCTTACTATTAATCATTTTAATAATTGCTGCTCCTTTTTTATTCAAGAAGCAAATCGTTCAATTTGTTAAGGATACAGCTAATGAACAGTTGAATGCAAAAGTAAATTTTGGTGAGTTTGATTTGACTTTGATAAGTTCATTTCCTGATTTTACTCTTTCTGTGGATAGTGTAAGTGTTGCAAATACTGGCGATTTTCAGGGTGATACTTTGTTGTATGCTAAAAATTTAACGCTTGGTTTAAATTTAATGAGCGTTATCAATGGTGATAAATATGAAATTCATACGATTTCAATTGACCAGCCGCGAATTCATGCATTGGTTTTAAAAGACGGAAAAGCAAACTGGGATATTGTAAAACCAAGTGTTGATACAACTACCGGAGTAGTGGATACAAGCAAAGCGGCTCCATTTAAAATGGGTCTGGAAAAATTCGAACTTAAAAATGCTTATATCGTTTATGACGATGCATCCATGGGTTTTTATACGGAGTTGTATAATATGACTCATACATTGAGCGGAGATTTTACTTCCGATAATTTTGTTTTGGAAACATTAACTGAAATTGAAAGATTCAGCATGAATTACGGTGGTGTGGCATATATGAATAAAGTTAAAACACGGATCAAAGCAGATTTGGATGCCGATATGCCGAACTTCAAATTTACTTTTAAAGAAAATGAATTTTCATTGAACGAGTTGACTTTAGGTATTGATGGATTTTTTGCAATGCCGAAAGATGATATGGATATGGATTTGAAATTCAAAGCTAACCAAACTGAGTTTAAAAATATTTTATCATTGGTTCCTGGAGTTTATACTGCCGACTTTAAAGATGTAAAAACTTCCGGTTCATTATCTCTTGACGGTTTTGCAAAAGGAATTTACAATGACAAAAAAATGCCTGCATTCGGCTGTAAATTGTTGATCAAAGATGCAATGTTTCAATATCCTTCTTTACCGAAATCAGCAACCAACATTCAAGTTGATCTATTAGTTGACAATAAAACAGGTGAGCCGGACGCAACCGTTATCGACTTAAATAAATTTCATGTGGAGTTAGGCGGAAATCCAATTGATGCAACAATGCATGTTTCTACACCTGTTTCGGATGCAAACATCAATGCAGCTGTTCTTGCTAAAATTAATTTAGCAAGCATGAAAGATGTAATTCCAATGGAAAAAGGTGACGACTTAAACGGTATGATCACTGCCGATGTGAAAATGAAAGGTCGCATGAGTGCTATTGAACAAGAGAAGTACGAAGACTTTCACGCTGAAGGAACTTTGGCTATTCTGGATATGAATTACCAGACAAAATCCTTGAACTATCCTACAAAAATTTCTGCCATGTATTTAGAGTTCAATCCTAAAACGGTTGACTTAACAAAGTTTGATGCAGTTGTTGGAAAAAGTGATATTCAAATGGATGGTAAGATCGAAAACTTTTTACAGTATGCTTTGAAAGATTCATTGCTGAAAGGTTCATTTAATCTAAATTCGACTTTATTAGATGTAAATGAATTAATGAGCAGCAGCGATACAACTAAACCTGCTCCGGCTGCAACTGCTGCTCCTGATACAGCTGCTATGACGGTTGCGGAAGTTCCTTCAAATTTGGATGTGCGTTTAAATGCAAACATCGCTAAATTGTTGTACGACAATTTAACAATTACAAAAGTAACCGGTGGTGTTGCGATTAAAGACAGCAAAATGACTTTGGATAATTTAAAATTGACTTTAGATGAAGTGGAAGGAACAATGGCATTGAGTGGAGTCTACAACACACAAAATCCGAAAAAACCAACAGTTGATTTTGATGCGGATATCGCAAATTTTGATATTCCCAAAACAGTAAAAATGTTTAACACGGTTGAAAAGCTTGCCCCGATTGCAAAATATTCTAAAGGGAAATTCGGAACAAAATTAAATTTTACTACAGTTTTGGATGAGAAAATGGAACCTGTAATGAATACATTAACAGGTGGCGGTAAATTGTTGACTCAAAATGTAACGGTTGAAGGATTTGAACCGATCAATAAATTGGCAGATGCATTGAAACAAGAGAAATATAAAAAATTAACTTTCGAAAATATAAATGCTACTTATGAATTTAAAGATGGTAGATTGTTTGTTGAAGAAATGCCAATCAAATCAGGAAAAATTACAGGAACAGTAAAAGGTTCAACAGGATTTGATCAGACAATTGATTATACCTGGAAATTGGAAATTCCGCGTGATGAATTTGGTTCGCAGGCAAACGCTGCTGCCGGAAGTTTGTTAGCACAAATAAATTCACAAGCTGGTACAAATATTAAATTGGGAGATAAAGTAAAAATCAAAGCAATATTTGGCGGAACAGTTACCAAACCAACTTTGAAAACAGATTTATTCAACACCGAGCAAGGAGCAAAAGAGCAGGTGAAAGAATTAATCAACCAAGGTGTTGATATGGCAAAAGAAAAAGCACGTGAAGAAGCAGAAAAAATTATGAAAGACGCACAAGCCGAAGCCGATAAAATTAAAGCTGATGCAAAAGTGGCAGCCGATAAAGCAAAAGCAGAAGGTTATGCAGCCATAGATAAAAATATTGAAACAATAAAAAATCCGGTTGCTAAAATAGCTGCAAAACAAGCTGCACCTGCTGCTAAAAAAGAAGTAGACAAACAAGCACAAGCAATTTTGGATGAAGCAAATAAAAAAGCAGACAATATTTTAATTAAAGCAAAAGCGGAGTCGGATAAAAAGTTACAGTAAGTCGGGAGTTAGGAGTCGGGAGTCGAGAGGCTTCGCTCTCGATGCAGAGCAAGCCTCTGCATTCGGAGAGATAGCTACTCGTAACCGTCATCCCGTGCTGTCACCCTGAGCGTAGTCGAATGGGCGGGATCTGCCAGTTAGAAGCGATAAACATGTCGTAGTTATATTGAAAGGACTTGTATCTTTTTAGGAATTATTTGTTATAAGAGGCAAAGGGGATTTATGAAAGTTTATATCAAAGCATTATCATTCATTTTACTAAGCTCATTAGTAACAATCTCCTACGCCCAAGACGAAGCAAAATGTCAGGAGATTGACAATAAAAAAGCAGAAAAATTATACCAGCAAGGCATTGATAAAAAATATAAAAAAGAAGAACGTTTAGCTTTTTTAAAAGAAGCCATGGAATTGGAACCGGATTATGTGGATGCCAATTTTGCTTTTGCTTCAGAGAGATTAAAAACGCTAAGCATTGCCGAACAAAAATACAAACCTGTTGAACCTTATCTAAAAAAGGTAATTGAAGTTTGTCCGAAATACCATTCCGACCCTTATTATTATCTTGGATTTATTGCCTGGGAAGATGAAAATTATGATGATTGTGCAAAATATTTAAAACAATACATCGATTTTAAAGATGATGATGAAAAAAAATTCAACAAAGATTATGATGCATTATTAGGTCAGGCGCGACAAATGGTGCGTTACGCAAAAGTATACAGCGATCTGTTTAAAAATAAAGTTCCATTTGATCCTTTTCCTGTTGCCGGAATCTGTACCGAAAAAGATGAATACCTTCCAATCATTTCTTCTGATGATGAAATGATGTTGTTTACCCGTAAGCAACCTTATGTGAATAAGGATATGGTTTATGAAACGGATAAAGAAATGGAATTGTTCAGCTACGCAACCCGCAGCAAAACAAACGGAGAATTTAATAAAGGACAACGAATGCCTTACCCATTTAATAAAGATGGAGCAGAAGGTGGCGCAACTATGTCGATTGACAACAAACACATTTTTTTTACTAAAGGAAAAGATGAAGGTGGTCCGGTTTTAAATTTTGATATTTATACTTCCGATAATATTAATGGTGAATGGACAGAAGCAAAAAAAGTAGAAGGCATTAACGACCCTGTTTATTGGGATTCTCAGCCGAGTCTTGCTTCTGATGGCAAAACACTTTATTTCGCCAGCGACAGAAAAGGTGGAAGAGGAGGAGTTGATTTATATGTTACTGTAAAAGATTTTATGACGGGCACATGGAGCAAACCTGAAAACTTAGGTCCGATTATAAATACACAGTTTGACGAAAAATCTGTTTTTATTCACTCCGATTTTCAAACACTTTATTTTTCTTCTGACGGACATCCGGGTGTAGGTGGATTTGACATTTTTCTTTCTAAAAAAGATGAAAAAGGAAAATGGGGCGAACCTAAAAATATTGGAATTCCGATAAATACTCCACGTGATGATTTAGGATTTTTTGTTAGTACGGATGGGCATTTGGGTTATTTTTCTTCCAATGAACCTTCCCGTGCAAATGGTAAGTCTGTTGGTAAACATGATATTTATTCTTTTGAATTGTATAAAGAAGCCCGTCCGGATGAAGTAGCATTCTTTAAAGGAAAAATTGAAGACTTTGGAAACGGTCCACCGGTTGGGTTTACAGTAGAAGTAAAAGATGCTGTTACAAATAAAGTAACCGAAGGAATGGTGGATACTATCACCGGAAATTATGCAGTAGTTGTAAATACAAAAGCAAAAAGTGATTTGATACTTACAGTAAAAAAAGAAAACTATGCATTCAGTTCTCAGCTCATCAAAAAAGATTCCTTAGTAAATGCAAAGCCACAAAAGTTGGACATGCAGGTGGATACCATTCAGGTTGGGAAAACGTATTTGCTAAAAAATATTTATTATAAAACAAATTCAGCCGATTTAGACCCAAGTTCTGCTGTTGTAATAAATGAGTTTTCTGAATTCTTAAAAGCCAATCCAACAATTAAAATTGAAGTGCGAGGACATACAGATAATGTGGGTGATGCAAAATCAAATTTAGCTTTGTCAACTGACAGAGCGTTTAGCGTTAGAGATTTACTTCTTGCAAAAGGAATTGAAGAAAGCAGACTGGTGAACTTCAAAGGTTATGGTTCTGAAAAACCTCTTGCGGATAATGGAACGGAAGCGGGGAGAGCGAAGAATCGGAGGACTGAGTTTGTGATTGTGGATAAGTAAGAGGATGATAAAGTCATGCCAATAACAATAATGGCAAGCCCAGCAAAATAGACAGTATGTCTATTGTGAATACAATGAGAATAATAAAATGAGAACTCTTTTCTTCCTACTTTCGTTATTTCTCATCTGTTGTTCCACAGTCAACCGAAAAGATGACACACTTGTCCAGAACGATACAACACAGATTAATTCACTGATTGTAACACTGAAACAAAATGATGATAGTCTGGGCACTCCACAAATTGGCGACTGGCTGGCGAATCATAAAGAAGAAGCGCAAACTTTCAATGAATACATGAATTCAAAACCAGTTTCCGCTAACGAAATTCAAAATGTGATTTATCTCCAGCCGATCGGCAAGTTTGACTCGCTTCAGACAAGAATGATTAACTACTCACGAGAATATTTAGAGATCTTTTTTGGATTGAAAACTGTCATCCAAACTCCGATTAGTGATAATATCATACCCGATTCCGCAAGACGCATTGGCGGCTCCGAGCAGGAACAACTACTCGCACCATACATCCTGAATGAGATACTGGCGAAGAACAAACCTAAAGACGCTGTCTGTATCATGGCGATTACTGAGAAAGATCTCTACCCGGAATTTTCTTGGAACTTTGTATTTGGTCTGTCTTCCTTGTGGAAAAGAGTCGGTGTTACTTCTGTTTTCCGATTTTCCGACTGGCAGGTAACAGACATAGAATACCAACAATTTTTAGATCGCATGATTAAGATATCATCACACGAAATAGGTCACATGTTTTCTATCAAGCACTGCGTCAATGCGCAGTGCCTGATGAATGGCTCCAACAGCATGAGCGAGACCGATGGCAAACCAAACAGGCTTTGTTCGTTGTGCAACGGAAAACTCTGCTGGAATTTAAAACTTGACCCATTGGAACGCGCGAAAAAAATGGCAAACTTCTTCAAAAAACATCGTCTTGAGCTTGATTGTGAAAAAGCACTGGCGGATATTAAAATATTGGAACAAAATAAAAACCAGCTCATAAACAATTAAAAGAATATAAATGAAACCCAAACGTACACCAGGGCTGGGAAAGTTATAGTACATTTTTAAATAATGAAAACAATAATAACATTTTTACTTTTATTGACCTCTTTCCTTATCAAAGGGCAAACTTCAAAGGATACAATTTCCCAAGCTCAGGGTGTTGCTACAAAATATTTGACACTTATGTACGGAGACAAAGACTTTGATAATGCAATGAAAATGGTGGATGAAAAGCAATTATTAGAAATGCAAGATTTTTATGTAAAAAGAAAAAAGGAAAAACTTATTGATTCAGTATTGAGCGGACAAATTAAGCGTGACCTTTCTAAACTTTACACAAAGACAGAAAATTTTAAGATTATAGAATTTGTCAACGTCAATTTCTCTAATGAAAATGGTACGACTTTTTGTTCATTGACTTATAAGTTCTCTGAAATGGTTAATAAAGTTGACAAACCAAGTGGTAGTATGATTGTTCTTGTTTCAAAAGACAAAGGAAAAACTTGGACAATTCTCGACTATCGAATTAAAGCCACTTGCGACAGAGTAGCGAAAGGAGAATTATAAAGATGCCCTACAACAGTTCCAGTACGCAAAACGTTATGTAACCTAAAAATACAACCATGAAACAATTAATTCTCATTTCCACATTTTTTTTATTCGTTTCTTGTAGTTCAGATACAAAAACAGATACAACAGAGACATCCTCAACTGAATCAACAAATGATTTTAAAAGTTTTGTCGGTGACAATGCATTGACATTTATAAACGCTTATGTCGAAAATTGTAATAAGATGAAAGAGTCAGTTGGAATAGTTGAATGGGCAAATTCAAATGAGTTTGCAAGTAATCATTTTAAAACAGAATTAGAAAAAATAGTTACAGAAGCGAATGAGGCAGATCCTGAAATGGGGCTTGGTTTTGATCCAATCTTTGACGCACAAGATTATCCTGAGGAAGGTTTTGAAATAGACTCTTTTAATAGCGAACCAAATTTTATAATAGTCATAGGTAAAAATATGCCAGACTTTAGGTTGACTATGAATATGGTTGATAGTAACGGAATTTGGATGGTAGATGGTTGCGGAATAGTAAATATTCCAAATGACAAAAGAAGTAAACGATAAAAATTACTCCCCTTCTTATCTTGCAAAAATTGCAAGATTGGGCCAATAAACTTGGTTCTATAAGGGAGTTACCAGCAAGTGGTGGACAGATATTCCGTCCGACAACTGAAACTTAAAATAGAGACTAAATTATGACAAAAAGCAAATTAATTCAAATGCACAATGTAGGTATCGTTGTTGAATCACTCGACAATGCAATTACCTTTTTCACAGAATTAGGACTGAAACTTGAAGGACGAGCTATGATTGAAGGTGCATGGGCAGGACGAGTAACAGGACTTGGAGATCAGTCAGTAGAAATTGCAATGATGGTTACACCTGACGGACACAGCCGACTTGAACTTTCACGTTTTATCAGACCAAAAAATATATCAGACCACAGGACCGCTCCAGTTAACTCGCTTGGCTACCTAAGAGTAATGTTTGAAGTCGACCATATAGACGAATTAGTATCAAGACTAAAAAAACAAGGTGCCGAACTTGTTGGTGATATTGTTAATTACGAGAATATTTATCGTCTTTGTTATATTAGAGGTGTTGAAGGATTACTAATTGGACTATCGGAAGATGTTCGTAATAAAAAGTAAAGGCTACGTATAACTAAGTAGACTTTTATCGGCAGCCACGTAAGCGAGATGTAACTGTGTGCCAACCACCAGATTGGTAACAGCACCTACTTGCAATTTTTTTGCGGGTTAACGTTCAAATGTGTAACTTGATATAGCAAAAAACTGCAAGTAGGTGCAAACGTTAATAACAACAAATTTGAAATTTTCGGAAACACGCTATTTTATATAGTATCAAATGATAGTATCAAAATACTCTTATTCCCCCTCATCCACATGCAAAATATGCATAATACGATGTACGATTGGTGCAAAAAATACGGCAGTAATACTCAAGAAAGCAACTCCGCTGTAAAGTGCATAAAAAGAATCAAAAATTTTTGCTTGTGAACATTGCATTTCCATTACCGGTCCCATGCCTGTTAGAATTAAACAAGCCATGTGAAAACTATCCAACCAGCTTAAATTTGCAAACTGATGATATCCTATCATTCCTATTAATACGGATATAATAATTAATCCTGCAGCAAATAAAGAATAACGTATAAGTCGGACTACAAATTTTTTAAATGGAACTACTTTTTGTTTGCGGTGTTCGAGTTTCATTTTATTGTTTCACAATTTTATAGTTCTTCGCATCTTTTGTGCTAACTACATTCAAAATATAAATTCCTTTTTCGAAATTTGTTAAATCAATGTTTATTAATTCTTGTGAAATATTTTCAAGATGATAAACTAGCTTTCCTTGAACATCTAATATGTTCAATGCTTTAATCTCTTTGTATTCAGAACCAAGTTTTACGTTTATTGAATTGTCTGTCGGATTTGGATAAACCGCAACTACAGAAGCAGGAAAATTGTGGGAAATAGATGTTGGTATTGGTGTTAATCCACTTAGCATTAAGTCGGCTATGTAAATTGAACCAGCTGGTCGTTTATCAAATAAAAAAACAATTTTTTGTATTTGTGTTAAATCTACTCCTGTAAACGCTGACAAAGGAATTTTAATACTGTTGAAACAAACTTTTGGTAATTCTAAAAAGTTTGTTCCCGGAGGATAATACAATGCCTGTGTATAATCTTGCACTTGTATTGTGCTTACTGCAGAACTAGCGTCCGTTAATTGAATACTGAAATATTGAAATTGTGGAGAAGTAGCTTCAGAAAAATCAACTCCTGCTCTGAATTGCAAATTTTGATAAATCGTAAAATTTTGATTGGCAGGAGGAATAATATTCTGATAAAAATCTGTTGGTCCGTTCCAGCGCAATCCCATTTGAGGCATTCCAATGATTGAACTTGAACCGCTGTGAGGTTCTTTATCATTGAATGAACTAACGCTACAATCATATTCCGCCAGATCATCGGCACAGATATCGTATTTTACTAATCCGCCTGAACTAGTTGCACCACCCAATGTATTGGTTACTTCTGAAGCTTCAGTTAAATGACGGTTAATGTCTAATCTGTCGGAAGCAGGTGCGTGGTACGACATAAAAACATCACCTGTATCAAGCGTAGAAGAAATTGGAGGAACAATATCATCAGCTTTTAAAATAGGAGCGAAGACTGTTTCATTTCCAATATAAACTCTGAAAAATGCACTTGCATAAGTAACAAGCATAGCTTGTTGTTCAGCCGGAGTTAAACGTTTACTTGCTGAACCAGCTGTTCCGCAATGAATATCGCTTGAACCAAAACTGTCATCCCAATCATCTGAAGTTCCTGCAATGTATGAACCCGGTGTCCAAACAGTATTGTAAAAATTATGATTAGCACCCATCACTAACAAAGAATGTTTTGGTGATTCATCTGTCAAATCGTTGTAACGGATATCATCATAAAAATGTACGCCTTGTAAATCGGAAACATCACCATCGCAATAAGGAGCAATGTTTAATAAAGGCATATCGTTTAATATTTCTCTTGCAAAATCAACAGGAGCTAAAGGTAAAACTGCTTTTACTCCATAAGGACTTCCTAAAGAACGATTCAATAATGCATGAGCAACAACTCCTTCGCCACCACGTGAATGTCCCATTGTTCCCACATTCTGCAAATCCAATGCGCCAACAAATGTTGTCCCGAATGGTGCGCCACCTGTTGTATTCCAAATGTTCCATAAATCTAAATGATGCTGAGTTAATGCTGCACGTGCCGGCATTCCTCTGTCGGATAAACTATTATCATCAGCATTGATTGCATTTGCAGAAATAGAAATTACAATGTAACCATGACTAGCCATTTGTTGTGCGAGATAATCATATCCTTGAAAACTGGTGATGGATTGAAAACCCGGACTAGGTGGCCACTCTAATGCTGTGTTGGAAGGATCACTAGTTTCGTAAGTTGTGGAATGACGACCATGCAAAAAAACTAAAACAGGAAAGGGGCCGGCACTTAATGTTGTTGGGTAATGAACATTTCCTCTAACTTCCATTGGATTAGGAAAAGAAGGATCGGTAAAAGCTAAATCTCCTAAATTGTAAGCGGCTGAAGTAACAGCATAAGACCCAACTAATCCCGGATCGGGTGTTGATTGTGCTATGCTTTTAATTGATGAAGTAAATATTGTAAGTAAAAAGAAAAGTGTATAAGTATATTTTTTTGTCATCGTAGTTGAATTAAAATTCTTTTAAAGTGCTTTGCTGAATTTCCCCAGTGCCCAGCAGTTTGTGTTTTCTTTGCAAAAACTTGCAGGGTCAACTGTTGGATCAGGAGCTTTTTTGAATTTATTTCCATAACTCATCCAAACATATTCTCCTTCTGTTAGTGCGTTATACTCTTCCACGGGAATGTAAAAGGTGATAAAGCCTTTACCTTCTACATTTTGCTGTTTATTTAGTGAAAATTCTTTTGTTCCTATGTGCAGAATATGAATGTTGCCGCCTATACGGAAAGGTTTTGAACCAACAATAGTTAGCTCGATACGCAGTCCGTTCTTTATCGTTTTTGAGATGATTGCATCTGATTGTGCAAAAACTGTTTCTGAAAAGATGAAGCTGATACAAGCAATGAATAAAATACTAAGTTTTCTCATAATTTTTTGTTTAAATAAAACATCCAAATTCTAGACCAAATTTGGGCACATCTAATGTAGTAAATATTAGTGATTATAAATAAAAAACGTCCCACAATTAGTGAGACGTTTTTGATAAATTTTTATCCGTGAAAACCCGTTTTATCCGTGTCATCCGCGTTCCATTAGTCAGCCTGCAAAAACGGATATCTATAATCCGTAGGAGGCACAAATGTTTCCTTAATTGTACGTGGAGAAACCCAACGCAATAAATTCACCATCGCTCCGGCTTTATCATTTGTTCCAGAACCTCTCGCTCCGCCAAATGGTTGTTGCCCAACTACAGCGCCTGTACATTTATCATTGATATAGAAATTACCTGCTGCATTTCTCAATGCTTTTGCTGCGTGTTCAATTGCATAACGGTCTTGAGCAATAATTGCTCCTGTTAATGCATAAATAGAAGTAGAGTCAACAACATTTAAAATATCATCAAATTTTTCTGCATCGTAAACGTGTAATGTTAATACCGGTCCGAACAACTCTTCACACATTGTTACATATTTCGGATCTTTCGCTACAATAATAGTTGGTTCAATGAACCAGCCTTTTGATTTATCATAATTTCCACCAGCAATAATTTCTACACTCTTATCAGCTTTAGCAGCGTCAATGTATTTTGCTAATTTGTCAAATGATTTTTCATCAATAACTGCATTAATAAAGTTTGTGAAATCTTCTGTAGGACCCATTTTAAAAGATTTCAAATCCGTTTGAAGATATCCTTTTACTTCATCCCAAAGGTTGGAAGGAACGTAAGCTCTAGAGCAAGCCGAACATTTTTGTCCTTGATACTCAAATGCACCGCGACTGATAGATGTTGCTAAAATTTTTGCATCAGCAGATTTGTGTGCAAGAATAAAATCTTTTCCGCCTGTTTCTCCAACAATGCGAGGATACGTTTTGTATTTATGAATATTGTTTCCAATTGTTTTCCAAATGTTTTGAAAAACCTCTGTAGAACCTGTAAAGTGAATTCCTGCAAAATCAGGATGAGAGAAAATAACATCAGCTGCATCCGGACCGCTTGGATAAATTAAATTGATAACACCATCTGGAACGCCTGCTTTTGTAAAAATTTCCATCAATACATTTGCTGCATAAACTTGTGTGTTAGATGGTTTCCAAACAACCACATTTCCCATCATTGCACAAGAAGAAGGTAAGTTTCCAGCAATAGCAGTGAAGTTAAATGGTGTTAATGCGTATAAAAATCCTTCTAATGGTCGTTGTTCAACTCTATTCCAAACTCCAAATCCGGTTCCTGCAACAGGTGGTTGTTGTTTGTAAATTTCGGTCATGTATAAAACATTGAATCGAAGGAAATCAACAATCTCGCAAGCTGAATCAATCTCTGCCTGAAAAGCATTTTTTGATTGTCCAAGCATAGTAGCAGCGTTTAATTTCGCTCGGTAGGGACCGGCAATTAACTCAGCCGCTTTTAAGAAAATACTTGCACGGTGTTCCCAAGCCAATGCTTCCCATTTAGGTTTTGCAGCCAATGCAGCGTTGATTGCTTGAGTAACGTGTTCTTTATTGCTTTTATGAAAATGTCCTAAAGTATGTTTGTGATCATGAGGCGGAGCAAGGCGGATTTTATCGTTACTTCTTACTTCTTTTCCTCCGATATACATGGGAATATCTAATTCTTTCGAACGCAATTCTTTTAACATTGCTTGAAGTTCTTTTCTTTCAGGACTTCCAGAAGCGTAACTTTTGATAGGTTCGTTCACCGGTGCGGGAACAGTATAAATTCCTTTTGGCATAATAAAATGAAATTATAAATTATGAATTATAAATGCTGGGTTAAAATTGAGGAGCAAATATAAGGAAAAAGGAGAGATTTTGACGAATTACCCAATCCTCTTCTGAACAAAATGTTCTACTTTTTCAAAAAGCTGAGATGGAGTAGAAGTGCGCCATCCGATATCATTTAATTGTCCGCCAGAAACTATATAATAATCAATGTTTGCCCGTTGAAATTCTTCCATAACGTGTTTTCTAAAGTTTAGAAAGGCAATCCATCCATCTTCTACTTCTTCAAACCATTCCTCGTAATAACAATCATCAGAAGAATGAAAGTTTAATACATTTTCTCCAACCAAAATAAATTTGTTTACTCCATACTGCATAATTAATTCAATAACATCTCTTTTTAAAATCATTATATCATTATTGATAGCATCGTTCCATTCACCTATCATTTCTATGATTGCAAACTTCTGATCATAATCTACGCAAAGTATTTTTATATATAGAGTGGGTGAGTCAATATCGTCCCATTGCGGGTGAATCAAATAATTGTAAATAGCATTGGTGTATTCAAACTCACTGTATTCTCTTTCATAAAAGGGAGAACGCTCATCTTCTGATGCAATGTAAATATGTCGCCAGTTATAAAAGGGTTCTATTGAGTGCATTTACGAATTACGAATTTTTGCGAACCTGCCTGCCGGCAGGCAGGTTACGAATCTGTGTTTTATTTGGATGGGTAAAACTGCTCGTCTATTTTTTTATTTTGTCTATTGTCTATTGCAAAATTGTCTACTTTTTATTTTTTATTTGCCTATTGCTTACTGCCTATTGCCTACTTTTTATAATTGTCAACTGCCTTCCTAACACTTCCATACTTCAACAACATCTCATTGGCTTTTTTATAAGAAACTTTTAATTCCTTCGCAACCATATTTGTTCCTCTGTCGACCAACTTATTATTGCTTAATTGCATGTCTACCATTTTATTTCCTTTTACTTTTCCTAGTTTGATCATCACGGAAGTGGAAATCATATTTAGTGTTAATTTTTGTGCTGTTCCTGATTTCATTCTTGTACTTCCTGTAACAAATTCCGGACCGACTACAATTTCAATTTTATGTTTAGCTGCTTTTGCAACATTACTTCCTTTATTGCAAACGATACATCCTGTAGTAATGTTGTTCTTGTTGCAAGTTTCTAATGCTCCAATTACATAAGGCGTAGAGCCCGATGCTGCAATTCCAATTACAACATCTTTTTTATTGATTTTATATTCCTGTAAATCTTTCCAACCTTGTTCGGTATCATCTTCTGCAAACTCAACTGCTTTTCGGATAGCTTTGTCGCCCCCAGCAATTATTCCAATCACCATTCCTTGTGGAACACCATAGGTGGGCGGACACTCACTTGCGTCTACTATTCCTAATCTACCGCTTGTTCCTGCTCCCATATAAAATAATCTTCCACCTGTTTTCATTTGCTTTACAATTACATTCACCAATTTTTCAATTTTTGGAATTTCTTTTTGTATTGCAAGCGGAACCGACTTATCTTCTTTGTTGATATTAGAAAGTAATTCACGAACACTCATTTTTTCGAGAGAGTTGTACTTTGAATCGGCTTCGGTTGTTTTTTTCATAGATGATAATTATTTTTTAATAAATCTAATTGCTTCAGTAATTTCATTTTTGTTTTTCAGGTAGATAAAATAAACCCCTGATTCGAGACCAGAAACATTGATTGTTTCATTCGTCTTTTGATTCAGTTTTTTTGAAAGCACTAATTTTCCTAATATATTGTATAATGAAATAGTTCCATTTCCAATACTATTCCAATTTACATAAATTTGATCGTAAGCAGGATTTGGAGAAATTAATATTTTGTTTGAATATGGGTTTTGCTCATTTATTCCAACATGATAAGGATTTTCGCATTCACCTGGTGGGATGACACTATAATTTTCAAGACTATCACTAAAGCAAGCGAAAGAAATTAAGCAGTAATCGACTACAGCGGAAGAATCACAAACTCTTACAGTAGGAAATAAATAAGTCATTGACCCAATATGTTCTATAATTGTTCCGGAAATCACGACAGGTGAGTTCGCAGAGTCGCTTACATACAAAACACGATGAGGATTAGAAGCAATTATTGTCGAAGAAATGCTATCTACCTTTACAATGGAATTAGTGCAATCAGTGGCATTGCTATCTACTCCTAAGTCCCATGTTTCTCCTGGCAATGCTCCAAAGTTGTATAATATTGTAAAAGATGTATCCACAAGATAGAATACAGTATCTCCGTTACTATAAGTATAATTTTCAGAAACCTGTATTGAAATAAGTCCTATAGGAGGGCTAGCAGTATAATTAGATTGTGTGGTTTTTAAAACCTGACAAGTTTTTCCATATAAAATTGTATCATGAGTATATTCAATTTTATTATTTCTTATCATGAAATCACAATCCCATTGATAGTACCAAGTTGCTCCTGACTGAATCCATGGAGTAGTTTGTGCAAAATTATTCAATACAAAACATGATAAAATAAAAAGTAAGATATGTTTTTTCATTTGCATGTTTTATTTATGAATTACTGCAATAACGTGCGTTCGTAAAAATGAAAATCCATTTAATAAAGTGTATAGATTCTGAAATCTTCTGCCAATAGGAGGTGCAAGTGTTACTTTAAAGAACTCTATGTGTTTGGAATCGCTAAAAAGTAATTTAATCTCCTGCTTGTTTATTCCTTTCACCGATTTGTTTTTTGGATTATCGTACATGAAGTCGTACCAAAGAATAATTCCGTTTGGTTTTGTCATTTTCCAAAGTTTGTCAGCAAATTGTTTTTTAAAACCAGCATCTAATATCGAAGTAAATACTGTTGATTGAAATACGATATCAAATTTGTTTTCAAAGCCCAATTGCAAAGCATCTCCGGGCAATGTGTGAATGTCAGGAAAATTATTTATTAATTCGGATGCCCTGTCTTCCAGAAGTTCGTTTGCGTAAATGTTTTTATCAACTAATCCAAGACTTTTGAAAAAAGATAAATTTGCTCCGGCTCCGGCTCCAACTTCTAGTAGTTCTAATTCCTTTGGATTTCTGAATTTCGATAAAATAATTTTTTTGTATAAGCTTTGTCTTTCTTGTGTAACCTGATGAATGTATTCGGTATAAGTATTGTTTTTAGCAACAACCGGATTGCTTTTGTAAGCTTCGTACTCTTTTTTAATTCGATCGGTTTCCTTCATGCTTTCAAATAAAAATCAAAGGACGATTGCTCGTCCTCCGTTTTAATTTTTAATATATCCTTGGAAATTTATTCGGATTGCTTTCGTGCATTAATTCGTAAACGGTATCAAACACATCATCAGCACTTGGTTTGGAAAAATAATCTCCGTCAGAACCATAAGCCGGACGATGATCTTTAGCTGAAAGAGTTCTTGGCTCTGAATCTAAATATTGATATGCATTTTGTTCTTCCAACACTTTTTGTAAAACGTATGCACTTGCTCCACCCGGAACATCTTCATCCAAAACAACTAAACGATTTGTTTTCTTAACAGATTCAACAATCGTTTGATTTAAATCGAAAGGCAACAATGTTTGCACATCAATTACTTCAACAGAAATATCTGCTTCTGCTAATTGTTTTACTGCTTCCATTGCAATTCTGCAACACGAACCATAAGTCACCAATGTAACATCTGTTCCTTCATTTATAGTTTCTACAACTCCTAATGGAACTTTGTATTCGCCTAAGTTTGTTGGCAGTTGCTCTTTCAAACGATATCCGTTTAATGGTTCAATTACCAATGCAGGCTCATCAGCAGCTAAAAGTGTATTGTAAAACCCTGCTGCTTGTTGCATATTACGTGGAACACAAACATGAATTCCACGGATAGAATTGATAATCATTCCCATTGGAGAACCACTGTGCCAGATGCCTTCCAAACGGTGTCCACGTGTGCGGACAATCACTGGTGCTTTTTGTGCGCCTTTTGTACGATATTGAACAGTTGCTAAATCATCGCTCATAATTTGCAATGCATATAACAAATAATCTAAGTATTGAATTTCTGCAATCGGACGTAAACCACGCATTGCCAAACCAATTGCTTGACCCATAATGGTTGCTTCACGAATTCCAGTATCAAATACTCTTATCTCTCCGTATTTTTCCTGCAAGCCTTCCAATCCTTGATTTACTCCTCCGATTTTTCCGGAGTCTTCACCAAAAATTAATACTTCCGGATATTTTGCAAGAATGGTGTTGAAATTTTCACGCAACAATTCTCTTCCATCTACCATTTTTGCTTCACCAGCAAATTCAGCTTTCACCGGCTTTACTTTTAAAGCACTAAGCTCTGATTCGCTTTGTAAATAAGAACTGTAGCGGTCGTAGTTCGCAAGTTTCGATTCACTGATCCAATCTGATAATTGTTTTTTAGCGGCAATGTTTTCATTACGAGTTAAACGCAACACGCTTTTTGCAGCAACAATAATATCTTTACGGATAGGTTCAAGAATAGAGTAGAGGTCGTTTTTTATTTTAGTAATAAATGCTGCATTGCTAGATTGTGTAGCAATATTATCCATCAATAAACTTACTTCTTTTAATTCTGCTTTGATTGGATTTAAATAAGCATTCCATGCAGCCGACTTTGCTTCACGTACAGCTTTTTTTGCATTTTCTTCAATAGCAGCTAATTCATTTTCTGTAGAAAGTTTATTTGCTAAAATCCATTCACGTAATTTTTTTATTCCATCAAAATCTGCTTCCCATTGCAAACGTTCTTTCGATTTGTAACGTTCGTGTGAACCTGATGTGCTGTGTCCTTGAGGTTGTGTTACTTCTTCCACATGAACTAAAACCGGAACGTGTTGCTCTCTGCAAACCTGACTGGCTTTTTCGTATGTTTCACAAAGATGAACATAATCCCAACCTTTTGTTTTGAAAATTTCATATCCGTTTCCACCATTCTCACGTTGGAAACCTTTTAATATTTCAGAAATACTTTCTTTTGTTGTTTGATATTTTTTAGGAACAGAAATTCCATGTCCGTCATCCCATACAGAAACCAACATTGGAATTTGCATAACACCGGCTGCGTTTATTGTTTCCCAAAACAATCCTTCGGATGTACTTGCATCACCAATTGTTCCGAAAGCAATTTCATTTCCTTTGTTTGACAAATGATGAAATTGTTCTTTTTGTAATTCAGGATTTAATTTAAAATGTTTGGAAGCCATTGCCAATCCAAGCAAACGTGGCATTTGCCCGCCTGTTGGTGAAATATCCGGTGATGAATTTTTTATTTTAGTTAAATCTTTCCAGGTTCCATCTGCATTTAAACTGCGTGTTCCAAAGTGTCCGCCCATTTGTCGTCCGGCACTCATAGGTTCAGCATCCGCATCTGTATGTCCGTACAATCCTGCAAACCATTCTTGTAAAGTAAGATTCCCTGTAGCAAACATAAATGTTTGATCACGGTAATATCCAGAACGGAAATCACCGTTTTGAAAAACTTTTGCCATCGCTAATTGAGCAATTTCTTTTCCATCACCGAAAATTCCGAATTTGGCTTTCCCGGTAAGAACTTCTCGTCTGCCCATTAAACTGGCTTCACGACTTTCATTTGCAATCCGAAAATCGTTTAATACTATTTTGATGTACTCAGTAACTTTAGTTTTTCCTGAAGACATTGTTTCTTCGTTTGACATAAAAAATGGGTATAAAATCTATAATCACAAATATAAGTATTTGTAATAGCAAAAACAGGGTGTTTTTTGATTTTGTGGAAAAAACGGGCGATACGTAAGTGTTTGAAAACTAGCTATTAAAACTTTTCGTTATACAAGTTGACAGCTTTCTTAGTGTGAACCATTGATTGTATCTGAAATACAATGGAAGTTCCTAATCCAATTGCACCAAGTGTACCTGCTGAAACCATTCCAATATACACAGCATCAGTTGGACCTGTTTGAAGTGCAACAGGAACGCTCATTGCTGCAACAGTCGCTATAAGTAATCCAACACCTATTTTAGAAGTTGTTTTTTTATATTTTTTCTCTTTTTTTATTTGATCAAGAAGACCAATAATTTGTGAGTCATTATTACAGTTATTTTGCATAAATAACTTTATCTCTTTCACGTCATGTTTTTTAGCATTTACAAAATACACATCTCCTAATTTGATTATGTCATTTAAAGGAGGTTTTGTTATAGAATCTTTTGTTGAAGTAATTGTATCTTGCGAATATAGTTTGGGTAATAAAAACAAAAACGTAATAGAAAACAAAAATATTCTCATTTTAAAACTTTTCGTTATACAAGCTGACAGCCGCTCTGTTGCATCTGTTTCGTTTTGTTTTCATGGAAATAGCAACTATAGGACAAGCTATTGCGGCTAATGCACAAACAGCACTTCCGGCTAAATATGTTTCATCAAAGCCATAATATCCGGTAGATGCACTCATTACTAATAAAGCTCCGGCTCCAATTCCCAAAGGAATACCAGCAAAACCAACATATTGCGCTTTTTTTGCATCTTTTGCTGAGCCTACCAGTGACATTATTTTTTTGTCTTTTGTTTTCAATAAAACTTCATGAACTTCCCGCTCTCCCATAAATCGGCTTTTATAGCGGAATTTATTTTGTCCCCACATATCAATTTTAGCCGATTCCTCTGCTTTTACAACATAATCATCTGTTGGAGAAGTTGATTTTATTTCAACAACAAGTTTTTGCTCTTCAAACACTTCTTTCATTCCATTAGCAAAAATGATCATTTTAATATCCGACTTTTTTTCAATGTAGGTTGGACCATCTTGATAGTCATATTTTTTGTATTTGATTTCGGTAGGACTTATTTCAATGATTTTTGCAATAATTTTTTCGGAACTTCTTTTTGTAATTGTGTCTTGTGAAAAAGAATTTCCAAAAGAGAAGGCAAGTGCTAAAATAAAAATGATTTTTTTCATGTAATAGTGTTTCAGCAAATATAAATAAAAAAAAACGATAAGTTGTTACACTTATCGTTTTATATAAGAAAGGGGCGGAGAATGAGAAATGCTACGAACTCATTCCCCTGTATTAAGTTTTTGCACGACTTTATACCCCTTGAGTGAAATTAAAGCACTTTAAAATTGATGTCTACAAAATAAACAGCTTCCGGTTTTCCTGTACTTGTATTAAAATTCATTTTAGGAAACTGATTAAAGATGTATTTTTTTAATTCAGGATTGTTTGTTTCAACATTCATTACAGTTGCTTTTCCGTTTTCTGAAATTTTGAATTGAACATTTACTTTTTCGTTCAATTTATTATTTTTTAATTCAGATGGAACTTTAAGTTGTTTACTTATCACCGAATTAATATTGTTTCCGTTTCCGGCTATTGCTGCTGAAATACTTATTATTAGAGCAACAACTAGTGTTGTTATTTTTTTCATTTTAGGGATGTTTTTTGTTTTATCCTCCTAAGCTTTTTACTTAGGAGGGTTTTCTAATAGCTGGACGAATAGCATATCTAAAAGTTACAGCAATTAATAATTATTTTTTGTTGATTCAATTGGAGCAGGTGCTGGCGGAGGCGGAATGTGAACTCCATCTTCATGATTAAAATATTCTAATCCTTCACAATCAACACATTCTAAGCCTTGGCTAGTCATTTTCCATCTTCTGCCTAACATGTCATTATCATATGTGTCATTCACATTATCAATATCATAAATAATATGTTTCATGCTAGGAGATAGGAACACCACTTTTCCTACAGGAATCTTTAAAACCAATTTCAGATTTTGATTTCTCCATTTGTCATCTGCATCAATATCAAATTGTGGATTAAGTTCTATCAAAGAATCTTTTTGCATAACGCTGTACGAAATATGTTTTGCTCTATACAAAGCTTCCTTTTTATCTTTTCCGGATGCCGATTTGATTTCAACGAGTTCTACACTATCCTTATCATTCATAACAATATCAAAGGTTGGAAACCCAAAGCTGGTACTCTTTCCATTGTTTTTTAATAATGTCCAGTTGTCGATCATTATTCTTGAATCATAACTTTCATCGTCATTTAATCCGTATTTCTGAAGTTGTTTTACAGATAGGTAAAGTGTGTCTGATTTTGAAGAAACCAATTCAACATTGTGTTTGCTTGTTGCATCTTCTCTGAAATCGTCACTTACTTGGTAAACAACATAAATGATGAAAGCCAATCCGGTGAACCATAAAATACTTGTTGTGTAACTAACAATTTTATTTTTTTGTTTGATTCCAAACAGGTGACGTATTCCACCATAAATCATCGATAATAATGGTAAGCCAAGGAAAAGTACTAAACCAATTACTGCAAATTCAATGGGTAAATCATTTGGAAAAATGCTGTGCATCATATCGTAAATGGAGTAGGAGAAATCGGTATCATTAATGTTCATATGAATGAAATTTCTTCCGAATAAAGATCCAAGCAAAATGATGAAAAAGAATACAGCAATAACGATAAGGATTACAGAAAGTATTTTTCCTAACATTATAAAAATATTCTTTAATACATCTCCAATAAAATCACCTGCTTTTTCTGTAGATGTTCTTACTCTTTCTCTGTTTTCTTTTGAGCCAACATCTTTGCCGAATTTTTCCATTCGTTGTTTGAATTCTTCAAACTCTTCGTTTACTGCTTTACTTATATTATTGATGTCTACTTTTTCGCCACGCATCTCTAATTTTTCAGCAGTTGTTTTTGCTTTCGGAATAATCATACATAAAATAATATATAATACTGCTCCCGAGCCAAATACAAAGAAACTCAACGCAAATGCGGCTCTTAACCATATTGGATCGAAGTCGAAATAGTTTGCAATTCCGGAACATACACCGCCTAATACTTTATCATCAGGATCACGGAAAACTCTTCTTCTCTTACTTCCATCATATGAAGTATTGCTTTCAGTTTTTGTTTCGCTTTTTGAATTTTCTGCATTGTCACCTGCAAAATCTTCTGGTTTTCCCATTACAGCGATAACACTTTCCACATCCATTTTAAGAACAGCTTGCTTTGTATTGCTTACTTTCTCCTGTAACATTTCAGCAATACGTGATTCAATGTCGCTCATGATTTCGTCACGACCTTCAGAATCTTTGAAGTAGCCTTTAATGGTACTTAGATACTTGTTAAGCATTTCATATGCATCTTCTTCGATGTGGAATATGATGCCGCTTAAGTTCATTGTTATAGTTTTGTTCATTGTCTTAGTTTTTTAGTTTGTGATTTGGTTGTTTATCAACTTCTCAATCCCAAATTCAATTTTTTTGTATGGTTTTATTTACTGCATCTACTAACTCGTTCCAGGTTAATTCCAATTCTTTTAAAAATTGTTCTCCAACCGGAGTTAGCTTGTAATATTTTCTTGGCGGTCCGGAAGTTGATTCTTCCCAACGATAGCTTAACAAGCCATCATTTTTAAGGCGCATAAGTAGAGGATATAATGTTCCTTCCACAACTATGAGTTTTGCATCTTTCATTTTGGCGATGATCTCAGACGGATAATTTTCTCCTCCTGATAACACCGATAATATGCAAAACTCAAGTACGCCTTTTTTCATTTGCGCTTTTGTGTTTTCTATGTTCATGTGTTTATTATTAAATGTTAGTTCAATTTTCCTTGTAGCTATCAAGGCACATTTTGAGATTTCGTCAAACCTGCTAGATGACATTGCAAAGATATATACAAAAAGTAGTACCTTGTATCGCATAGTACTAAAATAATTTGTAAGTATTTGAAAATCAATAAGAAAATTTTTCAATTCAATCTAAAAATTCTATGTATTTTTGTAAAAATTTAAAATTCTATGCATTTAGCCCAAGACTTTAATGAGCTTTTTTCGATTGCTTCACTTATCAGTTTGCTCACTTTATCTGTATTAGAGATAGTTTTAGGGATAGATAACATCATATTTATTTCAATTATTGCAGGTAAATTACCCCGTGAAAAACAGGGGAAAGCAAGAGCTATTGGATTGATGTTGGCTTTGATAATGCGGGTGGCACTGCTTTTTAGCATTTCCTGGATTGTAGGTTTAAAAAAAGCAATGTTTTATATTGGAGATTTTGGTGTAACCGGCAGAGATATGATTTTGTTTGCCGGTGGTGTGTTTCTGCTTTACAAAACCACCATGGAATTGCATAATAAAATTCAAGGGTATGATGACGAAGAAATGAATGTAAATAAAACTAGTTTCAATGCTATTGTATTACAAATTGTATTGATTGACATTGTGTTTTCGTTTGATTCTATTCTCACTGCAGTTGGGTTGGTTACCAATTTACTGATTATGATTCTTGCTGTTATTATTGCAATGATTATTATGATTATTTTTTCCGGAAAAGTGAGTGATTTTATTAATAACAATCCCACAATTAAAGTATTGGCACTTGCATTTTTATTAATGATTGGAGCAGTGCTAATTCTGGAAGCATTTCACGAACACATAGATAAAAAATTCATTTATATCTCAATTGCATTTTCATTATTTGTAGAGTTTATGAATATCAGAATGAGAAGGAAAGAGGAAATGAGAAAAGGGAGAAAAATGGATACTAATAATGATCCGAGAGATGTTATTTAATGTTGAATTTGCTTAAGATGCAAATCGTGGTGCTTCTTTGCCATTTTTATACTTGCATTCAAATCAAAACCCAACAATAAAATGAGTGAGTTGATGTAAATCATCATCAATATCACAATCAAAGTTCCAATAGAGCCATACAGTTTGTTGTAGTTTCCAAAATTGTTTACGTAATAAGTAAAACCAATTGTTGCAATAATAATAAACACTGTTGCAAGCATGGATCCTGCGGAAAAAAATCTCCAGCCTTGTTTCCTTTTCGGACCTAAAAAATAATTAAAAGAAATGATTGAATAACACATCATTCCAAGTATAACCCATTTCAATAAGGATAAAACATAGTATAGGCCGTAATTGTTTAAACGAATTTGTTTTAAGCCAAACTCTCCGTAAATCAGAATTGCAATTGAAACAGACAACAACAAAACTGTGAGGAAAAGCATATAAAAAGATGCAAGACGCTGTTGCCAAGGATTTCTGGTTTCTATATCATGGTAAGTTTCATTAAAAGCACTAATCATTGCATTAAATCCATTTGTGGAAAAGTACAATGCCGTTAAAAATCCGACAGACAATAATCCACCTTGTTTGTTACCAATAATATCCGCAATAGTTGATTCGGTAGCTTCGAACGCAGCTTCAGGCATAAATTTTTGTAGAATACCAAAAAGATAATCTTGAAAATTTTCTATAGGAATGTATGGAATAAGAGTAAACAAAAAAATAATAGTAGGGAAGAGTGCTAAAAAAAAGCTGAACGACAAAGATGCAGCCCGCATATTCAACGCACCATTCTGAATTCCTTTAAAAAAAAATTTAGAAACTATATAAAGCGACAATCCTTCAAAACCAGGAAGTACTATCTTTCGACTAGCCGTAATGGTTTTATAAATCGGAGTAAACTTGATTAAACGCTTTATGTTTTTGCGTTGCATTTATATTGCTTTTAAACTCAAATCTAAACTTTTAATGTGATGTGTAAGTGCACCAACTGAAATAAAATCTACTCCACACGCTGCATAGCTTCTGATATTTTTTTCAGTAATTCCTCCAGATGCTTCTGTCTCGTATTTTCCTGCGATTACTTTTACTGCTTTGTTTAAATCTGAAATAGAAAAATTATCCAACATTATTCTGTGAATTCCGCCAATGGATAAAATTTCTTTTACTTCTTTTAAATTGCGTGCCTCAACTTCAATTTTCAACTTCTTGTTTTTTGATTTCAAATATTTTTTAGAAGCATCAATCGCTTGTTTTATTCCACCTGCATAATCAATGTGATTATCTTTTATCAAAATCATATCATACAATCCGATACGATGATTGGCACCGCCACCAAGCACAACTGCCCATTTTTCCAGTCCGCGTAAATTCGGACTCGTTTTTCTTGTATCAATAACTTTTGCTTTGGTCCCTTTACATAACTGAACTAAGTGGTTAGTTTTTGTTGCAATTCCACTCATGCGTTGCATACAATTTAAAACCAAACGTTCGGCTAATAGTATGGATTGTGATTTTCCTTCAACTATTAAAACAATATCACCAACTTTTATTTTGCTGCCATCTTTAATAAGCATTTTCACTTTTAAGGATTTGTCTACTGTATTAAATATTTGAAGAGCTAAATCAACTCCCGCAATAATTCCATTTTCTTTAACAAGTAAGTGTGCTTTTCCTTTTGCTGTAGATGGAATACATGCTAAAGAAGTATGGTCACCATCACCTGTATCTTCAGCTAATGCAGAAATAATAAATTGTTGAATATTAAAATTGTAGAGATGCTCAGGTCCGAAAGACTTCTTCGGATTGGATAATGATTTACTCATTCTCAGTTTCAATTCTAAATTGCTGAATAAGCGTTTGAGTGCCTGTAGTTTTTATTAAGAAATAAGTACGGAATTTACCATTGGTTGTTTCCAATGTGCCAATTACATATTGAGAGCCGGCTTTAGGCTGACTTTTATGAGCAACGGTATAGGCTTTAACAGCATGTTTTGTGAAAAAATCTTTCAAAATCATTTCAGCTTGTTGTTTGCTGTAAACATCTTCCTTCTCAATTACTTTCAGGTCGATATTATCGATAAAAAATTTAGAGATATTTTTTGGATTACCAGAACGAATTGCAGCTGCAATATCATCAATCACATCAATTGTAAATGCAAAAGAAGAAATAGAAATAATGAATAAAATAAATGCTGTTCTGATTTTCATTGTATTAATTTATATAGCCAGGCAAAAGCAATTATTAAGCCATTTTCATTTTATATTGAATTTAATTTGCTATACCACAAAAATATAGTTTTTTTGCATTGATAAACAAACCATTTATGAAAATTACACTCATTCTTAACGGTAAAACAGAGGAAGATTACCTGATAAAAGGCATTTCGGCCTATGAGAAAAGGCTAAAACACTATATATCGTTTGAAACAGTTGTAATTCCAGCTCTCAAAAACACAAAGGCTTTGAGTATAGAACAGCAAAAGGAGAAGGAGGGAGAGTTGTTATTTAAAGAAATCGAAAATTCTGACAGGTTGATATTATTGGATGAAAATGGGAAAGAGTATAATTCAGTTGATTTTTCAGGCTTTCTTCAGCAACAAATGAACTCAGGAATTAAGAATCTGGTTTTTGTTGTAGGCGGACCCTATGGTTTTTCGGATGCGGTTTATAAAAGAGCAAATGGAAAAATTGCCTTATCCAAAATGACATTCTCCCATCAAATGGTAAGATTGTTCTTTGTTGAGCAACTGTACCGAGGAATGACAATTTTGAAGAATGAGCCGTATCATCATCAATAATTTTGTTTACTTTGATACCAACTCCACACCCTTATCCGTCAATTTTACCAATCTTTCTCTGTAAAGAGCACCAATTGCTTTTTTGAAGGCCTTTTTGCTGATTTGAAGTTTTGCTTTTATTTCTTCAGGGGTGCTATTGTCGTTTAAAGCAAGAAATCCTTTTTCTTCTTTAATTAGTTTAAGAATTTTCCATTTTACATCATCCACCAATTCGTAGCCGCTTTTTTGTAAACTCAAATCTATCTTTTCATCTTCACGTACACGTTTTACAAATCCTTGCATTTTATCACCAACACGTATCGCTTCGTAAATTTCATTTTTGTAAATTAAACCAGTGTAAAGGTCGTTTACGATGGCATTATAACCTAAATCTGTTTCTGAATAAATCAATAAATCAACAATATCACCTTCTTGCACATCTACATCTTCTCGGATAATGAATCGACTTAATTTTGTTGAGCCAACAAGTCTGTCTGTTTCTTCATCCAAATAAACAAACACTACATAGCTTTTTCCTTGCTCCATACGTTGTGCTTGTTCACGGAATGGAACTAATAAATCTTTGTCCATTCCCCAATCCATGAAAGCGCCAACTTCATTTACTTGTTTAGCCTCTAAAAAAGCAAATGTATCGGCTGTTGCAAAAGGCTTTACTGTTGTAGCTATTAAACGGTCGTCCGAATCTCTGAAAACAAAAACATTTAATGTATCTCCGATTTTAGTTCCTTGAGGAACCCATTTTGTGGGCATTAAAATCTCTACATCACCTTCACGAAAGTAAATCCCGAAATCTAATTCTTTTACTACTTCTAACTCGTTGTATTCTCCTACTTTCATGTTATTCTATTCCTAAATAATGAGATTATTAATAACTAACTCTTAACATAGTTTCTGCTTCTAACAGGGAGATCCCGTGTCGCGGCACGGGATGACGATTTGCGAGAAAGGATTGCTTCGCAAAACTCTCCGAACTCCTAACTCCCGACTCCCAACTAAATATTCCCTTCGTGCTCGTCTCGTTTTTTTATTCCTTCTAAAAGAGATGTAACGAGTGATAAAATAAAGCTGAATAAAAGTGCATACCAAAATCCTTCTACGTGAAAACCATTTACAATTTTAGCTGCTAACAAAATCATCAACGCATTTATCACTAACAAGAAAAAGCCGAATGTGATAATAGTAACAGGAATTGTAAGTATAATCATTATGGGTTTTACAACAGCATTTAAAAATGACAATACTGCTGCAACAACTAAAGCAGTTAAAAAATTATTTCCTTCAATACTTACTCCTGGTAAAAGATAAGAAGAAATCAAAACAGCTATTGTAACAATAACTAATTGAATAATGAATTTCATGGTGTTTTAAATTTTTTAAACTTACGTTAAAACTTCAGTTTACGAAGTACAAAGTTAATATTTTAAACAAGCAATGGCGTTCGCACATTTTTGTCCGTCAATGGCTGCAGAAACAATTCCTCCTGCGTATCCTGCACCTTCTCCGCAAGGATACAAACCTTTGATTTGAGGATGTTCCAATGTTTCTTTATCTCTTGGAATTCTAACAGGTGATGATGTTCTGGATTCTACTCCCACAATCACTGCATCGTTACTCAAATAGCCTCTCATCTTTTTCCCGAATTCTGTAAAGCCCAGTTGTAATCGTTTACCAATTTCTGTAGGAAGCAATTCATGTAACGGAGCGGATTTAATTCCTGGTTGATAAGAAACATCGGGTAGGAGTGGAGACAATTTCCCATTTACAAAATCTTGTAATCGTTGTGCTGGTGCTATTTGTCCATTGTTGCCACCAGCTTCATAAGCCATTTTTTCTAATGCTTGCTGATAGCGTAATCCTGCTAATGGTCCTTGTGATGCAAATTTTTGATAATCTTCTGGTTCAATCGTTACAACAATTCCAGAATTGGCAAATGGATTATTTCGTTTGGATGGCGACCAACCATTTGTAACCACTTCTCCTGGCGCTGTTGCACAAGGCGCAATAATTCCACCCGGACACATACAAAAAGAATAAACTCCTCTGCCAAGAGCTTGATGAACTAAACTATAAGATGATGCAGGAAGGAAATCACGTTTTTTTGCTACTTCATTCAAATTGCAATGATATTGTAATGAATCAATCAAGGCTTGAGGATGTTCAACACGCACGCCCATTGCAAATGTTTTTCCCTCAATCAAAATATTTTTAGAATGTAATAATTCGAAAATATCGCGTGCACTGTGTCCTGTTGCAAGTATTACTGAATCAGCAATAAGTTCAGTTGTTGAATCGGTGTCTGTTTTTTTGCAAACAACTCCTTTTATCGAATTGTTTTTTACAATCAAATCAATTACATGCGTATTGAAATGTATTTCTCCACCATTGTCGATAATCGTTTGACGCATCGCTTCAATAATTTTCGGAAGTTTATTTGTCCCGATATGAGGATGTGCTTCAATTAAAATGGTTTCATCCGCACCGTGTGCTACGAATAATTCTAATACTTTGGTAATGTCGCCACGTTTGGTTGAACGGGTGTATAGTTTCCCATCACTATAAGTTCCAGCACCACCTTCTCCGAAACAATAATTTGAATGTGGATTTACAATTCCTTCTTTGTTGATTGCTGCTAAATCTCTTCGTCTGTCTTTTACAGTTTTTCCTCTTTCAATTACAATTGGTTTCAATCCTTTTTCAATCAGTTCAAGTGCTGCAAATAATCCAGCTGGTCCGGCTCCAATAACAATCACAGGAGTTTTAGATGAAACATTAGAGTAGGAGATTTTGTAATTCGGACTTTCTGGAACTTGTTCGTTGACATAAACATCAATCTTTAAATTGACTTTTATATTCCGTGAACGAGCATCAATGGAACGTTTAAGAATTTTAATAAAAGTAATGTTGGATTCAGGAATGTGTAATTGCTTTGCAGCGATTGTTTTAATTACACTTTCATTGGCAGCCTCTTCCGGTGAGAGAACTAAGTTGAGTTCGTTTTTCATTTTTTGTCAGGCACGTTTTTATCGTGCAGTGTTAAATAGTAATTTGTCAGCCCGAGCGTAGCCGAGGGCTAACCTTCAAATGTAATGGATACCAAAAATACTTTGGAGTTTAATTTATCAATTGAATTTGAGTAAACTGTATTGTCATGAATTAATAAATCTCTGGTTCCAATACTTAATTTTCCTTCGATAGCAAATTTAAAATATTCGAAATAAAATTCTGCTCCGGCTCCAACTTCATAACCAAAATCATCGCGTTTTAGTTTTACAATTTGCTCATTTGGATCGGTACTGGTTACAGATTTTCTTTTTGAAGCTAAATCCAGACTATAGCTACCACCTGCAACTATATATGCTCCGAAATTATCCACTCGCTTTGAACGTAATTTTATATTAAGTGGGAAATTTAAAAAAGTAGATTCAATTGATTTTTTTCTTACGATAGTATCAACTCCTTGAAAGTCATATTCCAGACTTCTTTCAGCAAAGGAAAGATTTGGAATAAATCGTAATGTAATATACTGATGAAGCATTAACTCAGAGATAATACCAAGGTTGAAACCATACTTAGGAACGGAAGTCACACTTTTTAATGTGTCGAAACGTTCGAAATGCGGAGCAGGGTGGATGATAAAGTTTGCTCTGTTTACACCAATTGTAAATCCAAAATGCAATCGCTCTTTGTAATACGTTGGCAAATTACCTCTGTTTTCCTGAGCAAAAGTAACAGTGCATGCAAGTGCAAGTGCTATTATAAGAATGTATTTAAATAAATTTTTCAATTTCGCTTTTCTCTAACGTAAATTTCTTTGATTTATTTTACTTTTTTGCAATATAAATAGAGGCAACCCCAAATGTTACAGGAATTGCTTTTGTTTCCTTAAATCCAGCCTTTTTTAAAACATTCAAAAAATCTTCCCCTGCAGGAAACGCCTTTACCGATTCGGGTAAATAAGTATAAGCCGAATTATCTTTTGAAAATATTTTTCCGATAGTAGGAGTAATGTAACGGAAATAAAAATGATAAATCTGTTTTATTGGGAAAGCAGTAGGTTTTGAAAATTCAAGAATTGCAATCATTCCGTTTGTATTCAACACCCTGTAAATATCATTGATTCCTTTTTCCAGATTTTCAAAATTACGAACTCCGAAACCAACTGTAATGGCATCAAAGGAATTGTCGGCAAATGGCAGACTTTCAGAATCACCCAATTTTAATTCGATTTTATTTTGTAATCCAAGCTTGTTAATTTTTTCAACTCCCATCTTTAGCATTCCTTCAGAAATATCAACTCCAACAACTTTTTCAGGATTTAATTTCATTGCTTCAATTGCAAAATCGCCTGTGCCGGTTGCAATGTCTAAAATATTTTTTGGATGTACTTCTTTTAACAGACTCACTGCTTTTCTTCTCCAACCTTTGTGAATGCCCATTGAAAGCAACTGATTCAAGAAATCGTATTTAGGAGCTATGTTGTTGAACATGGTCGCAACCTGTTCCTTTTTGCTTGTCGTTAAATTTTTATATGGTGTTACTACTTCGCCCACGACACTATAATTTTAATTTAATTGCTTCTGCAAGCAACTGTTTTTTATCTATAGGGACAACTCCAACTTTTTCGCAAACTAAACCACCGGCTAAATTTGCTAATGTTGCTGTTGTAATAGGAGAAAGATTAGCGGCTAAACACAATGCAGCAACACTCACTACTGTATCACCCGCACCGGAAACGTCAGAGATGTTGCGAATGTGAGCAGGAACCAATGCTTTTGTTTTTGCACTGTGTGTGTATACTCCTTTTTCAGAAAGTGTAATTAATGCAGTTGTTATGTTTTGTTTTTTGATGAAACCAGTCACAACTTTTTCCAATTCTTTTATATTGTTATGATTGAAATCGATTTTTAAACCTTCTTTCAATTCTTTCAAATTCGGTTTAAATAAAGTGATTCCTGTATAATCCATAAAGTTTTTTCTTTTGGGATCAACAACTGTTGGAATTCCTTTTTGTTTTGCAAGTGCAACGATGGTTTTAATTAGTTCAGCATTGATTGCACCTTTATCGTAATCTTCAAAAATGATAACATCAATTTTTTCGGATGCTATTAGTTTTTTTATTTCTGCAATTAATGATTGAATTTCTTTGGTATCAATACTGCTTTCAATTTCTTCATCAACGCGCAACATTTGATGATTGCTGCTGATTACTCTGGTTTTTACAGTAGTAATTCTTTTTTTACTCTTTAGTATTCCTTTAGCAGAAAGTTTATTTTCTTTTAAAAGTTCTAAGAATGTTTTTGCTCCATCATCATCGCCAATCACAGAGCAAAGGATTGGAGTAGCACCCATTGCTTGAATATTCAATGCAACGTTGGCTGCACCACCCAATCGGTTTTCTTTTTTATTGATTGTAACAACCGGAACCGGAGCTTCAGGAGAAATACGGTTTACATTTCCCCACATATAAGCATCCACCATTACATCACCTATGATGAGGACGTTTAGTTTGTTAAAGGATTTGAATGTATCTTGAATGCTACTCATTTTATTTTTTTTCTCCCTTTCCCCTGCCTACCGGTAGGCAGGTTCGGAGAGGGCGTATGGTCTTATTTCAATTTCGCTAAAGCTTCTTTCATCCTTTTTACAGCTTCAATTAATTTTTCTTCGGCCGTAGCATAAGAAAAACGAATGCAGTTGTTATCACCAAATGCATCTCCTGAAACCAAGGCAACATTTCCTTCTTCCAAAAGAAACATACTTAAGTCGCTGGAATTTTTTATGTGGTAGTTGTTGTATGATTTACCAAAATAGGAAGAGATATCGGGAAAAATATAAAAAGCGCCATCTGGCAAATTCGTTTTCATTCCCGGGATTTCTTTCATCAGATTTAAAACCAAATCTCTACGTTTTTTAAATGCATCACACATGTAAGTCATTGTTGATGGATCTGCTTTTACAGCTTCCATTGTAGCCATTTGAGAAATAGAAGCAGGGGCAGAAGTAAATTGTCCTTGCATTTTTTCACAAGCATCTGCAATCCATTTAGGAGCACCAATGTATCCGATTCTCCAGCCGGTCATCGCATATCCTTTGGAAACACCATTCACTGTTATTACCCTGTCGTAAATAAAATCAAACTGTGCAATACTTTCATGTTTCCCTGCAAAATTGATGTATTCATAAATCTCATCGGAAATCACATACAAATCAGGATACTGAATAATTACATCTGCGAGAGCTTTCAATTCCGCTTTGTTGTATACCGAACCACTTGGATTACATGGAGTACTGAAAACAATCATTTTTGTTTTTGGAGTGATTGCTTTTTTTAATTGCTCGGGAGAAATTTTAAAATTGGATTCAATGGTTGTAGGAATAGTAACCGGAATACCTTCTGCCAATTTTATAGTTTCAATATAACTTACCCAATACGGAATTGGAACAATCACCTCTTCACCCGGATTGACCATACTCAGAATAACATTAGCAATGGATTGTTTTGCTCCGGTAGAAGCAACTATCTGATCAAAATTGTAATTCAGGTTATTGTCGCGTTTGAATTTTAAAGAAATAGCTTTTCTTAAATCTAAATATCCGGGAACAGGAGTATAACGGGTAAAATTTTCGTCAATGGCTTTTTTTGCTGCGTCTTTGATGAATTGTGGTGTATCAAAATCCGGCTCGCCAATACTTAAGCTGATAATATCTTTTCCTTGTGCTTGTAATTCGCGGCTTTTTTTAGCCATGGCCAAGGTTTGTGATTCTGCTAGGTTGTTTATTCTATCAGATAATTTGCTCATAATAATTAATTAGCGTTTAGAGGACACAAATCTACTAAAATTGTGTTATGCAAGCGATTTAAATGAGATAAGTGGCTTTTTTTTATGGATGAATCAATAATCCTTGATATGAAAGCCAATGGAAACATTTGCAACCACTCCCGAAACCGATGTTTTGGGTGAATCGCTCAAAAACTTACCATTATATCGCCATTTAGGGCTGGAACAATCCAAAACATATCCACCGGCAAAACCAATTGTAAAACCGCCTATGTTAAAACGGAGATTTAGCATAGCATTTACGGTTGGAGCAGAATTGCGGTAAATCCTGTAATCACCCTCATTAAAATTATATGCAAGAGAATCAATACTTTGGGTTTTTAAAACCTTAAGCTTGAGTTGTTGAAATCCAAAACCCAGAGTAGGAGCTATATCTACCGCATTTGCTTCAATAAAATCATATCCAAAATCTAAATTAGTATTGTATCCAGATAAGCGTAAACGGATGGAGTCATTCAGCTGTGCCGACATAGCAGGAGTCCAATTGAGATTATAAAACCAATACATTTCATTCTCAATAACACCAGACCATTCGAAGCCAATAGATTGAATTTGAGGGCTGAGTTTTGAATAAGATTTTTGATAAAAAAAATCGTTTAAGGGATTGATATTGATGAGTTGACCATATCCAAGAAAACATAAATTTAATTTGACATCACCTTCAGAAGTGTTATAGTGGTTATATCTGTTGTTTTTAATTCCATGCTGTGATTCATAAAGAATAGAATCGATATGCTCAGTTCCATCTATACTATCAAGCTTATAAAGTATTCTCTTTTGTGTAGCATAATTGTACTCGGCAGCTTTTAAAATTTTTGTTTCCACTGTTTGTTCTGAAAATTCCTGCCAAATACCTGTTGGTTCACCATTTCTGAATTGTCCTTTTTTGAAAATGAATTTACCGGTGTTATCAAACTCTTGCCATTCCCCTTCTTTTAATCCGTTTTTATAGTTTCCAATAATGGTGGTATCCCAATTATTTTTAACGTAACTTCTGTTCTCTCCATCATCGTAACCGTATTCATAATAATCTTTATATTCATAATATTTCCCATTGTATTCACCTTCCCATAATTTATTTCCTTTATCATCGTAATACACCCAAACGCTATCAGGCGTTCCATTTTCCAAACATTTCCCTTGCCATTTGATTTGTCCGTTCGAATAAAAGGTAGTGTACATCTCTGCCATCGACATGGTTTTAGCATATCTCTTTTTGCCTTCTTCACGCCAAAATTCATCTTCCCAATGTTCCTGGGAAGAGGCTTTAAAGGAAATTAAAATCAATAAAAATAAAAGTGTTTTTTTTAGCATGGCCTTTTTTATAAGACGCAATCTTTCATTTTGGTTGTGTTAATCCGCAGTTGGCATATTATACTTAGCCCAATCTTCTTTGGACGGACCGTAAATACCAGTAACTAGCATTCCTGATTGTCGCATCAATACAGTTAATTGTCCGCGATGATGTGACTGATGCTTTATCAGAATAGAAAGAGTAACACCATTTCTCCAGTCTTCCCCATACAAATTCGCTTTTTCTAATAAGCTTGCATCAGTCCATTGTTTTTGAACTTGCTCTGTTACTGATTTTGCGGAGCTTTCATAAGCGTCAATAATTTCTTTTATTGTGGAAGGAGGTTTACTATGTTCGTCCGGACCGGTTACTTTTAAACCCGCTTTGTTAAGCATTTCATTAAGTGTAATAGTAATGTGCCATGCTAAAACAGCAATGCTTCTCACATTTTCATGGTCTTTTTTATTCAGTGCTTCGTTACTGATATTTTTAAAAAGATTTAAAGTGCCTTCGCTTTCGTAGCCCCAGTCTTTTATAAAGTCTTCAATTTTTCTGTACATGTATTTCCGTTTTTGTTCTACAAGTTTAGTTAAAATAATGATAGTATAGATTCGTTAATGAATATCCTTACCGATTTAATTATTTAGCAAAAAAATACGATATTTAGCCTTTCAATTAGATTCAAGATATAAGATTCAAGAAGCAAGAGGACAGATAGGCTGTATCTAAATGCAAAGTTCTTCATTATAATTTGAACATCTAAATACTAAACTCTATGGATCCATTATTTGAAATTGTTAAAATTGTTTTGCCATCTGCAATTGTATTTTTAACGGCTTATTACCTGGTAAAAAACTTTTTAGATCATGAAAGCAGAAAGCGTATTGTAGATTTAAAGCTAGCGAATCAAACGGTGATTACACCAATCCGTTTGCAAGCCTATGAGCGGGTAATTTTGTTTTTAGAGCGAATCAATCCTTCCAGTATGGTTATGCGTTTGAATAAAATAGGAGGAGCACAGGCATTTCAGACAGAGCTTTTAAAGACAGTGAGAACAGAATTTGAGCACAATCTTTCTCAGCAAATATACATGAGCACTAAATCATGGGATGCTGTAGTGAAAGCAAAAGAAGAAACAATTAAATTGATTAATGTAGCAGCTACAAGGGTAACAACAGAATCATCAGCAATGGAGTTGGCTCAGGCAATAGTTGGAGTATCATCACAATTAACCGAGTTGCCTACAAAAGCAGCAATTGATTTTATTAAAAAGGAAATTGGGAAAGAGTTTTAAGTTAAATAAGTTGAATGGGTTAATTAGGGAAAATAAGGCTAAGCCAATTAACCATTTACCAATTAACTAATAACCTTTATTTATGGAAGAAAAAGAACGCAAAGACAAGTTTTTAACGGATTCAAATATTGAAATCAAGCGGGTATATTCAAAGCTTGATGTGAAGGACGAACAACCGGGTGAGTTTCCTTTTACAAGAGGTGTTCAATCTACCATGTATCGTAGTAAGTTGTGGACTATGCGTCAATATGCAGGATTTTCAACTGCAGAGGAATCCAACAAACGTTATCATTACCTTTTAAATAATGGAACAACAGGATTGTCTGTTGCGTTTGATTTGCCTACACAGATAGGTTATGATAGCAGTCACGATTTTGCAGACGGTGAAGTAGGAAAGGCAGGAGTTGCAATTGATTCGTTGAGAGACATTGAAATATTGTTTGATGGAATTAAGTTGGAGAACATTACTACTTCCATGACCATCAATTCTACAGCTTCTATTCTTTTGTCGATGTACATTGCTTTGGCAAAGAAACAAGGTGCCGATTTAAAAAAGATATCAGGAACTATCCAAAACGACATTTTAAAAGAATACGCAGCAAGAGGAACTTATATCTATCCTCCGAAACCAAGTATGCGTATCATTACCGATATTTTTGAATATTGCAGCAAAGAGGTTCCAAAATGGAATACAATTTCTATTTCAGGGTACCATATTCGTGAAGCAGGTTCAACGGCAGTTCAGGAGTTAGCTTTTACGTTGGCAAATGGTAAAGCATATCTTAAAGCAGCAATAGATAAAGGGTTGGATATCAATGTTTTTGCTAAACGATTATCTTTCTTTTTCAATGCTCATAATAACATGTTTGAAGAGGTGGCAAAGTTCAGAGCTGCCAGAAGAATGTGGGCTAAAATCACCAAAGATTTAGGGGCAACCGACCCGAGAGCACAAATGCTGCGTTTTCATACTCAAACAGGAGGTTCTACACTTACAGCTCAACAGCCGCAAAATAATATTCCAAGAGTTACAATTCAGGCTATGTCGGCAGTATTAGGTGGAACTCAAAGTCTGCACACCAATGGTTTTGACGAAGCCATAGCTTTACCAACCGAAGAAGCAGCAAGAATAGCATTGAGAACTCAGCAGATTGTAGCTTTTGAAAGCGGTATTGCAGAAACTGTTGATCCCTTAGCCGGTTCTTACTTTGTTGAAGCTCTTACCAACGAAGTAGAAGCTGCTGCTTGGGATTATATCAATAAGATAGATGCTATGGGTGGTTCTGTAGCAGCTATAGAACAAGGCTATCTGCAAAATGAAATTGCAGCATCTTCATACAAATACCAAAACGACATACAAACAGGAGAAAAGATTATTGTTGGAGTGAATAAGTTCACTGTTGAAGAAAAGCCTTTGTCAGACATTTTTACGGTGGATGACTCTATTCGTCAATTACAGATTGATAAAATCAACAAAGTGAAGTCGGAAAGAGACAATGAGAAAGTGAAAGCAATCCTGGCAAAATTAGATGCAAATGCCAAGTCGGACGTTAATTTAATGCCTACTATCCTTGAAGCTGCTGAAAACTATGCTACTTTAGGTGAAATTGCCGATGTAATGCGAAAAGTGTTCGGTGAATACACCGGATAAGTCGATTAAATTGTTTAAAACCCAACAAATACAAGTCTTTCAACGCTTTTTATTTTTTTAATAAGCAACCTTTGTTTAAATTGCTTCGTCATAATTCTGAAGAATTCAGATTATATTGAACTAAATGAATAAAAAGCTACTCCTTTTTCTTATTTTGTTTTTGTGTTTCCCCCTTTTTTCTCTAAAGGCGAATCAATCGAATGCTCTTTTTTATTCAGTTGAATTGGTGGCATTTACTGCTAAACCATATGCAGAGAATGTTAAACTTTCCTGGTCTACTTCAAGTGAAAATGCTGTCAGCTATTTTACAGTAGAAAAAACTAAAGATTTTTTGACCTATGAAACGGTAATAGTAATGAATGGATCGGCTAACTCAAGTTCATTGGTTGAATACGAAGCAATAGATAATAGTCCGTATACAGGTAAATCATATTATCGTTTAAAACTAACTGATTTTAGCGGAGATTTCATTTATTCAGGTTTTGTTCTTGTAGAAACGTCAAATGCTTTAGCTTTTTCTATTGATGTTTATCCAAATCCATCTTCAGGTGACAATATTAACCTGTTATTAAATGCTCAAGCAAACCAAGAAGTATTGGTTGTCGTATATGACGTTACTGGTAAGGAAAGTTATTCCAAAGTGCTTATTACATCTACAAATGGTGAAAATGTTTATGCAGTAGATCCTTCAAGTAAGTTAACTCGTGGAGTTTATTTAATTACTGCAACTTCGCAACAAAATATTTATAGCAAACGATTGATAGTAAATTAAATTTTAAAAACTACTCTATGAGACTAAAATTAAGTTATGTATTATTTGGAACTATTGTGATTGGCGCCCTAACAATTTTTGTTTTGTCAATTTATAAAATTTATTTGTAAAAAAATAATTAAATAAGTATGTTTATCTCTCTCTAATAAACGGTTAAATGACAATCAAAGTTGATTCTTTAAAAAAAGTGGTTATGCTTGTTGATGATGACAACGTAGATAATTTCATTAATAAAAAAGTGATTATAAATTCTAAGTTTACTGATAATGTATTTGTTCATACAAATGCTAATAGTGCTTTAGAATTTTTGAAAAATATGAATGAATTAAAAGATTCATCATGTGCCATACTCCCATCGCATATTTTTTTAGACATAAATATGCCTGTAGCCGATGGGTTCTATTTTTTAGAGGAGTTTGATAAGCTATCCGAAAAAATAACTTCTGAAGTAAAAATTGTCATGCTTACTTCTTCTTTAAATCCCAACGATGAATTAAAGTCTGGCTCTTTCAAAAATGTAATCAGTTTTCTTTCAAAACCACTTACTGTTGACGATTTAACAAATATGAATTAAGGGTTTTGTTTTTCTTCTACAATTACAAAAATATCTTCATTATCACGCTTCATTAAGTATTTTTCACGTGCAAATTTCTCTAATGTTTTAGGGTTGGTATATAATTCTTTAATATCGGAGGTAATACTGCTGATTTCTTTAGCGAAATAGTTTCTTTCTTCTTCTAGTTTTTGAACCTCAGTTCTCAATTCCAGTTGTGTTCTTAAATCATTTTTATCAAAAAAAATAACCCACACAGTAAGTGCTATAACAGTAATTAAGTATTTATTTTTTAATACAGATACTACTTTCTTCATTTTCTATCAGTAATTTAGACAAAAATAATGTGTTTTTGGCCGAAATATTGTTCAGCTAAAATACGTTATCAACTAAAAAATTAACAATATGTATAGATTCATCTCTTTTGTAATTGCTTTAATGTTCTCAGTAATGGTTTCAGCGCAGACATTTAAAGCAACACAACAGAAGGCAGCCAGAGTAAAATCTGCGTACAGCGAAAAATGGGAGACTTTAAAATCTGATTTAAAGAAAAAGGGCATAAAAGAGAATTTCGAGTTATTTATGCGTGTTTTTAAAGAAGATAAAGTAGTGGAGGTGTGGTTAAGATCAGCAGGTGAGAAAGAATTTAAACTTTTTAAGACTTATGCTATTTGTGCTTCATCTGGAGAGTTGGGACCAAAGCGTAAACAAGGTGATGGGCAGGTTCCTGAAGGATTTTATTCTATTGCAGTGTTTAATCCATATAGTAGTTATCATTTATCCTTGGGTTTAAATTACCCCAATGCAAGTGATAAAATTGTAGGAACAGGAAATTTAGGCGGAGATATTATGATTCATGGCAGTTGCGTTACTATAGGTTGTATGCCATTAACTGATACTTACATCAAAGAAGTATACATTTTATGTGTAGAAGCACGAAACAATGGTCAGCAAACCATTCCCGTTCATGTTTTTCCAACCAAAATGGATGTGAAGGGGATGGCTTTTTTAACCGAAACTAATCCCAAGCATCTTGATTTTTGGAAAAATTTGCAAACCGGATACGATTATTTCGAACAAAAGAAGCAATTACCTAAAATAACTGTAGATAAAAAGGGGAAATATCTGTTTCCTGAAAAATAATATTATTTATCCTCAATTTCTATAATAAACAAGGCTTTCCTGTCAATAAAATCCTTCCGACTTCAAAGAAATGGAGTTTTTGTGTTTGCATTCGCCTCAGCTTCGGGTATATATTTGATTAAATCAAAAAATCTCTCTCTCTCATGCAAACAAAAAACAAAATTTCAATTGTCATCTTTTCTAAGGTCGTCATAGCCGTAGAAGAATAAAAAGTTTTCTATTAGTTAATACAGGAATCAAGAATTTTAAAAGAAGTTCTTGATTTCTTTTTTTTGTGATTGAAGCTTATTTGGCCTAATTTTGATTATATCTGAAAAAACATGATAAAAAACTACTCAAAAAAAATACTACTACTAGTTTCCTTTCTTGCAAGTTCAATCCTTTTGAATGCAATTCCGGGAACCATTACTCAGTTTATTAAAATCGATCAGTTTGGATACAAATCAACTGATCAAAAAATTGCCGTAATTTGTGATCCTCAAGTTGGTTATAATTCAGCTTTATCTTTTTCTCCTGGAACAACATATCAAGTTCGGAATTGGACAACGGATGCTATTGTGTTTTCGGGAGCGATAACTACATGGAACGGTGGTGCCACGCATTCTCAATCGGGTGATAAAGTATTTTGGTTTGATTTTTCAAGCGTAACAACTACAGGAAGCTATTATGTTTTTGATCCAACCAATAATGTAGGTTCTTATCGTTTCGAGATAGATGATTGTGTTTATAACGATGTTCTTAAAATAGCAATGCGCATGTTTTACTACCAGCGTTGTGGATTTGCAAAATCTTATCCTTTTGTGGATACAGGATATGTTGACGGAGCGAGTCATTTGGGGCCACAACAAGATTTGGATTGTAGATTATACTCTTCACCAACTCCAGGCACATCAAAAAATTTATCAGGTGGATGGTATGATGCTGGTGATTATAACAAGTATGTGAATTTTACCTGGGGAACATTGTGTGATATGTTATTGGCATACGAAGAAAGACCAAGTGTTTGGGCCGACAATTATAATATTCCTGAATCAGGAAACGGAGTTCCAGATATTTTGGATGAAGTAAAGTATGAATTAGATTGGCTATTAAAAATGCAAAACTCCGATGGTTCTGTATTAAGTGTAATTGGTGGAGGTGGAGCTAGTCCGCCATCAGTTGATGGGGCATTCAGAAGATACGGTCCTGCAAACACTTCAGCAACATTGTCGGCCGCAGGAATTTTTGCATTGGCTGCAAAACAATACAATTCAATAGGAATGACTACTTATGGAACAACTTTGCAAACGGCAGCAATAAATGCATGGACATGGGCAAATGCAAATCCAAGTGTTACATTTTATAACGCAGGAGTACTAGCTGCAGGTGAACAAGAGTTGGATACCTATGGAACATTGTGCCGAAAATTTGCTGCAGCTACTTATTTGTATTCATTAACCGGAAACACAACTTACAGAGCTTTTGTGGATGCAAATTATAATAATATTCATTTGTTGATGTGGACATTTGCTTATCCTTTCGAGGGACCTGAGCAAGATATGTGTTTGTATTATGCGGCATTGCCGGGAGCAACAGTTTCTGTCCGCAATGCTATTAATTCGGCATATACTAATTCTTTGAGTACATGGAATGCTGATAATTTGCCAGCTTATACAGGCAGTACCGATGCTTACCGTGCTTATTTGAATGATGGAAATTATACCTGGAATAGCAATCAAACAAAATCCCGCCAAGGAAATATGTTTTTAGCAATGAACAGATATAATTTTGATGCTGCAAATGCAACAAATTATACTAATGCGGCTTCTGGTTTCGTACATTATTTTCATGGAGTGAATCCTAATTCGAAAACTTTTTTAAGCAACATGGGGAAATTTGGTGCAGAAAATTCTGTTACTTCTTTTTATCATAGTTGGTTTGAAAATGGCAGTGCACTTTGGGATGAGGTAGGTATTTCAACATATGGACCAGCACCGGGATTTATTCCGGGCGGTGTAAATCCTTCTTATGATTGGGATGGCTGTTGTCCGAGCGGTTGTGGCAGCGCTGCCAACAATGCTTTGTGTGTTGCCGAAAGTATTGATCCTCCTAAAAATCAACCGATACAAAAATCATGGAAAGATTTTAATACAAGCTGGCCAATAAATTCGTGGACCATTTCTGAAGCTGGAATTTATACCCAAGCGGCTTACGTGCGGATGCTGTCAAAGTTTTGTACCAATCCGTGTGTTGTAACAACAAATCTTCCTGCTAATTCCTATTCAATCGGATTAATTGAAACTATTTATCCTCAACCTGCAAACAATTCCATTTCTGTTAAGTTTTTGGGACATCAAAATGAGGCAGTGAATATTCATGTATATGATGTAAATGGAAGAGAAGTGATTAATAAAAAGCAGAACATAAGTTCCGATGGTATTGTAGTAATGGATGTTACGGCTATTTCGACAGGTGTTTATTTTATCCGTTTTGTTACAAAAGATAGAGTAGAAGTAAAGAAAATAGTGAAGGATTAAAATTGATACTTCTCATACAAACTCAATTTATTCAAATCCTGTGATGTTTTGCCTTGCTCATTTGTGCTGAACACGCTTATCCACTTAGCTCCATAAATAAGTTCTTCATGTGTATAGGAATAGCGCGAAGCAACATTTTGAGAAAAGGTATCATCAAACCCACTCAAGGAAATCATAAATTCTAAATCCGCGTCATGCATCTCTTTTTCTGTCATTCCCCAAAGCGGACTGTTTTCATCAATCGGGTGATTGATTGTCCAGGTCATTGGGAAGAAAATAATATTTTTTACTTCAAGTTCCAGTATTCTGAATCTTCTGATGAGATGTCCGTTTTCGTTTTCTAATTTAGCAACTGTTACTCTGCAGCTCATATCAGAGATCTGACTGTTTCTCATTTTATTAGCCAACCTGAATTGAAATGCTTTGCCTTCTTTGAATGGAGCAATAATGGCATTTTTACTGAACATTAATCGCGCAACCGGGCGTGAAAACCGTCCATAAAGTAAGCCGGTAGCCAATGCAAAACCCAGTAATCCAACCAAGGATTCAATAGCTGCTATAGAACTTGTTAGATTTCCCACTGGAGAAATTCTTCCAAATCCAACAGTGCTAAACGTTTGAGTGCTAAAGTAAAATGCTTCTAAAAATTTATCAATCTCTGATGTTGCTTCTACTCCTTTCAATCCTTCCATACCGGTCAGATAATATATAGAAGCAAAAAACAAGTTGATAACAAGAAAATATACTAAAACAATCAGATTGAATTTTTTCCATGACATGGATACAAGTGCATGATAGATACTAATGGAGCTCCATTGCGAAATTTCTGTTCTTTCCACATTGAAGGAGCCATCTTTATTTATAAGCCGTGTTTTTTGTTTGGATGTTTTAGTTCCAAATCCTAATTCTTTGTTTTCATCATTTCTTGCCATCGGTAATCTATTAAGAATTCATTAATTTTTACTTAAGCAAATATAGAATTAATTGATAATTTTGTCCTTTAATTGAGAAGATAAATATGGAATACATTGGCGATAGAATAAGTATCAAGCGTATTGAAAACGAAACGAGCATTGTTATACTTTCTACAGTAGATAAACTAAAAAAGAAATTACTTTTTGTCTGGTTTGCTTTATGGACAATTTGTGGAATTATTGTCTTCACTCAATATTTTACGATAAAGGATGAGCAAACCAAAGTAGCAATTTTAGTTTGGATGGGCTTTTGGGCTTATTTTGAATATAAAATATTCAAAGCAGTGATGTGGAGAAGTTTTGGAGTAGAAAAAATCAGAATTCGAGATAGGAAGCTGTTTTATAGAAAAGCAATAAGAGGAAAAGGAAAATTAAAAACTTATGAATTTGATTTTATAAAAGATTTTAAAGTTATAGAGAGCAAAGAAAATTCTTTTTTCGAAAATTTAAATAATTCTTATTGGGTAATAGCAGGAGAGAAGTTGGTTTTTGATTATTATGGCAAAGAAATAAAGTTTGGATTTCAGTTAAGTGATGCTGATGCAAGAGCTTTATTCAAGTATATCAAGAATAAGATGTAAGGTTTTTGAACTTTTCTAAAATCTTTTCATATTCCGGAGTGGCAACACTCAATTTTTCTCCACACTTAACAACATATTCTGTAAGTGAACGATATTCGGTTTTGCTACCCTTTAAAAAATCACTGTGCATTGAAGAAGTTGTTTCATAAGGCATACGTTCCATCATCCCCAATGTTTTTTCTATAATATCAGTTGGCAGAACTATTTTTTTTGCTTCTGCTACACTCTTTATTTCTGTGAGTAATTTCACTGCTAATTTTCTATGATTTTCATTTTCCAATATAGGACCAATTGACATATTCAGATAACTGGTTAAACTTGCTACTACAGAAATGAAAATAAATTTTTCCCAAACAGTTAAGGTTATATTTTCAGATAAACGAGCATCTATTCCTGCATTGAGCAGAACGTTATTGAACTGTTTAAGTCTTTCATCATTTTTCTCAGAACCAAAATATAAAGAATGAATTTTTCCACCTTCATGTATTACTCCCGGCTCAGTTAATCTGGAAATAATATAAACACATCCGTCCCATATTTTTGCATTGGGAAGAGCAGAATAAATAATATCTTTTGCATCCACACCATTCAGGAGTGGTAAAATAACAGTTTCTGAATGTATACAATCTTTTAGCGCAATTATGCTTTCTTCCAGATCGTAGCTTTTTACGGAGCAAATCAAATAATCAATCTTTCCAATTTCTTTTGGATTATCAGTTACAAGATTTGGAAAAACAATTTTTTCCTGTTCGGGAGTAATAATTTTAAGACCTTTTTCTTTTATTATTTTTATTGATCTTTTTCTTGCAACAAAAATAATTTCGATCTCGTTAGAATTTAAATAGCGTTCAGCCAATAGTCCGCCAAAGTAGCCTCCGACAGCACCAATGCCAAGTACCGCTATTTTTGTTTTTTCAGACATTTAGCAAAGTGGCAATATCAAACTTTTTCATTTTTAAAAATGCCTGAACTACCTTTTGTGATTTTTCCGGATCACTCATAAGTTTTCCCAAAATTTTTGGCACAACCTGCCAAGAAACCCCATATTTATCTTTTAACCAGCCACACATACTTTCTTCGCCACCTTCTGTTAGTTTGTACCAGTAATGGTCAATTTCTTCTTGGTCATCGCATTCTATTACAAATGAGACAGCTTCATTAAACTTGAAATTTGGTCCACCATTAAGTCCCATGAATTCTGTATCATTTAACTCAAATTTTACTACCATTGGGTTTTCTGAAATAATTTTTGAGTTTTTGAAAACTGAGCAATAAAAATTTGCTGCTTCCTTTGCTTTATTATCAAACCAAAGGCATGGGTATATTCTTTTGTTCATAGATAGTATATATTAGTCTATTTTTTTCTCCATTAAGTAATGTTGAATTTCGTCCCACATTAAAAAACTTTTTTCTACAATAGTATACCCACATTTTTTATAAAATTCAACTGCAATTTCTCTAGCTTGTAAAATTAATTTTTTTGCTCCTTGCTGTTTTGCTTTTTCTTCTGCATAAGCAATTAATTTTTTTCCAATTCCCAATCCTTGGGTATCTTCTTTAACTCCCATGAATCTTAGTTGTGCTTCTGTGGGAGAATTTAATTGTAATCTGCAAACGCCTAATATATTATTCTCTGAATCACAAGCCATAATGTGGGTTGAAGTTTCTTCTGAATTGTCTCTTTCGCTTCCAAATGGTTGATTCCATGGTTTACGAAGAACCTCATATCTCAATAAATAATAAGCCTCAAACTCTTTCAGGGTTTGAGGCTCTTTTATTGTAATAAGTGTTTTCAGATGTTAGAATTTAGAACGTGTTCTGCGTTTAGCAGGAATTTTATAGGATGCAGTAACGTTAATAAACATGTAAGCATCTTTATGATTTGAATGCCCACGTACTTCTCCGGTTGCAGATTGATTTCCTCCGTGTGAATTTCCTCCTAGTTCTGCAGGCATATTCAATAATGATGGATCAGCTAAATCAGCAGCCATATCTCCTCTTTCTGCTCTGATTACAGCATTGTCGTAATATACGCCACTAACATCATCAATATAATCAGAAAATGTTTTACGAATACCTACTTCTAATCCGATTGACCATTCTTTATTAATCGCATCTTTCACACCAAATCCATAAGGAATAACAACTGTAAAGCGGGAATATTTTTTTGGTCCATCAGGCAGTCCTTGTCCTTCAGTACCTAGAGGCTGTAAGTTTACCCAAGCACCTTTGTATTTTGCTTGTGGATTAAAGAAAATTCCTCCAACTCCAACAAATCCATAGGCTTGGAAATTATAACTCTTCATACCTTTTGCATTCTTTATCTGGTAGCGATGACCTTGTTGCTCTTTTGTGAAGAAAAATTCCATTTGACCAGACAACTCATAGGTATGAGCTCTGAAATGCAAATTTCTATTGTTTCTAAAAGGTTCTTTTGTTAGATTATCATTTCCACTCAATAACTGATAATAGAATCCTCCTTTTACAGCCAATCTCGAATTAAATTTATATCTGATTGCAACTTGTGCAGACGGACGAGTTGCTTTGAATTCCAAATCTCTCACGAAAAATGTACCAATCTGATTTGCTCCACCTAATTCTCCAAGGAAGTTTGAGGCACCTAAACCAATAATAAATTCCGGGCGTGGTTTTTTTCTTTTATAGAAAGAGCTTCCAGTTCTCATACCTTTTCTTTTCTTACCATATTGGGCTGAAGCAAAAACAGGAGAGATAATCAGTAAAAAAATGAGTAGCTTTTTTAACATGTTAGTTCTATGCTTTATAGATTGGCAAATTTAAGTAATTTATCAATATAAACCAAATGAAAGTTATCTACAAAATACAAGAAGTGTTTGAAAATCAATTATTTATGTTAAAAATGAGTGATTTTATCCTTTCCGATTTACCATTAAAAGTGTCGTTTTCTTTTAAAGAAAGTTGTTTAACTTTTTTATCGTTAAAAACCTCTTTTACAGATTTTATTATGCCAGCGGGAACATCCTTTTGAATAAAATGATTTAAAAGTGGTTGCGACTTATGTTTTTTTATCTCTTTACTTAACAGATTAAAAAGTTGTTCTCTGTTTTTTACTCTGTTTCTATTTGTTGAAAATTTATCATTTTTGAGTAACGACTCTAAATTTAAATGTTTGCAAAGATCTTTAAATTGTTTGTCGTTCCCAACGGCTAAAACAATTTGCTTTTTATCAAGTGTATTAAAAATTTCACCATAAGGTGCAATGTTAGGATGCAATGAACCTATTGGTTGCGGATTGTGTTTTGCCATCAACCAATTAGTTGCTTGATTTGCCAAAGAAGAAATTGCTGCATCATATAAGGAAACTGTCACTTTGCTTCCTTTTCCACTTGTCCCTCTTTTTATTAAAGAAACTAAAATCCCTTCTTTTAATTGATGAGCTGCAAGAATATCTATTAAAGCCACAGGCATTTTTACCGGACCACTTTTTTTTGTACCGTTCATATACATAAATCCTGTTTCAGCCTGCAATACAATATCGAAAGCTGTTCTGCTACTCGTTTCTCCAAAACCGGAAATATGGGCATATATTAAAGTCGGATTTATTTTTTTTAGTGATGGGTAATCCATTCCAAATTTTACATCATCACCTTTTTTATAATTCGAAATAACAACGTCTGCTTTTTCTATTAATCGAATAATTTTTTTCTTGTCGCTTTCATTTTTTAAATCAGCAAAAATTATTTTTTTATTCCAGTTTACAGAAGCATAATAAGCGGAACTTTTAGACTTTGGATTTTCTGAAGGCAATTTCCAACTTCTGGTAACATCACCATCTGTAACTTTATTTTCAATTTTTATTACCTCTGCACCCAGTTCAGAAAAAAACATTCCCACTGCCGGTCCGGCCAAAACATTTGCCAATTCAACAACTTTTAAATTTTTGAAAATTGAATCCATTTTATTTTTTAGATTTTTTTAAGAAGAGAATAAGTACTCGGGAGGGGAGTCGAACCCCCACGTCTTTCGACACCTGCCTGCCGGCAGGCAGGTTCGCCACTTACTTCAAAATAATGTTAATGAACTTTTTAGTACTTGGGAGGGGAGTCGAACCCCCACGTCTTTCGACATACGCCCCTCAAGCGTACACGTCTGCCAGTTTCGCCACCCAAGTATTTAGTTTATTAAAGATCTTAAATATTCTCTTCCTATTCCGGATTTTAAATATTTTTCTCTTTCTCTTGCATTAATTCTATCAGGAAATATTTCCTTCAGAACTAAAATAAAAGGTGCATAAGGTTTTGTTGTTCTGTTTTGTCCTTCGTTATGCTGTTTGAATCGTCTTTCAAAATTGCTTGTGATACCAATGTATAAATAGTTTCTGCTTGAACTTTTGATTGCATATACCTCAAACATATATCTTATTCAGTAACCAGAATAGTCAAATTTATTGTTGCATTGTCTGACAAAGAAATGCTGTTGCCACCAACTCCATAATCTCTTCTGTTAATTTGAAAGCTTCCTTTAAATTCTGTTTTTTCAGGTGTTTTCATGAATGTAAAAGGAATAACAACCACTTTTGTAACACCTTTCATGGTTAAATTAAATGTTCCTTTAAAAGTGATGGGCCCGGTTTTTTCAATTTTTGTAGATTGAAGAGTGATTTTCGGAAACTTTTCTACATCAAAATATTCCGGTTTACGAATATGCTCATCACGCATATTATTTCCTGTGTTTACACTCTTGGAGTTTACACTTGCTTTTATTGTAGATTCTTCAGGTTTTAATTGATTGAATTTTATATCAGCTTCCAAACCTGTGAATGAACCATCAACAGTTAATCCTGCGTTTTTTATTTTAAAAGTCACATCAGCTGATTTTACTTTTAGAGTAGGAGTATCCATCACAAAAAAGAATGGAAGGAGCGCCATTGAGTATTTTATGAAAAGTAGTTTCATGTTTCAGTTTTTAAGCTTTGTTTATTTTATTTAACAAATAATTTTGTCCAACAAAAACGCCACATGTTCTGATTACCCCAACCGTTACTCCCAAAACACCATGCATATTCAAATTTTGTCCCGTAAAAAATAAGTTTGGAATTTTAGTGGTTGGTGATATAAATGTTTTAATCGGATCATGATAATCTTTTGCAATTCCATATAAACCACCATCGCGGGCACCAATATAATCACGATAAGTAAGTGGTGTAGATGAAGTGTAGGAGTTGATGCAATTTCGTATCCCGGGAAATTTCTTCTCTACTTCATCAATTAATTGCTCTGCTTTTCCAATCTTAAATTCTTCATAATCTTGACCTCTGCTGTCTCTATGTTTTGGAATGGTAGCAAAAGTGTCTGCCCATTTTTTTACATCATCAAATTGCATATAACTTAATAGTGTCATACTGTCGGCATATTTATCCGACTTAGATGTTTTTGGAATAAATGCACAATACCCATCCGGCCAGGCATCACCAATTTGATACATCCCGGTCCAAACATCATTTCTTTTGTAATGGTAGTAGTTGTGATTTTTATATTCAAATGTATTTGGCTTAAAAGCAATGTCAACAATAAAAGCGGACGAAGAGTTTTCTAAGCTCTGAACACGGTTTCTGAATGCTTTTTTTATTTTGTCGGATTCAAGAATATCCATTGTTGAAGCAGGATGAATATTTGAGATGAAATTTTTTCCTTCTATTATTTCTCCTCCTTTTAACTCAACATGGGTTATTTTCCCATCTCTCTCAACAATTTTTGTGACCTCGGAATAATTACGAATTTCACCACCCATCGCTTTAATATTTTTTGTGAGAAATCGTTCTATTTGAGCACCACCATCCACACATTTATAAGAACTTTCGATGTATGTGTTTACTACCAATGCGTGAACATATAAAGGTGTTTTAGAGCCATCTCCAGCATACAATGGGTTAGAACCACCAAGTACATTTTGAAGTTTTGGGTCGGAAGTTATTCCTGCAATAAAATCTTTTGCACTTATATCCAGATATTTTGTTCCGATAATTGGGGCTTCATCTTCACGTAATTGATACAATGGAAAATAGTCGCAAACCTCTTTAATAAGTGTTACGTAATTCTTTAATGCTTCCCTTTCTTTTGGAAATTGAAGAGATAGTTGTTCTACGAAATTATCATAACCTTGAGCATGATTGTATTCTATCGGATCATCACCAAAACTAATTTTATCGAAACCATTCATGTCCATTTTATGCAAATGGAGTTTGTCCATAATTTCGAAATATTTAAAACTCTGATGTAAATTTTGACCTTCATTCAATCCACCGATGTAGTGAATGCCTGTATCGAAGATGGCTTTGTCGCGGACAAATATCTGCAAACTGCCACCTAGTTGACGATTCTTTTCAAGCACCAATACTTTGTATCCTTCTTTGCTAAGAATAAAAGCACTCTCTAACCCTCCCAATCCACTTCCAATAATTACAACATCGTACTGTGACATAATAAAATTACTTTTTAATAATGTAGGTTATGTTAGAAGTCAGTTTTGTATTGTCAATCTTTTCAAAATTGAATCCATGTTTTTTTACTACTTCCAAAATAAAGGATGAAGATACAAATTCTAATTTATTTTTGGTTTTATTAAATCCAACATTTGTGGAAATAAACTCGGTATAACGTGTTCCCCAATGCCTGCCTTTTAAACTTGCATCTGCATCACGTAAAAGAATCATTCCGTTTGGATTTAAGCTGTCCATACATTTGATAAGCAATTTCTCTTGGTTTTGCATTGGTAAATAATGTAAAATATCACTTAGTACGAACGCATCACTTTTTGGTAATTCACATTCGGTTGCATCTGCAGCAAAAAAGGAAATGTTTTTTGTTTTTGAGAAACAATTATTTGCAACAGCAATTTTTGCTTCATCATAATCTGTTCCAATCACAATTCTGTCTTCACTCATGAATGCAAGCATGTATGGTAAAAAACCATAACCACAACCAATATCAGTAATAGTTCCTTTTTTGGGAAGTAATGATTCAAACAATTTATAATTTCCCTCCATTTTTACTTTCACACGCATGTACCATTCTGTAATCGGACCTTTATAAATATAATTTTTGCTCAAACGATTAAAATAGTAATCAACCGTTTCAGTTTCAGTTCTGATTTTTGAATACTCGTCTTTAAAATATTTACTGATGCTTTTTGTTCTGTCGTTATAAGCTTCTCCAAATGATTTATCATTTGCAGAAATGCGAGGTAAGTATTTTACTGTTACAATTCCCGGTTTTAGTAAAAAGCTATCATCTTTACCTTGAACAAATGCATTCCCATGAAAAACAATAGGTACAATATCCAGATTTAATTTTTCGGCAATATAAAACGCACCTTTGTGGAAGCGGCCTATTTTGACTGTTTCAGAGCGGGAACCTTCAGGGAAAATTCCTAAGGAATAACCATCTGCAATAAGTGCTCTTATTTTATCTAAGTTTTCCTCATAACCGGCAGCTTTAGGAATAAAACCACCCAGGCGTACAATCGGACCCATGGTTGGTGAATCCCAAACCCAATCGTTCACCATTAATATTAATTTTGGATTGAGCGATTGCATCAACAAGGAATCAATTACGGAATGGTGATTAGAAATAACTATTGCAGGCTTATCTAGGTTTTCATTTAAATCGTTGATGATGCGTTTACGGACATGCACATTTACATAAATCATCGACTTAGTATAAGCATATCGTAAATTGTGAAATATTTTTAAACGTGTTTTTTTCGGAACAGGCAATAGTTTTACAATTATGAATCCTAATGGAATCAAAGTAAAACAACCGAATGTAAACCAAGCAAATGCAAATACTGATTGCAATAAGCTTAGCAATGTAAACGGAACACGTTTTTTATCTGTCCGGTTTGTTATCAAGAATTTAAATAATGCAGGTTGTATGGTATTGGAGATAATCAATACTGAAAACATTCCGATAATGGTTATTAACCCGATTGATTTTAAAGCCGGATGAGAAGCGAAAATTAAAACACCAATTCCAATCATTGTTGTAATAGCAGAAATAAAAATTCCCGTTTTGTAGGAGGTTAAATTTTTTTGTCCGGTTTTATATTCACTTAATAAAGCATCCGTTATGAAAATGGCATAATCGTCACCTAAACCAAAAATAAATGTGGAGATAATGATGTTGATGATATTAAATTTTATTCCAAAAACTCCCATGATTCCTAGAATACAAAGCCAGCTCAGCACCATTGGAAGAAATGTAATTATTGCCAACTCAAATCTTCCATAGGAGAACAGAAGCATAAAAAATACAAGTAATGATGAAATAGTAAGAATTAAATTAAAGTTGTTCTTAATGATTTCGATAAAACGGTTTGTCAGAAATTTTTTATCAAAAACAACTAAGTGTTCATCTTCTTTAAATGAGTTTACTACTTTGTCTTCGTTTTCTGCTGTAGTTTTAATAACTGTTACAACTGTTGTTTCGTCTGACTTCTCAGTAATGTAATTATCCAGCATGCTAGATTTTAATCCGTTGAATGCACTAGCATCGATAGTTGCAAAGTCTTTGTCCAACATTTTGTAGAATCCAACAAATGCATCTTCCTTGAATTTATACTGAGCACTTTTGCTAATTAGGTCTGCTTTTAATTTATCTTTCTTTTCAATTGTCCAATATTCTTTCCAGCGCTCAATTCGTTTTTCTTGTTCTTGTTTAGAAAGTAGAATAGTAGAAATAGTAGAATACTTTTTTAGGGCATTCTCATTTTCTAATTGATTCAAAAGAGGAATGTTCTTTTCACTGTTTGTTAATGCTTCGTCTAAATTTTTTCCGCTGGAAACAAGATAAACGCTCCGTAAGGAAACATTGCTGATGGAATTTAAGTTTTGCTCCGCTTTTGCCAGCTCAGGTTCCATGTAGTTAAACGCCATCATATCGCCTTCGAAACTTACTAGCTGAGAAGTATAGATAGAAACTGCAGAAACAAGAATTATGAACCAGATTAAGTACTTATTCTTTTCAAATTTATAAGCAGCAATTCTTTCAATGATGTTGAGCTTTCTATTTTCATCTGCAACAACATTCTTTTTCTTTCGCATTAAATGAGGAAATAGCACAAGTGTAAACAAAGCTGCACCCATCAGACTGAATGCCGCAAACATCCCAAAATCTTGTAATGCTTCAGATTTAACAAAGTATAAACTTAAAAGTGCTCCAATGGTTGTGGTACTTCCTAATGTTAAAGGAAATGAAAGATCTTTAACTGTTGCCTCTGCATTATTTAAATGTTTAAAGTGCGTATAAAAGTGAATGGTGTAATCCATTGCTATTCCCAAAATGATAGAACCCGCACCTAAAGCAATGGCAGATATTTCTCCCTTGAATAAATACAACATCGCCAAAGAAAATGCACCACCAAAAATTACCGGAATAAAAATCACGAAGAATACTTCAATGCGTCTGAAAAATAAACTAATGAACAAAAACAACCCGATAACAGTTATCGAAAGTGTTAAAATAACATCGCTTTTGATTTGTTTTGCATTGCCAACAGCTACGGCAATTCCACCAAAGTATTCGGCAGTTACTTCTTTGTTTTGTGAAGCCGTTGTTGTAATACTGTTTGTTACTTTTTCAAGTAGCTCCGCATTTTTTGCTGTTTCGGAAGAAGCTGGAGTAGGGGTGATAAAAAATAATAAATGCTTTTTGTCTTTTGTGAAAATATAGCCGTTCTCTAATTCAAAGTTGTCATCAAACTGTAAACTCTGCATTCGCTTTAAAGCATAAGGTGTAATACCGATTGGGTCACGGAGAATGTTCTTTTTTAGAATCATACTTGCCGGTGATAACAGAGTTTTATAATTTTTTTCTAATGTTGTATCTAATCTTTCAGAAGTGATTAAATGATCTAAAGTCTCATAATCTTTTTCTTCTAAAAAAATAGGAAGGTTTTCCAAAAACGTATTATAAACATCATACATTACATCATCATTCACTTTGTAGGTGATTTCTTTTACAAGCGAAGAATCAATTTTTTGAAGAGAAGTGATTAAGCTATCTGTAAATTCAATCAATTTATCAGGATTAGCTTCTTTAGTTGAATCAGTCATGGAGACAGTTACAACTAATCTATCTAGGAATTTTGAATTTTTGAAAATGGTGTTTAAGCGTTCAATCTTAGTATCAGTCGGCATCATTTTGGTGATGTCTTCCTCCAATTTTATTTGTGATGCAAAGAAGCCTACAAATCCTAAGGCACCTAAAAACAAAAGGAAGAAAAGTATTCTTCTTTTTTTAAGTAAGCGATAGATAGATGTAAAAATAATTCCCATTTTTAATTTGCTGCTGGAACAACTTTTTTACCAAAGAGTTTAAGTAGGATATAAGTTATCAATCCAAACACAATTGCCATTATTACAGCAAAAACCATACTTCCTAATAAATATTCATATAAATGCTGTAATACTTTTCCACTGAACAAATATTCTTTTAAAAGCAATTTGGTTGTCTCCAATGTCAGTTGGTCTGTTTCAATGGTTTCGCTCATGTCCCGGCCTAATAACCATTGTCCGGTTCGTAAACTACCATACAATAAAATTGGAATCATTGGAGGAACACTTATTTGTGCAGCCAATCCAACAATTGCCTTATTCAATTTCATAAAATGTGCCAACACCAATGCACTTACAAACTGAAATCCCCAAATCGGAATAATTCCCATAAACACTCCGAAAGCTACTCCCAATGATTTTCGCATTGCTGATTCATTGGTATCAATAAAATACTTTTTAATAACTGCCTTGATATTTGAAATGCTTAAATGTTTTACAATACGGATAGGTTTATACCAAAGCATTGCAGGTACAAACAAATAAATATTCAATAAACTTATTCTTGTAAAATCTTTACCCGGACGAAAGTGACTAATTCTTTTATCGCCTTCAGCATAAAACACTTTTATAGGAACAGGCAAAACAGCAATGCCACGCCAGGCAGCTTTTACGCTTACTTCAATTTCAAATTCATATTTGGAAGTAAAATAATGGGAACCTTTCATTTTCTGAATAGGATAGAGGCGGTATCCCGATTGTGTATCAGGCAAATTAATTCCTGTAAAAAGCATGAACCAAAAATTCGAAAACTTATTTCCGAAAGTATTTTTTTTCGGCATGTTCTCTTGATTCAAATTACGAGCACCAATTAATAGCGAATCCGGTTCCTGTTCAATCTTATCAATAAATACAGGGATATCGTCTGCAAAATGTTGTCCGTCACTGTCAATTGTAATAGCGTAACGATAACCTTTTTCCTGTGCAGCTTTTATTCCGGTCCGCAAAGCAATTCCTTTTCCTCTGTTTGGTGAATAGGAAATGATATGGATAGTTGTGAATGCTTTTATTAATTCAGGAGTTGAATCGGTTGCACCATCATTTACAACAATAATATTGTTGGTGAATTTTAGGACATCGTTAATGACCTGAACTATGGTTTGTTGATTGTTATAAGTAGGAATGATTACACAACAATTAAGTGTATCTATCTTTTTCCTATATAACTCGTAATCAACAATAACCGACATAATTCCTATAACATATTAAACAAAAAAATTGCCCCAGAAGAGGCATTTTTAAGAGCTACAAAAATAGCATTTTTATTGGTTTTATGAATAGGAAAATAGGGTCTAAATTTCCTTGAAATGACCTTTGAAAGTGAAGAAATTTGTAGTGTCGGCAGAAATAACGCTGTCGGCCTGGAAAAGCCCGTCATCTTTGACTTTAATGCTTAAGCTCATAGTCACATTTCCATTTACTTCTGGGTTTAGAATAGCTGTGAATTTCAAATTATCGCCTTTCACCATTTGAAGCTTTTTCTTTGTGATGTGTTCAACGGTTTCCTTTACCATTTGAGTTAAACAAACACCGGGAGTAATTGGATTGCCGGGGAAATGACCATTGTAAATGTCGTGTTTGGGGTTCATTTCAATACTCACCGTATATTTCTCACCGTTTTGTACGTCAGTTATTTTAAAGAAGTCGTTTAGTAGCATTTTTATTGTTTATTTCTTGAGCAAATTCAATTCAATCTTCAGTTTTATATCGTGATGTTGAATCAGGATATTTCCGGGAAAATCGTTTTGATAATTTGAGAGTGTAAATGTAGTCTTTTTTCTTCTTTTCTTAGCATGTTCAATTTTTACAAGGTGTTCAGTAGTGTTTTCTGTAAAATAGTAGTATTCAAGCTTCCCGATTTTCGTCTTATGTATTGAATAAAACATTTTGGAATCGTTAAATTTTAAGAATGTTTTTTTATCTAAATCGTTCATCAAAAGAGTTTCAATGTCTTTCTGGATAACTTTCAGGAGTTTGGGTTTGTTAAATTGGGGAACACAATAATGAAGTGTAAAAGCAGTGTCTTTAAATTCAAAATCAAATAACTTCATTCCTAATTCAGTAGTAAAAATAACTCTGTAATCTTTTGGCGACATTTGTTTGGTGACTAGCAAACCACTGTAATCTTTACCGTAAACAGTAATGTTTGTTTTGAATAAGAAAGAATTGAAATTATCCCCAAACAAAGGTTTGAGATTTGTGGCTAAGTAATAACACTCGTTTATTTCTTTTAACCGGCCGTAATGGCCGAAGTGGCAAGCACTGAAAAGGATTGCGATGAAACTACTTAATAATAAATTTTTCATCCGCTATCGGCTGGTTGGTTTTGCGATTGGTGAAGTCGATGCTGGTATAATCATCGCTTGGTTCAATCATTTTTACTTTATCAACTGCATAATCAACTTTGTTGATATAGAGCTGAATCACTTTTAAAAAATCTTTCGCTCCTTTTTGTAAAGGCGTTAATTCCAATAAATAAAATTTATCATTTTCGAAAAATTTTGCTTTGTAATCTTTGCTGTTCAATAGATTTCCCTGAACGGTGTTCACCATCATTTCGTTGATGCTCTTGAACATTTTATTTGAATTGATATCATATTTACTCACTTTCCCATTGTCCTTGATAAACATTTTATCTTTATTAATAGCGATAAGATACTTGTAAGGCTCATTGTATTCCCAACGCAACATGTTCACTTTTTTGAAATGAAAATGTCCTTTGCTGATAATTTTTTCAGACATCACACTCAAATACTTTTCTTGAGTGAAATCACTTTCCAATGAGGTAATCAGTTTTGATTGTGCTTCCATTTTTTGTTTGAAAGCAGATGTATCTTTAACAGGTTTGTAACCTGAAGGGGCTTGTGCAAAGGAAAAAGCACTTATAAAAAACAGTACGATTGCAAATATTTTTTTCATTTTACCTTATTACCTAATCACCTAATTACTTAATCACCTAGTTACTTTAATACGCTTTGAGTTTTAAAAGCTCTTCCACACTAGCAATTTTGAAGCCATTTTCTTTTGCAAAATTAAGCGTTTGTTTCAATACCTGTGCTGTTTTTTCTGATGTATCATGAAACAGTATAATTGCTCCCGGTTTTATTTGTGAAATTACCCTGTTTGCTATTTTTTCTTCCTTATCATTTGTAGTATCTAGTGAACGGATATTCCAACCAATAATATCATAATTCAGAGCCTTTGATGCTCCGGCTAAATGTGGAGTAGTAACACCATAAGGAGGACGAAAAAATTTCATTCGCTTTTTAATAATATTGTAAACAATATCTGATGTTGCATCCAATTCATACATAAAACCAGCTTTGCTTTTAAAATCTATAAAGAAAGAATGCGAAAAAGTGTGATTTCCGATAGTATGTCCGGCAGCATCTATTTTTTTGATAATACTTTCATTTCCCTGAATATTTTTCCCGATTACAAAAAAGGTGGCAGTAGCATGGTTTTCTTCTAAAATGGAAAGAACTTTTGGAGTGTGCTCTTTATTTGGACCATCATCAAATGATAAGGCGATTACTTTTTCATCCGTATCTGCTTTGCAATACGTTTTTGTGTAAAAATTCGATTGAATATTTGCAGAACCCCAAATGACAAAAAATTTATAACTAAGAATTGGAACAAGGAACCACCAAAGACTAATACCTAAAAAGTAATACAGCAAGCCAATTGTTATGCTTTCGATAACAAAACAAATACTCGCTATTTTAAAATTTAGCATTGTGAAAGTAAATACACAGAATGATCAACGTCCAGAAATGTATTGTAGATAAGTACATTCTTAATGGATTTTGATTTATTATCACCTATTAAAATTGCACTCGGAATTGTTTGTGTCTTAATAATTTTTGCAGCTACCCACATTCCAAAACTTCCTGCGGTTTGATATTCACCACAAAGATGTTTGAAATAGGTTGATGTACTGTCTTTTAATAAATTATCTTGTAAATGAGTGTAGGTTTTATCGAAACGGGCATCACCATTGTTTCCGTAAACAACCACATCAATATCTTTTGCTGTCAAACCATTGGAAGCAAGCAATTCGTTTATTTTATTTTCAATCTCCTGATTGTTTTCAGGTTTGTAAATAGTTTTGATGCCTCTTAATTTTGCATAAGATGTTTCTGATTTATCTTTACTTAAAACAAAAAATGCTGCCCCTTCTCCGCCAATACTTCCGTTTGTTTTTCTGTTGATGAGTTCCATAGTTGGAACTGTTTCTTGCTTAAAATATCCTATTCTGTCGCAAACACGGTAATATTTATCTGTCATTTCATCGTGACCGCCAATTAAAATATTTTTAGCTTCTCCTTCAGCCAATGTCATTAATGCATCTAATACAGCACTTTCAAAAGAAAAACCTTTGTGTACATAAGTGAAATTATAATTCATGCACTTTAACTGCAAAGCAATTTGTGCACTTACCGTATTGTGAGTAGATTGTATGAAAGAGGTAGGAGTTAAAAATTGTTCATCGTCATGAATGATGGCCCACAAAAATTTCTCTGTGTCTTCCAAACATCCAAGTGCTGTGCCGGTCATAATTGCATCAGGCATTTCTACTTTGGCATCTCTGAAACAAATTGTAGAAGCAGCAATGCTCATTTTAATGATACGCGCCATTCTTCTTGCAAGATTCGGATTTAAAAATTCTTTGTAAGATGGCTCGATAGAATATAAAGCTTTGGAATTATGTTCCACTACTTCAGATAAAAAATCCGGAGTGTCAAATGTTTTTTGAGGGGAAATAATTCCTATGCCGTTGATATATCCTTCCATTTTAATTGGAGAATTTTTGAAATAGAGAAATAGAGAATGATAGATTCTGCATATTTAATTTTCTAAAAACTCTCATTATATGTTTTATTAATTCTTTAAATTTTTTTAATTCTCCAACTCACCAATTCTCTATTTCTCTAACTCGCTTTGTGTCTCGAGAAAATGAGTGCTGAAGTGTTTCCTCCAAAGCCAAAAGAGTTGGATAAAACGTGATTTATTTTTTTTCCTTTTTCCAAAGTTGTAGTTGGTTTAAAACTTAACTCAGGCATTGGAGTTTTATAATTTAAATTCGGAAAAATTTCATTATTCTTAATTGCTAAAACTGAAAACACGGCTTCTATTGCAGCACAAGCACCCAATGTGTGTCCTGTATATGCTTTTGTTGAACTTATACTCGGAACATTTTTATTAAATAGTCTGTCGATTGCTGTTCCTTCCGACATGTCATTAATTGCTGTTCCTGTTCCATGTGCATTGATGTAGTCAATATCACTTGGCTTTAGTCCGCTGACCTTAAATGCTTTTTCCATTGCCATGAAAGCTCCGGCTCCGTCTGGAGAAGAAGCAGTTTGATGGTAAGCATCGTTTGAATTTCCATATCCTGAAAGCTCTGCTAAAATTTCTTTTCCTTGTGCAGCTTTCTCTGATTCGATAACTATGAAACCTGCACCTTCACCTAAATTTAAGCCTTGACGATTGGCATCAAATGGTTTGCATGGTTCTTTATCTAAAATCATTAAAGTCATAAAACCATTGATGGTAAAGCGCGACATAGAATCTGTTCCTCCAACAATTACACGATCTAAAATTCCGTGTTTGATTAAACGTGCTCCAAACATAATGGAGTTAGCAGAGGAGGAGCATGCTGTTGAGATTGTTGATAAATAATCTTTCACTCCTAAATTATCCGCAATAAATTCGGTGCTGTCACCACATTCATGCGCTTCAATGTATTTCAACCAATCACCGCTTTTTGTTGTATCGAGATAATCCATCCAAAGATTTTCAGTCATTCCCATTCCACCCACACTGGTTGCGGAGATTATTCCTGTTTTAAATTCTTTGATGTTTTTTATTCCGGATGATTTTACTGCTTCCTGAGCAGCAATTAATCCAAGTAAGGCAGTACGTGTGCTTTGTTTGTCGGGTGTTAATCCCGCCATTGCAGTTAGTTGCTCGTTGGTTGATTTTACTTCACCAACAGGAACATAATCTTTGTGACGAGAGCGGACATTTTCTAAAGTACCAATACCGGATTTTAAATTCTCCAAGGATGCCAATGACTCAGCCACATTGTTTCCAATGGCCGAAATCATTCCAATACCGGTAATGTAGATTTTGTTGCTCATGCTTAAAAGGTTAAATAAGGTAATTAGGGAATTGGTTAATTGGGGAAACCCTATTTAACCAATTCCCTAATTTCCCTAATTCCCTATTTTTTATTTGCTTGAATATACTCAGCCATTGTGCGAACCGACTGGAAAATCTTTTTTCCGTCAGCAGGGTTCGCAACTTTAATTCCGTGGTTTTTTTCTAACAATACGATTAATTCCAAAGCATCAATCGAGTCTAAACCCAAACCTTCTCCAAAAAGTGGGGCATCTGAATTAATATCTTCTTTTTTTAAATCCTCTAAGTTTAATTGTTCAATAATTTCACCTTTTAGCTGATCAATCAATGCATCCATTTTATTTTGTTATTTAGTTGTTATATAATTTGTTTAGTTGTTCTGAATTATGTTCAATGTTTAATATTCCTTCTTCTTTTTCAACAGTACATAAAAATGCTTCATAGTTATTTTCATAAAAATCAACCCATCCTGTAAGGCTACATTTTGCTTTGCTGCCATTTAAAAGTGAGTTAATGTAGGAACCCATGAAATCGGCATCAAATTTATCAAAAATAAAGAAAGTATTCTCACCTTTTATGCAATTTCTGATGGCAATTTCCCCAATCAAAATATTGGGTAAAGTGTATACAAACACTGCTGGGCTTGGGAAGTAGTTGTTTTTATCAGAAATCGTGTTTTGGTGCTCGGTATCTATTTCCAAAGAAGAGGCTGAATTGGCGATAATTACCGATACATCTTCTGGGGCATATTTTTGCATAATCGGGTTGGATTTTAGCAATAAATCGGAAGCAACAAAGGCCAGTTTACACAAATGATCCATTTTGTAAAACTTCGGATAGTTGAGTTGAAATTGTTTGTAAACCGATTTAATAAAATCAACTGATGAAAGATTAATGTCGGAATAAGTTTCCTTTCCGTTAACATTTACCTTTCCGCTTTTAATGGAACAATAGGATGTGATATAATTTTTTGTTTCCATTAATTGTTTTGAACTTTTTGAAAGAACACAGCAGCATTACATCCGCCAAATCCAGCAGCAGTTTTTAAGCAATTGTTTATGTTGGCTGATTCGGTATTTTTAATAATATTGATAGGTTTTGTAACTCCTAATTCATTAAAGTTAAAAGTTCCAATTAAAGTATTTTCAAGCATGGAATGAATTCCAATGATGGATTCAATGATTCCTGCAGCACCAAGTGTATGTCCGAAATAACTTTTCAGACTATTCATTGGAACATTTTCTAAATGAGCATCCGTAATGGCCAATGATTCCATATCATCGTTGTAAAGCGTTGCAGTGCCGTGTCCGGAGATGTAACTCACTTCAGATGCTTTTACATTTGATTCTTTTAATGTTTTGTCTATAGCTAAAAACAATCCGTCTCCGGTTCGTGATGGTCCTGAAATATGGTTTGCATCGTTGGAACTGGCACCTCCTGAAACAATTATGTCGGATGACGGATGACGGATGACGGACGACATTACGATTGTCCCGCAACCTTCGCCTAAAGATATTCCGTCTCGCTTCGCATCGTAAGGTTTTGCGACTTCATTGCTGATGGCTTTGAAAGATTGAAATCCGGATACAACAAAATGTGTTAAGATGTCTACACCACTAACAATAATTGTATCGTATTGATTTGTTTCTAAAAGCCGTTTTCCTAAAATGATGGCTAGTACTCCGGAAATACAGGCATTAGAAACAATTAATGGTTTGTTTGGATTATTGAAATGTTGAGCAATAATTTTTGCTGTTTCCCATAAGTAAACTCTTTTTTTATCAAATTCAGAAGCTTGTTTTGGATCTAAAAGATCAATGTTTCCTTTGGTTGTAGAAAAAATAATTAATGTTTTTTTGCTTGTGATATCAATGTTGGAATTTTGTTTCAGGCAATCGTGAATAGAAAGCAAAACCATTTTTTCCAAACGGGTGAAATCTTTCTTTTCAATATTATTCGCAGTGATTTTTTGAAATTCTGAATTTAATTTTTGAGTATCAACAAGTGCGGCACAAACAGGTTCAGACGAAAGCTCAGATGTTTCCAAGCGTTGAACTCCAGTTTTCTTTTGTTTCAGTTGTTCGAAATTTTCAGAACTCGTAAAGCCAAGCGGGGAGATAATATTATCGGCAACTATGTATGATTCTAATTTCAAATTTCAGAGTTCAAATTCTTTTGTTTCCATTGTTCGAAGAACTCAGGAACAACAATAAATAATTCATGTTCTAAATTCATAAATACCTGTGTGGATTCACCTGTTGCAACCAATTCTCCATCCGACTCGCGGTAAATTTCATATCTGAAAATTATTTTGGCTGCAGGAGAATGTACATAAGTTGTGATGATTTTTACGTGATCACCATATTTTACAGTTTTTTTAAAATCTACATTTATCTTAACAAGCGGTGTGGCAAAGTTGTTTTTATAGATATCAAGATATCCTAATTCATATGCTCTTCCAAATGCTTCTCTGCCATCTTCAAAAAATTTCAAATAGTGTCCGTGCCAAACAATACCCAAAGCATCCACTTCCGAAAAACGCACAGGAACAACTGTGGTATTTGAAAGAGTTTGAATATCTGTTTTTTTGTTATGCAACAAGGTTTCCATCTGTTTTTAACGAATGCGAAGTTATTGATTTTTACTGAATAATGGGACTTGTAAATAGAGAATTTGAGCCTATTTGTGGTGATTCTTATTATAAAAATAAGCTATTCCTAAGTTAATAAAACAGAACGTTAATAACTTAAAAACATGAGGCATTATGCTGTTCAGGTCACCACCATTTAAAAAGAGCTTGTGGAAAGCACTCAAACCCCAAAAAAGAGGAGAGAATTCAGAAAGCATTCTTAAATACTCAGGCATCACAAATACAGGAACCCATATTCCGCCTAAGGCTGCCAAAATTACTACAGATACTGCTCCAAAAGTAGATGCTTGTTGGTGTGTTTTGAAGATAGTTCCGACTAAAATTCCATACCCTGTTGCCGCTAATCCTGCTGAAACGGCAACAACACAAATAGCTAAAATGCTGTTACCAATTATTAAAACGGGTAATCCTAGTTGAGGCAAAATATATAAACCTACCATCAGCATTAATACACATTGAATTAAACAAATAAGAAGGTAAGCACTTATTTTACCTATCAAAACAGTAATGTATGAGCCGGGCATTGTTAGAATGCGTGTATAGCTTCCTTCATCGCGTTCTTTGATAATGCTACCCGACATAGAGATAACAATAAAAAACATTCCGAAGATGGTCCAGGCAGGAACATTGTGTTGCACCGAATTTAATTTTAATTCTTCTTCTTTTGTTTCAACTGTATTGATCTCTTTGAAATTCACAAAGTCTTTCATCTTCTCGTTTCCACCATTGTCGGACTGCTTCAGTTCTTTGTTGAATAACTCCAATAAAGTTTGTGTTTCTATTTTGGAAGTAGATTGTTTTAACGAACTTAAAATGGAAGACTTAAACGATTTTTTTGTGTCGGGAGAAAATAAAATTTCCAAATTTAATTCAGCAGACAATTTTGATTCATCAATTTCAGCAGAGTCGGAGAGACCGGCTTCGTTTAATTTTTTTGTTACAAAATGACTCACTTTCGAATTCAGCAAATCACTAGCGTTTTCGGGGATAATAATGGCAATATTAAATTCTCCTGATTTTACTTTTTGTTTTACTTCATCTCTGTTAACTGAAAGTTTTGTAATCTCAAATATTTTTGAATCGTATAAGCCACTGTCGATTGTACTTCCAAGATCTCCTTTGTCGTTATTTACCAGTAACAATGGAATTTTCATTTCCTGGTAATCACGGAAAGGAGCATCTTGAATCAAAGCCATCAAAGTGATCATAGCCATTGGCATAATGAACATGATGATTAAGCCTCCTTTGTCGCGTAAGAGAATTAAAATTTCTTTTTGTATGGTAGAATATAGTCTTAACATTAATCTCTCAATGTTTTTCCTGTTAACTTCAAAAATAATTGTTCTAAATTTTCAGTACCATGTTCTTTGATAACTGCTTTCGGTTCCCCGGATGCAATAATTTCTCCGTGATCAATAACAGCAATTGCGGAGCATAAATTTTCTGCTTCTTCCATCAAATGCGATGTGTAGATAATTGTACATCCTTGTTTGTTTAAAAGATGTAAGTGTTCTGTAATTAAATTTCTCGACTGAACATCAACTCCAACAGTCGGTTCATCTAAGAATAAAATTTTTGGTGAATGCAAAATCCCTGCAACTAAATTTATTCTTCGTTTCATTCCACCGGAAAATGTTTCTATTCTATGGTTTTTGTGTGACGATAATCCTACAATTTCTAAATTTTCCTGAATTTTATTTCTCAGATTTTTACCGCTTAAGCCATACATATTTCCTATGTATCGTAAGTTTTCATAAGCTGTAAGGGAAGGATAGAGTGCAATTTCCTGAGGAACAACGCCAATCATTTGTTTAATTTCCTGAACTTTATTGTTCAATGATAATCCAAGCAGAGTTGCTTCACCACTGGTTGCTTTTATTAATCCGCAAAGTATGGAAAGTGTTGTAGTTTTTCCGGCACCATTCGGACCAAGTAGTCCAAAAATGCTGCCTTCTTCAATACAAAACGAGAGATTGTCAACAGCGGGAATTGCAGCGTCTTTATAAACTTTCCGGAGGTTTTTTACTTCAATTGCTGAGTTAGCCATTTGTAGATTTTTGTCAGCCTGAGCGTAGCCGAATGGCTAGTCCTTTTTCAAAAATATTTTCATTTCACAGCTTGCAACAGGTTCTCCGTTAATTGAACTTTTTGCGGAGATAAGTGTTACTTCAAAAACAACTGCTTGTACAAATATTTCTGTTTTTAATTCAGCGCCAACTGGAGGGAGCTGATGTATAATTAAATTTTTAATTCCACCGATATAGCCTAAGGGCGGTTTAATTGCAGCGCCATTTTTTTGCATTTGCTGAACCATGTATCCCAATCGTAAGCCGGCAGTTTGTGCAATGTTTTCCATTAATCCCGGTTCACGCAAAACTCCATTTTTGCAAAAAACATTATCGTGCTTAATCAGCAAACCAGAGATAGAGTAGGTATCGTCATGAAACCACAATTTATCCACCATTTCCATTGGTGGTTTTTGAGGAAGCAATGCTGATACTTCAGCGCCTTCAATAATTGGAGTTTCTATAACTTGTGTCATTATACTACTGTAAATAAAGCATTAGCGTAAGAGAAGCGAGCACTTTCAGGAACTGTGATCGCAATTTTTTGTCCTTTTTTTAATTTTCCTGAAGTCATTAATTCTTCAATTGCAATAAAAATAGATGCTGCACCAATGTTTCCAACGGATGTTAAATTCACAAACCACTTTTCTTGTGGTAACTCAACACCATATTTTTTCATTTCATCATCCACTTTTGAACGGAAATATTCTGAAGAAATATGAGGCAAAAACCAATCGATGCTTTTAGGATCTACATTGTGCTTTTTGAATAATTCCACATATTTTTTTGTTCCCAATTGTGCAATGTACTTATCTAATAAACGTGCATCTTGCTTCATAGCGAAGATGGATTTTTCTAACCATTGTTTAGGCGTAAACTCGCTGTAACCATGTAGATTTCCATCAGCATCTTTCTCAGAGCCCACATACATACAAGCTTCCACTTCATTTGCGAATGAACAGATTTCTATCCATTCAATTTTTAAAGACAATGAATCCGGGTTTGGTTTGTCGCTCAACAATGTTGCAGCAGCACCATCCGAAAGCATCCAACGTAAAAATTCTTTTTCAAATCCGATGATTGGATTGTCTTCTAATTCCTTTAATTTCTGAGCTTCTTCTTCAAATGTTTGTGCCGACATCCAAGTAGATAATTTCTCAGAGCCAGTAGAAACAGCATTGTTCGTATTTCCTGTTTGTACCGACATGTAAGCATATTTCAATGCGTTCATACCGGAGCAGCAAGAACCTGAAAACGAAATGGCTTCAATTGGTTTTGTTTTTAATAAACCATGAACCATTACTCCATGTGCAGGTAATATTTGATCGGGCGAAGTAGTTCCGCTCGTTAAAAGTTCAATTTGATCAAGTGTAAAACCATTTGTGCACAATGCTTTTACTGCTTCTGCAGTAAGTTCGGCATTGGTATGCGTGCTGTTGCCTTCTTTATCACGTGAGTAATAGCGGGTTTTAATTTTATTGTTACGCAAAATTATCGCCTTCGAACGTGATTTTCTTCCATCCACACAGCCCAGGTAATCTTCCATCTCTTCATTACTAATCGGGTTGCCGGGTAAAAATTTGGCAATTCGATTAATGTAAACTGATCTATCCATAAAAAGTATTAAATGCGTTTGTTTAGTTTTTTAGTTTGAACAGAATGACCAATTCAGCTCAAAAATTTCGTGCAAACGCAAAAATAAGGTAATTTATCAATTTAGAGGACTGGTTGAGGCATTATTTTCAAATAAAATATCAGCTATTGTGTATTCCGAAAAAATTGACTAATCAATTAACGCAGTGAGTTTTGAGAGTAATAATCCACCTGTTTTTTGATTTTTTGTGGAAACAAAACCGGTGCAAGCCTCGAAATGATAGTAATGATAGGAGAAAGAAGCAAAATGGCCGTAGGTAAAACAATTCCGAATATTCGCACTCTTGTTCTTCTGTCAGCACTTCCGGCTGTTCCTTTTTTGGAGATATAGTTGGCGTACAAAGGGAACAAGTCTCTGCCACGTCCTTCCATCAACAATAGGTTGGATTTGATATTTACAGCTCCTGCTTCAACCAATTCTTGCTGTTGACCAGTATAATCATTGATTTTAAGATGTTTCAGAAGAATATTCCCAAACTTTGGCGCCAGTTCCTGAAGATCCTTATCAGATACACCGTATTTTGGAAAAATTCCAAGGAAGTTCTCCTTTTTGCCACCTAAAACGAAGGCTAAAACGGTAACTAAACTTACCAAATTAGCAGCCTTGTCTACAAAAGTGATGTTTCCTACTAAGTTTGCCTGCAAATTTTTTAAGTGCAGCTTCATTTTCTCTTGTCCGTTCAGCCACATATTTCTACATGCCAAAATGGTTACTACGGATTTTCCTTTCAATATTTTTTTAGCTTCTTCAGTTTGCAAAAAAGAATTAATTGGAACACAAATGGATAAAAACCAAGGCTGGTAAGCAATCACAACTAAATCGTAATTAATTTCTTGATTGATAGAAAAAGGTTCTAATTCCGTTGGAGTACCATGAACTGTTTCGGGAAAAATATCAAAAAATTCCATGTAACTCCATGGATATGGATAAGCTTTTTTAGGTTTAATATGAAGATAATCAATTGAAACGTTTTCTTTTTCAAATGATGCAAGTGTTGATTTTACAGCACTTTGAAGCTGACCTGTTTGAGTGTAATAGACAACAAGTACTTTTTTCATACAAATTATCTTCCTTTGTCCATACTCATTTCTTTATCAAAAAGAATGGTCAGATTAATGGTTGGAATTTTTAATGGAGTCACTTCTTTAAATGCATCACGCCACAAAATCATCATTTCTGATTGTTGCATATCACCCGAATTAATAGGAATATCTTTCCAAGCTACTTTGAAATCATCTACTGTGCCTTTATCAAAAATGATTGGTTTGTCGGTTAAATAGTTTGCAAATTCTTTTCCATCAGGCATCTTAGCTGCCACTTTATTTGTTTCAATAATTCCAATTTTATCGCCATAGTAAGTTACTTTAAATTTTGCATCTGTTTTTGCAGTTTCTTTTTTGAAACCATCCATTACAACTGCAAATCCTCCTGACTTAAATTCGTTACTGGATGCAGGTAGTTTAAAATCTGCTGTTGTATTTCCTTTAGCATCCAATGAAACTTTATAAAAACCAGCCATTAAAAAGTCGAAATTTTCAGGTATAACGTAAGCTCCTTTAATGTCAACTATTCTCCAGTCTTTATCGCCCGGACGAATGACCAACCACTTTTCTATAGGTTTTACTTTGCTGTCTCTTATTTTAAATTCGCATTCCGATGGTTTGAAAATAATATAATCGCCTGTTTTATTGACAATGCTGATTTTGAATTTTATTCCTGTAACACTAGCCACTGCATCATCAATGGTTATTTTTACATCCATATTCTCTATGGTCTGATTTTTATAAAATGTTTTTTGGTATTTGATTACTTTCTCTTTTTTTTGAGAGAATGCATTTGTAGCGACAAAAATTAAAACGATAATGGAAAGAGTAAATTTTTTCATATCTCTTATTATAATTACACTCAAAAATACTACAATATTTTGACAATAGTATTGTTATAAAACAAAAAAACCACGAGATTAATACTCGTGGTTTTTTGATAAAAAAAATTCTTTATTTCTTAGCATCACTCAAAGCTTCATCAAATTCAAAAGCAAGTGATTCATTTTTTAATTTTTCAGGAGTAACTTCAGTAAATGTTTCATTCCATTTAATGAACATTTCAACTTTTTGCATGTCCATAGCTTTTCCACCTTGCATTCTTTCCCAGTTTCCTGTTAAACCTTCTGTTTGTCCTTTTGTCATTAAGATTGGGCCTTTCTTAGCCAATAATCCTTTTGGTTGAACGGATGCATATTCGTTTCCATCGGGCATTTTTAATCCCATTTTGCTTGGGAATACAATTGCTACTTTGTCGCCATTATAAGAGCAATCAAATTTTGCTTCTGTTTTGCCTGATTCTTTTGTAAGCTTGGTCATGTTTAAGCTGTAGTTCCCTGCTTTGAAATCATTTTTTGAAGCCGGTAATTTAAAATCGTCAGCCTTAACAACTGTTCCGCTTGTAGAAACTTTGTAAAGTCCGGCAATTTCAAAAGTGTAGTTTTTTACACTGTTATAACCTGCACCTCTTAAGTTTACAATTAACCAATCAGATGAATTAGGTTCAATTGTTTTTGGTTTTTCTGATGGTTTTGATTCTTTTCCATTTACAATGAACTTACATTCTTCCGGTTTGAACATAATGTAATCAGCTGTTTTGTTAGTAATTTTTAATTTGAATTTTGTTTCGCCATCTGTTGATACTGCGTTGTCAACTAATATTGTTACTTCACTGGTTTCAAGAACAACATTTTTGTAATAAAGCTTTTCATACTTTTTTTCTTTTTGAGCTGTAGCAGTTAACATTGTAGTTAATGCAATACAAACTAATACGATTTTTTTCATTTTTTTATTTTTTGGTTTGACTGGGGTTTTGCAATTCTTTTGCCAAAGATAGAAAAGACTTATCTGGTCAAAATTGATATATTGGGTTAAAATGGTATTCCGAATTCAATTATTTGGAGTTTATCTTTTGTAATGCCTGTTAATGCTGAAAAGTTAAAAATCCTTTGTGAATTCATAAGAACTCTCTGTTATCCCAATTTTATCTTTGACAACTTAATAAATGCTTGTTTTTCGATATCAGAAATTTGCATTAGTAAATCGGCACTCTCATCAAAATCTTTTTGTTCGTTTAATCTTCCTTTGTAAATTCTGCCCATGTTCACTGCGCTTGCTCTCCATAAATCTCCCGCTTTTGTGAAGTCTTCAGATATTTGTAACAATTGATCCTGTTTTACATATTGATGTGCCTGCTCTAAAAATGCAGCGAATAAAAAACGGAAGCCGCCACCGCCAGTGCCAATCTCTTCTTGCATTCTCACAATTTGTCCTAAATACAAACCTGCTTTCCGCGGACCTAATTTATCTCTCCATATTCTTATTTTTTTTGCAGTATATTTTATTCCGGAAACTCCACCAATGTTCCCGGGTATGTGCAACATATCGCGTGAACTGCGTTTTATTCCTTTGATGATTCCTTTTTTTATCATCTCATCTGTAACAATGCCAACTTGCTCAGGAAAGTATACATGGCCTTTCGGAGCTAATGGACCTTTTGCAAAACGTACTTTTAACATATCTTCTTCCGAAAGATGTGTAACTGTTTCCATTACAGGATCACTAATTAAATAATTCCCATTTTCTTTTCCGTACACTATTAAATTGTGTGCATTGAAATGAAAACGATATTCAGGTGGAAAATATGGAAGATTGAAAACGCCAACCTGGCAACCAACCGGAACACCTTCTTTTACTTTTTGATCTAAAAATTTTACAGCTGCTTCCTCACTTCTGAATTTCTCACGCTTTACTTTTACACCTAAAGCAGTGCATGTGCGACTAAATATCCAACCTGGCATACTTCTGTAAGTAATAGCCGGGCCGTTACTAATTGTTAGAAAAGGAATGTGCAAATAAAATATTCCCGACCCCATTCCAAAAGCCAATGGTTCAGTCATGAATTGTAATCCGTGATAACGTAATAAGCTTGTTGCAACGCCATTCTCACAGTGAGCTGCTTGTATATGTTTGAATTCTTTCTCCATAACTACGAATTACGAATCTTAGCGAATTACGAATCTCTTCACGTAATTTTTTTATTTGTCTATTGTCTATTGTCAATTGCCAACTGCCTATTGCAACTATCCTTTAAAGTTCTTCAACTCTTCCACACTCACATCAAATGCTTTTGCATAAATCTGTAATTTTTTTTCGCTTAAGGATTTGAACACATTTGGTTTCATGTGGCGTTTTATTGTAAAAGCCCAAAATCCTGTGTAGCCTGATAAAACAGGGAAATCCATGATGCGCAATTCCATAAAATAATAGATTGGACTTTTTTCACCGTTTGCTACAGCTTTACGTGCCTCTTCTGTTCGTTCTTTAATATCATCCCAAGCATTATCCAAGGCTTGTTTTTTTACATCCCATCCTGTGCTTAAATCGGTAGTGTATTTTCCTTCTTTATCTTTTACATACATCAACTCCCTGGTCATAGAAGCCAACGCTGATTCATCTTGTGGAAGTTCTTCTTTTTTCATTTTACTACGAATTACAAAAAACGAATTACGAATCTGACTTATGATTCAGGCTCGTATTTTATAATAAATTAATTTTCTACAGTTTTTTTATTCTCAATCAATATTTTTAGTGCTTCTTCAGTTGAAGTGCCAAGCCAGGTTTGGCAAACCAATTCAGTATCTCGTTGAAGTGTATTTGCTTCCGTTCTTGTTTTAATTGCCATCAAAGCACCTTTACATAGTTCCGAAGAATGTTTTCCTGATAGAGTGTAAATTTCTTTAAGTAGGTTTTCATCAACACCTCCAACATATGTACATGCAATACCAATTCCTCTCCATAAATTAGCCTGCCTATCAGGAAGAAAACTTTCAATTATTTCTTTGCACTTTTCAATATTTCCAAAACAGTTATACCAAATGCTTCTTCCAATTCCCTGGTCGTAATATTTTAAATTATCAGATTCTATTTTTTCGTTTATTTTTTTTGACCTTATTGTCTGCCTGTTTCTGAATATTCCATCATAATATCCTATTCCGTCTAGCACTTTGGAAATCATTGCAGGTTCAATTAAATTTAGAAATGTTGAAATTTCTTTGTTTTCTTTTGCCAATGCCCAACCTAATCCAACATGAAATTGTAATGTATGAGCCTGCGCATATTCTGTCAAAAATGTTTTCCAGTTGTTCAGCAAATTATTTTCAGCAATATCTTTTTCTGCTAAAGCCATGGAAATAGCTTCATATGTTACCGAACGGAATTCATTGTCGAAGTTTTTTATCTTTTGAATAATGGAATGAATGTCATTAGTTTCTAAAGCAATGTCTTTCGCTTCCTGAAAAAGAGTTTTAATCTTTTCCATTTTTAATGAAATACTGTTTGAATCTTGCATCACTTATTTCTTATCGTAAAACCACATTACATTCACATCCTTTTTTATAGCAGCATCTACACTCAAAGCCATACTGCTAGTCGTATCAACTGTTTCAGTCAAGCTGATGGTGTATGGATTTACTTTCATATCCAAGGGTGTTCCTTTTACCTGGTGACTAATATGCCGGAACATTTCTGCTGCAATTTTCTCAATTTTATCCATATTGATTTTCATTTGCTCAAGCAAGGCTTTTGTACTTCCATGCTGAAACTCAATCCCTGTTTGGAACTCCCGCATATACATTAAATCAAAAGGATCAATGTATCTGTGAGTGAATGTTTCTTTTTCGTGTGGCAACCATTGTAGAAATATATCTTGCATAATTTTATTCAATGCCTGGAATTTAGTTCCTATGCCATCTTCTGAAACAAATAAATCACGCAATACTTTTAAATCGGTGTAACCTTTGTTGGTAAATAAAACGCATGGCACCGACCAATAAATTGCCCAGTCCCAGAAAATTTTGAAAACCATAATTTGCGTATTACCCATCAATTTATATTTATCCTGATAGAGTGGGAGCCAACTCTCAAACCAACGTAAATGCATTGTTTCGTACACTTCAGTTCTCAAGGCAATATCTTCTCCTGCTTTATCACGCAAAATTAAATCCGACAACCAAGTGTTATTCATTGAAATAAAATCACTTCCCGGAGAATAAAAAGGATCTAGGAATGCACCCGCCTCACCGGTACAAGCCCAACGATCTTTCGAATACATTCTGCCGCTGTTGTGCGCAAAATGTTTCAGAATTCTGAAATCCATTAATTCTTCTTTTGGCGGACAAACATGTTTTGCTGCTAATGGTTCATTTTTCTTTATCCATTCAACAGCTTTTTCATAAGTGTTGATTGTATTAAAAGGATGCAAGTCTTCATCTGCAACAATGCCGATACTAGTATTTTTTGAACCCAAAGGAATTACCCAAAGCCAATAACCTTTGTCCATAAAGTGAACCGTACTTAAATAACGTAAACGTGGAGCAAGAAAATTTTTCCATTCATTGTTGTCGCTCCAATCATCAATATCTATAACACCTTTCACGCGATACCAAACCGCATTTACATTGTGAGGAGCTTCTTTTTCAAATTTTAATTTACGTTTTAACAGACTGAAACGACTAGTTGCATCAACTACCCAACGAGCTTTCAAACGCTTCTCTTCTTCGTTGTGATTAAATATAACCGTGTGACCTGCTTCGTTGAATTCCACATCTTTTACACGGGCACTCAACATAAATTCAGTTCCTAATTCTTTTGTATGTTTTTCTAAATAGTTTTCAAATGTTCCTCTATCCAGCTGGTGGCTTGGAGTAGGAAGTTTTAAGCGTGGACCTAATTCTACACGGTTAGAAATTTCACCTTTATTGTCTGTCTTAAAAAAGAAACGTAATCCGTGTTTAGGTAATTCAAATTCTTCCAAGTATTCTTTTAATCCAAGCACTTCACGGAAATAATGTGTAGCCAACTCAACTGTAGATTCACCAACTTTATGAGCAGCAACCGGAGCAATAGTATCACGGTATTCCATAATCAAAATGGAAATATCCGGATTTGCTCTTTTTATCTGAATAGAAAGTGTTAGTCCGGCCAGACCACCACCGGCAATAATAACATCGTACTGTTTTTGCATAGGATTTTTATTGAGATGTAAAAATAGTAAAAAATGGGGTAGGAAAATATGACTTTACTCCTGTTCCTTCCAAAAAGCGTAATAGTTAAACCATTGCTCCGGGTAGCGATAGACCATTTTTTCTACTTCGTCTAAATATTTACGAAGCAATTCTTGTACCGCTAATTCTGTTTGTTTGGGATCACGCGTTCGTTTTACTTGTATAGGGTCGGAAGCAAAGAAATGATAATGTGTTGCTGTTTCTTTTACTGCAAATACAACTGAAAGTGGAACTCCGAATTTTGCAGCCATAATAAACGGACCGGCAGGAAATTTTGCAGTTTTGCCTAAGAAGTTTGCTTCTAAAGTTTGAACACCATCACGGAAGCGGTCGCCATGCATCACAACTAATTCATTTTTTGAAAAAGCATTGTGTAATTCAATCAAGTGTCCCATTTCTCCATCTTTAATGGCAATAATGTTGAAGTTCTTTTTTTTCTGAACCCCATCCATATATTTTTTGATGTTGACGCTTTCGTTTTCATACATCAAAATATTGAAAGTGGTATTCAAGCGATTTAATAACTGTCCGGCTATTTCCCAATTTCCAATATGTGCACTCACTAAAATTCCACCTTTGCCCATTTCTGCAATCTTATCAAGGTTTTTTCCTCCATCGTGGTTGATGGTAAATTTTGTTTTTACTCCTGCCAGTAAAGCAACTTTGTCAAGAATAGTTTGTCCGAAAACATAATAGTTTTTGTAAATTTTTAAGCGGGTAGTAAAACTTTTATACTTCAATACATCTTTGTAGAAGTAGCGAATGCTTCGGTTGGATTTACGGGCGAACAGGAAATAATAAAGGGCTACAAACCTTAGTACAATGTACGCTAGTCTTAGCCCGAGATGATTTAATATGAAAACAAATATTTTATGGCCGAATACAGTTCCTTTGGATTTTCCTTCCCACTTTGCCATGTTAAGTTAAATAAGTTGTCCCGATAGCTATAGGGAGGGTTAATTAGGTTAAATAAGTGGAAGTGATTTTTCTCAATTACCTTATTTACTTAGTTTAACCTTTTCTTCCTAAACAGTAGCTTTTTCTGCTACTTTACGATCTACGTAGTCGTAAAAATTTTGGAATGTATGAATATTGATGAAGTCTTCTGCAACAACTTTAAATCCGAAATTACTTTCGATAATAACAACTAGATCAACATAATCAAGACTGTCTAAACCTAAAGTTTCGCGTAGGTTTGCATCTGGATTAATCTTCTCTGCATCAACTTCAAATTCGTCTACTAAAAAGGCGTTAATTCTTTCTATAATTTCTGCTTGTGTCATTGAGTAGTTGTTTTTTTTATTTTACTTTTTTAATTATTAATGATGAATTTGTTCCTCCAAATCCGAAAGAGTTGGACAAAAATACATCAATATTTTTTTCTGTAGTAGTTTTAGCGATATTTAATTTTGCAGATGCCTCATCAGGGTTTTCAAAATTGATGTTGGGAGCCACAAAATTATTCTGCATCATAAGCATGGAATATACAATTTCACTGGCTCCGGCCATCCAACATTCGTGCCCTGTCATTGATTTTGTTGAACTAACCAAAGGTTTGCATTCACCAAAAACCTCATTTATTGCAGTTGCTTCAGCCAAATCTCCACCCGGAGTAGAAGTAGCATGTGCATTGATGTAATCAATATCTTTTGCGGCTAATTTGGCATCATTCAAAGCCATGTTCAAAGAGCGAACCTGCCCGTCAACATTGGAGTTTGAGATGTGTTCTCCGTTTGAAGAAAAACCATAACCAACTACTTCTGCTAAAATCGGAGCACCACGTTCTATAGCACTTTCATAGCTTTCTAAAATTAAAGTTGCTGCTCCACCGCTTGGAATCAAGCCATCACGGTCTTTGTCGAACGGACGAGATGCTTTTGTTGGTTCGTTTTCACGGATCGAGAAAGCGCTCAATCCATCAAAACTACCAAAAGCAAACGGATTTACCTCTTGTGCACCACCACAAATAATGTGTTTTTGTAATCCCCATTTAATCATCAGGTAACCCAATCCGATAGAGTGGGAGCCACTTGCGCAGGCAGCACTAATCGTAAAGTTGATTCCTTTTAATTTAAAAATGGTAGAAAGGTTCATTGTTACTGTACAATTCATCGATTGAAAAATTGAACCTGAACCCAATAATGTTGTATCTTTTTTTAATCTTATTGTATCTATTGCTTCACTTACTGCTTTAGCTGAACTATCATTTCCGTAAAGGATTCCCACTTCGTTTTTCTCCACCCAGCTCATGTCCATCTTTGCATTTTTCATAGCTTCCAATGTTGCCATGTATGCGTATTCAGCTTCTTCGGAAAGACCAATACGAGCTCTTCTGTCTAAAATTCCTTTTAGTTCTGGCTTAGCTACAATTCCCGTTAATCCAGAACGATATCCCCAAGCCTTACGCTCCATATCCATCCCGATACCAGATTTTCCGTCATGTAAAGATTTTGTTACCTCATCGAGGCTGGTCCCTAAACAACTCCAAATACCTAATCCTGTTATAACTACTCTGTTATGCATAATTTTGTCTAAAAAAGGATTCAAAAATAGTCAATTTTTTCAATGTATCAACAGTTAAATAAAAAATGCTAAAATGTTGAAAATTAACATTTTAGCATTTTATGCTCGATTCGATAAGATAATGTTAGCTGTACAAACCTCCGTTTACCGACAATACTTGTCCGGTTATGTAAGATGCTTTTTCAGAAGCGAGAAAAATTACTGAATCAGCCACTTCTTCGGAAGTACCAAAACGGTTTACTGGGATTAGTTGTTTGTAATCTTTTTCATTGATGCCTTCGGTCATATCTGTTTTGATGAAACCAGGTGCAACACAATTTGCTGTAACTCCTCTTCTTCCAACTTCCTGAGATAATGCTTTAGTTGCACCAATTACTGCTGCCTTTGCTGCCGAATAGTTGGTTTGTCCGGGTAATCCTTTTAATCCTGATAAAGAAACAACACTCACAACGCGACCGTATTTTTTCACCAACATTCCTTTGATGATTAAGCGGGTTACATTGTACCAGCCGCCTAAACTAATATCCATTACACCATTCCACTCTGCATTGCTCATCCACATCAATAATTGATCTTTGCGGATTCCGGCATTGTTCACTAAAATTTCAATTGTTTTATCCGGATTTTTTTCAATCCATCCACCTAAAACAGCATCCACATCCGCTTGATTGGAAACATCAAACTTCATGATTTCTCCATCAGCTCCTTTTTCGCGAACCATTTTCAAAGTATTTTCTGCTTCATCTTGTTTAGAAGTGTAATTGATAATCACGTAATGTCCTTCCTCTGCAAGCTTCACACATATTGCGCGACCAATTCCTCGTGAACCTCCTGTTACTAATGCGTATCTCATTTTGGTTTTAAAGTTAGAATGTTAGAAAGTTTTAAAGTTGATAAACAGATTGTTAATCACTTTTATTTTTCTTCTTGTTTATTTTTTCCTTTTTTATTTGTCTACTGTCTACTGTTTTTTTGTCTACTTAACAAGTTCTGTATTGTTCGCTTGTAAATATTCTTTCACTTTCAAAAGTTTCTTGTAAAGAATCGTGTCATCTTCAAAACGCGGCACTATGCTGCGAATTTGTTTGTATGTTTTTTGTCCTTCTGTGGAAAGTTTTTTATCAAACTTTAAAGCATCTACTGCCTGAACTGCACTTAATAATTCTATCGCTAAAACTTGGTAAGCATTCTCAACAACCTTAGCAGTAATGGTTGCAGCGTTTGTTCCCATACTCACAATATCCTGATTGTCGTTATTGTTTGGAATGCTGTGAATGTACATTGGGTTGGAGAGCATTTGATTTTCAGCAGTTGTTGATGTTGCTGTAAATTGTGCTGCTTGCATTCCCAAGTTCAATCCTAGTTTACCTAGATTCACAAACGGAGGAAGTTTTCCATTCAATTTATCGTTCATCAAAAAGTTTAACTGACGCTCTGCAAGCATTGTCAACTTTGTAACAGCGATTTTTAATTTATCCATTTCCAAAGCAACATAATCACCGTGGAAATTTCCTCCGTGGAAAATATTGTTGTTTGCTTTATCAATAATCGGATTGTCGTTTACTGAATTTACTTCGTTCTCTAAAACAGTTTGAGTAAAAGTAATCGTATCTAAAACGGGACCTAATATTTGTGGAACGCAACGGATAGAGTAGTATTCCTGAACTTTATCTTTGAATACATCTACTTCAGCATGTTTTTCATTATCGAACAAATGCTCTTCGCGTTTGCGGATTAAAGAACTATCGCCCATTGCATTTTTCATAGCGTTGGCAATAGCACGCTGACCAATATGTGGTTTTACGCTGTGCAATTCTTTTGAAAAATGGTCGCTGTAAGATTCTACCATTTCTATAATTAACATGGAAGAAGAAACTCCCCAGTTCAATAATTGTTTTGAATGCAAAAGATTAACCATTGCAATACCTGTCATAACAGACGTTCCATTGATTAAAGCCAACCCTTCACGCAAATGAACAGTAATTGGTTTTACTCCAATTTCCTTGTAAACATCAGCAGTAGGGCGCAATTCACCTTTGTAAGTTACTTCGCCTTCGCCAATTAAATTCAATGCTAAATGTGCCAATTGTACCAAATCGCCACTAGCGCCAACACCACCGTGCTCAAATATTTGCGGGTGAACATTATTGTTGATAAGGTTTTTCAATAAAACAACGACTTCTGAATTGATTCCCGAATAACCTTGCATTAATGAACTCAAGCGACAAATCATTGCTGATTTTACATTGATGTCGGAAAGACGTTTCCCGGCACCTGTACAGTGACTGCGGATAAGATTATATTGTAAATCGAGTTGATTTTGCTCACTTATTTTGTATTGTGCCATTGGCCCAAAGCCGGTATTGATACCATAAATAAGCTTGTTTTTGGAAAATGATTTTAAGAACTCATGACTTTCATTCACCTTCGCTAGTGCAGCAGGGTCAAGGTCTATCTGTTCTCCCGTATAAAGTATTTTGTAAAAATCTTCAGCCGTTAGAGGCTTTTTTCCAATTAGAATCATATTCGATAACGTGCAAATTATTAGTCCTTGTAAAAGGAGAGCAAAAATAGTTCTTTCTGAGTTATATGCAAAGTTTTAATGAGAATGTTTAGCTGTGCTAAAAACTCCTACTTTTGAACCTCAATCAAATGAATCAAACAACCAAGTCGTGCGCTATTATCGGAGCTGGAATTTCTGGCATTGCTGCTGCCATTCGTATGCGCAACAAAGGATATGCTGTTACTGTATTTGAGGCGAATGCTTTTCCTGGTGGGAAATTATCTACCGAATCAAATAAAGGTTATCGTTTTGATATGGGGCCTTCCGTTTTCACGATGCCTGAATATGTTGATGAATTGTTTGTTTTGTCGGGCAAAAAACCCCGTGAACATTTTAATTATATCCCTCTGGATCCAGTATATCGCTATTTTTTTGAAGATGGAACAATTGTGGATGGTTATCATGGGAAAGAAAAGTATGCTGAGAAGATGTCTGAAAAATTGAAAGATTCGAAGGAAGACATTGTAAAGTATTTGAAAAAGACAGAAGAAATGTATGAATTGACAGCCGAAGTTTTCTTGCATAATTCGTTGCATAAGTTTAAAAATTTCATGACTAAGAGAGTTGTGAAAGGCTTGTTGAACTTCGGAAAGATTGGGGCTTTCGATACAATGAATGGCGCAAATAAAAAAGCGTTTAAAGATCCACGATTGGTTCAGATATTAAATCGGTATTCTACCTACAATGGTTCTAGTCCTTATTTGGCGCCTGCAACCCTCAATGTGATTTCACACGTGGAAATTCAGAAAGGCGCATTTTATCCTATTGGTGGAATGTTCAGTATTACCGAATCGCTTGTAAAATTGGCGAAAGAAATTGGAGTAACGTTTAACTTTTCAACTCCTGTTCGAGAAATTTTAACTGAAAGTAAAAAAGTAAAAGGTGTTCGCACAGATAATGGTAGTTTGAATTTTGATGTTGTGATCAGCAATATGGATGTGTACAACAGTTATTTGCAATTGTTGCCGAATGCAAAAAAGCCAGAAAAAACATTGAGTCAGGCTAAATCCTCCTCCGGAATAATATTTTATTGGGGCATCAAACATAACTTTTCACAATTGGGATTACACAATATTTTGTTTAGTAAAAACTACGAAGAAGAGTTTGATACAATTTTTTCTAAAAAAACAGTTTACGATGATCCAACCATTTATGTGAACATCACGTCAAAACACACACCAACAGATGCTCCTGTGGGTTGTGAAAATTGGTTTGCGTTTATAAATGCGCCAAACAATAGCGGACAAAATTGGGATGACTTGGTAAATCAAGCACGAGAAGCAATGATTAAAAAAGTAAATCGTTTATTGAAAACAGATATTCGTCCGATGATTGAATGCGAAATGATTTTAGATCCAAGAGTAGTAGAAGCGCGAACATCCAGTGCTTTCGGAGCTATTTATGGGAATGCTTCAAATAATAAGTTCGCAGCCTTTTTGAGACATGCGAACTTTTCTAAAGAAATTAAAGGCTTGTATTTCTGTGGTGGGAGTGTTCATCCCGGACCAAGTATTCCTTTGTGCTTGTTAAGCGCGAAGATTACTACAGAACTTATTTAGGCTCATACTCAAAAATCGAATGACCTTGCTCATCACTGTAATGATCTACTTTCAATTTTCCTGCTTCAGCAACTAAAACTTTGTAGTAAAATTTTTTCTTGCTAGCTTCGTCAGTGAAATGAATATTTTGTCCAGATTTAGACCATGTACCTGAATGTTTTACTCCGAACATAACCAACTCATATTTTCCATCTTGTGATAGTTTTAACATATCAGTTTTGTTGATGTCAGCAGGTGGTTTTGTAACAACTCCCCATTCTTCAACAGCAATTACTTGCCAGTTTTTATCACACATCAAAATATCTTTTTCTGTTAATTTTGGTGCAGCTGCTTGTTTAGGTTTTGCTGCTCCTGTACTAGCTGCTGCTTGTGCAAATGCTGTAGTTGTAGAAAGCATTAATGCTATACTTAGTAATCCGATAATTTTCTTCATAATAGTTTGAATTTTTGTTACAATAAAGATATTAAATAAAATTAAATATGCAATGTGATTTTAACACCAGCTCCACCTGTAGATAGATTTATTTTATCCATCATTTTGTTTAGCTTTTTTCCATTGCGTTTATGAGCAATATACATGCCAGTATCAAATAAGAACAAAAATCCTCCATTATAAATTAAAGAATTGCCCCAACCTTTGTATTTATCGTGATTTGTAAAATCTGTTTTTGCTTTTTCTGTAAGATATAATCCAGCTGTAGAATACAATAAATCCAATGCAGCAGCAGCAATGTAAGTTGATTCTGTATTGCTTTGCCAACTTAATGTTTTTGCCAGACTCATATCGTTTTTGTCTTTAGGTAATAAACTAGCAATGGCAATTACAGTATTCACGCTGTTCCACATTACATTCATTTCATGAAAGGATTTGTCTACTCCTTTTGTGTTGTAATACATATAACCGCTAGCGGTCATATTTGCGATTGCAAAACCTCCCAAAAATTGTAAACCTCTTGTTGTTTTTTTGTTTCTTGATCTATTGTATTCGAAAAGTTCTGTAGATGTTGGTGCTTGAGAAAATAAGCTGTTGCCGATGACAATCAGAAAAAGGAGAATAACTATTCGCTTCATTTTTTTCGTTGTTTTAAAAATTCGTAAATACTTATTACCAAAAGAATGTTGAGCATGCCATAGAACATGTCTTCAATTGGTATGGTGTATATACGAATATTTAAGATGTGCAGATTGTTATAAGTAATAATAGGGATAGAAGTGAGTAAACCGTTCACGAGTAAAAACGGAATCATGCATACTAGCCAGGTTAAATAATAACGAGGTAAAAACGAAGACTTAAAAGCAAATTGATGTAACATTATTGTAAATGCTAATCCGTAATAAGTAATGCATGTGTATAGTCTTTCCAGATTCAAACTAGCAGTTGCAAGCAAATAAAGAATTAAAGTGACTGAGATAATAAGACTGAATTTTTTGAAAATGTCTTTCTTGATGAAGTAATTAAGCACTTCATAAATAAATACACAAGAGAAAGGAGTAATGATGAAGAATAGCCATTCTTCAATAGGTAAGCCTTTTATGAAAAATCCCATTACATAATCAGTGTTGAAACTCCAGATTCCAATTTTTGTGAACCAGATATCCCAAAGAATAAATACGATTGCGGTGATGATGATGGCTGGAAATAAAGAACTCCATTTTTTGCTAAACTGAATTTTGCTTTCAAAACTCTTGAAAAGTGGGTAGGAGAGTGTAAAAGCTAATATTAGTAAGTAATAAAAATGCATTTATAAAACAGATAAGGTTATGAAAAACACCAATTGTATGATGAATAATCCTTGAGCCAATTTATTATCCTTTTTAAAATTCATTGAATTAAATAAAAGTAAAAGAATGAAGGATACGATAAACCAAGCAACAAAATTTTGAAATGGTGGAGTGTAATTTGACCATTTCCAAAAATCATATTTAATTGCTACAACTTCAATGAAAAAATCAAGTGTGGTTAATGCTGCTGCTCCAAAAATACTTCTGAAAAGCCCATTTATATTAAGTTTGTTGAAGACGACACCAATGATATAAATTAACATTAACCAGTTGATTCCAATAATTACGGGAACATCAAGTAATTTGAATCCCAATGTTTTGCCGTAAGAATAATGTCCGAAAATCATTCCTGTTTTTACACCAGCTACTTCTACTAAATAGCCTGTTGAAAATATAAGCACAGAAAAAATGAAAAAAGATTTTGAGAAATCGTTGTGATTCCAAAACAACAAACCAATACTTAACAATAAGTTGAAGGGCGTACACATCAAAAATAAATCCTTGTATTCGGTTTGTAAACCAATGATTCCGGCAACATGAATCACTACAAGAATAATTGTAGACACAAAAAGGCGTTTATCTTTTTGTCCGTTCGGCATTTACTTAAGTTTTTGTTTTTCGGTTTCTGAAAATGCTGTGGATTGCTGAGCAAAGGATGTAATCATCCGTTTAACTGCAATATTAGTAATCGCTGAATAGTTTTTAAGTATGAATGCTTTATCTGTTTTTATATTCTTGTTGTAATTTAATGCTTTCGGACAACTGCTTTGGATGGTAAATCTCAGGAAACGTGTTTCAATATTACTGCTATCTTTTGCAATGGATTGTTCCAATAATTTTTTTCCGGTGTTAAACAGATTCAGTTTTTCTTTTTTATCGGTAGAAAAGTTTGCCATGGATGCAGTAACTGCTCCTCGATAAGCAACAATGATATTGTCAGAATCTGTTGAAGTGTTTATTTTTTTATATAATTTGGAACATGTGGCGCTATCGGTATTTACTTGCTGATAAGCTCTTCTGAGTGCATCAGCAGTAATAGTTTGTGCGAATAAATTTACTTTTACTATCAGAAATAAAAAAAGAATCAGCTTCTTCATTATTTAATAATGTTGAATTGGTGCTTAAAATATGAACCCATAAAAAGCATATACTTTTTAGAATCAGAAATTCGAATCCGGGTATGCATAACTTTTTCCGGGGCGGTGTTTTGTATTTTTTTGAACAATGAAATGTAATAGATATAAGCCAGATAAACTCCTAATCGCGCTTTGCGGGGCAATTGTTTGATTCCTCTTAATCCTGCATCAAAATCTTTTTGAATATCAGCTTCAATTTCTTTTTTTGTGATGGAATTAAAATTGTTTGGATCAAACCCTGGAAAATATGCTCTGCCTAATGTGTGCACATCAGCTTTTAAATCACGCAGAAAATTTATTTTTTGAAAAGCTGAACCTAGTTTCATCGCATCATGCTTCAAGCGTTGGTATTCCTGTTCATCGCCTTCCACAAATATTTTTAAGCACATCAATCCAACTACTTCTGCTGAACCTAAAATATATTCTTCATAGCCTGCTTGGTTGTATTTGTTTTTATCCAAATCCATTTCCATGCTACGTAAAAAAGTATTGATTAATTCAATATCAATGTTGTATTTGTTTACAGTGTCCTGAAAACTATGTAAAATAGGATTTAAGCTAATCTTATCGTTAATCGCATCATGAGTGTCTTTCACAAAACGATCCAATAATTCTCTTTTATTGCTTGTGTGAAAGGTGTCTACAATTTCATCAGCAAAACGTACAAAACCATAAATCGCATGAATAGGCATAACAAAATCTCTATGCAACAAACTTACCCCCAAGGAAAAGGAAGTGCTGTAGCTGTTTGTAACCAGCTTGCTGCATTTGTATGAGACTTCGTTGTAAATATCTTTCATTAAAAATCAGTTCAAAGTTTAAAGTTTGAAAGTCCAAAGTTAAAATCAATAGTTGGTAAGTATAAAACTTTTCAACTTTGAACTTTGAACTTTTTAACTATTTCCCTAGCTGCTACTTGTCCCGAAATAATACTCGGTGGAACTCCTGGCCCTGGAACAGTTAATTGTCCCGCATAATACAAATTGTGTACCTTTTTATTTTTAAGTGATGGTTTTAGTATCGCTGTTTGCTTTAAAATATTGGCCAAGCCATACGCATTCCCACCAAAAGAGTTGTAATCCTTTTTAAAATCGTTGATGGCATAACTCTTTTTTACAATCACGTGTTGTTTAATGGATTGACCGGTTAAATGCTCTAAACGCTCCATCATAATATTAAAATACTTCTCTCTAATTTCTTCGGTATCTTCAATATCAACCGCAATTGGTATTAAAAGTACTAAATTTTCTTTTCCTGAAGGCGCTACTGATGCATCTGTCTTGGAAGCGCAGGTAGAGTAGAAGAGTGGCTTTGTTGGCCATTGTGGCCTATCGTAGATTTCTTCTGCATGCAAATCAAATGGTGTATCAAAAAAGAGGTTGTGATGCTCCAATCCTTCTATCTTTTTATCTATTCCCAAATAGTACATCAAGCAGGATGGTGCCATTTTCCTCAACTTCCAATAACTCTCCGAATAATTACGATATTTTTCTTCTAATAGATTTTGTTCAACGTGGTGATAATCTGCTGACGCAATAATTACATCTGCTTCATGTGTAACACCATTTGAGACAACACTTTTAGCAATTCCATTTTCTACATTTATTTTCGAAACAACTTCTCCCGATTTTATTTTTACACCTTGTTGTTTGGCAACATTCACCATTGCTTCCACAATTTTATACATTCCACCCATCGGATACCAAGTCCCTAAAACAATGTCGGCATAATTCATCATACTGTACAATGCCGGTGTTTCATTTGGTTTAGCACCCAAAAATAAAACAGGAAATTCAAGAAGTTGAATTAATTTCTGATTCTTAAAATGCTTGTGAATGTATTTGCTAATGGATTTAAATAAATCCATTTTGAGTGCAGCGTTCAAAATGCGGATATCAACAAATTCAAAAATACTCAGACTAGGTTTGTGAACGAAATCGCTCATACTCACTTCGTACTTGTATTTTGCATCCCCTAAAAATTTCTTGAGTTGAATGCTACTACCCGGCTCATATTTTTCAAAAAGCTGGTAGAACTCATTTAAGTTTGCAGGAATTCGCATCACTTCATCTTTGCTGAAGAATACAGCATAAGAAGGATCTAAGCGAAGTAAATCGTATTGTTGAGCAACAGTTGTATTGAATTGTGAAAAATAGTTTTCGAATACATCGGGCATCCAGTACCAGCTTGGACCCATATCGAAAGTGAAACCCTCAATTTCTAGTTTGCGTGCACGACCGCCTAAATCTTTATTTTTTTCTAGTAAAGTAACATCAAAGCCTTTTTGAGCCAATGTGGTTGAGGCTGATAATCCTGCAAATCCGGCTCCAATAACAATTACTTTTTTTTCACTCACTTGTTTCTTGTTTGTCATTTCGTCCCGATAGCTATCGGGAGAAGTGGAGAAATCTATGCTTTTTTCAACTCTGCAATTGTTCCACTCGGGTTAGCTGAAGAAAACACCGTATTCCCTGCAACCAGCACATTCGCTCCGGCATCAATCAGTTTTTTATAATTATTCATATCCACTCCACCATCAATTTCAATCAATGCTTTTGATTTTGTTGCACGGATCATTTCATGTAGCGTATAAATTTTATGGTAAGTGTTTTCTATAAATTTTTGACCGCCAAATCCAGGATTTACACTCATTACACAAACCAAATCAATGTTCTCAATAATATCCATCAATAAATTTGAAGATGTATGTGGGTTGATTGCTACTCCTGCTTTCATTCCTAATCCTTTAATTGCTTGAACTGTTCTATGTAAATGATTGCATGCTTCTAAATGAACTGTTAACACATCTGCACCTGCTTCTTTAAATGTTTGTAAGTATCTGTCGGGGTCATTTATCATTAAATGTACATCCAAAGGCTTGGTTGCATGTTTTTTAATCGCTTTGATAACTGGAAAACCAAATGAAATATTGGGAACAAACATTCCATCCATAATATCCACATGAAACCAGTCCGCTTCACTTTTATTAATCATTTCAACATCGCGTTGAATGTTTGCAAAATCAGCTGATAGGATGGAAGGGGCTATTAAGTG